>Ga0209681_1000028_pt1 | contig 42557 bp, 34 predicted proteins | sample WorMetLIZISLAND2_3_FD_187416 | JGI IMG/M metagenome (GOLD analysis project Ga0209681, IMG submission 187416) | Marine gutless worms symbiont microbial communities from Max Planck institute for Marine Microbiology, Germany - Olavius clavatus LIZARD... ... | reverse complement strand
AGCACCATTTTGAACGTGATCCGAATGATGGATTTGATGTTGAGTCTTAACCGGCGTTGCCGGTCAAAAGCTGGACTTTCAGTCCGCTGTTTTAAACCCACCTGCTTTAGCAGGTGAGTTGTTTAGTTTTATATGGAAAGCGCCATGGTCTGTTTGTTTGTCGTGGTTGAGCTTTTCATCTTTGATGGCGTCGCAAAAAGTCTTATCTGTGGTGTTGTTGTGGTTTGCCGGACACTCGGGTACACTGAATGCACAGCCGCCCCCCGATAAGCCAGAACGCCTTGTTTATACGCCTCTTTTCGTAACCGTCACCGTCACTTTTTACGGGCGTATCATCCTTGGTTGTGGCCGTTTATCCAATCCGGCCATGCCGGGATCGTACCGATCCTCCGGCGCGATGTTGGAACAACGCGCTACACGCCTCAGGTCCCGCCGTAACCGATGGTCACCTTGCCCTCCTGGACAATCACAGGTACATCGCGACGGCCGTTGGCAACCTTTACCATCTCTTCCATATTTGCATTGGATTCTTTTACATCCACGTAACGGTGTCCTGCATAAGCTTCCCGAGCCTTGGTGGTGTAAAGTCAGCCCGCTTTACCGTAAATGATCACAGTCGCCATTTTGCCTCCGGTTTAGTGTTGAGTTAATACTTTATAACTATAAACAATATCGTCAAAATATGCAATTTGATGACAGCGTAAAAAGCAGCCTGTTGCGGTTGAACAGATATTCCTTTTCGTATAAATTGGCTTTTTGTTACAAGAGGAGGGCAAAGTGAAAGGAGTCGTCATCAGTTTTCTTCCCATGGCACCGCATTGATGATAAAACAGGGGTCATTTTACGGTTTACTGAAGAAATCACCGGCATGCGTATAAAGTGATCCGAAAGGATTTTGACATGCTGAAAAAGGTGGCTGCACGGAGGATGAACTCCATGAGACGGTTTCCGGGGCATCTCTTTTTAACTGTATGGATTGCCTGGCCGATGCCTTGGGTGTTCCGGCCGAGGGCATGCAGGCGGTGGTAACCAAAATGCGAGCAAAAGGATAGAGACCTGACATGGATCTGAAACCACTGTTTCAACCGCAATCTATTGCCGTGGTGGGTGTCTCAACCAAAAACGATCGCCACCCGGCCAATGTCATCTACAAAAAGCTACAGCTGCGTTATGCGGTTACGGCGTATGCGGTCAACCCCAAGGGCGGAACGCTCATGGGGCAGACGGTTTATCCCACTATCACTCAGATCCCGGATGGCATTGATCTGGCGGTGATTGCCGTGCGCGCCGATTTCGTTTGTGGGGTAATGGAACAAGCCGTCGAAAAGGGGGTCGGCGGTGCTATTGTGATATCGGGCGGTTTTTCCGAAGTGGGAAATAGTGATTTGCAGGATCAATTGGTGGCGCTGGCCACGGAAAATCACCTTCCTGTTATCGGCCCCAACTGCTTAGGGGTCTATTCCCCCAACCATTTTGACTCCTTTTTTCTTCCCGGCCAACGGCTCATCCGGCCCAACGCGGGCCATGTGGCCTTTGTCAGCCAGAGCGGCGGCGTTTTGGTGGATCAGATGGTTAAATTTGCCGGTCAGGGCGTAGGGCTCTCTTTGGGGGTGAGTATCGGCAACAAGGCGGTATTACGGGAACTCGATTTTCTGGAATACTTAGCCGCTGACCCGGTTACCAAAGTGATCGCCATCTATTTGGAAGGATTTCGGGACGGTGAAGGGCGTGAATTTGTCAAACGGGCCCAAACCTGCGGTAAACCGGTGATTATGCTAAAAGCGGGCAAAAGCATCGCCGGGAGCCGGGCCGCCTCCAGCCATACCGCCTCTTTGGCCGGTGACTACGCGGTCTTTTCCCAAGTGCTGGCCCAGCATGGCATTGCGGAAGCCCGAAATGAGTATGAGCTCATTTCGTTTTGTGAATCATTGGAATGCTACACCGAACATATCGGCAACAGGGTGGGGATTATTACCCTAAGCGGCGGGCACGGGGTTTTGGCGGTGGATGAATGCGCCGCCCACGGGCTGGAAGTACCACTGCTTTCAACAGAAACCCAAAACGAAATCGCCGGCCGGCTGTCAAAAAATGTTCGCGCTATCGCCAGTTTGAAAAACCCCATTGATCTGACGGGAAGTGCCACGGATGAAGATTTTATGGGGGCGGTCACGGCCCTTTCCCGTTGTCCGGATGTGGATAGCGTCCTGATTTTATTGCTGCCCTACTCACCCGGCGTCAGCTCCGATTTGGGTGCGCGCCTAAGCTATATCTACCAGGAGCAGGGTCGCCCGCTTATCGCCTATGTACCCCATGAGGAGAAGTATCGTATGCTGATCGAAGGGTTCGAACTCAACCGAATTCCGGTGTCCAATGCCATTGACGGCGCGGTGTTGATGGTGGAAGCGTTGAGGAGGTGTCAAACATGTCGGATCCGGTAATCGAACAAATGGTTGCCAAATCCCGCAAGCACGGCTGGATTTTGGAGCCGGACGCCAAAGCGCTGTTAAAACACTGCGAAATTCCGGTCCCTCATTTTGAATTGGCCGCCAATGCGGATGCCGCCGTCGATGCCGCCCGCCGGATCGGTTATCCGGTGACCGTCAAGGTAGTATCGCCTGATGTGGTCCATAAAACCGAGGTCAATGGTGTGGTATTGGGGCTGTCTGACGATGCCGCCGTCAGAACGGAGTTTGAACGCTTTGCCGCCATGGACGGGTTTGTGGGGATGTTGGTTGAAGAGATGGTGGCTCCCGGTAAAGAGCTGATCATCGGCGGCAAGAACGATCCGCAGTTTGGTCCGGTGGTGCTCCTTGGCATCGGCGGGACCGGGGTTGAAATTTATAATGATACCGCTTTGCGGATGGCGCCGCTGGTTTCCGCCGATGTGGAGGCGATGATCCAGAAACTTACAGGCCGCGAGTTGATCCACGGCTTTCGGGGCGGGGCGGCATTGGATATTGACAGTATTATCAACACCGTCGTTCGTTTTTCGGAGCTGATGATGATTTTGGGAACGGCGGTTGAATCGCTGGATTTGAATCCGGTGATCTGCACGCCCACTTCGCTGACCGTTGTGGACGCCCGCGTCATTTTGATGATGTCGTAGGCATATGGCGCCATGTAGTTTACTTGACCCACAGCATATCGAAGGATATCACTGCCGGGACTAAGCACCAAAAACATCTTTTGTCGATTGTTATATTCCACCATCCGGATAAATAATAACGGCAGCTTTAATCCATACAAGTAAAATCACAGTAATGACACATCACCCAAACCGTTTGTCCAAGTGGCCCCTTTTTTTCGCGCTTTCCCGTACCCACCACGGGTTGATCGACATGACGGGGCCCTTTATGGCCGCTTTATTATGGCTGGGTGCATTACCACCGCCCATGGTGATACTGCTGGGTATGGTGACGGTGTTTGCAGGGTATACGGCCGTTTACGCTTTAAACGATATTGTGGATTATCAGAACGATCGTAAAAAAGCCGATGCCGGCGAGTTTGCCGTCTCCGGCGGGGATTTGGACGCGGTGTTGGTGCGTCACCCCATGGCTCAAGGGCTGCTGGATTTTAAAGCAGGGGCGGCATGGGCCGCCGTATGGGCCCTGGTGGCCATGATCGGCGCATGGATGTTAAACCCGGCTTGTCTATGGATCTTTTTGGGCGGCTGTTTGTTGGAGGCGGTCTACTGTCTTTTATGGAATAAGAGCCCCTACCGGGCGGTGATCAACGGGATCGTCAAAACCTTAGGCGCCGTGGCTGCTGTCTACGCGGTGGATCCCGCACCGCATCCGACGTTTGTGGCGGCCCTTTTTTTAATGCTCTTTTTTTGGGAAATTGGCGGGCAGAATATTCCCAACGACTGGACCGATATTGCCGCTGATCGCAAATGGGGGGCGGCCACTATTCCGGTCAGATTTACCCCAAAGCAGTGTCAACTGTTGATTATAGGCAGCTTACTGTTGACGCTCCTCTTTTGTCGCATCACCTTTGGGTTATCCTCAAAGCTGTTTGGTACGGTTCATCTGCTACTGGCCACGGTGTGTGGCGTGGGACTGTTGATCTGGCCGGCCATCCGCTTGCTCTACCTGGGCAGTGCTGACGCCGCCATGGTGCTCTTTAACCGTGCCAGCTACTATCCCATGGCGCTTTTGAGCGTGGTGCTGCTAAAAATGTTAACGGGATAAAATCGGTGAAAAAAGAGGCGGCCGGTTCGGTATGATGGCCCGACTACGATTCGTCAGCGGATTCGATAGCGTCGGGTGCTGTCCCGGTTTTACCGGTTGAACCGCCAGTAACAGTCACTTTGGGTACGATGGGGATACGTCGTTTAAAGAGATCCGGCTTCTCGGCAAATGTAACCTTTTCGAGTTTAATCCGTTGGCGGGTTAACGCTTCGCCGCCCAATTTCATACACATCAGGAGCGTCTCCTGCAGTTTCTGATCGTATCGCTTGTCTTTGGGCACACGACTGAGCAGCCGTTTAAAGGTCATTTTATAGGCGTCGGGCACTGCAATCATCTTCGTTTTTTGAGTTGTCACGGCGCGTCCTTCAATCCATTAACAAATAAAGCGTTGCAAATCAGCCTGTTTTACCAAGATAGGCCCTGCCGCTAATTGTCACTGAATATAAATAACATCTGCTTCTTGTAAAGAGAGGCGGTGAAAATTGAACCGTTTGATCCGGTTGACACTTGTTTTGAAGAACCCATATTATGGCCGCATGGATCATTGCTCATCTTCTATAGGAATAATAGGATGCGACAGCGTTGCCCTTGGGCTGAAAACGACCCTGTGGAAAAAGCCTACCATGATGTTGAATGGGGAACGCCCCTTTTTGATGATCAACGGCTTTTTGAGTTTTTGGTGCTGGAAGGGGCTCAGGCCGGGTTGAGCTGGAAGACGATTTTGTATAAACGCGAAGGATACCGTAGTGCGTTTGACCGGTTCGACCCTGCAAAGGTGGCGCGGTATGATGAAACGAAAATAACGCAGTTGCAGAAAGATGCGGCCATTATACGTAACCGTCAAAAAATTATTTCGGCGGTAAACAATGCGCGCCTTTTTCTATTGGTTCAGGCGGAGTGTAATGGATTTCACAACTATATTTGGGATTTTGTGGATAAAAAACCGATCGTCAACTATTGGCAAACAATGAAAGACGTCCCGGCACAGACGCCCCAATCCGAGAGGATGAGCGCCGATCTTTATGCCCGTGGGTTCCGGTTTGTAGGGCCGGTGATCTGCTATGCCTATATGCAAGCCACCGGCATGGTGAATGATCACCTGGTAAGCTGCTTCCGCCATAAAGAAGTGCAAATGGTCACATGAAATTGGTTCAGGAATCAATGACACATGCACTATGAAGGTAACATTATCCGCCCTCCCAGTGAGGCCAACAGCATTTTGCTACAGGTTACGGTTGGTTGTTCACACAACAAATGCACTTTTTGCGGCACCTACAGGGGAGAGCGGTTTAAAATAAAATCCGACAATATCATCAACCAAGACATCGAGTTCGCTGCTCACCACTGCCAACGCCAACGGCGTCTCTTTTTGTGCGACGGGGATGCGCTGATTCTTCCCCAAAAAAGATTGACCGCCATTTTGAGCGCTATCCGGCAAAAGTTGCCTTGGGTAACCCGGGTGGGAGCCTACGCCAATGCCAAGGCGATCAAAATGAAAACCGCCGTCGAGCTTGCCCGGTTACAATCGTTGGGGTTGGGTATTCTCTATTTGGGTTTGGAGTCGGGCGATGATGTCACTTTGAAAGCAATCCGCAAAGGGGTTACCTCCCAAACGATGATTGCCATGGCCCGAAAAGTGGTGGATGCCGGCATCAAACTTTCGGTGACCGTTTTATTGGGCGTTGCCGGCCCAAAACGTTCCACGATTCACGCCCAAAAAACCGGCGGGGTGTTAACGGCCATGGATCCCAATTATGTAGGCGCCTTGAGCCTGATGCTGGTTCCGGGAACACCGCTTTACAAAGCACACCAAAACGGAGAATTTGATTTACTGCCGCCGACGGGGCTGCTGACCGAGCTGCGGGAAATACTTTTTAATACCCATCTTTCAAAAGGGCTGTTTCACGCCAATCACGCCTCCAACTATCTGCCCATTAAAGCACGCCTGCCCAAGGATAAAGAAGCGGTATTGGCTCAAATTGATGAGGTTTTGGCAGGAGAGGTGGCATTGAAGCCGGAATTTCTCAGGGCATTGTAATACATTCCGACCTGAAAAGGGGGGTAACAACGGTTTGGGTGAACGGCGACCCCCATAAACCTGTCAAGCGCTCAATATCAGGATCGTCTTGATCTATTTTCTCCTAAAGCGTGTGCAGTAAAAGCGGTTGGGGACAGGGTTAGGACCCGTTGATTTTATGACGAAGTGCAGCGGAACAGCGGAAGGTCACGACCCGGCGTTTGGCCAGCATCATGTCGTCGCCGGTAGCGGGGTTGCGGCCTTTGCGCTGCTTTTTATCTTTGACACAAAATTTTCCAAAGCCGCTGATCAAAATATCCTCCCCGCCGGAGAGGGTTGTCTTCATGATCTCCAGCAACGTTTCGACTGTGTCCGAGGCCTCTTTTTTGGGCAGACCGATCTCTTCATGAATGGAATTGACGATTTGAGCCTTTGTCAGCGTCATATACCAACTCTCCTGCTTAAAGGGATTTATAAAAAATGGGAAATGTAAAGCCGAATGGATATTTGCCCACCCCTTGGAACTGTGGCGGCCGGGTGGGTTGTGTCGTATATTTACGGTGACGCATCTTTTATGGAATCCGTGGGTCAAAGTTTTAATAAAGTGATTTTAGATGGTTAAGCCATCGCTGTCAAGAATATATATCATCCCAAAATCCGCGATTGATTTTTTGCAAACCGGTTCATGGGCCCATATCGGCCCAAAAAAACAGAGCGAATCGCTATAAAATCATCCCGGCATGATGATTATGGGACAGCGACGATGCGACTATTCCAAAGCAACAACAAATACCCGCCCTCCGGACGTTGAACATCTCCGCCTGATACGAAGCGCTGTCGGCCCGAAGCCCCGTGATCTTTTTGCCTTTGGGCAACTGACGCTGACAATACTTGATAAACGCAAGATTCCAAGACGCCGGCGCCTCGTTGCCCTGGCGAAACGCATCACCTGCAACCAGCCCGTTCTCCGCCAGGTGACCGGCCATGGGCATATACCCTTTACATCCCTTGTACGTCCAGTGGGCCGGCCGCTTGGCCGCCTTTAGGGCCGTTGCATCCATATTTTGTTTTTTCAAGCTTGAAAGGCAGTACGGTTTGTCTTATCGTTAGTTTCACCTCGTTGGTGAAGGTTGCGGGTTGATCAATTACCTTCTATTTACCTGAATCAACGAGGTTTTTCAATCTTTTTCGTTATAAATCCCTTGTCAATCGCGGATCTGGGGGCAACCAGAGATATTGACAAAACCCGGACAATTCAATATACAACAATACCTGTTTGCCGGAGTGGTGGAATTGGTAGACGCAGAGGACTCAAAATCCTCCGGGGGCAACCCTGTGCGAGTTCGAGTCTCGCCTCCGGTACCATCCGCAAGTCCAGAGAAGTCCACAGACTTCCAGAAAACCCGCAGCCTGAAACGGTTTGCGGGTTTTTTCTTTCCGGCAAAGTCCAAAAAAATGATAAGACACTGAAGAAAGTACGAAAACTAATAAAGAATATAGAGCAAAATCAACACTAACCGCCATGGCCGTAAACAGCCACAACGAACGATGAAAGTCTTTCTTTTTGTACATATTTGGTAAGACTTTTCATATAAACATCCCCAAACACTCAGCCCGCATCCCTCTGTGTCGATGAATATCGAAAGATGGCTCAAGGCCGTTCCTTTTCTCTTTTTTCGGGTATGTGGAGTTCCCTCAACAGCTTGTCAATATATCGGTCATCAGACATGAACAGGACATGCTTTGCCTCAAGCACATCTTGAGAGTCGTCCCACTCCAACTGTGAGTACCGTGTCCATGAAAGGATAAAACTGTTTAAAATAATCCCGGGATCATTCATTCGCTTCTCGACATCCTTGATGCGCTCATAAAACGATACCTTCTCATTGGCAGGGCCTTCGTGGATGAGGCCATGGGGTTCGATGAAGGTAATATATTGCGCTTCTCCTTTAAGAAGCCAAAGGATAAAATCAGGATGAAAATTCCCTGCTTCAAAGAAGCCAACACCTCTTCCCCGGCTTAGGTTTCTGAGAAGGAACATTTCTACCCCATTGTCTTTCAAATCAGTGCTGTTCGAATCACACCAGGTTTTAAGGTCGGCAACAAACTGGTATTCGCTTCCATTGAGCGCCACCGGCAGGATGATGATTTTCCCGCCCCGGCGGACATGGAACAGCGGCTGAAAAAGATGGTTGCCGAAATTGCAGGCCTTCAGATCGCCCACCTGTAGCAGGTCATCTTTTCTTTCTTCCAGGTCTTTTCGGATTCGATAGATACCGGCAATAACCTGATCTTCATCACCATCGACGATAAGTTGATAGTCTTCATCTTTGGGAATATTGTCATCACTCTGCTGTAACTCGCGCACCTCCAACCGTGGTTCCATATATTCTCGTTTGCGGTAATTGTAATAGTGGTCGCAATAGCGTTTCAGCAGCTCAGTTGCCACCTGTTGTAAAAGCAGTACCCCATCAAAATTTACCGGGTTCATCCTGGCTTGCGGCAAATAGAGGGTGTACCAGTGTGAATCTTTCAACAGGCGGCTGATACCACCCTTAGAGATATTGAGATTGTGCCAGCTTCGCTCACGCTTGAACTGCTCCAGTTCAAAGAAAAGCGCATCGTAATCCAGCAATGCAAGCTGCTGTTCCTCAAACGAGACCTCGTCTTTTTGTGCAGCCGGTGCGGTTCCACGCGACTGCACCGCCTGAATACGCGGGTACCAATCCGCCTTGATCCTGTTGCGTTTCAGGTAGTCCGGCACCACATCATCAACGGTCGGAACCGGCGCGTCTTTCCTGAAATCGTATTCCTTACCGTCAGAGGATTTGCGCTTGGGACGGAGAATCTTGAGTTTCTTGCCGAAATCGTACGTCACGTTTAGAGGAATGGTTATAATCTTGCGGCGCTCATTGCCCGGGAGACCTTCCTTATTAAGGAATTCCCGGAATTTTTCCATAAAGTCCGCTTCAATTCCGAATACATTCAATGTTTCCAGTTTCTCAATAAAGGGCGGGACGGGTGCAGGGCAATGGCAATGGTCACTCCGTTTGAGACTCCATTGATACCCTTTCAGGCGCACCCCGCGACCAAAAAGCTGAATAATCTGAGCACCTTCAGAACGGCCGACATGCATCAAACCCATCGTACTGACCCGCCAGCAGTCCCAGCCTTCAACGAACTTTTTAGAACCGATCAAAAGATTGACAGGAGATGTGGAATCCTTTACCGATGCGAACATGGCCTCTGTAAAGTCGCTCTCCTCCACGGTCAACCGGGTGCCATTTCGTGTTGCGATCTGGACCACATGATCACAAAGCCCCCTGGCATCGCCCACATTAATCAGGCCGAAGGGAATACCGGACGTGCCCGCCCGCAGCGCCACTTCGCCGGACTCCCCTTTCATTCGATCAAGCGAAAGATTCCCGCCTGCGGCATTGTTAAACAACCGTAAGAGTATATCCCTGTAGATGTCTTCAACAGATTCCCCGGCGTTCATCATCTTGGCAAGATAGGAAAATGCCCCGGCAAAGATGTCGTTGCCATCCTTGTCCAGCAAGCCGGTGTCCCGGCCTTTCCCGGTTAAAATCTCATCTATTCGACGAACGGCCGCTTTCTGATTGTCAAGAAAATTCGCTATAAAATGGATTATCAACGCCACGTCAGTGGCCATCAATTGTTCAGCTTGATTTAGTCGCCCGGAAGAAACCGTGCTGCCCACAAACACCCATAGCGGTTTTTCCATATGAAAGGGTTCGAAGCCATTGGCATTTTCTTCGTATATCCGAAGCTGCTGATAGAACTTGAGCAGACATGCGGTGATATATACCGACCGGGCCTCTTCAAAAGATTCCGGCAGGTTTAGGATTTGATAATCCTTTCCGAACCCATCCTCATAAAACCAGCGGTAGGAATAGTCGAATATGACCGCCTTGGCGTAACTGTTCTCAAAAGCGGCATTGCCGGAAGCTTTCACAGCCTGTTCAAAAGTGGCTGAATATTCGAAGGTGAACCCTTTGGCGCAGAGGTTGCTGCGGCGCGTAAACCAGACACCCTCCTCCGTGCCGCTCATACCGCGGTGGCCTTCATCCACCAGCAGCAGGTTCCGGTCGCCCAAACTCCGGGTGGCGATGGTGTTCGGGCCTTCCTGATCGGCAAGTTTGGTAATTTCCACCACGTCAACCTGTTCCCATTGAAAAGGATCCCTTCGTGATAGAAGAACCTTATCCGCCAGGAAGCCGCTTTCCCGGAACTCGGCGATATGCTGTTCACTGAGCCTTTCATTGGGCGTAAGCAGGATGACGCGGGATACATCCTTGTCCTTGCCATGTCTGCGGGCATAGCGCCGATACTGCAGAAGGTTCACATGCATCGCCAGGGTTTTACCGCTGCCGGTAGCGTTCTGCAGGCATAGCTTGTTCAGGTCATCATCGTCGTAAGCCGGCACATCCGCATAATCGGCCCAGTGACGGTTGAAATGTTCTACAAAGGCATTGAGGTCAGCGAGCAGGCTTTCCCGGTTTCCGAAGAATCGATCCAGGTAAATTTCAACAAAGAGCAGCGTCAACCACTGATAGTATTTCCACACGATCGGTCGGTGACGTTTTTCGTTTATGGTTTGAGTATGGCGGACAATGTTCTCTTCGTAGAGTAAAATCTGTTCCTTGCTCAGCTTCCGGTCACCGTCATTCCGGAACATGTCGCTGTTAATCAGGTAGTGATAAAATTTGTGAATGTTGTCTGCATCCAGACCTTCCATGCGCGGATCACGAATCGGCTCCGCCAACTTATGAAAGGGGCGCACCACCTTGCCGTTGTTTCTCTGTTCTACCAGCGGATCAATGCCGAACAGGCTGATGAGCCACTGATTGAGTAACAATTTGTTCATGAATGTATGCGGCTTGGGGCCTCTCGGTTTACGCGCAGCCATCGTTGCCACCCTCCAAAAGTTCAACTTCGCTCAACCAGGCATTGAAAATTGGGCATTGTGTACGGATTTGATCGAGTCCGATCGCATTAGCAATGGCGATACCTGTCGTTGATTCCATAGTAATCGACAAAAAGTGTGAGAAAAGTATCGGGGCGTTGCTTCAAATGTAAACCAATGTCATTTTTGACCCTGGCAAACTTCACATCTCCACCTTTCTGGCCAGGTTTGGAAATGATAATCGGCGTCATGTAAATGCCTTTCATGGACAGAAAGGGGCTTATGATATCATGTATGAAAATCTGTTCGGTTTTTCCCTCCACCAAGGCCACGATTTCAGCATGATTACTCATAAGTTGGCCCCCCGGAAATCACATTCTTGCTCCAGAGTTCGCCTACTGAATATTTTTCAAGCCAAACATTGAAATTCTTTTCTTTAAGACGTCCAAAGGTCGAAGCTCCATCTTTACGATTTACCACCACCACATCTTCAACACCGAAATGGTCGATCAAAGCCGGAGACTGTGTCGCCACGATCAGCTGGGTACGTTTAGAGGCGTTTTGAATCAATTCCGCAAGAATCGCAATGGCGGATGGATGCAGCCCCAGTTCCGGTTCGTCAATAATAATAGTTGACGGCGGATTCGGTTGTAGCAGCGCTGTTGCCAGACAAATGAAGCGGATAGAACCATCGGAAAAATGATAGGGCTGCATGGGGTAATCCGAACCCTTTTGCAGCCAGGAAAGATTGACTTTTCGTTTCTTTCCAAATTCATCTGCATCCAGAAGAAAATTATCAAAAAAGGGCGTCACCAGCCGCACAGAGTTCAAGATTTCCCGATACGCAGTTGCCTGCTTCTTCTTTAAGTGTAGAAGGTAAGGTGCGATGTTGGCCGCATCAAAACGCAATACCTTGTTATCCTGAACAATTTCATAGTGCCTCATGGAGGCTGTGGCGCTGGTGTCATGGAAATGATAAATCTGCCAGGATGAGATTGCATCATAAACTGGCCGACTATACTTACTATCTGATGAATCGCCTTTGGCCTCCTTTACCAGCAAGGATTTACCGTCCGGGCTGTCACCCAATACCCACCACCCGGTAAGACCATGCTCGTAATATCGTGCTTCATTGGTGAGTGATGCCTTTTCCGACGGCCCTGGTTCTATGCAGAAACGGTAACCGCGGGCGTCAAATCGTGCTTCAAAATATAGTTTTTTGGTTACTTTACGACCGTTAAAAAGAAAATCACTGATGCCACCGCCCAAACGGATGTATTCATTAAGGTTGCCTTCAATGATTTTTCGCAGCAATCGAAAATACTCAATCAGGTTGCTTTTGCCGGCGCCATTACCACCAATGAAAATATTCAGATCATTCAATTCAAAGTCCTTCAGCTCCCGAATGGACTTAAAGCCTTTTATTGTTACCTTGTTGAGTGAACTGTGCATATTAAATGCCCTCTACGTCCCACATGCGTTTCATGAACTCCCCTTCAATGAGGCGGACTGTCCAGTTTTCATCGTCCTGCTTGAGATTCGGCAGGTTGTTGCTGCCGTTGACATAGATGGTGTCGAACTCAAAATCCCGGGTGGTGATTGCGGTTTTTTGAAACCACTCATCAAGCATGAGATTGTCTTTTTCCAGGTCGCCGGTAAGCTTGCGCCACACAACCAAAACCTTTTCCCGCAGGCCGTTGTTGGGGTTTGCGGAATCCATAGGAACCCAACCTTCGATCTTGCGGAACCACCAGGAACCCTCTGCGTCCTTTTTAATACGCCCATCCACCACCAGTCTGGTGTCTTGGTCCTCCGGCAGGTCCGGGTCTCGTGTACGCGTAAACTTCGCGTTGAAGGACTGGGGCATGGCGATGTGTTCAACGCGGAGGCCGATCAGAAAGTGAAACGTTTCGATAAGATCAACATTGCGGGTGACGATCTCATCCGATCCCGGCTTTTTAACATCCAGGGTGTAAGCGGTCGGATCGGCAAACGCGTCGATATTGAGCAGCGACTGGCTGCCCCTGGTTTCCACATTAAGCATGTAACGGAGCATGTAGTCTTCATGTAGCGTTGCATTGGCTTCCACGGCTTTTTTGCGTTCCGGATTTTCATCTAAGCGCAGGTTGTTCAATGCGTCTTCATAAGATTCGAGACGGATGTATTTAAAGCAGTGAGATATGCCGGAATGACGGTCATTTGGTTTTCCATCCTTCCACTTTTCTGAGTAGACTACCTTAACAATACGTGGCCTAAGTACAGTATCGAAATAATCGCCCATTTCAACAAGAATGTATTTGCGATGACCATTGATCTCTCTGTTTAGGTTGATAACTGCATGGCCGGTAGTACCAGAACCAGCAAAGAAATCTAATGTTAGAGCATCCCTTTGATTAAAGGTGCTTGCGGAAACAGAGTCTTGCACCGTATATATAGATTTAGGAAAAGAGAATACTTTTTCTCCTTGAATGTCACCTAAAAGCTTGGACCCGTGTACGTTCGAATTGTATCTGGAATCATCCCATACGGTTTTGTACCGGTATTCAGACTTCAATCTTACAATGTATTTTACTCCATTTTTCTGTTTAACTCTCAAATTATCTCGAATTCCTTCAACAGAACTTCGGGCGTTTCTCCATTTTCTTTCAATGCCATCATTATCTATGGGGTATACGATTATAATGCCGTCTTTCAATTCCTCATTTTGCTTTGGGTGAAAGTCATCATCACATACATCACCAAAGCCGACAACTCGGTCTCCCTTTATAAAAATCGGGTAAAAGCAATTCTTTGCAGACTCACGCTTAGACTCATCCCCCCCCCAATCCCGCAAAGGTATCTCATTAGCATCATCAATAGTACGAGTACCGATATGATTTCCTATTGAGGGAAAAATGAAATACGAAAATTCATTGCTATAAGAAAAATTTTTCCCCTGGATCCCCCCAGAATTGTGAACAACTGATACACATGTTTTTGTAAACGATGGAAATACACGATCTATAATGTATCCTAATCTTTCTTGTTCATTTTCATCTATTGCAATTACATGGACACTTTCTGTCTTGGTAAGACGAGAACTCAAACATAACGTATCGTACATTAATGTCATCCATGAAGAATGCTTGTATTCATTTTTATACAAAACCTCACTAAATTTTGCATTATATGGTGGGTCAATGTAAACACAATCCACTTGTTTGCGATACCGCTCCCGTAGCAGATTCAATGCCTGAAAATTTTCCGAATGGATAAGCAAGCCATCACACTGATCATCGAAATTTTCAAATGAGGCTCCCAACCGAGCTTTGAAATCATCACTATAAAAAATAGTATCCAGAACAAGTTTGTCGTTTGTTTTTAGAAATTCAACCGTCAGCGGTTCCGTATAGGAAGGCGTGTGTAGGTCTCCTTCTATCTCATCAATGGCAAACAACCGAACCCATTCCTCCCGTTGGGATTCATTGGCGGCAATATCCGGGTAAAGTTCTTCCGGTACCCTGTCTAATGTGATGCAGTAATTGGTCTCCACCACGAACTTTTTCTTGAGCCAGAGTTTCTTCTGAAAGTCCTCGAGTTGAGCCAGAAAGTCGATCAGCTTGCCCGCGATCTTTCGCAGTACCTTGATCTTGGCCAGGTAGCTTTCCACAGCAGGCGCATCAGCCTCTTCAATGTCATCAAGGCGCATCACTTCATTCTTGATGTAAAAATCCAGCTCTCGCCGAAGGAAACCGCCGAGGTCTTTGTGAATGAAATAATCCATGGTGTTGTGGGCCGTGTACTGGTTGATGTACCTGGCCAGCAGTGGGCGCGTTTTGTCTTTTTCGGTGGGCGCAGGGATCGTCAGCAGTCGGAGATACTCGGAAAGGGCCTCACGATGCCCCTCCTTTTCCTGCATCATCGCTTCGAGTTGTTCGAGGATCGTCTCGACCGCCTGGGCGTTGCGTTTCTCCCGCCAGGTTTTCTCCTGTCCGGATTTTTCCGGATCAGGACGGTATTCAAAGTTGACGACCAATTCGCCCTCTTCATTGATCTCAACCGGGTTCGGGTGATGGATGATAAAAAACCGTTTGTTGGCATCCGTTGCCTTGACATTGCCATGTTCGCCTTCAGCCGCGTCAGCAATGCGGAAATGAACCTTGAGCGGAGAAGTCTCTTTTTGACCGGACGGGACATCGATTTGATCTTTTTTATTCCGGGCGCGAAATTCCCGGGTTTGCCGCAAGTCAAAGGTGTAGTGGGTGAAATATTCCGCTGTCTTGATATAATACTGATCGGCATTGGCCCAGTGCAGTTTGACCTCTTCGCCATTATACGGAACCGCAAAAGGAGCCGCTTTGCCGGGCGTTTCCCGCGTGTAATAGCGGCGCGAAATGAAGTCGCCGGCATCGTAATACCGTTCGAAAAAGCGATAGAGATGGTCGTAGACGCCGGCCTCGCTGCCTGCACTGTCTTTGACAGCGTTATATTCCGCCTGGGCCTCTGTAACTTTTGGAGAATTTTCCGGGTCCGGCACTCCGTATTCTCTTGCGGCCTGGATTTCCCGTTCGATCCTGGCCCGCAATTCCTCCTTGCGCGTCTCGTCAACCTGCCGAAAGGCCTCTTCCACTATTTTCAACAGGTCGTTTTCGATGAATTCCTGCACCTGCTCCGCCTTGGCGTGCATGATACGGTAAAAGCCGAAATCCAGATCGGGCTGATCAAGTTGGAATAGCTCTTTGAGCTTTTTTGAAAGACGGCTGCGAAGTTGCTCGGCGGATGGCATGTGTATCCCCTTCTGTTGCATATTTTGCGGGTACTTGTATATAAACAGGCCTCCTTTAAAAAATCAATGACAAAACCCGGATTCCAAGGGCTGCGTTTTTACAGCCTGAAGGCATATATACAGCACCCCCCTGGGTTCCCGATGGGGGGTGTCATGCATGGGGGGATCGTTCCGGATGCTGCGAAAAGTCGCCCTTTTCGCGGTCCCTATATATTAAAAGGTCACGGTTGATATTGATAATAATCCTGGTTTACGACTACATGGGTTTGGGTTCCATTAACCGATCCCAAAAAAGGGTGATGGCTTCCCGCACGCCTTTAAAGCGGGTGCTGTCCGTAAGGGCCTCTTTTTCCTGCAATGTGAGCCGGTGGGCCGTCAGGCGGTAGCTTAGATAGGCCCGGCGCATGACGTGCCCGGCGTTCTCCTTGAGTACCCGGGCTTCAATGAGGTACTGAATCTGGCGGACAATGTCAGTCCAATCCAGCAACCGGGGGTGGGTTGCGGCAAAGCGTAAAATCAGGTACTGAACCATAAATTCGATATCCACTATGCCGCCGGGGTCCTGTTTGAGATGAAACTGCGTCGGCGATTTGGCGCCATGGGTGCTACGCAACTGGTGCCGCATGGAGACTACTTCACGACGCAGGTGATTTTTATGAAACGGTTGACTCAAAATTCGGCGTCGGATGTGGTCAAAAGCCGCCACCAGTTCCGGATCACCGTAAAGCGGCCGAGCCTTGATAAGCGCCTGATGCTCCCAAACCCTGGCGGTGGTCTGCTGGTATTCGGTAAAGTGGTCGAGGTGGCTGACCAAAAGACCGCTGGTGCCCGAAGGCCGCAGGCGCATGTCCACTTCGTAGAGCATTCCGGTCTGGCTGCGGGTAGTGAGAAGGTGCAGTACCCGCTGACCCAGACGGGCAAAAAAGGTGGCAATATCCAGGGGCCGCTTCCCATCGGTGTGGGTGCCAGGTTTGCCGGTGTGCAAAAACACCAGGTCCAGATCCGAACCGTAGCCCATTTCAAAGCCGCCGGTTTTACCATAGGCAACGATGGTAAAACCCTGCTGTAAAGGCTTTCCGGCAAGCACGGTTTGGGGTCTTCCGTGACGCTTTACCAGATAGTCCCAGGCAATTTGAGCCACCTTGGCCAGGATCACTTCGGCAATGTCGGTCAGCCGGTCGCTTACTTTCATCAACGGCAAAGTGCCGGTGACATCGGCGGCGGCCACCCGTAAGGTGTTGATCTGTTTAAAGACGGCCAGGGTGGTCATCTGAAACTCAAGATCGTCCGGATCAATTTGGGTGATCCGGGCTTCCAGGTCCTGCTCCAGTTGAGATTTTGACGGAGGGTGGTAGAGGGTCCGGGTGTCCATCAGTTCATCCAAAAGCAAGGGGTGGCGAATCAGTTGCGAGATGATCATCGGACTGGCCGCAGCCAACTCTACGAGATGGTCAATAGCCCTGGGATTTTCGACGAGCAGCGCCAAATAGCTGGTGCGGCGCAGAACCGCTCGAACCAGTTGTAAAATACGGCCCAGCACCGCTTCGGGGTTATGGGTGTTGGCTGCTTTTGCAATGATCAACGGAAGCAGAAGATCCAAACGGGTTCGGCCGGTTCTGCTGAGCAGTCGCGTGGCCGGCTCATCATGTAAACGGGCCAGCAGTTGATGAACCTTCCGGGGCGTTCTGTATCCGGCTTGACGTAAAGCGGCATCAGCGGTTTCGCCGGAGATTTCTTGCTGCCAGACGGCATCCATTGGGTTTTGGGCTTCACCGTCAGCGCCCGAATCCGACGAAGATTCCGTCGAACCCAATAGCTGTTGAAAGTGATGATGGACTTGGGACCGATATGCATCAAGCTCTTTTAATAACTGTTCCCATCCCGATTCAGGACAGGTAAAGCCCATGGCGGCGGCCAATTGTGCTTGAGCCGGGGCTTTTGCGGGAAGCAGGTGGGTTTGCTGATCGTTGACCATCTGCAGCCGGTTCTCCACCATGCGTAAAAAACAATAGGCGGTCTTTAACTCATCGGTCACCGATTGGGGCACTAAACCTTCCCGGGTCAATTGATCCAGAATGGGTAAGATCGGTCGCTGCTGCAACGCCGGGAGCACCCCTCCCCGGAGGAGCTGAAAAATCTGGCCAAAAAATTCGATCTCGCGGATACCGCCCGGGCCCAGTTTGATATTGTGCGCCACCCGTTTTTGGCGCACCTGTTTGGCAATCCCGGCCTTCATCTCCCGCAGGGAATCATAGACCCCGAAGTCCAAATAGCGGCGGAAGATAAAGGGTTTTATCCTTTCCAGCAATTCCTTTCCTGCACCGATGTCGCCGGCCACCGGGCGGGCTTTGATCCAGGCGTAGCGTTCCCATTCCCGTCCCTGGCGGATAAAATACTCCTCCAATGCATCAAAACTGATGGCCAAAGGACCCGAAGATCCATAGGGCCTTAGATCCATATCCACCCGGAAGACCATTCCCAGGGCGGTTCGGGCGCCGATCACCTTGATCAATCGCCGGGCAAGTTGCGTAAAAAAGTCGACCGGAGTACGGGAACCATTTTCAAGACGGCCGTTCTGACGGTAGGTACATACGAGATCAATATCCGATGAAAAGTTCAGTTCGCCGGCGCCCAATTTGCCCATGCCCAGAATCGTCAGTAAAATGGGTTGACCTTCATCATCCACGGGTCTGCCCATTTCTTTACACAGCGTTTCATGTAAAAAGGAAAGGGCCTCATCCAGGCAGGCGTCAGCGAGACGACTTAGATCTGACAGGGTTTCGTGAAGATTTGCCGCTGTATGTAGATCCCGCCAAGCGATACGCACCATCTCCCGTCGACGAAACAGACGCAACCGTTTCATCAGATCGTTCTCATCTGTGGCGCCCGTTAGCTCAAGACCTAAATGCCGGGCGTAATGCTCTTGGGGATATGTTCTGTCCAGGTCGCCGCTTTGGTAAAGCTGGAGCAGCATAGCCGGTGTTTTCAGACAAGAGGAACAGACAAAATCACTAAAAGCGAAAACGGAGGTGGCGATAGCCCTAAATCGGGAATCGGGGGGCAGTACAAGACCCTCTTCCACGGCACGCTCGGCAAACGGCAACCAGAGCGTTTTAGGATCCGGGATGAAGTCCGGGGTGGGTGTCATGGGCTACTTCACTTCCGGGGTTGACGCATCATCGTCTTTGTATTTGCTTCCGGGCACCAGCTCCAAAGTGATGACAAACTGGTCAGTGGATTGCAGCTCGTCTTTAAATACTCTTAGCATAATGCTATGGTTCCAACCATGCACATATAGGGTGATGAAAGGCCGAAAGGGTTGCGGCCCACCCGCAGCGCGCATCCCATTCAGTGCCGCTCAAGATAAATCAAACCCAATGGAGATTCAAGTAAATGCTGATTGATCCTTTTATTGAAAGAGGAAAAGCCTTTTTGGGGTGTGAATTCCCCATCATGTGCGGCGCCATGACCTGGGTCAGCGATCCCAATTTGGTCAGCGCCATGGGAAACGCCGGTGGGTTCGGTTTGCTTGCCGGCGGCAACACGCCGGTGGATATTTTAGCCAAAGAGATTGAAACCACCCGGGCGTTGTCGGAACACCCTTTTGGTGTCAACCTCATCACGTTGGCGCCTGCCTATGGGAAACAGTTGGATCTTGTTTGTGATTTGGCCTGCGATGTGGTGGTTTTTGCCGGGGGAATTCCGCGACGGCGGGAAATTACGGCGGCCAGGGAGAGCGGCGCTAAAGTGATCTGTTTTGCGCCCACGGCGCCGTTGGCCCATAAACTGGTGGAGATGGGCACCGACGCCCTGGTGTTGGAAGGCTCCGAAGCGGGCGGTCATATTGGGCCGGTGGCCTTGTCGGTGTTGGTCCAGCAGATCCTCTTTGAAGTGGAAGAGGTGCCTGTGTTTGTGGCCGGCGGGATTGCTACCGGGCGAATGGTGGCCCATCTTTTGATGATGGGGGCCGCGGGGGTGCAGATGGGGACCCGGTTTGTTATGGCCGAGGAGTGCAAGGCCCATCCCGATTTTAAGGCGGCCTTTACCAAGGCGCGGGCCCGCGACGCCATGGCGACGCCGCAGTTTGATTCCCGGCTGCCGGTCATCCCCGTCAGAGCCTTAAAAAATGAGGGCTCCATCGAATTCGGTAAGCTGCAATTGGAACTACTGCATCAATTGGATCATGAAAAGATGGGTCGCGTAGAGGCCCAGTACGAGGTGGAGCGCTTTTGGGTCGGGGCCTTGAAAAACGCGGTGATTGACGGGGATATCAAACGTGGATCACTCATGGCTGGACAGTCGGTGGGGTTGGTGCACAAGGTGCAGCCGCTCCAAGAGATTATTGACGAGATTGTTACCGATACCGAAAAGGAAATGCAGCGGCTGCATAACATATTTAATGATTTTAGCTGTTAACCAGAAGAAACAATTTTTGTGGGGCCCATCAAATTGTTGGTTCGCGTCAGGAGAATTAAGCCAACATGGAGGTGCAGGAATTGCAAGGCCCTGAATGTAATGTGTTACCCGCCGCGCATCCAGGGCCGGTTGGCGTCCAGTCGTTCTTCATAGGCTTCAATACGAGCTTCAAACTGCAAGGTCCAGCCGATCTGGTCCAACCCTTGAAGCAGGCACTGTTTGGCAAAGGTGCCGATCTCAAAGGGGTGCTGTTTACCAGCCGGATCAATGATCACCTGTTTTTCAAGATTGGCACTCAATTTGAGACCAGGGGCTTGCGCCACTTGGGCAAACAGGGCGTCTACCGTTGTGGACGACAGCACAACGGGTAACATGCCGTTTTTAAAACAGTTGTTGTAAAAAATATCGGCAAAAGAGGGCGCTACAATTACCTTAAAGCCAAAGTCATGTAAAGCCCAGGGCGCATGCTCCCGGCTGGAGCCGCAGCCGAAATTGTCACGGGCCAAGAGCACCGTCGCTTTACGATACGGCGTTTGATTTAAAACAAAATCGGGGTTTTCTTCAGTCCCTTCGTAGTCAATAAAGCGCCACTCGTGGAAAAGATGCCGGCCAAAACCGGTGCGCGTTACCTTGCGTAAGAATTGTTTTGGAATAATGGCGTCCGTATCCACATTGGCCCGATCCAGCGGGGCGATAATGCCGGTGTGGGTGGTAAATGGTTGCATTGAAAATCCCTTATTTCTGAAATTTGTCTTACAGTGTCCGCAGTTATCGGTTTTTGCCATAGCAGCTTTCAATATTCGCTGCCGCCGTTTACACAAGCGGCCATGCCGTTTAGAAATCACGTACATCTGATAAACGGCCGTTAACCGCCGCAGCAACCGCCATGGCCGGGCTGGCCAAATGGGTCCGTCCGCCGGGTCCTTGGCGGCCTTCGAAATTGCGGTTACTGGATGCGGCGCAGCGCTCACCCGGTTTTAAACGGTCATCGTTCATGGCAAGGCACATGGAGCAGCCTGCGTAACGCCATTCGAACCCGGCCGTTTTAAACACTTGATCCAGACCCTCCGCTTCGGCTTGGCGGCGCACTGCTTCGGAACCCGGCACCACCAGGGCCTGCACCTTCGAATGAACACTTCGGCCCCGGGCAACAGCCGCCGCGGCCCTTAGATCCTCAATCCGGCTGTTGGTGCAAGAACCGATAAAAACCTTGTCTATTTCAATCTTGGTCATAGGGGTATTGGGTTCCAAACCCATATATTGCAAGGCGTTAACAGCGGCCTCCTTCTGAACGGGGTTGGTGATGTCATCCGGATTGGGAACCGCACCGGAGATATCCGTCACCTGACCCGGACTGGTTCCCCAAGTGACCTGGGGCGTAATAGCGGCCGAATCAAAATGAAACTCTGTATCAAAAACAGCCTCTTTATCGCTGGGCAAGGTTTTCCAGTGGGCCACCGCCGCATCCCATTGATCTTTTTGAGGTGCAAAAGGACGGTTTTTCAGATAGGCGAAGGTGGTCTCATCCGGCGCCACCATTCCCGCCCGGGCGCCCGCTTCAATGCTCATATTGCAGACTGTCATACGGCCCTCCATAGATAAGGCTTGAATGGTGCTGCCGGCATATTCAATTACATGACCCGTGGCACCGTCGGTGCCGATCTGGCCGATGATATAGAGAATCACATCTTTTGCGGTCACACCCTTGGCCAACGGGCCATCCACAGAGATGCGCATGGTTTTGGAGCGGTTTTGTAAAAGGGTCTGGGTGGCCAGAACGTGCTCCACTTCCGAAGTGCCGATACCAAAGGCCAGTGCACCAAAGGCGCCGTGGGTGGACGTGTGGGAGTCGCCACATACAATCACCATCCCTGGTTGGGTAATGCCCAACTCGGGGCCAATGACATGCACAATTCCCTGCCGGGGGCTGTCAAGGCCGTACAAAGAGATATTGCAATCACGGCAATTACGGCCCAATACTTCCAGTTGAATACGGGACGTTTCGCCGGCACCGTCCATATTACGGTTTTGAGTAGAGACGTTGTGGTCCATTGTGGCAACGGTTTTTTGGGGATGACGCACACTCCGCCTGGTGAGGCGCAGCCCGTCAAAGGCCTGTGGACTGGTCACTTCGTGCACCAGATGACGGTCCACATATATAATGGTGGTCCCATCTTCGCCGGTATGGACCTGGTGGGCATCCCAAAGTTTGGCATACATGGTTTGGGGCATCGTCATTTCCTTTATAAATCCATAATAATCGTAAAAACAACAGTTGAGCCATATGGATAGGGGAATTTGACATCATTTACAAGTGTTCTTTATTGTTTAAAGTATACACTACACGACCAAAAGGATCGAAATCAATGACACCTGCACGATTAAACCTGCCCGTTACCGGCATGAGCTGCGCCAACTGTGCCGCCAATATTGAACGGGCGTTAAATAAAAAGACGGGTGTAACCGAAGCGATGGTTAATTTTGCGTCGGAAACCGCTTCGGTTCAATTTGACCCCCAACAGATCACCGAAAGAGAAGTGGTCGAGGCGGTGCAATCGGCTGGTTTCAATGTTGCCTTGGCGACGGTGGTACTGCCCATTACAGGCATGCATTGTGCCAATTGCGCAGCCAATATTGAACGTCAACTACCGAAGAAAGTTCCGGGGGTCGTTTCGGCCCGGGTCAATTTTGCCACGGAGAGGGCCACTGTAGATTATCTCCCCTCTCCCGATGCCAAGGGACGCATCTTAGAGGGTATTCGCGCCATCGGATTTGATGCCCTCTGGCTCAACTCTGAAAGTGATAACCGGGATGTTGAGCAAAAGGCCAGAGAGGCCGAGATTACATTACAGACCCGTCGGCTTATGGTGGGGATTGTCCTTGCCTCGCCCCTATTTGTTTTGAGCATGGCCCGGGATTTTGATCTGTTGGGACCGTGGGCGCATACGCCCTGGGTCAACTGGCTGTTGGCGCTGTTGGCCACCCCGGTACAGTTTTATACGGGCCGGGATTACTATACCGGAGCGGCCAAAGCACTACAAAACAGAAGTGCCAACATGGATGTATTGGTGGCTATGGGATCATCGGCAGCCTACTTTTATTCCCTGGGCGTACTATTGGTGCCGCAATTGGATGGCCATGTCTATTTTGAGACCGCGGCGGTGATCATCACTCTTATCAAACTGGGCAAACTCTTAGAGGCGCGAACCAAAGGCAAGACCGGGGGTGCGATCCGAAAACTCATGGGATTGCGGCCCAAAACGGCCCGGGTAGTGGAAAACGGCACGGTGCGTGAGATTGCGCTTACGGAGGTGCAAGTGGGTGCAACGGTTCAGGTGCGTCCCGGGGAAAGGGTTCCCGTGGATGGCACCATTGTTTCGGGGTATTCGGCAGTGGATGAATCGATGTTGACCGGAGAGCCGATGCCCGCGGAAAAGAGCCCGGACGACAAGGTGGTGGGGGGTACGATCAACGGGGATGGGCTGCTCACCGTAACAGCCACCGAGGTGGGCGAAAAAACAGCTCTGGCCCAGATTATTCGCATGGTACAGGCGGCCCAAGGAAGCAAGGCGCCGATCCAGACGACGGCTGACCGGGTGGCGGCGGTGTTTGTGCCGGTAGTCCTGGGAATTGCTTTGGTCACTTTTCTTGTCTGGTGGGGCCTCGGCGGTGACTTTGTCCCGGCCATGATCCGGCTGGTGGCGGTTCTGGTTATCGCCTGTCCCTGCGCGTTGGGGTTGGCAACACCCACGGCGATCATGGCGGGAACCGGTAAAGGGGCCCAAGCGGGGATTCTCTTTAAAAACGGCGAAGTACTTGAACGGACCCGGGATCTCACCGCCATTGTGTTTGATAAAACCGGCACCATCACCCAGGGCAAACCCATGGTAACCGATGTGATTCCCGCCGATGGATATGACACCCGTAAGTTGCTTCAGATGGCCGCGGCGGTGGAGTCGGGTTCCGAGCATCCCTTGGGTAAAGCCGTTGTGGCTTATGCCAACAGCAACGGACTCCCGTTGGTTGGCGCAACCGATATTACCGCGCATCGCGGCCAGGGGATCTCCGCCCGGGTGAATGGCAGCCTGGTGAAAGTCGGGCGGCCGGGATGGTTTGAGGAGCAAAATGCCCCTCTGTTTGCAGGTGAAATCGAGCGATTACAAAAAGCGGGTAAAACCCTGATGATGATAGAACGCGACGGGAAACTGGCCGGCATGCTGGCCATGGCCGATACCATTAAGCCCGATGCGGTCAATGGCATTGCCAAACTGCATCAAATGGGTTTGGAAACCGTCATGCTCACCGGTGATAACACTCAGACCGCCAAGGCAATAGCAGATCAGGCGGGCATCCAAACGGTAGAAGCGGAAGTGCTGCCAGCGGAAAAGGCGAATCGGGTCAAGGCGTTGCAGAAAAAGGGACTTACGGTGGGGATGGTGGGGGATGGCATCAACGATGCACCCGCTCTGGCTCAGGCCGATGTCGGTTTAGCCATGGGGGGGGGTACCGATGTAGCCATTGAAACCGGCGACGTTGTTTTGGTATCAGGGGCGTTAAAAAGTGTTTCCAGGGCATTAAACATCAGCCGGGCTACCATGGCGACCATCTGGCAGAACCTTTTTTGGGCTTTTATCTACAATATCATCCTGATTCCCGTTGCCGCCGGGGTGTTGCAGCCTTTTGAATCGGTACCACTCTTTTTGCGCCAGCTTCACCCCATTTTGGCGGCGGTGGCCATGGCTTTCAGCAGTATATCGGTCGTTACCAACAGCTTGCGGCTCTCCAGAATGACCGTTGCATAGCATACAGAAAAAGAGAGCCCATGATTCAGGCCCTCTTTTTTATCGCATATCGTTTCGCGTGTTAGTTGCGCGAGATTATCCCGTGGCGGCTTTGTGGGTTTTGATCTCCACTTTTTCCGTCAACCCTTCATAGTACTCCCGCAGAATTGTCACAACTTCATCACGCCCAAAGTGATCGGGCAGATCTTCGCCTTCGGAGAGCATTTTACGCAGCATGGTTCCCGACAGCAGGACCCGGTCTTCTTTGTCATGCGGGCAGGTGCGCAAGGAGGCCATGCCGTCGCATTTGTAGCAGTAGAAGGTCCAGTCAATCTTCAGTGGGGTGCAGAGCAGCGCCTTGCCCGGCGCTTCGGGGGTCGGGATTTTGTCAAAGACCGTTTGGGCTTCAAACATGCCGTAGAAGTCGCCCACGCCGGCATGGTCACGGCCGATAATCATTTTGGAGCAGCCGTAGTTTTGACGGAAAGCGGCATGCAGCAGGCCTTCACGGGGGCCGGCATAGCGCATATCCAAGGGGTACCCCCCCTGAATAACATTTTCCTTGACAAAATAGTTTCTCACCAATGCATCAATGCATTTAACGCGGACATCGGCGGGGATGTCGCCCGGTTTGAGGTTACCGACCAAAGAGTGGATGTAAACACCGTCGCACACTTCAACGGCGATTTTGCACAGATATTCGTGGGAGCGATGCATGGGGTTCCGTAACTGCAGTGCAGCCACTTCACTCCAGCCTTGTTTTTCAAACATCGCGCGGGTTTCCGCCGGACGGTGGTAGATACCGGGAAATTCCGTCGGGTATTCAGCTTCGCTGAGCACTTTAACCGGGCCGGCAAGGTTCACCGGATTTTGCGCCATTACCATTTGAACGCCGGGATGATCGTCTTTGGCGATTTTCCAGAACTCTTCGGCGGTCGGGGTGCCTTCACCCATGAAGACCTTTTCGCACTCAAATTTTTTGTCTGCGTCGCTCATGGCCCATTTTTCGGTCACTTGCATGGTGGCCATGATTTCATCTCTTTCGGCATCGTACAAAGCGATCTCGTCGCCTTCATGAATAGCGGCCGCATCATCTTCGGTTACATCCAACGTTACCGGAACGGGCCAGAAAGTTCCGTCAGCCATCAGGAAGTTTTCGCACACACCCTGCCAGTCGACGCGGGTCATAAAACCGGTCAAGGGTGAAAAGCCGCCGATGCCGATCATAATCAGGTCGCCTTTCACGCGCGGGGAAACGGCGATTTTTTTCAGGCTTTCGGCCTTTGACTTTTCCGCTTCCAGCTCGGCGCCTTCCAGCAGGCAGATGGTGAGTCCTTTGCCGCCATGCGGTGGAATCAGTTGTGCCATAAGATCAATCTCCTTTCAAATAGGATTTAAAAAGTGAGGTGGTACGCCCGGCTGGATTCGAACCAGCGGTCTTCAGCTCCGGAGGCTGACGCCCTATCCACTGGGCCACGGGCGCACACGGAATCGAACAATTAAGCCAAACCGTTGGAGAAGTCAAGCGCTGGTTAAGCGGTCGCCAGGATCCGGCGGGCCCTTCTTTTCCAGATAACTTTTGGCCTCCCCGATCACGTAGAGCGATCCGGCCACGCAGATACCCTCACCCGGCTTCCAGTTATGAGCTGCCATTTCAAGGGCCTCTGCGACGGTTGAAGCGGTGGTCACCTTAAGGCCGTATGTTGCGCCTGTTTTGGCTAAAATTTCGGGCGCTAACCCACGACCGGCAGATGGCCGGGTAACGATGACGCTGTGGCAATGGGGTAGCAAGGCGACAAGAATTTTTTCATACGGCTTGTCATCCATAATTCCGATGACCAGTGTCCATTTTTTATCCGACGCCGATTCCAGATAGCGGGCCAACGCTTTGACTGCGGCCAGATTGTGAGCACCATCCAACACCATATACGGCTCCTGAGACACCACTTCCAGCCGGCCGGGCCACTGCACAGTCACAAGACCTTTGCGAATTGCCGTTTCAGGCACTTCAAAGCCCTTCCTTTGCAACACCTCACAGCAACTCGCAGCTAAGGCGGCATTCTCTATCTGATGATGCCCTAAAAGGGCGATTTCAAGCTGGCGGAAGGTGTGGTCCAGGCCATAATAATGAAATCGGCTGCGGCCACTACGACGAACCGTAAAATCGCGCCCTAACCGAAAAAGGGGCGCCTTCATCTCCCTGGCTTTTTTCTCAATGGTTTGACGGACAACGGCCTGTTTGGCTGCCGTGACGATCGGCACCCCGGGTTTAATGATACCCGCTTTTTCCGCGGCTATTTTGGATAGGGTGTTGCCCAAATACTCTTTATGCTCCAAGGAGATATTGGAAATAATTGAAATTCTGGGCAAGAGCACGTTGGTGGCATCCAGGCGGCCACCCATCCCGGTTTCAATGATCGCCCAATCCATCTTTTTTTGTTCAAAAACAGAAAAAGCCATGGCCGCCGCCATTTCAAAAAAAGTCAGTTCACGGATGTTTTCATTGGCCCTGTGAACTTTTTGATAGGCATGCACCACAGCCGCATCACTGATAGGGATACCATTGATCTGTATTCGCTCGTTAAATTTGATTATATGGGGTGAGGTGAATAGGCCCACTTTAAAGCCGGACGTTTGCAAAATAGCGGCCAGCATCGACGCAGTGGAGCCTTTGCCATTGGTTCCGGCAATGTGGATGACGTTGAATTGCGTTTGAGGATTGCCAAGCCGTTTAAGTACGGCGGTGATGGTGTCGAGCCCCAATTTCATGCCAAAGCGCCTTAGGTTGAACATTGCATCAAGGCATTGGGCGTAGCTTTTTTCACGATTCATGGGCTTTGTCGGCATGTAAAAAGCCCGGTAGAAATCAATTCCACCGGGCTTTTCGATTTTTAAGATGTCAAATTACCGGCCAAAGCGTGCCCGCATGGAGGCAGCAATTCGCTGGCGGCGCAATGCTTCACGTTGTTTGCGCCGCCGGTATTCACTCGGTTTTTCATAGCTTTTTTTCAGCTTCAACCGCTTAAAAAGGCCGTCATTTTGAATCTTCTTTTTTAAGACCCGCATGGCCTTTTCAAGGTCATTGTCGTAGACTTTTACTTGAATTTCCTTCAACCGTATCGCTCCTTTCGTTCCAAACTGTCCAAACTGAATCGTCTCCGACAGATGGTTAATGTACTAATGTAAAAAAATATTAATAACGCCGGGTATGATTTCTGTCAAGCGTTATTGAGCAGTGTTTTTCAGGCTTGAAAGGCAGTACGGTTTGTCTTATCATTGTTTTCGCCTCGTTGGTGAAGGTTGCGGGTTGATCAATCATCTTCTATCTACCTGAATCAACGAGGTTTTTCAATCTTTTTCGTTATAAATCCCTTGTCAATCGCGGATCTGGGGTATCTCACCTTCATTGACACAGAGGGAATCTGGTTTGCCCGCCAAGAGAATCGCTATAATAGATAATACGTATGCTAAAATAAAAAAATAGAGTACAAGTTTATAGTCATCAAAAAGATCATAAAATAGACCTGCACTATAGGTGCCCAATGCACAACCCAGTGCTTGAACCATCCAAAGGTAGCCTAAAATAATTCCAAAACCGCCGAGGCCAAAAAAATGGGTTACTGTTAATGGCATTAGCACGATAACTCCGCCCATGGCAAATCCAAAAAGTACCACATATACAAGAACCATAGCAAATGTCTCTGAAAATAAAAGTATAAATACTGAAAGAGCTTGGAGCCCAAAGCAGAGTATGATTGCCTGTTGGAGCGGAATCGTATCAGAAATACGACCGAAACCTAGCTTCCCTAAACCACCAATTCCAGCAATTATACCTAACGCGTTGAAAGCAAAGGCCTGAGATATACCCATATCTACTATAATTGGAACATTATGTTGCAAGATCCCCATTTGGGACAAGTATGTTAGGAAAAAAGCAACCGCAAGCCATTTAAAAGATCGCGTGTGAAGCATTTTATTCAAGGTCCATATTTTCTTATTAACACTCGACATTGAGATTCTTTCAAAGGATAGAGGTTTACTGTTTTTATTTCCAACTATTAGTTTTCCGTCAAGACTAAAAATTGTGGAAGGTTTATCTTTAATTAAAAAAAACGCTACCGGTAGTGTAAATATCCAAACCAGCAGGCCAATGAACACATAAGATGCTCGCCAGCCTACATAAGTGGTAATGCTCCCAATAATTGGCGCCAAGATCAGCCCGCCCGCCGAGAGACCCAACATTGCAAAACCTGTAGCAGCACCTCGTTTCTGGTTAAACCAATTCGCCACAAGACTACTGACAGGTATAATGCCAATGCCACAGGATAATAAAGCTAATAATGCGTATGCCGAATAGAAATACACTAAAGAGTTAGTTAGACTTAAAAGTATATAACAGAGGCCCGTGCCAGCAGAACTGGCTAAGATAACCCTTCTTTCTCCGTACACATGAATTAATTTACCGACACCAGGACCCACACAGCCGCCGATAATGAAATAAAATGACATGGTAAGGGAGATTGATGCCCGCGCCCAGCCAAAATTATCTTCTAGAGGCTTGATAAATATGCTGAAAGAATAAACACTGGCACCAACAAAAAAAAACAAAAGAATAAAGCCAGAAAAAACAATCCGCCAGCCATAGAAAATTTTCGTTATTGAACTTTCCAGTTTCATCCACAAAGGTTGACTATTTAGTAATTTTACAACACCTAAAACATTTAGTAATATTTTTAGGCCGAGTCTTCTTCGAACCACACCTCCCACTCGCACCATAAATCTTCCGGATGTTCATCAGGTGGGCATACAACACATCCGAATTTCAGTTTTGGATTTAAGACTTCGAGAAAACTTCTAAAATAGGCTATACCGACTCTTTTGCAAGGAAACTCCCCAAGATTTTTTCTAATCCTTGCTTTTTGCGGGTGGCAATCACTAACCGATAAATAGCATTTATTGCCACGAACCTCTGCGGCTGCACCTAGGTTTCCGAAAATCGGAGTTAAAAGATAAATACGGCATATATCTTCAAGCTTAGTTACCTTCTTTATAGACAGATATCTTTTCAATAGGTTAGCTTCAGTTTTACCATAGTTACCCCATGCCTGCTCGTCCAGACTTGTGGCTTCTACGGTTCCATACAGTTTTTCTGTACCGAGAAACCAGAAACCATCTATCGTAAGTGCACATCGGCCAAATAGTTGAAGTAGATTGACCAATTCTGCCTTTGACAACCTATAGTATTCTTCCAAATTATTCCGTTTTGTCATACCAGTATTTCCTTCCTATGGATAATTCACCACGACTGTTCATTTATATGTCTCAATTGCGGTTTTCAGTTTATTGGATAAGCGAGAACTACATCTAATTCTGCAACAAGTTGGCTATTATCATTGGTGACCACGTGGCAAACATATAGAAAGTAGTATTTTTTCTTTATTTTGTAATCAGTGATTTTAGCGTTTACTGTTAAGTACATATAGGGGCGAATCAGCCGTTTACATTTCATTTTGTAAGTACACATTAACACTAGATTTGGATCCCACTCCAATGTCTTGTAAATTCCAGACCATGCTTTTTTAGCAATGATTTCTACAAAGGCCGGGGGTGCAATGATACTTCCATATTTCCCTTTTTGAGCATATTTCTGGTCAAGATAGTATCGGTTCGTCTCGTTTATTGCCAAACAGTATTCACTTATTTTTGTAATGCACAAATCCCTGCTGGCCCTATAGGTTTTGCTCATCACAGACTCGATTCTGGAGTTCAGGCTTAACATAGTCTTGTTCCTTGTGAATTCATTCATGCTAAAGTTATTCTGCCTCCTAGATCAGCGCCTTAATATTATAGGCTTGGTTAGAACGGTGAACCGCCGTATTATTGTCCATAATAATAATTACTGTCATCGCTAGCTGTTAACAATCGAAGCTCAACTTCGGTCCGGGTTGTGTAATTCCAACGAGTTACTCTGAAGAAACTTAAATCTTTAGCAAAGACTATTGATGTTTCAGTTCCTCAATAGCAACTTCTGCATAATTTTTGCATTTCCCGGCAACACCAAAAATGGCAGTACCAATGGCTGCGGAAATTTCTTCTTCTGTGGCATTGTTATCCTTGGCAGCCTGATAATGGTTCTGTATACATGGCTTGCAGCTTATTGCTGCCGATATTGCCAATGCTACCAGTGATTGAACTTTTGGGTCCAGTATTTCCTTGTTAAATACGACTTCCTTGAATTCCATTAAAGAAGATGTCACTTTTTCTGATAACATTTTTCTACTCCTTTCTTGAAGTCTTGAAGGTGCCAAATTCAAACAATTGTGGCTTTCAATTGTTAACAGCTAGCCCCGTATGCATTCTCTCTGGGTTGTTGTCGCAGAGTTGCTGCAGTACAGTTTCAATGGGTTCTAAGGTTTCGATTACCCGGATATTTGCCTGTTTGAAAAGTTGCCTGGGGTCTGGGCCAATGCGAGCACAAATTAGTGCTTGACAATCGGACAACTGTGCCAATTTAAAAAACATATCAACCTCTTTTTTGGCACATGCGTTGGGTCCATCACAAAAAGTGTACAAGTTACGAAACTCATGTAAATTAAAATGGTTATCCATAAGATCATAAATGTAAAAACCTCTGGCATGCCCAAAAGATTGGTCAACAATGTTATTATTTCCGGACGCTACCGCTACCCGATAACTGTCTTTTCTTTGACCCGGATTTGCCAAGATCTGCTTATCACACAGTGTTTGATCTAATAACCCAACTGCGTCCGCACGGCATTGACGACAATGCCTCATTTGGGATAAGAAAAAACCACATCTATTGCGAGCGGTGTTAAGAATGGTCGGATTTGGCGGAGCAATATGGCGGAGAGAACCTGCGGGTATAAGTGGCAATATGTTCATCATAAACGCACCTCGCTGCTTGATCGCCGCCGCGATTTCTGTCACATGATTATCGTTGATACCAGGTATCAAAACAGTATTCACCTTTACAAATATTCCTTTCTCGACAGCAGCTGAAAGACCGTCCAACTGGCGCTGGATGATCATCTCGGTGGCTTGCCGGCCCACAATTCGTTTGCCTCTCGAAAGGGCCAGTAGGTAAACCTTTGATCCAATAGTCGCATCCACTGCGTTGATTGTAATGGTAACGTTCGTTATTCCCAGATTGACCAACTCTTCTACCCTGGATTCTAGTAATAACCCGTTTGTGCTTAGGCATAAGGTGAGGTGAGGTAACTGCTTCTTTAGTAGCCTCAAAGTTTCATAGGTCTCATCATTGCAAAGTGGATCCCCTGGCCCAGCAATACCTGCAACGGTAATGCGAGGGTCCTCGTTGACGTGTTCTTTTGCCCACTGGACTGCTTCACCGGGTGTCATAACCCGACTGGTTACCCCTGGCCTGCTTTCGTTAGGGCAGTCGAAACGTCGGTTACAGTAAGCACACATAATATTGCAACGCGGCGCCACAGGTAGGTGAATGCGTCCAAAATGATGATGCGCTTTAGTACCAAAACAAGGGTGGGTAGCAACAATGTCGGACGCCCTGGTTGTCCCAATCTGTTTTTGTATTGATGAACCTTTCCTCATTTTCCCTTCCAAAGGTTGCTCTCCTGATCTTTTATCTTCATGATTTCGTTGGGATGCAATAAATGTTTTGAATCCAATGTCTTTACCAACCTGATCTTGGAAAAAAGGATACCATTTGTAAAAAGCCCGACAGTTGCCATTAAACCACCAGCAATAAAAACCTTTTCCACTCCAAGCTGTGTTTTCTTAAATATCGAACTGCCTTCAAGGTCATCCTTCCTGTTTTATTTTTTGGCCTGAAAATGGAACCGAACTCCATAGCTGAGCAATTCAGGAACCTCACGACCTTCCATTTCCAGTTGCAGACATTTTTTCAAGGGGATTTCATCCAAGAGCCAAGCCGTTGGAATTAATTCTGTAAAGGCCGTCGTCGGTAGTAGGGTGATATTTTTAAAACCCATCTGTTTCAGGACTGAGAGCAGTTCAGTGGCTGTATAATAATGTGTGTAAGCGTCATTGCCGCGTTGCATATCTCCAGAGCGCATAAGATTCAACGCTTGATCAAACTTCAGTTCTGTGGCGAGTTGGGCAACCTTGCGGTGTTTGTTCAGCACACATCCAAGGATACTGGCGCCTTCTTTCATGACACGATATATTTCTCTAATTGACTGATGAGATTCCTCCTTACAGCCGCAATGAGATATGGGGTTGCGATCACTGAAAACAAAATCAAAACGTTTATCCTCGTAGGGCAAATCCAAAATGCTGCCATGGTGAACAGTGATCATATCTTCAAGAGTATTGTTTTTTACCATTTTACGGGCTACTTTAAGCATTGGATGCGCTACATCAATCAATGTCACTTTATGCCCATACTGAGTAAAATAGAGTGCCCACTTTCCAGTCCCACCACCAGCATCCAATATATTCAACGTTTTTCCGGTATTGATGACTGGCTGTAGTAAATCCGTCATCAATTTGTCATACAATTTCAGATTGAAAGGGTATTGGGTGACGCCGAAATGGTATTGTTTGGCCTCTTTATCGGCAAAATCCTCAAAGTCTTCTTTCCAGAAATATTTTGCTTTGGGCATATTCGTAGTCATTAATGTGTCTCCTACAATTGTCGGATTAAACTTAAGCTCAAATATCGCTTGACATTCCACGACAACAATAAAATGATGGTTTTAGGGGGAAAGCCCCTATTTCTAGTCTACACACAATTTCATTTATTATCTCTAAAGGAGAGGGTGTCTTTATTATTTTGTGCATAAAATAAAAGTACAAAAATAAAACTCACGGTTGCAAGAGCACCGGCTGCAATTATTACCTTACCAGCTCCATAGAATTCGGCCATATAGCCGCCGAGAATCATTGATATAATAGCAGGAGGTGTAAGGAAAGCGCTTACGGAACCATATACACGCCCGCGGAAAAGAGATTCGGTAAATCTGTCCCTTATTGAGTGTAGTGATACCAAGGTGAGATAAAAAACCAAGAAGCTTATAAAGGCAATGATGGATGCAAAGTAGTAATTATTTATAAAACCTAACGAGGCGAAAGTAGCATAGTGAAAAAGCAATCCCATCGCCATGACTGTATGAACATTAACTTTCTTTACTATCCAAGGGCCACAAAAACTTCCAATTAGGCTTCCTATACCGATTATTGTCATAAACAATCCATATAGAGCTTCGCCTTTTCCTAAAAATGACTGAATATAGACAATGAATATTGACAGTTGCAAGCCAAGGAATAGTCTCCATAAAAAAGCAATTAATGATAATTTTTTTAGGTGATGATTGTCCCAAATATAGGAAATACCTTCTTTGACATGTATAAATATCCCAAAAAATGAAGTCAGTTTAATAGTCGTCCGCTCTGGCCGCTCTGGTAAGCTAAGAAATAGCGCAAGGATCATGCTAACAAAATAGACTATACTAGTGAATAATATCAATGCTTGTTTTCCATAAAATAGCATGACTACCCCACCTGATAATGGGGCCAGTAATTTTGCGATATTGAGGAATGCGAGTACTAGAGAATTGCCCCACACATAATTGTTTTGGGGTAATATTTCGGTCATCAAGGCAGTACGTACGTTGATAATGAACATTAGAAAAATCGACGCGATAAACCAAGTAACATATATTAAATATAGGTTTTGTAGAAAGCCGAGAATGATAATAACGCCCCCCATTACACCTGCCATCAAGCTAAACACCTTATCTCGATTATATCGATCGACGATAACCCCATAAAAAGGTGATAAAATTTTTGGGAAAATTGTTATTGCTGTAAAAACACTCACATTCAAGGGGCTCTCAGTAATATCATAAACATGAACAGTCATTATAAAGAAAAGAAATTCATAACCAAAAGCAGATAATAAGAATATAATGCAGAAGTAGATCGTATTAAGAATTATTTGATTTTTCATAAAAACCCTTCAGGATTATTCCATGAATATAGATGTCGAATTCTAACTATCATTTATCGGGGTAGAATTAGAATCGGAATTATTCGCCAAACAACTCTTATAACATATTTACTCATAAATGATAGATAGCTATTTTCCTTTGCTATTGGTTATAACAACTCCACACAGTGCAAGCATTCCACCTATTATTGATAATAAGGGTGGCACCTCACTGATCCAAAACCAACCAATTGACATGGTTAAGATTGGAGTGATATACATAAAACTCACAACATTGATAGTAGATGTAGTTTTTGACAATGCATAGGACCACAGCAAATATCCTAAGGCGGCTGGAAAAACGCCGAGATAAACCACAGTCAGAGTAATGTATAGCCTAGCAATTTGTATCTCTTTGATAAGGTTAGGTAAAAATATCAACATAAAAAGAGTACCTGACCAAATAGCATAGCAGGTAACTTCGAGAGGTTTGTATTTTGTCAACAAAAATCTTTGCAGCACATTATAAAGGCTGATTAATATAGACGCAATAATTATCAAAAAAACACCTATATTAATCTTCTCTGCTTCACCTTCTGAAAGGGATATTATTGAGATGCCAAGAAAACTAATGAAAATTCCAACCCATCCCCAAACATTTGATTTTTCGCCTAAAAGAAAAATAGAGAGTAGACAGGTAAATATTGGGGCTGTACTAATTAGAAAACTAGCGGTTCCTGCTGTTACAGCCATTTCCCCTCGGTTTAAGGTTATATTGTAAAGGAAAAACCCTAAAAAACCAGCCAGGCCAATGAGAAACAAATCATTTATTTTCGGAATGCTCACCTTTTTTATTAGAGCATAAATGCTTAAAAATAGTGAGGCGGTTAGAAATCTTAATACTGCTAATGATTCTGGCGTGTATTCCGTTACGGCTAAACGGATACCTACATATGCCGAAGACCAGAAAATTATTGTCAGGCTTGCTGACAAATAAAATATGATCTGATTCAAATCTATTCTTGATATCTTCATTCTATATGCACTGTAATTAATGCTGTAATAGCTAATTTTTATCGTAATGTAGGTTTTTCATATAGAAATCATAGCCAGATAAATCAAAATAGCCATGTCCACTAAGACAAAAAAGTATTGATTTGTTCTTATTATCTTTTTTTTGGGCTTCCTCAATTGTTGAGCGAATAGCATGCGACGATTCTGGTGCAGGTACAATGCCTTCTGATTTGTAAAAAGATATTCCTGCGGCAAAAATTTCTCTTTGATCATATGCCTGTGCCTCGATATGACCATCATGATATAATTTGCTAAGCAGAGGATCAAAACCGTGATATCTCAATCCTCCAGCGTGGATAGGGTCCGGAGTATGTGTATGGCCCAGAGTATACATCTTTATCATAGGGGTTAATTTACCGCTATCAGCATAATCATATTTATAATCCCCATGTAGCAGAGTAGAATTAGCTTTGGGCTCTACGGCTATAAAACGTATATTATGTTTCTCCGCGATTTTGTATTTTAAAAATGGAATAGAAATACCACCAAAATTAGTCCCACCCCCTACACATCCGATGACGATATCGGGGAAATCATCGAACATTTCCATTTGTTTTATTGATTCTAGACCAATTACTGTCTGATGAAGTATAACACCGTATGCATGCGAGGTTTCACCGAAAGTTGCTTTTTGAGTAATTGCATATTCTACTGCCTCACTGGTCGCTAAACCCATATTTCCGTTTTTCTTTTTAGGGTCAGTAGAATTTAATTTTCCAATACTAGTTACAGTGGAAGGGCTGGATATTACTTGTGCCCCCAGCATCTCCATTAGCACTTTTCTATAGGGTTTTTGTTTTAGGCTAATATTGACAAAGAAGATGGTGCTCTTCAAACAAAACTTATGAGATGCGAATGCAATGGCGCTTCCCCATTGACCAGCACCTGTGGCTGTCGTCATTGAATTAAATCCATTTTTTTGAGCAAAATAGGCTTGTGGAATTGCTGTATTAATTTTATGACTCCCAACAGGATTATCTCCTTCGTATTTATAATATATTTTACAATATGAATTGATTGATTTTTCAAAACTATATGCTCTTCTGAGAGGCGTCGGTCTATATTCTGCATACAACTCCAAAACAGGTTCAGGAATTTTCACATAAGCATGATCAGAGCCTTTTAATAATTCGTCGGTATAGATGGAACTATTATCTCTCTCGAAAACAAGCGGCTCTAACTGGATATTTAGATCTGCTCTCAAATCATACCATGCTTTTGGAATGAAGTTCTCTCTCATAATTACACCCTTATCCAAATATCCTCTACCAGCAAAAGTTAGTACCAAATACTTGAAAAACCATTTACAATATCGTCCAGAATTGTCCCAATACCTCGGTATCCTAGGTAAGGACGATCAAATAATATAAATCTGTTGGTCGAAGGAAATTGCCAGGTAATATAAACTGTATTCTCCAACTCTTTAATGCGATCGATACTACGCCCGAATACGATATTTGGCTGAGATTCAGATAAATATTTACGAACCAGGTAGTTATCCTGATTGATCAATACCTTGGCCTGGTTGTTACGGACGTTAAGAATGCGGTCTAGTTCCGACATGTCTTTCGAGGTTGCATTGTTGGTGAGGGCGATCAAGGTGCTACGCATGCCCACTTCGTTAAGCAAAAAGTTGGTTAGCCCAAGAACCCACGACGTCTCGCCGATAATAGCCACACGGCCAGAGTTGTACATTACCTTAGCAAAATCGAAACCCCGAATCATTGTTTCGCGGGCTTTTTCCTCTTCCCGATCAAGTACACCACTGACTTTCCTTAGGTTCAGACCGAGCATTTCGGAAACACTAAAGAAAAAGCTCCGGCTATATTCAAAACCAATGGGTACCACGTTGAAAGAATCTGTTCTGATATTGGTATATCGACGAATAATTTTAAGGGCTCGTTCACCTATATTTTTGTTTAACGATACAGCCAGATCACTAGTTAGTGAACGTCGCATGGTTTCGATCGAACATTGCCCTGTAAAAAAGCTGTTAACCCTAATGCCAATTGCATCAAATACCCGCTTTAGTTCCTGCATGTCACCCCGGAAAAACATGTCGAAAAACGGGATAATACCGAGAATATCGATTTGAGGATTGTTCCGGGAATGTGATGAACATCCATCTGTTTCATCCAGCAACGGAGGATAAATGGTTGATATCGTTTTGTACAAAAAGCGATTGTACCCATCAAGGATGTCTCCTGAAGCGCCACCGACATCAATGGCTACGATGCGCTTGCTTCTTCGTTCCGCTTCATCAAGCACTACTGATTCGATATCGTCCCCAATAATCTCTGTCGCACAGGATGTCAGGATGAATAGTACTTCAGAGGGATATATTTTCTCAACATCTTCGATACCCTTTTTGAGTAACTTTTCACCCCCGAAAATCACATCGTTTTCGTGTAAGCTGGTTACCGGACATGGTATGAAGCTTTTCCAATGTTGAGATAGCCCGTAGCGCATCGCAAACCCGCATCCCGAGCAACCGTGCACCAGCCTGGAACTGTCGTCAAACCCTAGCGTCCCTAAAAACCCTCCCGCCAGACCACAAGATATTGCTGGTTCCACCGCATGAAATGCCTCCGACACAATTTCATAGGAGTCCATTAATTTGCTCTCTTTCGACAACTTTTTGATACCATTTTTCTCCACAAACTCTTTCGTGTCCTGTGATCAGATACTGAAATGGTGCGTAGTGAGGAACCGGATCTTGGATTGCCCGCAAAATCTCATTTCCAAAATGAATCATACCTCGAAAGCAGAAAAACGGGCCGATAAAGTCGTTGAAATGTGAGCTAACTGCAGGTATCTGCATCATTACATTTTTAGGTGTTAATCCGGCTGGACCGATAAACACTTCCGGCTTTTTCTTCTTGATAATGGGTATTTCCTCATAGGTTTGCGGAAAAACAACCATCTCAATATCATAATTCAAAAGATTTGCTACTTCACGAATTTTCTCTTTGACTAGGTCATCATAGGTTATAACCCCAAGATAGATCACCTTCATACCGAACTCCAGGCACATAGATAGTAATGATGGCGCTTTGTCGTGACCCGCAGAAATCGCTACAGTTCGGTCTTTTAATTGGCTTTTCAGGGCTTCCAGTTCATGATCAATGGCCATTAATTCGTCTGTAATAAGCTTCTCCACAGCCTCTTCCAACCCATAGAGCGAAGCAATTGAGCGTAGCCATTTTTTGGTAAAATGTAACCCAATAGGATGCGTGTCCTCAGAATATTCGGTACCGAACCGCTTTCGCATGGCCTGAGCGAAGTTCCAGCCAAAGGTCATGCACATCATAATATTGGCTTTAGCTGCAGGAGCCCGCTTTAATTTTCTCAACGTAGTATGAGGTACAGATAAAGGTAACTGAACCCTCAGTCCCAATTTGGTTAGCAGGCGGCTGCATTCTTGTTCGTCCGCACTAGCGGCATTACCATAAGGAATTATATTGACCGTGCGTTCATCTGTCGGGCATGGTTTCATGATGTGGTCGACTATATATTGATGAGCCAGATCGTATCCATTTGGCCAATAAGTAGATTTAAATCCGCAGGAATCCACCCAACCAATATCCATACCAAAATCTTCTCTTGCTTGCTTAACCACCTCTTCAATGTCATCACCGATAATACCAGCACAGCAACTTGATAGAATAACACAATGTTCTGGATCGAAACGCTCTTTGATGTCGGCAACTGCTAGTTTGAGCTTTTCCATGCCACCGTATATCACGTCCTTTTCATTCATATTTGTACACAGTGTTATACATTCACTTTCTTTTTTAGTGCCGGTAACAGACTTCAATGAATAGGCACCACCCCAGAGTACCCAGAGCCCCATAGAGCACCCAGGTGGACTATGAAACAGAATTGTGAGGGAGCCGATTTTTGAAAGCGTGAGATAAGCACCATCAATGGGGCAGCTTGTCAAGTCACATACTGGTTTATTTTTATTGGTGGATGTTCGGTCTGTCTTAAGCTTACTTTTACGGCAAACATGATCGGCGAAACCTTTTAGTGTCCCGTGGTATCGAAATAGTACGTTGTGATTAACCTCTCTATTTATGGACACTTTCCACCTCATCATAGTTTTCGCAGAGTGTAATCAGTTCGTCAAAACTCAGCGGTGAAGGAATTCTAAAATCCTGATTGTGGTATATTTTATCGGCCAACGTAGCATACCCTTGGGCAGGATTGGACTCCGGTGCTGCCTCAACGACAGTTTTGGCATAACGTTCAAACTTCTGTATCAAGAGATCTCTCGGAACAAAATGTAGCAATCGGGAGCCAATCCTCTCGGCGAATTCGCATACCAATGCCTCTTCTCTTTCTATGGCACGTGAATTGCATATAATGCCTCCAAGCCTGACACCACGACTTTGGCCCACCTTGTTGATTGCATAAGAAATATTATTGGCCGCATAAAGTGACATAAACTCTCCAGAAGTGATGATATAAATTTCCTGAGAATACCCGGTCTGGATCGGTTTTGCGAATCCACCGCAGACCACGTCCCCAAGAACATCAAAAATTATTAAATCATATCCCCCCTGAAAGATATCTAGGTCTTCCAAAATATCCAGCATGCGAATGATTCCACGCCCGGCGCATCCGACACCGGGTTCAGGACCACCAGCCTCAATGCAAGCCACACCTTTATAACCATGATGAAGCACCATTTTTTTAGTAATCGCGGTTTGAGTTTTCTCACTTTCACGCCAGAGTTCTAAAACCGTGGGTATAAAGTTGCCTGTGATTGTCCTTGTTGAATCATGTTTTGGGTCACACCCAATCTGAAGGATACGAAGCCCTTTATTCGCGAGGGAGACGGACAGGTTCGCAGATGTAGTAGACTTGCCAATGCCCCCTTTTCCGTAGATGGCAATTTTTCTCATAGTGCTCCAATTTTTTATTCAATGCTACTGAACGATAACCGTGCACAAATACTCAGAATGCACAAGATCCTTATTGTCTCCCCATTCGTAATCAAATACCGGTTGTTCTCTTTCTTTGAACATAGGACAGTACTGATCGGGCCAATCTAATCCCGTGTACATGCGTCGAGCAACACAACCGCCCTTACAAATATCAACTGTTTCACAATCGGCGCAGTATTCTGGAATTCGGGTTCTATGATTATTAAACTTTTCCAAATAAGCACCGAAGGCATCTTCTTGCATATTTTTTTTATTCTCTATCAGTTTCAAGATGGTTTGATCGCTTTTTTTAAAATATACGCATCCCACCACCTTGCCATCTGGATGAATTCGGAGGCTCTTTTTCCCACATGGCGCGCCGCCTTCTAAGGTCTTATTCCCGATAACTGCATTAATAATCGGTTCGCTGCAGGAAACTATTTTAGAATTTCCGAAAAGACGGGATACACCTTCCCAGAATTCTTCATACGTAGTTGAGTGCTTGGTAGTGTAAACAGGCTTATATACATTTATCCGCAGATTAATACCCAGCTCCCTTGCTTTTTGCGCCATTTTATCCATAAAATAGTAATTATCTTTCATCAAAGCACATGCAAACGATGCCTCTACACCATTCTTACGACAGCGCTCGATTCCTTCCATCACCGTTTGGGTAGCACCTATACCCCGGAAAGTATCGTGGCTATCTGCGGTAGGAAAATCCAAGGAAAAATCAATGTCGTTAAATAGCTTTAGTTGATCATCGCTTAACAAAGTTAGGTGTGAAGCCATTGGTGGTTAATGCCAGCTTAATACCTTCGGTACCGAAATAATCCAAAATAGCGTGAAAATCCTTATGCAAGCCGCTTTCCCCGGTGCCGAAATTTACTGCTGATACACCTAAACTATCACAGATTTTTTTCACATCTTCGAATGCTATGTCATATTTTTCGTCTTCACGAGAATAACAATGGCTACAACTTAAATTACAGCGGTTTGTTAAACCAATTCCGAGGGAAATTTTCATGGTTTCTCCAAAATCAGTAATTTTAATGGGTTACAGAAGAAAAAACGCGAAGATCAGACTTTTTACAAGATTATTATATAGACACCTTATTTTATCTGAATCCAACTCACATTTTATATACTATTTGTTAATAAAATATGATAATGTCCAGCGAATTTTTCCGATCCTTTAGATCAAGAAATACGATTTGGAGGCCCACAATGGAAATACGACATCTAAAAACATTCTACACTGTGGCCAAACTTTCCAGTTTTAACCGGGCAGCTAAGCACCTAAACTACGCTCAATCAAGCGTGTCCGCACAAATTAAAGCTTTAGAAGATGATCTTAATGTTCAGTTGTTTGATAGATTGGGTCATTAGTGTCCCAACGTTAATCGAATAAACTCAGCTGGTTATCGTTGGTAGTAATTTGGTTTTTGTACACGTTCTCTGTAAACATACGGCTGATGGGCGTTTTGTTAAAAACTGTAACGCTCAATAC
>Ga0209681_1000027_pt1 | contig 43043 bp, 34 predicted proteins | sample WorMetLIZISLAND2_3_FD_187416 | JGI IMG/M metagenome (GOLD analysis project Ga0209681, IMG submission 187416) | Marine gutless worms symbiont microbial communities from Max Planck institute for Marine Microbiology, Germany - Olavius clavatus LIZARD... ... | reverse complement strand
GGCCCTCGGGGCGGGGCTTTCCGCGTTGGGGGCTATGGGCATAGTGGTGGCCATCGTCGGCCTCAACCTCGGGGTCGTCAGCGAGACCGGCTACACGGTGATGGTCCTCGCCGCCATCGTCACCTCCGTTGTCGCCCCGCAGATCCTGAGGGCGGCGGTGCGCGGGTGGGAGGTCCCGCCCGACGAGGCGAGGCGCCTCGCGGAGGAGTCGCTGCGGGAGACCAGCGAGATCCTCGGCGCCGGGCGCATCCTGATCCCGACGAGGGGCGGGGCCAACAGCCGGTTCGCGGCCCATCTGATCGCTGCGGTCTTCCCGGACGCGGAGATGACCGTGCTCGTCGTCGACACGGCGAGCCCGGGTGTGTGGAGGCGCCTGCTGCGACGAGTCGAAGGCAGCCCCGGCGACCCGTCCGATGTGGTCGGCGAGCTCGACGACCCTCGAGTCGTCCGGAGGATCGCCAGAGACCCGGCGGCCGCCATCGCCCGGGAGTGCGCCTTGGGCTACGACCTGGTGGTCATGGGGGCGACCGAGCCCGAGGAGGGCGCCTTCAACTCGGTGATCGACCGCGTCTTGGCCAGAGTCGAGGTCCCGTCGGTGGTGGTCCGGTTCCCGGCGGGCCGCCCGGCGGGGGACGAGCCTGTGGGGCGGATCATCGTCCCGGTGTCCGCCACCCGCTCCGCCAGAGCGGCGGAGGAGCTCGCCTACTCGGCGGCCGCCGCCGGGTCGGGGAGCGCCTTCGCCCTCCATGTGGTCAACCGCCCCGAGGGGGAGGGCCTCCTGGTGGAGGAGTCCCTGGTGGATGAGAGCCTCCGAGTCGGCCAGGAGCTGGTCGGCGCCGCCGCCGCTTTCGGGATGAGGCTCGGCGTCTCAGTGGAGACCGGGGTCAGGGTCGCCCCGAACGCCGAGGAGGAGATCGTGCGTTTCGCCAACTCGGGCGCCTTCGACCTCCTGGTGATCGGGGCGAGCGCCCGCGCCCTGACCGATCGACCGTTCTACGGTCACCGGGTGTCGCACATCTTGGCGCGGGCGGAGCTTCCCGTCGCTGTCGTCGGCCTTCCTCCCGCCCTGAGCCCCTCGGCGCCGCGGCGCTGAGCGCACAGGGCGGCGCCCCGTATCATCGGCTCGGCATGCCCAACCCAGCCGAGCGCTTCGCCGACAGACACATAGGGCCGCGGCCCGCCGACATCGACAAGATGCTGGCGACGGTCGGCGCCGAGTCGCTCGACGACCTGGTCGCCCAGACCGTGCCCGACTCGATCATGAGCGCCGAGCTGGATCTGCCCCCCGCCCTGTCCGAGCCCGAGACGGCGAGTCGCCTGCGGGAGTTGGCGGCGAAGAACGTTGTCCACACCTCCCTGATCGGCCTTGGTTACCACGACACGACGACGCCCCAGGTGATTCAGAGGAACGTGCTGGAGAGCCCGGCCTGGTACACCGCCTACACGCCGTACCAGCCGGAGATCTCCCAGGGCAGGCTCGAGGCGCTGCTCAACTTCCAGACGATGGTCTCCGACTTGACCGGGCTGCCCGTCGCGGGCGCCTCCCTCCTCGACGAGCCCACCGCCGCGGCCGAGGCGATGGCGATGGCCCGCCGTCTGCGCAGCGACGATCGCCGGGTCTTCTACATCGACCCCGACTGCCATGAGCCGACGAAGGCCGTCGTGCGGACGCGGGCCCGAGCCGTCGGCGTCGAGGTTCGCGACCTTGTCGACGGCGCCGACCCGTCGGTCGCGTTCGGGGCCCTCGTCCAGTTTCCGAGCTCGAGCGGGGCCGTGACCGATCACCGCAGGACCGCGGCGGCCTTCGCCGAGGCGGGGGCGGTCGTTGTCGCCGCCGTCGACCTCCTCGCTTTGACCCTCCTCGCGCCGCCGGGGGAGTGGGGCGCCGACATCGCGGTCGGATCGGCGCAACGCTTCGGGACCCCCCTCGGCTACGGGGGGCCCCACGCCGGGTTCATCGCAACCCGGGAGACGATGGTCCGCTCGTTGCCGGGCCGTCTCGTCGGCGCCGCCGAGGACAGCGCCGGGCGGCTCGCCTACCGGCTCGCCCTGCAGACCAGGGAGCAGCACATCCGCAGGGAGAGGGCCACGTCGAACATGTGCACCGCTCAGGTGCTGTTGGCGGTCGTCGCCGGGTTGTACGGCTGCTGGCACGGCTCCGAGGGGTTGAAGGAGATCGCCGCCGAGACGCATCGTTTGGCGGGGTCGCTCGCGGCGGGGCTCGCTTCGGCGGGGCTCGACATGGTCAACGAGACGTTCTTCGACACCCTCACGGTGCGGGCGCCGGGCCGCGCTCGCGAGCTGACGGCGGCGGCTCTCGCCGCCGGGATCAACCTCGGTCGGGTCGACGATGATCACGTCCGCGTCGCCCTCGACGAGACCACCACCGACGAAGTGGTGCGGAAGGTCCTCGGGGCCCTCGGCGGGGCCGCGCCCGAGGAGGGGGTCGCGATCGCGGGCCTGCCCGAGTGGGCCGAGCGCAGGTCGGCGTACATGACCCACCCGGTGTTCTCCCTCTACCGGTCGGAGCACGAGATGCTGCGTTACCTGCGGCGCCTCTCCGACCGGGACCTGGCGCTCGACCGCGGAATGATCCCGCTCGGGTCGTGCACCATGAAACTGAACGCCGCCACCGAGATGACCCCGATCACATGGCCCGAGTTCGCCCGCATCCACCCCTATGCCCCGGCGGATCAAGCCGCCGGCTACCTGGAGCTGATCGGCGAGTTGGAGGGTTACCTCGCTGAGGTGACCGGTTATGCGGCGGTCTCCCTCCAGCCCAACGCCGGCTCGCAGGGGGAGCTGTCCGGCCTGCTCGCCATCGCCGCCTATCACCGGTCGCGGGGCGAGGCTCGCCGCAACGTCTGTCTCATCCCGGCGTCGGCTCACGGGACCAACGCCGCGTCCGCCGTGATGGCGGGCATGAGGGTTGTCGTGACGGCGACCGACGACGAAGGCGACATCGACCTCGACGACCTCGCCGCCAAGGCGTCGGAGCACAGCGAGAGGCTGGCGGCGGCGATGGTCACCTACCCTTCGACTCACGGGGTCTTCGAGGAGGGGATCAGGCGCCTCACCGCCATCGTGCACGAGCACGGGGGCCAGGTCTATGTCGACGGGGCGAACCTCAACGCCATGATCGGGTTGTCCAAGCCGTCCGAGCTGGGCGCGGACATCGGCCACCTCAATCTTCACAAGACCTTCGCGATCCCGCACGGGGGCGGCGGCCCCGGCGTGGGGCCCGTCGGAGCCGCGGAGCACCTGGCGCCGTTCCTCCCCAATCACCCGTTGCTGGCCGAGGCCGGGCCGGAGACGGGGATCGGCCCGGTCTCGGGGGCGCCGTTCGGCTCGGCCGGCATCCTCCCCATCTCTTACGCCTACATGCGGCTCATGGGCCCCGACGGCCTCCGCCGCGCGTCGCAGGCGGCGATCCTCGCGGCCAACTACGCGGCGACCCGCCTCGACCCCCATTTCCCGGTCCTCTACAGCGGCGAGCGGGGTCGGGTGGCGCACGAGTGCATCATCGATCTCCGGCCCATGACGAAGGAGACGGGGATCACCGCCGAGGACGTCGCCAAGCGCTTGGCCGACTACGGGTTCCATGCCCCGACGTTGTCGTTCCCGGTGGCGGGGACGTTGATGGTGGAGCCGACGGAGTCGGAGAGCCTCGAGGAGCTGGACCGGTTCTGTGAGGCGATGATCGCGATATCGGCCGAGGCTGACCGGGTGGGCTCGGGCGAGTGGCCCCGCGACGACAACCCCCTCACCCGCGCGCCGCACACCGCCGAGGACGTCGCCTCCGACGAGTGGGGCCGCGCCTACTCGCGGGAGGAGGCGGCGTTTGGCGCCGAGTGGTTGCGAAAGGACAAGTACTGGCCGCCGGTGGGCCGCATCGACGCCGCCGCCGGGGACCGGCGCCTGGTGTGTGTGCGCCCGCCCCTGGAGGCTTGACGGCTACCTGAGCGTGTGCATTTTCCCATGCAGGAGCTGGGTTATTGCACACGCATTACGCGGGGGCCGGGGGCCGGCCTTTCTTCAGAAGGCGGGCGATCGCGCCGATGTAAAGGGCGCCTGCTTGGCGACGGAAAGGGGAGTAGGTGAAGTTCACCGGTCAGGTGGCCCTGCCTGACATTGACCACCCCCCGGTGCCCGCCACCTTCCTGATTGAGGGCGATCAGGCCGAGATTGTTTTGGACGCAGGCCCGCTCGGTCGCTGGTCCCTCCTTGACGTGTCCGCTCGTCGCGTCGTCTCCGAGACGTTTCAGGTGGAGCTGGCCGGGGAAAGGATCGTCTTCATCGCCGCGGAGCCCGTCGCCTTCGCATACGACGGCCTTGGCCGCATTGCTGAGGTCTCGGCGAGACACAAGGCGAAGGCCCCGGTGAGCCGCACCCTTGCCGCCAAGAGGTCGCGCCGCGGCGTGAAGCCGTCCAAGATCGACGAGTTGCGCGATGCGATGGCCAGGAACGCTGTGGCGCGGCCAACCGTCTCGAGGCTGAAGCTGATTCGCGCCTCCGAGCCGATGCCCGCGGCGGAGCCGATGCCCGCGGCGGAGCCGATGCCTGCGGCGGAGCCGATGCCTGCGGTGGAGCCGATGCCTGCGGTGGAGCCGATGCCTGCGGTGGAGCCGATGCCTGCGGTGGAGCAGATGCCTGCGGTGGAGCCGATGCCTGCGGCGGAGCAGATGCCTGCGGTGGAGCCGATGCCTGCGGTGGAGCAGATGCCTGCGGTGGAGCAGATGCCCGCGGCGGAGCAGATTCCCGCGCCCGAGCCGATTCCCGCCGAGCTTGAGGCGGACCCGGCCGCGGTCAATCCGACGGCCCGGCCGGAGGAAGCACTCGATGAGGACCGACGGGCCATCGAGGCGGAGCGCGCCCGTCTCGAAGAGGTGAGACGCATCCTCGAGGCTCAGAGCGCGGAGGCCGAGAGACGCGACGCCGACCGGGTGGAGGCCTTCCGCTTGGAGATGGAGCGTCTGGAAGCCGAGCGCGAGCGTGTGGCGCGGGCGGCGGAGGCCGAGTCGATCACGGAGGCCGAGCCGATCGCGGCCGCGGCGGAGGCCGAGCCGATCGCGGCGGATCAGGAGGCCGAGCCGGAGCTGGCCGAGGAGCTGATCGCCACGTCAGGCGAAGACGACAGCGTCTCGAAGCAGCTTGTGGTTGATCTGGGCAGGTTCGAGGAGACGGAGGCCGCGCCCGAGACCCAGCCTGAGACCCAGCCTGAGACCCAGCCTGAGACCCAGCCCGGCGCCCCGCCCGACGCCGAGGCGCCGGTCGAAGCGCCGCCGGCGGACCCCGCGAACGCGCCTGTCCCAGAGACTGTGTCGGCAGTCGCCGCCAAGCCGGGGCTGGTGGGCGCCGTCAAGGGGGCGTTCTCAAGGGGCAAGAGCCACGAGCACCAGTTCGTGCAGGCCCCCGGCGGCTTCGGGATCGTCCGGCTCATATGCCGCGAGTGCGGCTTCGTGTCGATCTCAGCCGATTGAGGCCGCGGCTCGCGGCCCGGGTTACCCTTCGGGGGTGAGCGTCATCCGACCCGTCGTGCTCTCAGGAGGCTCGGGCACCAGGCTCTGGCCGCTGTCGACGCCTGACACACCCAAGCAGTTCTCCGCACTCTTCGATGGGGCAACCCTCTTCGAGCGGACGTTGATGCGTCTTCACGGCCGCCCCGGGGCGGCCCCGCCGATCGTGGTGACCGGCGCCGCTCACGCCTCGGTCGTCGGCGAGTCGGCGCGGCGCGTCGGGGTCGGGCTCGAGGCCATGTTGATCGAGCCGGAGGGCCGGAACACGGCCCCTGCCTGTTTGGCGGCAGCCCTCGCCTCGCAGTCCGAGGACGTCCTGGTGATCCTCCCCTCCGATCATCTGATCCGAGACGTCGAGGCTTTCGCCGAAGCCGTGTCGCTCTCGGTGACGCAGGCCGAGCAAGGCCGGGTGGCGGCCTTCGGCATCACCGTAGACCGGCCCCACACCGGCTACGGCTACATCGAGATGGGCGATGATCTCGGCGGCGCCCGCACCGTGACCCGCTTCAAGGAGAAACCCGATCTCGAGGAGGCGACCAGGCTCGCCGCCGACGGGCGCCACGCATGGAACTCCGGGATCTTCGTCGTCTCGGCGGCGACGATGATCGAAGAGGCCGGCGCCCACTGCCCCGACATCCTCAATGCTGTCGAGCGGTCGATGCGGCCCCCTGAAGGCTCGGTGGTGAGGCTCGGGCCGGAGTTCGCGGCGGCGGAGAAGATCTCGTTCGATCACGCCGTCATGGAGAAGACCGAGAAGGCGGTTGTGATCCCGATCAAGGTGGGTTGGGACGACGTGGGCTCGTACGAGGCGCTCTGGTCGGTGTCCGACGCGGACGAGTCGGGGAACGCTGTCGACGGCGACGTGACGTTGGTGGATGTGACCGGGTCCTACGTCAAGTCCACCTCGCGGCGGGTGGCGGTCGCCGGGTTGGCGGACGTGGTGGTGGTGGAGACAGCCGACGCCGTGTTGGTGGTCGCGAAAGACCGGTCCCAGTTGGTCAAAGACGTGGTCGACCGGCTCGGGCCCGGTTGAGCCGGCGGCGGCTGGTCCCACAAACCCGATGGCTCGCTTGGTCGCCGCCCTCCTGCCGGCCGTCGCTCCGGCATGCTCCGTGAGCAGACCCGCGAGCGACGACACCGGGGAGGAGATCTACCGGAAGCTGTGCGCCAACTGCCACGGGGAGGGCCTCGAGGGGTCGCCTCTCGGCCAGTCGTTGGGCCCGGGCTCGGTGTCCGCGAGCCAACCCGACTCCTACACCGAGTTCGCCGTCGTCAACGGCAAGGGCTCCATGCCCTCGTTCGAGCAGGTGTTGGAGGAGCGTCAGGTGGAACGCCTCATCGAGCACATCCGGGAGGTGCAGTCGGGATGACCGTCGACCCGGGCTCGCTTGAGCTCTGTCCGGTGCGCATCCCCATGCGGCGGCGCTTCCGCCGCATCGACCATCGGGAGGCCATCCTGATCCAGGGGCCGCGGGGATGGGGCGAGTTCTCGCCGTTCCCCGAGTACCCGCCGGAGGTCGCCGCCCGATGGCTCGAAGCCGCGCTGGAGTCGGCCGCGGGGGACCTTCCCGAGCCGGGGCGCCGAACCATCCCGGTCAACGTCACCGTCCCCGCGGTCGCCCCCGACGCGGCGGCGGCCTTGGCAGCGGGCTCGGGAGCGTCAACGGCCAAGGTGAAGGTCGGCGAGCCGGGCGACTCGGCCCTCGACGATCTGGCGCGGGTGCGGGCTGTCCGCGACGCGCTCGGGCCCGAGGCGAATATCCGGGTCGACGTGAACGGGGCGTGGGACTTGGACACGGCCTGCCGCCGTCTCGAGGCCCTGGCCGAGGTGGGTTTGGAGTACGTCGAGCAGCCCGTGTCGGCCGTCGAGGACATGGCCGAGCTGAGGAGGCGCGTCGCGGTCAAAGTCGCCGCCGATGAGTCGGTCAGGCTGGCGGAGGACCCGATGGAGGTCGTTGAGAGAGAGGCGGCCGACCTCTTGGTCCTCAAGGTGCAGCCCATGGGCGGCGTGGCGCCGGTCCTGGATTTGGCGGCTCGGTGCGGTCTCCCCGTTGTTGTCTCGTCCGCGCTGGAGACGTCGGTGGGTATGTACGGCGGCCTGCTGGCGGCTTCGCTGCTTGAGGATCTTCCTCACGCCTGCGGGTTGGGGACCGTCTCCCTTTTGGGCGGGGACGTGACGTTCGACCCCCTTGTCGCCCGCCGGGGTCTCATGGACGTGCGGCGCCCGGCGCCGAGCGCCGACCTTCTGGAGAGGTGGAGACCGAGCGATGCGCGCTGTGATGAGCTGATGCGGAGGTTCCACGCCGCTCTCAGGCTGCTGACGTGACACAGCCGAACCCGAGCACGGCGATGGCGCGGGCGATCATCGACGAGCTGGCCCGCGGGGGAGTCGGCCTCGCGGTGATCTCGCCGGGCTCCCGGTCCACAGCGTTGACGTTGGCCGCCGATGAGCACCCCGGCATCGAGACCGTCGTGGCGTTGGACGAGCGGTCCGGGGGTTTCCACGCCCTGGGCAGGGCGAAGGCGCACGGTCGCCCGGCGGCGGCGATTTGCACGTCGGGGACCGCGGCGGCGAACTACCACCCGGCTGTCGTCGAAGCCGACATGTCGCTCACGCCCTTGGTGGCGCTAACGGCCGACCGGCCCGCCGAGCTTCGCGGTGTGGGAGCCAACCAGACCATCAACCAAGTGGATCTGTACGGGGGCAGCGTCCGCTTCTTCGCCGACATCGCGGCCCCCGAGGTCGGGGTCTCCTTGAACGACGAGTGGCGGCGGGCGGCTTCGCAGGCGGTGTCGGCGGCCCTGGGCGCCGGGGGCAGGCCGGGGCCCGTCCACCTGAACATCGCATTCCGCGAGCCCACCGTCCCGGCGCCGGACGACGGCCGCGCCGCCTCCCCACCGTATGAGCACGGCACCGACGGCCGGGCCGCCGGCGCCCGGTGGACGACCGGTGTGGTCGCCGAGCCGCCCGAGGGGGCGGTTGATGCCCTGTCAGCGTCCCGAGGCCTGGTGATCGCAGGGGAAGGCGACTACGACCGGGAGCGTCTGACGGCGGAGGCTCGCCTGCTGGGCTGGCCCGTGTTGGCAACCGCGCAGTCCGGGTTGCGCGGGGGAGATGTGATCGGCGCCTACCACCACATCCTCGCCGGGGGGGTCCCCGAGCGTCTCCGCCCCGAGGCGGTGGCGGCGGTGGGCGCCGTCGGCCCGAGTCCGCGGCTCCAGGGCCTTTTCGCCGCGGCGGAGCACAGGGTCAGCATCGACCGTTGGGGGCGCCGCCTCGACCCGGACCGGAACGCCACGGCGGTTGTTCACGGCGATCCGACACATGTGCTGGCGTCTGTTGACGGCTCGCCGTCCGAGGGGTGGGGCGCCTTGTGGCGCGCGGCGGACGCGGCGGTGGGCGATGCGGTCGAGGCGGCTGTGGCCGGCGCCCGGCACTGGACCGGCGCGGGCGCCGTGCGCGCCCTGAACATGGTGAGCTGGGATCGGTTGGTGGCGGCCTCGTCTCTCCCCATCCGCGAGGTGGACGCCCACCTCCGTCGGCCCGGGCAGGTGATCGCCAATCGGGGCGCGTCGGGCATCGACGGGTTCGTCTCGACGGCCCTCGGGGCCGCCGCGCCCGGGGAGGCGACGGCGGCGCTGTCCGGCGACCTGTCGTTGCTGCACGACTCCAACGGCTTTTTGACCGACGCGAAGAGGGATCTGGTGATTGTCGTCTTGGACAACGGCGGCGGCGGGCTATTCGACTCGCTGCCGCAGGCGAGGCTGGCGCCTTCTTATGAGCGGCTCTTCTTCGCCCCCCACGGGCGCGACCTGGCCCGCCTCGCCGACTTCCACGGCGTCGAGCGCGCCGACGTGGGCGACCCCGACGAGCTGGCGGCGGAGGCGAGCCTGCGGCTGGGACGGGGGGGCGCCCACCTGCTCAGGGTCGCGGTGGACCGGGGGAGGGACATCGAAGCGAGACGTTCCCTCGACGCCGCCGCCCTCCGCGCCCTCTCGGCTTCCTGAAGCGTCCCCTCGGCTCCTAAATGCTGTGGATTCGCCTACACCGTAGTTTGTGCATTGGGAAATCGGGCCTGACCGCGCCGGGGGCTCAACGAACGCCCAGGGCGCGCAACATCGGCTGGAGCTTCAGCTCCGTCTCACCGAGCTCGGCGTCGACGACGGAGCCCTCGACGATCCCGCCTCCGGCGTAGAGGGTGACGCGCAGCCCGTCCAGTAGGCCGCACCTGAGGGCGATGGCGAACTCGCCGTCGCCGGAGGAGTCGAACCAGCCGACCGGTCCTGCGTAGCGGCCCCTCGTCTTCGGCTCGACAGCGTCGATGATCTTCATCGCTGCGTCCGTGGGCGCCCCCGCCACCGCGGCGGTCGGGTGCAGCGACGCCACCAGGTCGAGGACGCGAGCCCCGGGGGAGGCTTGCCCGTCGAATTGGGTCGCGAGGTGGCGGATTTGGCCGAAGCGCTTGACTGTTCGCTCGTGAATCTCGAGGGATGTGACATGGGGGGTGATCCCCTCCTCCACCGATACTCGGGTCAGCCCGTGCTCCCGGACCATCTTGTCGGTGTCCAGTTGATCGGGCTCGGCGGCGGTTCCGGCCAGGGCCACGGACTTCACGCGCCCCCTGCGAAGCGACACGAGCAGCTCGGGGCTGGCGCCCACCAGCCCGTCGACGTGGAAGGTGTGCGAGCCCGGCTCGCTCGCCCGAAGACCGTCCACCAGGGCCCTCATCGCGACGGGCGAGTCGAGGGCGAGCTCGACCTGACGGCTCAGCACAACCTTCTCCACCAGGGCCGAGCCGATCGCCTCCAGCGCTCGGGACATCCCCCTTCTCCAGATCGCCTCGCCGTCGGAGACGACCCGCGCCGACCAGGTTCGCTCGAAGGCCGCCTGGTCGGCGCCGCTTATCTCAACGGACTCGGGGATCTCGACCACCGAGCCGGGCTCGCCCGAGTCGAATGTGAAGGAGGCGAAGGCAAGGTCCTTGCCGCTGTCGCGGAGGGCTTGCAGCGCTCGTCGATACCGTCCCGGGCCGGTTCCCGGGTCAACTCGCAGGGCGGGGCCGGCGCCGATGAGCGCCGTCTCCGAGTGCGCCCAGATCGCGGTGGCGGTTGAGTTCACAGGCTGCAGGGTAGATCCGGCTCTGCATGCGGACCCACCCGGATTCTCAATGCACAAACTGCGGCATAGGCGAATCCACAGCATCAGGATTTCCGGGTTCAGGGGAGGGGGTGGATGGTCTCCAGGCTCTCCGGGTTCTCCAAGCCGGACAGGTCGCCTGGCGCCTCGCCGAGAGCGACCGACTTGACCAGCCGCCTGATGATCTTCTGCGAGCGGGTCCTGGGGAGGTCGGCCACCCACTGAATCGCCTTCGGGCGGAAAGCAGCGCCCATGCTCTCGTCGATCGCGGCGACCACGGCGGCCGACAGATCGTCGCCGGGCGCCGCATCTGCCGCCGCCACCAAGAACAGGGCGATGGCCTCCCCTTTGACCTCGTCGGGGACCCCGACAGCCGCGGCCATGACGACCTCATCGAGCGACATCGCCGCGGACTCGATCTCAGTCGGCCCCACCCGCTTCGAGGCGACGTTCAGCGTGTCGTCCGACCGTCCGAGGAGATACCAGAAGCCGTCCTCGTCGATCGATGCCCAGTCCCCGTGCACCCAGGCCCCTGCGAACCGCGACCAGTAAGTGTTGATGTACCGCTCGGGCTCGCCCCAGAAACCCCGGGTCATCCCTGGCCAAGAGCCGCGCATGACCAACTCGCCCACCTCCCCGCGGAGCGGCTCGCCCGCCTCGCTGTAGACATCCGCGTCGACTCCGAGCGAGGGCCCGCCCACGGAGGTCGGCTTGATCCCCTGCAGCAGGTTGGCCGAGAGGATGCAGGCCCCTATCTCGGTCCCGCCCGAGAGGTTCAAGATCGGGATGCGCCCTTCGCCCACATCGCGGAACAGCCACCACCACGGCCCCGGGTTCCACGGCTCGCCGGTCGACGCGAAGGCGCGGACGCGGGAGAGGTCGTGTTTGCGGGCCTGGCCGGCGCCATGGGGTTGCAGGGAGCGGACAAGAGCGGGCGACAGGCCGAACAGCGTCACGCCCAGCTTCTCCACCGCCTCCCAGATCCGGTCGGGGCCGGGGTAGTCGGGGACCCCGTCGAAGACGGCGATCGTCGCGCCGTTGGCGAGGCCGGCCACGACCGTCCACGGCCCCATGATCCAGCCCATGTCCGAGGCCCACATCAAGGTGTCCTCCCGGCGGATGTCGAGCTGGAACGCCCCCTCCTGGGCGACTTTGACGGTGAACCCGCCTTGAACGTGCACGGCGCCCTTGGGACGGCCGGTCGTCCCGGAGGTGAAGGCGACAAGGACCGGGTCCTCGGCCCGTGTGCACGGCGCCCCGACCGGGTCGGAGGCCGGAACGATCTCGTGCCACCAGACGTCCCGGCCCTCGGTCATCGGCGTGAAGCCCGCGGCGGCGTAGTCCACCACCAAGACATTGGGGACCCCCCCGGCGATGTCGAGGGCGCGGTCGACGGTCTTCTTCATCTCGATCGTCTTCCCGCGGCGGCGGTACCCGTTGGCGCAGATGAGGACCCGCGGCTTGGGGTCCGCCAAACGCTCGGCGGCGGCTTCCGCCCCGAACCCGGAGAAGATCGGCACGACGATCGCCCCCAGCCGCGCCGTCGCCAGCAGCGCGACCACGGCCTCCTCCGACATCGGCAGGTAGAGGGCCACGGCGTCGCCCCGCCCCACGCCCAGGCGCCGCAGGGCGCCGGCGACCCGGCCCACCCGGTCGAGCAGCTCGGCGTAGGTCAGCTCGGCGTAGGTCAGCTCGCGTGACTCGCCGCTCTCTTTGAGGGAGCGGACGGCGGCCCGGTCGGGGCTGTCGGCCGCCCATCGGTCGACACACGCCTCGGAGAGGTTGAAGCCGCCGTCGACGAACCACGTCGCCCAGGGATGGCCGCGGGAGGTGTCTCGGACCACGGTGTAGGGCGGGTCGAAACGCAGGTCGAGGAAGTCGGTCACCGCCCGCCAGAACCACTCGGGGTCGGTCGTCGAGCGTTCCGCCAGCTCGCCGTAGGTCCCGAAGCCGTGGCGCCGCATGAACCGAGCCGTGTTGGTCTTGGCGGCCTCTGAGGCATCCATCCGCCATACGACGTCGTAATCGCTCATGGCGGCCGGAGGGTAATCGGAGATCCGCGCTCAGCGCCTCCGGTTCTCGTACTCTCCGGCGCATGGCCTCCGATCAAGAGCGCTTGGAGCGTCTCAGGTTCCAGCGCAAGGTGCTCCAGGGCGCCGTCGCGCTGACGGGTCTCGCCGCCGTCGTCTGGCTCGCCTTCCGGCTGAGCGGCGTCCTCTTCATGGTGTTCGTGGCGGTGTTCGCCGCCGTGGCTTTGGAGCCCCCGGTTCACTTCCTGGTGAAGCGCGGCTGGCGCCGCGGCGCCGCCGCGGGAGCGGTGTTCCTCGCGGTGTTGGCGCTGTCGCTCGGTTTCCTGGGGGTCCTGGCGCCGCTCTTCGTGCAGCAGGTCAACCAGATGGTCGAGCTGATCCCCCTTTGGATCGACGACGCCCTCGCCTGGGTCGACAAGACGTTTGAGATCAGCCTCTCCGAGTTGGGCATCGACGACATCGGCGGCGACATCGCCGGAGGCGTTCAGAAGGTCGGCGGGATCCTGGTCGGCGGCGTCATCGGCCTGACCGCCGGCGTCGCCGGCTTCCTGATTCTCATCACCACCGTCGCCCTGTTCACCTTCTACATGCTCGCCGAGTTGCCGAAACTCCAGCGCACCGTCCTTCAATGGATGCCCGAAGACCGGCAGCGCCGGGCCTTGCACATCTGGGACCTGGCCGTAGAGAAGATGGGCGGGTACATCTACTCGCGGCTGGTCCTGGCCTTCGTCAGCGCCGCCATCTCGACGACCTTCCTGGCGATCCTCGGCATGCCTTTCGCCCTGTCGCTCGGGATCTGGATAGGCGTGCTCAGCCAGTTCATCCCGGTGGTCGGGGCCTACCTCGCGGCCGTCCTCCCCGCCATCGTGGCGTTGTCGTCGCGGGGGTTGTCCACCATGGTATGGGTGATCGTCTTCTTCACCGCCTACCAGCAGGTGGAGAACTACGTCTTCTCGCCCCGGATCACCAGGAGGGCGATGGAGATCCACCCGGCCGTCTCCGTCGCGGCCATCCTCATCGGCGCCAACCTGATGGGGGGGATCGGCGTGGTGTTGGCCCTCCCGGTGGCCGGCATCATCCAGGCGATCATCGCCGAGGCGGGCGGGCGGCACAAGGTCGTCGACCGCGAGGCCGGGGCCGATGTGGCCGGGGACGATGAGGCCGGGGACGATGAGGCCGCTCGGGCGGCGGGCCCGGAGGGTTGAGGCACCCGTCCGACGGGCCGTCGCCAAGCCGGCGAACCGGGCCGGCGCGGCTCCGCGCCCGGCCAGGCGATTCTCAATGCACAAACTACGGTATACCGAATCCAGAGCATTAGGAAACCGATTGGGGGGTGGTGTTGGTGCGGGGCGGCGCGTCTCTCGTCTAGCATGGCCTGAGCGCAGGTCCCCCGACAGGGGGGACACCCCCTAAATCGGAGGAAACCAGTGAACAGAGCAAGACCCTTCAAGTTGCTCGCGATCCTCGCCGTTCTCGCCCTGGCGGTCGCGGCGTGCGCGAGCGAGACGGCCGACACCACGGTTGCGGGCGACGACGACGGCGCTGCGACCACGACCACGGTCGGCGGCGACGGCGACGAGGAGGGCGACGGCGACGAGGCCCCCTCGATCGAAGGAGCGACCTTCAACGTCGGGTTCATCGAGAACATCAGCACCGACAACTGGTGGGCGGCTCAGGACACCGAGAACTCGAGCTACAACCAGTACCTGGACAGCGGCAAGGCCCAGCTCTTCACGATCTCCCTCCCGGGTTTCGTGCTCATCCCGGATGCGGCCGCGACCGACACCCCGGTCAAGTCCGTCAAGGAAGGCGACGTCTGGGTCGTCGAGCAGCCGATCAGGGACGACCTGTACTGGTCGGACGGCGTGCAGCTCACCGCCAACGACTATGTGTTCTACTTCGACACGGTCCGGGAGTTCAACTTGCAGACCGGTCACGCCCTGGTGTTCCCGGAGAACGTCGCCGACGTCTCGGCGCCCGACGACTTCACGGTGCGAGTCGAGTTCAACACCGACCCGGGCCTCTCCCTGTGGAACCACGGCGCCTGCTACGCCGTTTTCGTGCCGAGCCACTTTTGGGCGCCGTACGTCGATGAGGCGAAGGCCGCCGTCGAGGCCGCCACGTCCGGGATCACCGCCGAAGACGCGACCAAGGCGCTTGTCGACGCCTCCATCGAGGACGAGGACCCCGAGAACGACCTCACCGCCGAGAACGTGACCCAGGAGATGATCGACGATCACATCGCGTCGACCGGCGCCGACGAGGGACTCAAGGTCCTGTACGACGTGAAGGGCGCCAAGGAGCCTTCGGTCGGCCCGATGCTCTTCGACAAGTGGGAGAACGGAGCCTTCGCTTCGACGCTCGCGAACCCAGGCCATCGGGACCGCGGCAACACCAACACGTACTACGCGGACGGCGCCTTCGGCGTCGCCGGCGAGGACGGCGACGAGAAGATCTACGGCCTCGCGCCGGGCGGGGGCGAGAGCCTCGCTCAATACGCCGAGGGCCCGTTCGTCTCCGACATCTTGTGGGTCGAGCACTCCACCAAGGACGCCGCCTACGAGAAACTCGGCGCGGGCGAGATCGACTATGTGTGGGATCCCACCGGCCTCACCACCGGCCTGCGCAACGAGCTGTCGGCCAACCCCGACCTCGACTTCTCGGTCAACGAGTCGGACGGTTTCCGGTACATGGCGTTCAACATGCGCCGCGCCCCGATGTCCGACCTGGCCTTCCGACAGGCCGTCTCGACCGTCGTCAACAAGGAGCTGGTGGCCGAGACCGTGCTCGCCGGCGGGGTCATCCCCGGGTACACGATCATCAACCCGGCTTTGCTGGACTTCTACAACCCCGACACTGTCCGCTACGGGTGGAAGGACGGCGAGCCCATGTCCGAGGGCGACCGTTTCGTTGAGGCCGTCAAGATCCTCAAGGACGCCGGCTACACCTGGGAGAGCGAGCCGGTGATCGACCCGGAGCACCGCGATCCCGTCACAACCGCCGGCGCCGGGCTGACGATGCCCAACGGCGAGAAGGTCCAGCAGCTCGAGCTGCTTGCGCCCGGGCCCGGTTACGACCCGTTCCGCGCCACGTTCGCCATCTGGATCGAGCAGTGGATGAGCGATCTCGGCATCCCGGTCAAGACCGACTCGACCGACTTCAACGCCATCGTCGCCGCCGTGTTCCAGGACAAGGAGGCCGATTGGGACATGTACATGCTCGGGTGGGGAGGGGGCGACCCGTCGCTGCCGGTGAGCATGACCCAGTTCTTCGCGGCTGAGAGCGACTCGACGGAAGGCGGCTCCAACACCCCGGGCTACAACAACCCGGAGTTCGAGGACGAGCTGGTGACGTTCCGCGCCTGCAAGGAGACGGCGTGCGCCGGCGGGTCCATCAAGAAGATGGAGGCGATGATCGCGGAAGACGCTCCCTATGTGGTGCTGTTCCGCACGCCGATCATCGAGGCGTTCCGGAAGAAGGTCCGGTTCCCGGTCGAGACCATCATGGGCGGGCACAACAGCCAACCCGACGCTTGGCCGAGCGCCGTGCAGCTCACGAGCGAGTAGCTCGCTCACCGAGACTGAGGGGGAGGGTCCCTACCCTCCCCCTCGTTTCCGCGGCATGGGCCGTGACAACCCCCGATCCGGCGCCGCCCGCCCGGTCGGGCTAACCTCCGGCCCGAGCGCCCGCCCAACAAGCTGGAGGTTCCCGGGAGTGACGCTTTGCTGAGGTTCATCGGCCGTCGCCTCATCCAGATGGCCTTCCTGTTCTTCATCTTCCTGACGGTCGTCTTCTTCCTGCTTCTGGCTCAACCCGGCGACATCACGGGCCAGTTCATCCAACCCGACATCCCGGCCGAGGTTCGTGAGCAGATCGCGGCGCGGCTCGGGCTGGACGGCAGCCCGGTCAACCAGTGGTGGAACTACATCACCAACTTCTTCCGCGGCAACCTCGGGGTCAGCTTCTCGCAGTACCCTCGGCCGGTGATGGACCTCATCGCGGAGCGGATCCCCCGCACCCTGTTCCTGTTCACCCTGGCGACTCTCCTCTCCTACTTCATGGGCTTCAAGCTGGGAAAGCGCCTCGCCTGGCGCCGGGGCGGCCTCTCCGAGTACGGGGTGACCATCTCCGGCGTCCTTCTCTACACGGTGTTCTATCCCTGGTTCGCGGTCATGATGATCGTCCTCTTCGCCTCGAGGCTCGGGTGGTTCCCCATCAACGGCTTCCTCGACCCCGAGCTGTTCCGCAGCTCTCCCTTCACCGGCAACCAGGTCTTCGCCCAGCTCCTCCTCTCCCTCGGGTTGGCCGCCGCCGTCGCCGCGTGCGCGGCAATCCTCGCCAGGAGACAGGCGGAGCGGGGGGCGGCGAAGCTGATCCGCCGAGGCGGCTACATGGCGGCTCTCGCGTCTATTGCCGTCTTCTGGTGGGTGAGAGACGAGATGGCGCCCTATGCCTGGGACATCGCCCACCACGCCGTCCTCCCGATCGTCACGCTCGCCCTTGTCGCCTTCGCCGGGGTCATGTTGCTCACGCGAGGGTCGATGTTGGAGACGCTCAAGGAGGACTACATCCTCACCGCTCGGGCCAAGGGCGTGCCGGAGAAGGACATCAGGGACAAACACGCCGCACGCAACGCCCTGTTGCCGGTGGTGACCTCCTTCGTGTTGGGCCTGGCCTTCATCATCGGCGGGGGGATCATCACCGAGACCGTGTTCGGCTGGCCGGGGATGGGACAGCTCCTGCTCGACGCCACCGTCGTGGAGGACATCCCGGTGGCGACGGGCGCGCTCGCCTTCACGGGGATCCTGGCTCTCATCGCCCACCTCGGCGTGGATCTTCTCTACGCCGTGCTCGACCCCCGAATCAGGATCAGGAGCGACGCCTAGGAAGCCATGTCGGTCACAGAGAAGAACGCCGCCGAAGCCTCCGCCGACGGCGAGGCGCGGCCCCACGCCTTGTGGAGAGTCCGCCTCGCCCTGGCGTGGGCCGCGCTCAAGAAGAACGGCAAGCTCTTCGTGGAGAACAAGATCGGGATCCTCGGGTTGGCTCTCATCGCCGTCTTTGTCGTCATGGCGCTGGGGTACCCGTTGATGACGACCTTCGGGCCTTGGCGGGACAGGATCGTATACGATCCGATCATCGGCTTCGACGCCGAGATGAGAGAGTACGAGGTGGTCGCCTCCGAGGCGGAGGTGGTTGATCCGGGCACGCAGATGGACGCCATGACGGCGCAACTCTGGTGCTTCGGCTCAATCCCCGGGGATGTGTGCGAGGTTCCCCAGAAGCCGGCGCCGCCCAGCTCGTCGCACTGGTTGGGGACCGACCCGCTGGGCCGCGACATCGCCGCTCAACTCGCCTTCAGCACTCGCGCCGCCTTCCTGCTCGGCATCATCGCCGCCGTCGTGACCGTCTGCGTGGCCACGGTCGTCGGGTCGATAGCCGCGTTCTACGGCGGCTGGCTGGACAACACCCTGATGCGGCTGGCCGACCTGGTGCTGCTGTTGCCGCTGATCCCGATCCTGATCGTCTTGTCGGGCATGTTCACGGTGACGTTGCCGTTGCTGGGCTTGATGATCGGGATATTGTCCGGCTTCGGCGGCACGGCCATCGTGCTCAAGTCCCAAGCCTTGTCGATCAAGGTGAAACCCTTCATCGACGCGGCCCGGGTGTCGGGCGGGTCGCAGACCCATCTCATCTTCAAGCACATCATCCCCAACGTGTTGCCCCTCAGCTTCCTCTACATGATGTTCACGGTCACCGAGGCCATCTCGTTGGAGGCGATCTTGTCGTTCTTCGGCCTCATCAACGTCGACATGAGTTGGGGCCTGATGCTCTACACCGCCCAGACCGAGGGGTTCCTGCGGACAGGCCTTGAGTTCTGGTGGATCCTGATCCCGGCCGGCCTCGCCGTGACGCTTCTCGCCGCAGGTTTCTTCTTCGTCGGGCGTGCGATGGACGAAGTGGTCAACCCGAGGTTGAGGGCGCGATGACCGACCAGCGAGCTACCGACGCCGGCGCCGAGAGCGCAGAGCTTGAGCCGACCGCCTTGGAGGTGAGGAACCTCGCGATGAGCTACGAGTTGAAGGGGGGTGAGATAGTCTCCGCCGTGGACGACGTCACCTTCAGCCTCCCCAAAGGCCGCTCTCTCGGCCTTGTGGGCGAGTCCGGCTGCGGCAAGACGTCCGTCGCCCTGACCCTCATCGGCTTGGCCGCCGGCAACGCCCGGGTCTTGGGCGGCGAGGTCCTCTTGGAGGGCGAGGATCTCCTCAGGCTGAGCGACGAGGAGATGCGTCTCCGTCGCTGGAACGACGTCTCGATGGTCTTTCAGGGCGCGATGAACTCTTGGAACCCCGTCTACACCGTCGGCGAGCAGATCCGGGAGGCCATGGACCTCCACCGGCGCCCCAAGCCCAAGGCCAAGGAGGCGCGGCGGAGGATCGAGGATCTGTTCAACCTCGTCGGGGTCAACCCCGACATGATCGACCGATACCCGCACGAGCTGTCGGGCGGGATGAAGCAACGGGCCGTCATCGCCATGGCCCTCTCCTGCGACCCGAAGCTGATCATCGCCGACGAGCCGACCACCGCTCTCGACGTCATCGTGCAGGAGCAGATCCTGGAGGAGCTTCGGCGGATACAGCACGACTTGGGGATGAGCATCATCTACATCTCCCACGACATCGCGGTGATCGCCGAGATCACAGACCTCTTGGGCGTCATGTACGCGGGGAAGCTGGTGGAGCTGGGGACCACAGCCGAAATCTTCGCCAGGCCGCGGCACCCCTACGCGTGGCTGTTGCTGTCGTCGACGCCGTCGGTCACCGGCCCGCGTCGGGTCCTGGCGCCGTTGGAGGGCGAGCCGCCCGACCTGATCGACCCGCCGACAGGGTGCCGCTTCCACCCCCGCTGCCCCTTCGTCTCCGACCAGTGCGTCGCCGAGGCGCCTCCGCTCTCGGAGGCGGAGCCCGGCCACTCCATCGCCTGCTGGCGCCACGAGATGACGCCGGTCGGCTTGAGCGGCGCGGCGCCGTCATGAGCGATCAGGGCGGGCAGGTGAGGGTGAAGGTCTCGGGCCTTCGCAAGCTCTTCCCCATGTCCAGAGGGGTCTTCCGCAAGAGCGTCGACTTCATCCATGCGATCGACGACGTCAGTTTCGAGATCAAGGCGGGGGAGAGCCTCGGCTTGGTCGGCGAGTCCGGGTGTGGGAAGACGACAGCGGGCAGGATCCTGGTGAAGCTGGACGACGCCACGGACGGCGAGGTGCTCATTCGCGACGCCGAGACCGGGGAGATGATCGACGTCGCCGCGGTGAGCTCGAAGGAGGAGGAGAAGGGTTTCCGCAAGAACGTCCAGATGATCTTCCAGGACCCCTACGAGTCGATGAACCCGAGGCGCACCATCTTCGACATCGTGGCCGAGCCGCTTGTGGTGCAGCGTGTCGGCGACGCCCCCGAGCGCGAGCGGCGCGTGATAGACCTCCTCCGCTTGGTGGGCCTAACGCCGCCGGGGCCGTTCCTCTTCCGCTACCCCCACGAGTTGTCCGGCGGCCAGCGCCAACGCGTCGCCATCGCCCGCGCCCTGGTCACGGCGCCCGCTTTCGTCGTCGCCGATGAGCCGACGTCGATGCTCGACGTCTCGATCCGCATCTCGATCATGAGGCTCATGCTCGAGCTGGCCGAGGAGATGGGCGTCACATACCTCTACATCACACACGACCTCGCCGTCGCTCGTTACATGTGCGACAGGATCGCGGTGATGTACCTCGGCAAGATCGTCGAGACGGCGCCCGTCGAGCGGCTCCTGGAGGCGCCGATGCACCCGTACACGAGGGCCCTGCTCTCCGCGGTGCCGGTCCCCGATCCGACCTACAAGCGCCCCAAGGTCGAGATCGAAGGCGGTGTGTCCAGGGCCGTCAACCCGTCGGGGGAGTGCCGGTTCCTCCATCGGTGCCCGTTCGCGGTGGAGCGGTGTGAGGTCGAGCCCCATCCCGATCTCTACGACCGCGGCGACGATCACCTGACGGCCTGCCATCTGGTGGGACCCGACGGCTCATGGGCCGGGGCGGAGCGGGTCGCCCTCGACCTCCGCTCGTAGATCGGTGTCTTCCGGCGCTCGATCGACGGGGGCCGGCGCCGGGGGCGGTCTGCCTCTGATAGCGGCGGTGTTGTTGGCCTCGGCGTGCGCGGGCGGCGGCGCCGAGCCGACGACGGCGCCCGCCGAGCCTCCGCCGACGGCCGCCCCGCCGACGGCCGGGGCGACTTCGGCGCCCGCCTGTCCCGACGCGTTCTGCGTCGTGTATCACATACATGCCGACGCCGTCTGGTCGGACGGCGCCCCCGTCGTCGCCGACGACTTCATCTTCACGTCGGAGCTGGCAGCCGAGAGCGCAGGGCGCGAGCTGATGACCGGCGCCGAGCGGATGGGCCCCAAGACCGCCCTCTTCTCGTTCAGCGAGCCGTACGGGGCGTGGCGGACGTTGCTCCCGACGGTCTTGCCTCGACACGTCTTGGAGGGGACTTCCCTCTCCGACGACCCGGCGAAGGCGTTGCGGACGACGGCCGGGCCTTTTGTCCTCGACTCTTGGGACGAGGGCGACCAGATCACGCTCCGCCGCAACCGGAGGTACTGGGCGGAGGCCGATCGCCTCTCCGGCGAGCCGCTCGGGGATGTTCAGGAGATCCGCTTCGTCTTCCCGGCGAGCGTCGAGGAGGCGCTTCGGGGGTTGGAGGCCGGCGAGATCGACGTCGTGATCCCGAGACCCCTCGCCGCCCATGTCGCCGAGATCGAGGAGATGGAGGGAGTCTCCCGCGAGCTGGCGCCCGGGCCGTTCTGGGAGCACATCGACTTCAATCACGACGACCCGCTGTTGTCCCAGCGATGGGCGCGGGAGGTCGTCAACCTGGCCGTCGACCGTGAGGCGATACTCGATCAGACGGTGAGGCGAGCACACCCCGGCGCCACAGCGTTGGGCAACACGTTCTGGCCGCCGGGCGCCGCCCGATACGAGGACCACTTCGAGGACCGTTTCGACCCTGAGGCCGCCGAGAAGATCCTCGCCGACCGGCTCTGCGTGAAAGGCGAAGACGGGGTCTACTTGTGCCAAGGCAGGCGGATGTCGTTCACTTGGGCTGTCACGGCCGGTGATGAGGATCGGGAGACGGTGTTCGACATCGTCTCGGAGTCCCTCGAGTCGATAGGCGTGGAGCTGGTCCCCCGCGTCGTGGCGCCGTCCGATCTCTTCAGCTCGGAGGTCGGCTTCGCCGGGCCGGAGGTCTGGCAGATCGTGAGCTTCGCCTGGAAGGGGGCGGCCGACCCCAATCTCTCCAGCAGCGCCTACATCTGCTCCGGCGACGCCCCCAGCGGGTTCGGCGCCCTGAACCTCAATCGTTACTGCGACGAGACAGTCGACTCGCTGATCCGGGGCGCCGACTCCATCATCGATCCCGACGAGCGCGCCGCCGCGTACAACGCGGCGGATGAGGCCTACCTGGGCGATCTGGCGATCATCCCCCTCTACCGCAAACCCGTTCTCATGGCCTGGGACGGCTCCTTGCGAGGGCCCCGGCCCAACTCCTCCCGCTCGACCGAGTTGTGGAACACTGCGGCGTGGGCGGGGAAGGAGACGGTTGTGATCGCCCTCGAGTCCGAGCCGGAGCTGTCGAGCCCGCTCGCCGCCCCTGAGCCGGACCTGGCGCGTGTGTTGGCCCCGCTGCTTCACGGGGCGTTCGGCGCGACCCCGGAGCTGGCGCCTGTGCCCGTCCTCGTGGACGGCGTCGAGATCCTCTCGGGCGGCGGGTGATGGGGGGGCCGTTGGCCGGCGTCGGGGTCGTCGAGCTCGCCGGGCTCGGCGCCGCCCCGTTTTGCGGGATGGTCCTGGCCGACCTGGGGGCCGAGGTGGTGCGGGTCGACCGCGCCGACGCGGTTGTCGAGGTAGGCGCGTCGAGCGCGAGGAGCGACGTGCTCGGGCGGGGGAAGCTGTCGATGGGCGTCAACCTCAAGGATCGACGCGGCGCCGAAGCGGTGCTTCGCCTCGTCGAGCGGTCCGACGCCCTGATCGAGGGTTTCCGGCCCGGCGTGACGGAGCGCCTGGGCCTGGGACCGGCCGACTGCCTCGCCCGGCGCCGTTCGCTTGTGTACGGGCGGATGACCGGCTGGGGCCAGGAAGGGCCGTTCGCCCCGATGGCGGGTCACGACATCGACTACATCGCCCTGTCCGGCGCCCTCCACCCGATCGGCCCGAAGGAGCGGCCCGCGCTGCCCCTCAACCTGGTCGGCGATTTCGGCGGGGGAGGGATGCTCTTGGCGGTCGGGGTGCTGGCGGCCCTGCTGCAGGCCCGGGAGACAGGCGCCGGGCAGGCGGTGGACGCCGCCATGGTCGACGGCTCGGCGTTGTTGACGGCGCAGCACCACGGGTTGGCGGCGGAGGGGCGGTGGTCGCGCGAGGAGCGGGAGTCGAACTGGTTGGACGGGGGCGCGCCCTTCTACTCGACATACCGGACCGCCGACGGCGAGCACATGGCGGTCGGCGCGCTGGAGCCGCAGTTCTTCGCGATGTTGCTTGAGCGCCTGGAGATCGACCCCGCCGAGTTGTCCCCGCAGTTGGACCGGACCGGCTGGCCGCACATGCGGGACGCGTTCGCCGCGAGGTTCGGGGCCCGCACTCGGGACGAGTGGGCGGAGAGATTCGAGGGGAGCGACGCCTGCGTGGCGCCGGTGCTCTCCATGGAAGAGGCGCCGGGACACCCGCACAACCGGGCGCGGGGTGTGTTCACGACCATCGAAGGGGTCACCCAGCCGGCCCCCGCCCCGCGTTTCTCGGTGACCGAGCCCCGGGCGCCGACGGCCCCGGCGAGCCCGGGCCGGGACACCGACGCCGTCATGGCCCGTCTGGGCTACGGCCCGGACGAGATCGGTATGCTCCGAGAGACCGGAGCAATCGCCTGACTTCTGGAGGAGCAGTGAGCAACAAGGCAACCCAAGCCGAGCGAGCGGAGATCGACGCCGTCGTCGAGGGCAAGACGATCATCGACTACTTCAACCGCAACGCCGACGAGTTCGGCGATCAACCGGCAATCCACTGGAGGGACGGGGACTGGCGCCGCCTCACCTGGGCGGAGTACCGCGACGCGGTGCACAAGGTCGCGGCCGGCCTCCAGTCGCTGGGGGTCGCCGAGGGCGAGTTCGTCGCCGTCATGGCCTCAAACCGGCCCGAGCACGCCATCGCCGACCTCGGCGCGGTGCACGCGGGGGCCACCCCGGTGACGGTCTACTCCACCCTTCAGGCGAACGAGATCAAGTACATCGCCCAGAACTGCGCCGCCGCCGTGGCGATCCTCGAGGACGAGACCTTCCTGAGTCGCTGGGAGGAGATACGCGACGAGCTACCCGACCTCCGCTATGTGGTGCTGATGTCCGCCCCCTCCGACGGCGAGACGGCCGACTGGGTGCTGAGTTGGGACGAGTTGGCGGCCCGCGGCGCGCAACAGCTTGAGGAGGACCCCGAGACCGTCGCCCGGGCTACGGAGGCCATCAACCCCGACTCGCTGGCCACCCTCATCTACACCTCGGGCACCACCGGGACCCCGAAGGGCGTGATGATCAGCCAGTACAACGTGGTGCACACCCTCGAGGCCCTGCGGCGGGTCTTCGACCTCTCCTTCGGGCTGAGGATGGTGTCCTATCTCCCCTTGGCTCACATCGCCGAGCGCGTGGCCACCCACTACTCCTGCACCTACCTCGTCGGCCAGGTCTGGTACTGCTCCAACGTGACGTCGATCCTCGACTACATCCAGGCCGCCAAGCCGACCGTGTTCTTCGGCGTCCCCAGGATCTACGAGAAGTTCCATGCCCGGCTCTCGGCTCGGTTCGCCGAGACGGGGGGCGTCAAGGGTGTCCTGCTCAAGCTGGCGCTCGCCTTGGGCGAGAGGCGTTTCCTGGCCGAGCGGGAGGGTGAGCGAGGCCCGGCCTTGGCGGGATTGTTGGACAAGATCGTGCTCTCCAAGGTGCGCGAGGGCCTGGGGATGGACGAGGTCGGGATCGCGGTCACAGCCGCAGCCCCCATTCACCCGGAGTTGATCACCTTCTTCAACTCCATCGGCATCAACCTCGTCGAGTTGTACGGGATGTCCGAGAACACCGGCCCCGCCACGACAAACGTCCCCGGGCGCAACAAGATCGGCTCGGTAGGGCCGCCTTTGCCCGGCGTCGAGGTCAGGGTCGCCGACGACGGCGAGCTGCAGATGCGGGGCGGGGTGGTCACCCAGGGTTACTACAAGCTCGACGAGATGACCAGGGAGGCTTACCTCTCCGAGGGGTGGCTCGCCACCGGCGACTTGGCGCGAATCGACGACGACGGCTTCGTCTGGATCGTCGGGCGGAAGAAGGAGATCATCATCACCGCCGCCGGGAAGAACATCGCGCCGGCGAAGCTGGAGACGATGCTGGGGAACCACCCGCTCATCCTCAAGGTGTGCATGGTGGGAGACCAGAGGAACTTCATCTCGATGGTCGTCGCTCTCGACCCCGAGGAGGCCCCCGGCTGGGCGGAGTCCCGCGGCCTCCCCTACACCGACCTGGCGAGCTTCGCCGAGCTGCCGGAGGTGAAGCGGGAGGTTGCCGACGCCATCGCTGAGGCCAACGGGCAGGTGGCCCGGGTCGAGCAGGTGAAGAAGTGGGTGGTGGTCCCCGACGAGTGGGCGCCGGAGTCCGGAGAGATCACACCGTCGCTCAAGCTGAAGCGTCAAGTGGTCCTCGACAAGTACGCCGCGGAGATCGACGCCATGTACGCCGACGCCTGACGCCGGGCGCGACGGGGTGTGACGCGCCGATGAGGCGGACGCTGTTCGAAACTGACCATGAGCTGTTCCGCGGCGCCGTCCGCGAGTTCGTCGAGCGTGAGGTGACCCCCAACGTCGACAAGTGGGAGGCGGACGGCATCGTCGACAAGGCGATGTTCCGTCAGGCGGGCCGGGCCGGGTTGTTGGGCATGGCCGTGCCCGAGGAGCACGGCGGCGGGGGAGTCGACGACTTCCGCTTCAACGTCGTCATCGGCGAGGAGCTGATGCGCGCCGGCGCCTTCGCCTCGGGAGTGTGCATCACGCTCCACAACGACGTGGTCCTGCCCTACTTCCTGGAGTTGGCCACGGAGGAGCAGAAAGCCCGTTGGCTCCCCGGGCTGGCGTCGGGGGAGCTGATGTCGGCCATCGCCATGACCGAGCCGGGCGCAGGCTCCGACCTCGCCGGCATCGCCGCCTCCGCGATCCGCGACGGGGGCGCCTACGTCGTCAACGGGTCGAAGACCTTCATCACCAACGGGATCAACTCCGATCTGATCGTCGCGGCCGTCAAGACCGACCCGGCGGCCCGCCACGCGGGCATGAGCCTCATTGTGATCGAGGAGGGCATGGAGGGCTTCACCCGGGGCAGGAACTTGGAGAAGATCGGCCTCCACGCTCAGGACACCGCAGAGCTGTTCTTCGACGATGTCCGGGTGCCTGCCGAGAACCTGCTCGGGGAGGAGGGCCGCGGCTTCGCTCACCTCATGGGCAACCTGCCTCAGGAGCGGCTGTCGTTGGCTGCGGGATCGATCGCCCACGCCCAAACCGCCTTCGACTGGGCGCTTGAGTACGTCAAGGAGCGAAGCGCCTTCGGCAGGCCGATCGGCGGCTTCCAGACGATCAGGCACGCCATGGCCGAGATGCGAACCGAGCTTGACATCGCTCAGACGTACGTCGACAGCCGGGTGACGGCCCTCAACGCCGGGGAGTTGACGGCCGAGGAGGCGGCCAAGGCGAAGTGGTGGGTCACTGAGCTGGAGAACAAAGTGATCGGCCGGTGCCTGCAGATGTTCGGCGGGTGGGGGTACATGGAGGAGTACCCGATAGCCCGCGCCTTTCGGGACGCCCGGGTGCAGACCATCTACGGGGGGACGAACGAGGTGATGAAGGAGATCATCGGGCGCTCCCTCGGGCTGTAGGGGCGTGCGGGGGCCTCGATTGGCGCCCGGGGCCGCGAGCGGGGATCATGGGCGCCCGCCGGCCGTGACTGGCGGCGGAGATGAAGACGCAGCGCGCGGAGATGTCCGGCCGCCGAGGCGGGCGGCGCGGGCGTCGCCCGGCGCGCTCCTCAGAGAAGGATGTGCAAGTTGAGTGAGCAAATCTCTTTCGACGGCCGCGTCGCGGTCGTCACCGGGGCCGGCGGGGGGCTCGGCCGCACCTATGCGCTGGAGCTTGCCCGTCGGGGGGCCCGGGTCGTGGTCAACGACCTCGGCGGCGCGGTGGACGGCTCCGGCGAGTCCAGCTCGGCGGCCGACCTGGTTGTCAGCGAGATCACCGAAGCCGGGGGCGAGGCGGTCGCCAACTACGACTCGGTGTCCACGCCGGACGGCGGGGCCGGGATCGTCCAGACGGCGCTAGACGCCTTCGACACGGTCGACATCGTGGTCAACAACGCCGGGATCCTGCGCGACAGGTCGTTCTCCAAGATGGAGATCGCCGAGATCGAGTCGGTGCTTGACGTCCACCTGAAGGGCGCCTTCTTCGTGTCCCAGCCCGCCTACCGGGTGATGAGGGAGAAGAAGTACGGGCGTTTCGTGTTCACGTCGTCGGCGGCGGGCCTCTTCGGCAATTTCGGCCAGGCGAACTACGGCGCCGCCAAGGCGGGCCTGGTCGGCCTCTCCAACGTGCTGGCCATCGAGGGGATGAAGCACAACATCAAGTCGAACGCCATCGCCCCGATAGCCAAGACCCGGATGACCGAGGACATCCTGGGGCCGTTTGTTGAGTTGGTCGCCCCCGAGCAGGTCACGCCGATGGTCGTGTACCTGTGCTCGGAGGCCAACGAGCACACCCACGAGGTGTTCACGGTCGGGGGCGGCCGTTACGGCCGGGTCTTCGTGGGCGTCAACGAGGGCTGGTTCGCGGGCAAGGGCGCCGTCCCCAGCGTCGAGGAGCTGGCCGACAACATGGACGAGGTGCGCGACATCTCCTCCCCGGTCACGCCGTCCAGCCTCAACGACGAGATCGCCATCCTCGCTCAGCAGTTGGCCGGCTGATGCCCATCGACCGCGAGAAGGCGCTCGGCGCCGAGATCCCCGGCGATGTCTTCTCCTGGGACGACGACGACATCATCCTCTACAACCTCGCCGTGGGCGCGGGGCGGCCGCCCACCGACCCGCAGGAGTTGCGGTACGCCTACGAGGGCGACCTCCGCGCCGTGCCCTCCTACGGCGCCATCCCGCCGTTCGGCGTGATGATGGGCTTCGGCGACGTCGACGGCCTCGACGTCAACCTGGCGCAGATCCTCCACGGCGAGCAGGAGTTGGTCGTTCACGGCCCCATCCCCACGTCGGGCTCGGTCGCTCAGACGGGGAGGGTCGCCCACATCTACGACAAAGGCAAGGGGGCCTTGGCCGTGATTGAGACCGTCTCGACCCTGGAGAAGACCGGCGAGCCGTTGTTCACCAACCGGTCGTCGATCTTCATCCGGGGTGAAGGCGGCTTCGGAGGCGACTCCGGGCCCCCGGCGGGCGACGAGCCGCCCGAGCGTGAGGCCGATCACGTCGTGGAATCGCCGACCTTGCCCCAGCAAGCTCTCCTGTACCGGTTGGCCTCGGGCGACAGGAACCCGCTGCACGCCGACCCGGGGTTTGCCGCGTTCGCGGGCTACGAGAAGCCGATCCTCCATGGCCTCTGCACCTACGGGATCGTCGCCAAGGCGGTCGTCGACCAAGCGCTGGGCGGGGACCCCGAGAGGCTCCACACCTACAAGGCGCGATTCACCGGACATGTGTTCCCCGGCGAGACGTTGGTCACGCGAATCTGGGACGAAGGCGAGCGGCTGACGGTCGCGGTCGAGACGGTTGAGCGGGGCGCGACCGTCCTGGCCAACGCGGCGGTCGTGAGGCGACCAGGGTAGGCGCGTGCGCCGCCCGCCGAGCGGCCGGGCGGCTGAGACGCCGGAGACTCGGGCTAGCCTGGGACGAAACACGGAAACACCGGGAGAGTGCTGAATGTTCAACCTGCCGAAAGCCAGGTCCGTCGAACGGAACCCCGACGCCGCCAGGCTGAGGGAGTTGGCCGTCGAGAAGATGCCGCGGCTGACGGAGACCGAGTTCGGGAACCTCAACTACGAGGCCGAGATCACGGCGCGCCTGAAGAACTCGACGTTCTTCGTGGCCGACGACGAGATCCATCAGAACCGGATCTCGCGCGCCGAGGCCGATGAGTGGGCCGCCAAGCAGGACGCACACATCGCCGACAAGGACATGCTCCTCGTCGAGGGCTATATCGGCCCCGAGCCCGGGTTTCGCACGGGCGCGCGGCTGTTCATCGAGAACGTCCAGCCGAACATCGCGGCGATGCAGAGCCAGCTCTACTTCCCGGCGGACGACGACTGGGCGCCTGAGCTCACCGTCGTCTACACCCCGACGCTCCCGGCCCCGGGGAAGTCCGACGACCGGCTGATCATCGTCGACTTGGAGAACTGGGTGACGAGGGTCTTCGGCTCCGACTACTTCGGGGAGTCCAAGATGGGCGGTCTTCGGATGTGGAACCGGCTCGTCTACGACAGAGGCGGGTTGGCCCTGCACGCGGGGTTGAAGACCTTCCCGGCGGAGTCGACGCGGAGCGGGGCGGAGGAGTCGATGCTCATCATCGGCCTCTCCGGCACGGGCAAGACGACGACCACCTTCCGCCGGCAGGCCGAGTCGCTGCCGGTCCAGGACGATTTCGTCGCCCTGATGCCCAACGGCGGCATCCAGACCACCGAGGCGGGGTGTTTCGCGAAGACCTTCGGCCTCGACCCCGACGACGAGCCCACCATCTTCGGGGGGACCACCCGGCCCGACGCCTGGTTGGAGAACGTCGGCGTCGCCGACGACGGGAAGGTCGACTTCTTCGACGCCTCGCACACGGAGAACGGCAGGTCAACGTTCCCGCTGGCCAACATCAGGCACCGCGATCCGAGGGGATTGCCCCCGGCGAGGTACCTCCTCATCTTGAACCGCTCCGACCATGTCATCCCGGCGGTGGCGCGCCTCAAGCGGGAGCAGATTCCCGCCTACTTCATGCTGGGCGAGACCAAGGGGACGTCGGCGGGCGGGGCGGCCGAGGCGGGCAAGAGCCTGCGGGTCCCCGGCACGAACCCGTTCTTTTTCGACGACGACTCGCTTCAGGGGAACCGTGTGCTGGAGCTTCTGCGGTCGGCGCCCGACCTTGAGGCGTTTGTGCTCAACACGGGCAGGATCGGCGGCGAGGGAGACGACTCGAAGAAGGTTCGCATCGCCGACTCGTCGGCCATCGTGAAAGGCATCGTCGAGGGCACGATCGAGTGGCGTCCCGACCCCGACTTCGGCTACGACACCGCGTCGGAGGCGCCCGGCGTCGAGGATCCCGAGCTTCTGGAGCCGCGCCGGCTCTATGAGCGGCAGGGCAGGGCGGAGGAGTACGAGGCGGTCGTCTCAAGGCTGAAGAGGGAGCGGGCGGAGTACCTGAAGGGGTATGCCGCCCTTGACCCGGCCGTGCCGGCCGGTCTCGGCGCCTAGCCCCCAAATCGGTTTCCTAATGCTCTGGATTCGGTATACCGTAGTTTGTGCATTGAGAATCGCCCGCGAGGGAGAACCGTTCTCGATGCAGTTCGTCAATTAGGCGCCGGGGGTCAGGCGCCCGCCGACTCCCGAGGGGAGACGACGAGGAGACAGCCGGACCGGACAGAGACGTCTGCTGTGGGGCCGAGCATCACGTTCGACAGGCCCCGCGTCGCGCCGTGGGGGAGGGTCTCGCCGCGCAGCTCCCACTTGAGCCCTCTTGTCTCGACGCCCTCGGCGGCCCCGCCAACGGGGATCAGGCTGAGCAGGCGCCCTGCGCCGCCGCGCACCGAGCGGCGCCCTCTCACGACAAACGCGGCGCCGCGACCTGTGATCCAATCGATCTTGTCGATCTCATCCCACCGGGCGGCGCAGAGCGTCTCGGCGACGGCGATCTCATGGTCGAGCCGCCCGCCGCCGCCGCCGACCACAACGACGCGGGCCGGGCGATGCCGGGCCACCGACTCGAGGGCAAGCTCGAGGTCGGTCGCGTCCTTGTCGACGGGGTGCCGCTCCACGGCGACGTGATCGGGGAGGGCATCGGACGCGATCGAGTCCATGTCGCCGACGAGGAGGTCGACGCGGAAGCCGAGCGCCGTCGCATGGTCGTACCCGCCGTCGGCGGCGACGACCATGTCGGCTCGGGGGAGCGGCTCGACCGGGTCTGCACGGTCTCCTCCGGCGAATATCAGGGCGGTCTCCATCTAAATGACAAAATCGTCTTACGCGCGTTGTCGCGGGTAAGAGTCAACCCTCAGGTAGAACTTGAGGCCTGGCGGGCAGGCGCTTCGCAAGCGGCGGCGGGACTCGTCGAGTGTTGTCGCGGGCACACGCTTATTCTCGCACAAAATCCGGGTTTCTCCGGCGCCCGAGGACTAGGGCAGGGGCGACTGACGGAGAAGCGCATCCGCCGTTTCGCCTCGTTGCGCCGACCGGAGTCGCTCTTCCGCCACATCGGCGAACTCACCAACGACTTCCGCCGTGTAGGCGGCGCGGCCCGCGGCGACCGCAGCGACCGACGCGGAAGATAGGCCGCCAAACGGCTCCCACACAACGTCGCCCGGCGCCGTGCACGCCTCAACGATCCGGCGCATGAACTCGAGCGGCTTCTGGTTCAGGTGGACCGCGGCATGCCTTCCCGGCTTGTGGACGCGAGGGGCGGGCCGCGTCACGGCCCCCTTGAAACGCTCGGCGCCGTTGAGCGGCGGATGAGACCAGACGTTTGTGACGCCGTGCTCGTGGTTCCAGACGTGCCGGAGGGCCGACCACTCATCGGCTGTGACCGGTTCGGTCCCGTCGAGCGAGAAGTAGGGGCGCCCGGCGGGGTCTCCGCGTTCGTTGGCGAACGTCGCCATCTTCTCCATCATCTCCGGTGGCGGGAGGTACCAGAGCCAATCCGACGTGAGGTACTTTCGCGAGGCGGCGTTGCGCACCCCGCACGTCTCGTCCGCCCTGCGAAGCGGCAACCCGGACCGGCGCCACTCGCGTCGGAGCCACTCCTTTGCCGACATGGCGCCGTCGGGAGTCGGGAACTCAAGCCGGCGCCTGTAGAACACGCAGATCTCGGTGACGACCGGGATACGGCGAATCGTCTCGCCGTTGACGTTGCCCGCGATGTGGGCGACGCCCTTGTCCCAGACGATGGCCTGGACATACTCCCACCCGCGCATCGCTAGGGCAGGGTGGACCGTCGCCCACCCGATCTCGGTGTTCCAGAACCACAACGCGGCGCCCGGCCGGGCGTGCTCGGACCACGCCGCGATGTGATCCTCGTACCACTCCGCGAGACCCTCCGGCTCCCTCGGGTCGCCCGGGAACCCGCCGACGCCGTACGCCCCGTCCGAGACGATGGCCGCCGGGGCGGGCCATCCGCCGTACGCCTCCAGAGCGTCGCCGCGGTGCAACGTGAACGACGCCCCCTTCACTGAGAGCCTTCCCCTTCGCAAGAGCCTTCCCTTCGACCTACACGACTGCAACCTGCCGGACGGCCAGAAGTCCCCCGGCGCTTCTCAGCTTGCCGCGCGCCTGTGACAAGTCCTCTGCGAGGGGTCGGAGGACGGCCCGCGCCTCCCCGCGCCCCACTTTCGCATACCGGGTCGGGCGTTATCATCTCCTCACATGTCCGACTCCACCGTTCTCAGCATCACACCCGACGCGCTCGACATGATCCGCGGGTTGCGGGACGACGAGCCCGGCGACGACGAGTATGCGTTGTCCCTCGAGGTGACCGGGGCGCAGGGCGCCCAGTTCTCATATGGCCTCGCCTTCGTTCCGCTCGCCGACAAGAAGGAGGGCTGGGTGGGCGAGCGCCACGGCGATCTCGCCGTGCTTCTCCCCAAGGCCGATGTCGCCAAGCTCGACGGGGCGTCCTTGGAGCTGACCGACCAGGGTCTCGCCATGAGCAACCCGAACACCCCTGCCCCGCCCCCGATGACGGCCCCGAAGGGGGACTTGAGCGGGCCTATCGCCGATCAGGTGCAGGAGGTCCTCGCCTCTCAGATCAACCCGGCGATCGCGTCCCACGGCGGCGCCGCCGAGCTGGTGTCGGTCGACGGCGCCGTCGCGTACTTACGTCTCCTCGGAGGTTGCCAGGGCTGCGGCCTGGCCCAGATGACTCTGAGGCAGGGGATCGAGAGGGCCCTGCTGGAGGCGGTCGACGGGTTGACGCAGGTGATCGACGTCACCGATCACGCCTCCGGGACCGACCCCTACTACCAGGCCCCGTAGCGCGCCAGGGCCGATCAACCCCGACCGGGTCGTCGGGTCTGCTGCGGGCCGGGCCAGGAGTACCGTCGGGGCCGTGCCGGGACGGATGTTCACCAGGGCGGAGCTGGGGCTCTGCAGAGGCGCGCAGGCGCCCGACCTGATCGGCGACGGCTGCAGATTGCTGTTCGTCGGCGTCAACCCGGGTCTGTGGACGGCGATGACGGGCTGGCACTTCGCTCACCCGTCGAACCGCTTCTACCCGGCTCTCCGAGCCGCGGGCGTCATCGACTTCATGCCCGACATCGCGCCGACGGCGCCTGCCGTCCGCCTGCCCGATCGGGTTCCCGTCTCGGATCAGCCGGAGACGGCGGCCGGGGCCGCAGGCCGGCTCCCGACTCGGCGCGGCGCGGGCCTCGACGCGGGACCGGCCGAGGCCCAACGGAGGTCCCTGCTCGACGCCGGCATCGGCCTCACCAACCTGGTCAACCGGGCCACGGCGAGGGCCGCCGAGCTGTCGGCCGCGGAGTTGGCAGAGGGCGCCGCCCGGTTGGCCGATCTGGTCGAGAGGATCGCCCCTTCGGTGGTCGCCGTCGCCGGGGTGACCGCCTATCGGGTCGCTTTCGGCCGCCCCCGCGCCTCCATGGGGCGCCAACCTGAGGGCCTGTCCGGGTCCGCGCTCTGGGTTGTCCCCAACCCCAGCGGCCTGAACGCCCACGAGACGATCGACAGCCTCGCCTCTTGGTATCGGGAAGCGGCGGACGCAGCGGGCCTGGGCTGAGAGCTCTGCACATGCGGTCGGGGCTGCGCTTCGTTGTAGACTCGCGCGGCCAACCACCGGGCGCGCCAGGATGGGTCTGCGCTAGCGTGCTCTCTGGGAGGAGACTTTGCCAAGACAGGCCCTTCGCAAGTCCCATGTAGGCATCACTCTGAACGACCGGTCGTCGAAGATGGAGCTCCGCCGCGACGCGGCTCTCGAGATCGTGCGGGATCGCGCATCCAAGACACACGGACTCACGCTGGCGCAGGTCAAGCGGATCTACCTCGAGGACATCGTCTCCGAGTTGAACGCCAAGCTCGGGTCGGAGCTCCCTGTGCCCTTGGAGCGGGCATTCCGAAAACACTCGAGAACATGGTTGAGGCCCGACGGAGGGTTCTGGTATGTGGAGGACTGGGGAAGCCCGCGTCGATGGGTGTTAGTCGCTGAGACGAAGCGGCAAGGCACGAGGAGTGCTCGGGAGAGGGAGGATCTGCCCCGCCAGTCAAGAGGAAACGCCATTGAACGGCTTGGGAAGAACATGAGGGGCCTTGATATGCTCTTCCTGACGGAACGGATATCTCCATTCGTGTGCTTCGGGGAGGGTTGCGACTTCGAAGCGGAGAGCTCGATCATCGACCGCGTTGCGACGTTGAACGGGTTCTTCCCACTGAATGAGGTTCATGTAGACAAGGTCTACCTATCGTCCGGCGAGGTGCTTCGCCCAGCTTCACTGTTCTTCCGCGACCCACCGTGGACCCCAAAGGAGATGTGCCATGTCCTCGCCCAGGTCGTTGATCGCTCGATCGAGTACTTTCGGTCTCAATACGGGTACTGACTCAGCCGAACAGCGGCAACCGCTGATCTGAGGTCGTCCCTTCCTTCTCGTTCACGATCGCGTCGGCAATCTCGCCGACAAGGTGAGGCGTAGCTGGGCGGCGCATATTGACCGTGGCGACGAACTCAACGGTGCGCGGCCTCTCAGACATGCGAGGGGAGCTGACCCGATAACGCTTGTATGGCTGGGTCACCACCCTCAGTTCGCCCCGATTAGCCAACACTTGGAGAAGCACAGAAAGGGGGATGTTGCCGTCGGTGCTGTAGCTCACCATGATATGGCGGGCGTCGATGGAGTCGACGAGCCGGGTGAAAGCCTCCGTCGCATGGCCAGCGTGGTTGAACGCGGAGCGACGCTCAGTACGCCAGTCCTTTCGGATCGCCGACTTGTCTACCTTCTCGCCATCAACGAAGAACGTTGGATTGAGTGGAGGCTTGTCCCACAGTGCGACAGACGTCAACACATGATAGTTGCTGCCATACGGATGTTGGTTATAGGGAGGATCAAGGTAAACAACATCGGGAACGTCTCCGCAGATCTCGGGTAGAAGCGGGGCGAGCGTCTGGGCGTCCTCTTGGACGGCCAGGTTGTTGGCGCCGTTATCGTGGAGCACCGGCGGCGACAACCTGAGGCGGCCGCGTATCCGGTAGAGCGCCGTACCGGTCTTGCCGCCCCAGCCGTGATGGAACGCTTTGAAGACACCGCTGGTGTTGCTTGCGTAGCTCACCGCGTAGATCAGGGACGACATCACGAAGGAGAACTCGTCGTCCGTGATCAGGTCGTCTGATTTCCACTTCTCGAGGCATTCGCGGATCGCATCGATGCGGCGGCCGTTTGATCTGGTGAAGAACATCCGCTCACGCTCGGGATCCGGATCGTCATCGTCGGCAGGGCAGAGGTGTTCGGAGACCCAGTCGTCGATTGGCGGTAGATTGCTGAGATGGTTGAAGACATCGATGGTCGCTCCTAGCTTCAAGCGGTCGAAGGCGGGGGAACGGTTTAGTGCTATCGTGCCGCGGGCGATCTGGTATGAGTAGGGTTCCCAGTCGTTGGCGACAACCCTGAACCCGCGCTTCTTGGCGAAGCGGCCAACGACGGTGCTTCCCGCGAACAGGTCGACAAAGGTACCGGATTCGGGAACGGCGCCGTCCAAGGCCTCTCCGATCACATGGAGCAGTTTCCGCTTGTTGCCGATGTAGGGTATGAGTTGGGAGAAGACGTAATTGTCGGTGCGCACGGCCGCATGTCGGCGTGGGCGGTGGATCCGGTCTCCGTTCGCTCGTGAGACGGCGGACATGTGTCTCCAGTCGTCGAAACTACGTCCCCGCAACGTACCACGGCCCTGGGACGAGAATTGCGAATGTCGTGAGCGCCTTGTCGCGTTGCGCCCCGCTGCAACGCAGCCGGGCGGGAGGCGACCCCGGGATGAGCGCCGTCCGGCTTCTGATCGTCAGGCGCGGTCGAGGAAGAGGGTCTGGGCCGACCGGCCGACCCATGCGGTCTCGTCCCAGATCGACCCGACGGCCACCCCGCGTCCCGAGTCGGAGTAGAACGACTCGGCGTCGAGGGCCACCCACTCGCCCTCCGGGTAGCGGCCGATGTGGATCGTGAGGTCGCTGTTCATGAACACCCAGTCGTCCCCCAGGCTCCGGGACACTCCGTTGCAGAAGTCGCCCACTGCGGTCACCCGCTGTGCGGGGCTTATCTCCTCGCCGGCGACGATCGGGACCGTGGGCCTGATCCACACCGATCCCGGGCCCGGCTCGCTGAAGCCGCCCTCGACCTCGCGGATCTCGATGGCGTTCCGGTGGAACATCACCTTCCCGGAGTGCCCGACGCCCCACGTCGTGGGGTCGGGCGCCCGGCCTCGACCCGGCGGCGGCAGGGAGACGGCGGGGGTCTCGGCGCCCTCCGGGAGGGGGCGGCCCGCCGTGCGGAGCCTCTGAACGCTCGCCACCGAGAGGAGCGTCCCGGACGGGTCGGTCACCTCCGCCCGGATCTTCTGGATCCGCTTCCCCTCCCTCACGACCTCGGCCGCGATCGTCAGGGGGACCAGCGGGACCACTCGGAAAATCTCCACGGTCACCCGCGCGATCTCCATCGGCGCCAGGGTCGGCGCCTTCTCGATGTGCCCGGTTATGAGCGCCGCCAAGGCGCCGCCGTGTTGACCCTCCTCGTACCAGCCCGCGTTGGCCAGCGGGGTCGACTCGTATGTGCTCGGGTCGGCCGTGGGCAGGTAGACGCCCGGATACTCGTCGCTCATCGCTCCCTGCATCGTAAACAGGCGAATGTCCAGCGCACACCTGTCCGATAACATCACTGTCAATGGCAGACCATCCGCCATCCGTCGAGCCGGTCGGCCGCGCGGCGATCCGTATCGGCCCGACGCTTGTCCTGGCCTCAGCCCTGGCGTCGACGATGGGCGTCGTCTTCGCCCAGCTCCTCCACAACTTCGGCGACGGGTTGCTCGCCGAGATCCTCGGCGGCGACGCCGTCCTCCACAACAACCGCGTCGTCGTCAAAGGGGCCGGGGACCTCGCTCGGGCCGGAGGGCCCCTCCTTTGCCTCGTCGTCGGGTTGATCGCTCTGTTCGTCTACCCGGCGCTTCGCCGTCACGGCGCACTGCGCCTGATCTACCTCTGGGCGGCGCTCCACATACTCCGTCAAGCGTTGACCCAGGCGATCGCGCTGCCTCTGGGCGCCGACAACCGACTGGCGCTCGTCTACGCCGCGCTCGATGCGCCGCCGGGGCTTGATGTTGTCATCGCCGGGGCCGGCGGGGTCGGCCTGCTGCTGATCGCGCTCGCCGCCGCGGGAGCGTTCCTGAGGTTCACGCCGAGCGGAGAGCTCATCTCGACGGGCCGCAAGCGCCTCACCTTCGTCCTTTGGATAGCGGTGGTCCCCGCGGCGGCCTCGGTGTTCCTTGCCATCCCGTTCTTCCTCCCCGACGACGAGGGCCTGGTCATCTCCGGGCTTCCGCTGACGGCCGTCCCGTTCCTAGCGACCCTCGCCGCCGCCCCCGGCACAACCGATGTGCGCGGGCCCGCCGACGAGCGGAGAGCGCCGCGGCCCTGGGGCCTCGCGGCGACGCTCGCCGTCGTCCTCGCTCTCCACCTCGCCGTCCTCGGCGGCGGCGTCCCCGTGGTCCCGGCGCAATGGGCGTAGACGGCGCCCTCGACGGGACGCGCGCCGTCGTCGTCACCGTGAGCGACGGGGTCTCGGCGGGCGCCCGCGAGGATCTGTCCGGCGCGGCCCTCGAGAGGATGCTGGAGCGGAGAGGGGCCTCGGTCATCAGGGTGTTGGTCACCGACGACGCCGAGCGGATCTCCAAGGCCGTCAAGGAAGCCGCCCAGTCGGCTGAGTTGATCGTCACCACCGGCGGCACGGGATTCGGGGTGCGCGACGTCACGCCCGAGGCCACCGCCGCCGTCCTTGATCGCGAGGCGCCGGGCCTGGTCCACGCCATGTTGGCCGCAGGGTTGGAGAAGACTCCGATGGCCGCGCTCTCTCGGGCCCGGGCCGGGACCGTCGGGTCTAGCCTCGTGGTGAACACACCCGGCTCCCCGAGCGGGGCGACCGAGAGCCTGGAGGCTGTCATCGACCTGCTCCCGCATGCGCTTCAGCTCCTGTCGGGCGACAATCGCCATCACTGATCGGGCGCCTTCCTGATCGAGCGCCTCCCCGATCGGCCCTGGTAGCCTCCCGGCCGGTCGGCGCCGCCGGAGAGGCCGGTGTGCGCCGCCGGCGGAAGATGAAAGTCACTCAAGCGTTCGTTGTCGCCCGCCCGCCCGAGCAGGTCTGGGCCTTCTTCCAAGACGTGTTCTCCGTCGCCCAGTGCCTTCCGGGGGCCGAGCTCACCGGTCAAGACGAGAGCGGCGCCTATGAGGGCTCCCTCTCGGCCAAGCTGGGCCCTATGACGGCGACCTTTGAGGGCGCGGCCACGGTCGTCTCCGACGCCGACTCCATGTCGGCCCGCATCGAAGGCAAAGGCGTCGACAAGAAAGGCGGGTCCCGGGGCCGGGCGAAGGTGGACTACGCGGTCGCGGCCGAAGGCGCCGGGAGCAAGGTGACGGTCGACGCCGACATCCAGCTCTCCGGCCCGGCGGCGCAGTTCGGGCGGACCGGCCTCATCAACGAGATGGCCAAGCGACTCATCGAGGACTTCGTCGACTGCCTGGAGGCCAAGCTCGAGGCCGAGACCGAGGAGGAAGCCGCCGTCATCGAAGCGGGGGAGGTGAGAGGACTCGCCCTCCTCATCGCCTCGTTGTGGGCGTGGCTCAAGCGCCTGCTCAAGCCGGCTTCCTGACGCGGCGCGAGCCGGGGGGTCAGGTGAGGTCGACTTCGTCGGCCCGGCCGGCCCGAATCGACCAGGCCCGCACAGTCGGGGCCCCCCGCAGGCCCACCACCACATAGACCCAACTCGGCTCGAGCGCTTTCCGGACATCGATCGTCGAGGGACGGGCGCCGCCCCGTGGGTGGGAGTGGAACACCCCGCCCAGCCTCAGGCCGCGGGACTCGGCGCGGGTCAACGCGGCGAAGTGCTCCTCGGGGGGCACCGTGTAGGCGCTCGGCGAGTCTTCCCGGTTCCCGGTCGGGTACACGTCGACCACCTCGTCTCCGGCCATCGCCAACAGCCCGCACCCCTCGTTGGGCGCCTCAGCTCGGCAGTGGTCGACGATCCGGCGGCGCAGCCCCTCAGGCAGGCGGACGGCAGGTCTCGTCATAGTCGGCGATCGGCGGCGGCCGGCTCGGGTCGGAGCACGCCGGGCAGTCGGGGTCGCGCTCCACCTTCACCGTCGTGAAGCTCGGCTCGAGGGCGTCGTAGATCATCACCCGGCCGACCAGCGAGTCGCCCGCGCCGAGGGCGATCTTGAGCGCCTCCATCGCCTGGATCGAGCCGATGACGCCCGGCAACGCCCCGATCACGCCGGCCTCGGCGGGCGGCGTCGCAAGCTCGGGAGGGGGCGGCAGCGGGTGGAGGCAGCGGTAACAGGGGCCTCGGCGAGGGTCGAGGACCGCGACCCGCCCCTCGAAGCGGCGGACCGAGCCGTGAACGACCGGCGTGCCGAGACGCACCGAAGCGTCGTTGATCAGGTAGCGGGTGGGGTAGTTGTCGCTCCCATCGATCACCGCGTCGTAGCGCGACATGATCGAGATCACGTTGGCGGCGTCAAGACGCTCCCGGTGGGCCTCCACCTTCGCGTCGGGGTTGAGAGCCAAGATCGCCTCCCGAGCCGAGTCGACCTTCGGCGCCCCGACGCTGCCCTCGCTGTGTAGCACCTGCCGCTGCAGATTGGCGCTCTCCACGATGTCGTCGTCGACGACTCCGACGGCGCCTACCCCCGCCGCCGCCAGGTACAACGCGACAGGCGATCCCAGCCCTCCGGCCCCCACGAGCAGGAAGCGCGCCCCGAGGAGCCGCGCCTGGCCGTCCTCTCCCACCTCGGGGATGGCGATGTGGCGGGCGTAGCGGTCCCGCCGCTCGGCGGTGAGACCCGTCGGCCCGACGCGGGCGGCCTCGCCGAGGCGAGCGGTCATCGGTGGGCCTGAGCCGGGTCGGCCGCCTCGGGGTCGATCTCGTATCGGGCGACGGCGGCCTCCGCCGCCGACTCGGGGAGACGGCCGTCTCGCACAAGCGCCGAGACGGCGGCGAAGGCGATGTGGCCCGCGTCGACCTCGAAGAAGCGGCGGAGCGCGGGGCGGGAGTCCGACCGGCCGTAGCCGTCGGCGCCGAGGGTGATGAGCCGGCCGGGCGCCCAGCGCGCTATCTGATCGGGCACGAGAGTCATGAAGTCGGTCACCGCGACGGTCGGCCCCGGGGTCTGGGCGAGCAGGCGCGTCGCCAGGGGCTCCCGCGGCGGCTCGCCGGGGTGCAGCCGGTTCCAGCGCTCGACGGACAACGCCTCCTCCCGCAGCTTCTTGTAGGAAGTCGCCGACCACAGCTCGGCCCCGACGCCGTAGTGCTCGGCCAACTCCGAGGCCGCCTCCCTGGCCGCCAGGTTGGCGGCGCCCGAGAACAGGATCTTGACGCCCGCATCAAGCCCGCTCGGGGCCGGGGCCCACCGGTACAGGCCGTCGATGATGCCGCCGTCCACACCCTCGGGCTTGGCGGGCTGGGGGTGGTTCTCGTTGTAGAGGGTCAGGTAGTAGAAGACGTCCTCGGGGTTGTCGCCGTACATCCGCTCCAACCCGTGGGCGATGACGACCCCCACCTCGTAGGCGAACGCCGGGTCGTACGCCTCGCAGACGGGGACCGTCGAGGCCAAGACCAGGGAGTGCCCGTCCTGGTGCTGGAGCCCCTCGCCCTGGAGGGTGGTGCGCCCGGCCGTGGCGCCGAGCAGGAAACCCCTGGCTCTGGCGTCGCCCGCCGCCCAGATCAGGTCGCCGACGCGCTGGAAGCCGAACATCGAGTAGAAGATGAAGAACGGCGCCATCGGCGCCTGTCGGGTCGCATACGACGTGGCCGCCGCGGTCCACGACGCCAACGAGCCGGCCTCGGTGATCCCCTCCTCCAGTATCCGCCCGTCGGCGGCCTCGCTGTAAGACAGGAGCATCGAGGCGTCCACGGGCTCGTAGAGCTGGCCGTGGGGCGCGTAGATCTTGAGCTCTCGGAACAGGGAGTCCATGCCGAACGTGCGGGCCTCGTCGGGGACGATGGGCACGACGCGCTCGCCGAACCCCTCCGAGCGAGCCAGATCCCGCAGCAGCCGCGTGAAGGCGGTGGTGGTTGAGGCCTCCACCTTCCCCGACCCCGCGTAGACCTCTTCAAACACCTCCGGCCCCGGCAGGGTGATCGCGCCGGGCTCGGCGACGACGCGGCGCGGCAGCGGGCCTCCCAACTCCCTCCGGCGCGCCAGCAGGTACTCGCGCTCGGGGCTACCGGGCGGCGGGCGGTAGTAGGGGGGCTCGGTCTCCCCGGCGAGCGCCTCCTCGGCGATCTCGTCCTCGAGGTGGAGCCTGGCCCGCAAGCCGAGGAGCTGCTTGTTGGTCAGCTCCTTGATCTGGTGGGTGGCGTTGCGGCCTTCCACGTCGGGACCCAAGGCCCATCCCTTGATGGTCTTGGCGAGGATCACGGTCGGCTTGCCGTTGCCCAACTCGGTCGCGACCTTGTAGGCGGCGTACACCTTGCGGAAGTCGAGGCCGCCCCGGCGCAGGGCCCAGATCTCCTCGTCGGACCAGTCGGCCACCAACGCCTTCGCCTTCGGGTCCTTCCCGAAGAAGCGGTCCCTCACGAAAGCGCCGTCCTCCGTCTTGAACCGTTGGTACTCCCCGTCGACGGTCGAGCTCATCACGTTCACCAGGGCGCCTTCGTCGTCCTTGGCGAGCAGCCGGTCCCAGCCGCTCCCCCAGACGACCTTGATCACGTTCCACCCGGCGCCGCGGAACACAGCCTCCAGCTCGGTGATGATCCGCCCGTTGCCGCGCACGGGGCCGTCGAGGCGCTGCAGGTTGCAGTTGACCACCCAGATGAGGTTGTCGAGGCCTTCCCTGGCGGCGAGGGAGATGGCCCCGAGGGTCTCGGGCTCGTCGGTCTCGCCGTCTCCGAGGAAACCCCAGACCCGCGACCGGGAGGTGTCGTCGAGCCCCCGGGCGTGCAGGTACTTGTTGAAGCGGGCGTGGTAGATCGAGTTGATGGGTCCCAGCCCCATCGAGACCGTGGGGAACTCCCAGAAGTCGGGCATGAGGCGCGGGTGCGGGTAGGACGAGAGGCCGTCGCCGCCGATCTCGAACCTGAAGTTGTCCAGGCGCCTCTCGTCGAGGCGGCCCTCAAGGTAGGCGCGGGCGTAGGCGCCTGGCGCGGCGTGGCCCTGGATGTAGACGTGGTCGCCGCCTCCGGGCGCGTCCTTGCCTCTGAAGAAGTGGTTGAACCCGACCTCGTAGAGCGTCGCCGACGAGGCGAAGGTCGAGAGGTGGCCCCCGATGCCCTTCTCGCGGTGGTTGGCTTTGACCACCATCACCGCTGCGTTCCAGCGGACGAACCGGCGGATGCGGCGCTCAAGGTGCTCGTCGCCGGGGAACTCCGGCTGCTCGTCGAGGGGTATCGAGTTGACGTGGGGCGTCGTCACCACGCCGGGGACACCGAGCCTGCGCTCATGGGCGCGCTCCAGCAGTCGGGCCAGGAGGATGCGGGCGCGCTCGGGGCCGGACTCGTCGGCCACGGCGTCGAGGGAGTCGATCCACTCTCCGGTCTCGGTGGGATCGGAGTCGGGGAGCTGGTGCACGTACTCGTCGCCGAGCGTCTCACCGAGATCAGCGGTCACTGCGGCAAGGCTAGCGGCCCGAGCGTGTGCAGTTTCGCGGCTCTCGTCGGTACTACTGCACACGCATCGCGCTGCGTGTGCAGCATTGCGTGAACTTGACCCGGTTTGGTGGCCAGCCCGAGAGTGGGGTTTCTGCCCTACAGGAAGGAGACGCCATGGGGCGCCCATTCAAGTATCCGCCTGAGTTCCGCCGGGAGGCGGTTGAGCTGGTCCGGTC
>Ga0209681_1000026_pt1 | contig 43485 bp, 36 predicted proteins | sample WorMetLIZISLAND2_3_FD_187416 | JGI IMG/M metagenome (GOLD analysis project Ga0209681, IMG submission 187416) | Marine gutless worms symbiont microbial communities from Max Planck institute for Marine Microbiology, Germany - Olavius clavatus LIZARD... ... | reverse complement strand
AAACTTGTTTCCGAGCCTCCATACCGTCAAAAAAATCCGGGGCGATCATGCCTATTCCGGTGCGGACCTATCCAACTGGGTCTTGACCTAATTCGAGTGCCAGCTCGAAGTTGTTAGAAAGAAAAAAAGGACAGCGAGATTTCCACGTTTTACCTCGCCGCTGGGTGGTCGAGAGAACATTCGCTTGGCTGAGTCGATGGCGTCGATTGAGTAACGATTATGAACGGAAAGCAACTTCGAGCGAAACACAGGTTTATTTCGCATTCAGTCGTTTGCTTCGCCGGCAAATCTGTAATCATTAGACACCCTAATAAAATGGCTGTTCGTTGAGTTTCCATTATTAATAAATTTTTTGACAGCCTCTTACTCCTCGGTTTTGTGCTATTCGCCGTAGACCTGCACGCTCACCTTGCGCTGGCGCGGTCCATCTAGCTCATAGAGCATCACTGACTGGTATTGGCCCAGTACCGGTTCGCCTCCGGAAAGTGCGATGACTTCCGAGCTGCCCAACAGCATGGCCGCTAGGTGTGAGTGAGCGTTTTCCGGCTCATCAGGCGGGCAATCGCGCAGTGCAATGTCGTTGTGCAGGTACTTGTCTGCGGGCGGAATCAACCGGGTGAGGAAGGCCTTCACATCCTCTAGCAGGCGCGGCTCGTGTTCATTGATGGCGATAGCCGTGGTGGTGTGCTGGGAGGTCACGGAAACAAAGCCATTTTGTATGCCTGAAGCACGCACTGCCTCACGGATACCGGGCATCAGATCATGCAAGGCAATGCCCGCCCCGCTTGCCACCTCGATCAAGCTGGAATGGATTTTCATAAGCCCTCTCTGCCTTGCTGTCGTCAGCGATCGTGCCGGGCACCATGCCACCCTCGGCAAACCGCGGCCGATCCGCGCACTCAGGCCGTTGCTCGCAGCACCGCCGACAGCCGTTCAGCTCTCCAGATAGTCGATACTGATGCGATCGCCAGCAATGGGCCGAAACAGCCTGTCGGCAAAATCTACATGCACGGGGTCATCGCGGAAGCTATCGATGACCTTTTCATGGACAAACTCAATAAGCCAACTGTACCGATATTTGGCGCCATCCTGCACCGCAGTGCCGGTGATGACGTGGCGCACACCCGGTATTCCGCTCAATACCCGCTTGCCTTCGTACATTATGGCCGCGACCTCGGCATCGTCCTTGTCGCTCACGTTGTAGATGATCACGTGCTGCACTGGCCGCCATGCTTTGGCCACGCCGAGTATGGCATCCGCCTGGCCCGCCGAGCCCCACAGCTCCATGCAATACTCGATCTCCGCACGCATGGCATCCTGAATGCCCTTGACAATACCGGTATAGCCGCAGCGGGCATCGGCCGCCACATTACTACGCATCCGCACCCCGGCGGCATCGACCAGTGCCGTGTAATAATTGACCTTGCTCACGCCATTTGCGACCAATCTACGAAACTGATCATCCGATAGACCGGTGCCACCATGGATTACCAGCGGGATACCCAACCGCTCGTCGATCCCCTGCAGGCGTTCAAAATCGAGTGCCGGTTCGCCCTTCATGCGGCCGTGCACGGTGCCAATGGATACCGCAAGGAAATCCACACCGGTCTGCTGCACGTAGGCCTCGGCCTCCTCCACCGAGGTATACACCACCTCGCCGGGGTGCTTCTCAGCATCCTCGCCTTCCACACCGGCCACATAACCCAGCTCGCCTTCAACCGGCACGCCGCAGGCATGAGCCATATTCACGAGCCGTCGGGTAACGCCGACGTTACCGGCAAAGGCCTCCTGCGAAGCATCTACCATCACGCCATTGCAGCCGAGATTGATGGCCTTCACCGCCGACTCGAACGAGGCGCCGTGATCCAGGTGAATCGCCACCGGCACCGTGGCGCGCCTAGCCGCCGCCTCGCTGGCCACCATGGCTAGCTCAAAGTCATAATACTCGAAATGGGATTCCGCCAATGAGAGGATGACCGGCGCGCGAGTGGCTTCGGCAGCCGAGAGGATCGCCTCCAGGAAATCCAAGCTCACCAGATCAAAGGCACCTACGGCGAAGCCCTTCCGGTAGGCATGGTTCAGCATATCGTGCATATTGACCAATGGCATAAACGGTTGCCCCTTTCTCACCGACACGATCTTTCCGGTGGTTTGAAGGATTAGGAGAATCCTGTCAAGTCCAGCCGGATTATAGACTCCTTAGTAACTATTCAGGACCTCTTGCCAAGCGGTGGGCTACACACGTAATCTAGATCCATGCTGGAACAACCTACCCTAACCCATTCTCCAGAAAACCCTGACGACGAGCTTAAGCGGTTGCGTGAACAGGTTGCGGAATAGACGGCGCTCATTGCGCATCTGCGCGAGCGCATCCGGGAGTTGGAAGCGCGCCTAGCCAAGGATAGCCACAACTCCAGCCGGCCGCCATCCTCAGACTTTCCGTTCAAGAAGCCGCCACCACGCTCGCAACGCCAACCCAGCGGGCGCAAGCCCGGTGGACAACCGGGCCGATGCGGTGTCACTCGCTCCCTGGTTGATCACCCCGACCAGTGCGGGATCATCCCGTTGACGGGGACCTGCGCCTGCGCCTGCGCCTGCGCCTGCGCCTGCGCCTGCGGCCGCACACGGCACCCGGCGGATCAAGCCTAATGTCCTGCTGTTGCTGAGTTCACCGTGATGCGTGGCCTCGCAGCCAAAACGCCCCGATCCCCTCATGCAAACCCCTCTTCTACGCCTATCCAGTCTGTCAAGGATGGTTTTCTTTTCCACTCTACCCACACTCTCCGTAAGAGAGCCTCTTTTTACCTTATTTGATTGCATCATTTGTAATTCTTACACAACCATGGACTACATCCGTTCCGCTCATTGAAGGCAAAACATCGTGTCCGGTCCGATCCCTGCCAGTGCCGTGAAGTTCTATCTTTCCGGGTTCGAGATCGGCCATCATTACGCCAAATGGGTTGCTATACTTTCCATACATTTATACCATACGCTAAGATACTTTACCTTGGCGGTGTATAGGGAGCAAATAAACTGTCTGGACTTGTAGCCCGTGATGTGTCCGGTTTCATTGGATGCCGAGGAGGTGTCCAATGAGCCGAACGAACTCGCTGCAGGAGATTCAGAGGAGGAGCACAGGAAAGCGAGGGAGCGTAAGCGACGAGCGGAGAGCGACGACCCCCGCGAAAGCGTAGGGTCGTGCGTTTCGTCGGCGTGCGGCGCGTGAGCGCCGGCGGAGACGAAAGGCCAGGCCATGCGACACGGCGTCCAGTCATTGCGGGAGTCCTGGTGCCGCGCGGAGTGCGCGCCGGGACGGACAGCAGGACGAACGCAGGCCGCCGAAGGCCATGGCCGTCGCCTAATTTTTTTGCACCCGAAATCGGACAGACCCCATTTCGGGTTTCGCGAACAATGGCGACGCTCCAGTGCCGCTGAATGTAGGCGATTTCGGTATCCTCGATCGAACGGCGCCCGACGCGCTTTTCCAGGGCCAGGAGCCGGCGCAGTGTCTCCTTGCGTGCCTCGAAAGTGAAGGGGCTGGGTCCGATGGCTCCGCTGCGCCGGCCCCCGTCGCGCTTATTCTTGCCCTCGCGAATCGCCTTGGGCCAAGCGAGAAACTCGTTCAGGGGGTGCATCCAAGTCTCGCCCGATTCGATGAACCCCTGCATGGATTTATCTTCCTTGACCACGGTACAGGTCCAGCAGCCAAAATGACTACCGCCGCAGGAGGGGGTGTCAGGTCCAGGACCACCGGACATTCACCGCCACTTGCCTGCTGGTATAGATCCAGCATGAAGTCATAGGTGCCCTCCACGGGGGTGGGTTGTGCGTGTATAGATATTCCTAAACCTCATCGTTCGACCAATGGACGATCGGCATCATCACCAGGGCATCGGGTATCTTGTCGTGGGGGTTGAGCCCATGGTTGTTGGTCGCCCGGTTCTCCATGCGCCGTACCCGGCTGCTGCTCTTATCCGGGTGCGTCCTTTAGCAGCAGAATTACCCCGCCGTGCTCGCGGACGATGTGGCGTCGATCACCTCCCGAGAAGGCTTGATCTTCATCTTGGTCGTACACCAGTGGAACCAGCTGGTCGGGGAGATCGCCGCATTCCGGCTATGATCCGACCCCGGATTCGGCAAAGGTACAGGCACCTCGGGTCATTCGAGGTATCCGTGCCGAGCAGGGATGCCCCTATTGATCGAGCACACCGGTGCTCGATCAATGAAGCGAAGCGAAATGTTTTCGCTTCGCGTAAGGGGAAATTCGGTGGAGTTCCGATCTTGTTGCTGCTGAGAATAGGCAACCGCAAATAGGGGCGATTCATGAGTCGCCCCTACTTCAATGAGGCCGCGGAATAGGCAGCCACAAGGGTTGCCCCAACTTCGATTCCGAGAATGGGAAACCTTGCTCCCTACACACCGGAAACAACGAAGTTACAACACCACCGGAAAATTCCAGGGATGGAATTTTTCAAGGCTCCCTCAAGGTGCCCTTTGTTTTCCCGGCGGATCGCCGACCTCAGCCAGTGTAGTTAGCTGTCACGAAGTCCCAGTTGATGATCTTCCAGATCTCTTCCAGGTACTTGGGTCGGGCGTTGCGGTAGTCGACGTAGTAGGCATGCTCCCAGACATCGACCGTCAACAGGGGGGGCTTACCTTCGGTGATGGGGGTCGCGGCGTTGGAGGTGTTGACGATCTCCACAGTGCCGTCCGTATTCTCAACCAGCCAAGTCCAGCCGGAGCCGAAATTGGTGGCGGCGGACTGGGAGAACTGATTCTTGAACTCGTTCAGGGAGCCGAATTTGGTATTGATAGCCGCGGCCAGGGCACCGGTGGGCCCACCCCCCCCCCTGGGGCTCAGGCAATTCCAGTAGAAGGTGTGGTTCCAGACCTGAGCGGCATTGTTGAATAGGCCGCCGGAGGCCTTGATGACGATTTCTTCCAGACTCTTACCTTCGAACTCGGTACCGGATACTAGGTTGTTGAGGTTGGTCACATAGGTCTGATGGTGCTTGCCATAGTGATACTCGATGGTCTCCTGGGAAATGACGGGCTCCAAGGCGTTCTTGGGGTAAGGAAGTGCGGGTAGCTCATGGGCCATGATAGCTAGTCTCCTGAAGTGCTGGGGTGCTTTGCCGATACCGGGCCGAGATCCACGCTGAAATGCCCGGATTTCGAGTCTGGACCATATCCGAGTAAATCACTCGGTCAATCAAGCGAAAGATTCTAAATCACGGCCTTGGGTCTTTGCAACCGCCCGGAACCCGTCCGGCCGTTGCTGTGCCGTGTCACCGAGGCCTCGTACGGAGCCGCCGGTCTTTGCCGGTGTCACCTGAGCAGTCAACTCGACTGCTTCTCGATCTCGACAGGACGGATAGGGAATGCTGACGTACTTGGCTCCATGAGCCGAATTCCCTCCCCGGAGCTTTTCCGCTCGTGAAGTCGCAATCCGATTTCGTCTTGGCCCCCTTTATGGAACTCCGATTATCGAGCACCGATGTGCTCGATAAAGGGACCTATCATAGCTCGAGCTTTTTCTCCAGGTAGTGGATGTCGGCACCGCCGGTCCGAAAGGCGGCATCCCGCAGGAGTTGCCTTTGTAAGCCGAGGTTGGTGTCGATACCGTCGATGACTGTCTCGCGCAGGGCGTTGTTCATACGCGCGATGGCGGCGGAGCGATCTTCTCCATGGGCGATGAGCTTACCGATCATGGAGTCGTAGTAAGGAGGCACTCGGTAGCCCCGGTAGATATGGGTCTCCATCCGGATGCCGGGACCGCCGGGGGCATGAAATTCCCGGATCCGGCCGGGGCTGGGGATGAAGGTCTTGGCGTGCTCGGCGTTGATACGACACTCGATGGCGTGTCCGTGCAGGACGATATCTTCCTGCTTGTAACGCAGCTTCTTGCCGGCGGCGATGAGGATCTGTTCTTTCACGATATCGATTCCCGTGACCATTTCGGTCACCGGATGCTCGACCTGTACGCGGGTGTTCATCTCGATGAAGTAGAAGCATCCGTTCTCGAACAGAAACTCGAAGGTCCCTGCCCCACGGTAGCCGATGCGGCGGCAGGCCTCGACACAGCGTTCTCCGATCTCGCTGCGTTGCGCTTCGGTAATCCCCGGTCCGGGGGCCTCTTCCACCACTTTTTGGTGCCGCCGTTGCATGGAGCAGTCCCGCTCTCCGAGGTGGATGGCGTTGCCCTCTTGGTCAGCGAGGAGCTGAAACTCGATATGGCGTGGGTTCTCGAGGTATTTCTCCATGTAGACCATATCGTTACCGAAAGCCGCGGTGGCCTCCGCCCGGGTCAGGGAGATGGCGTTCAAAAGGGTGGCCTCGGAGTGCACGACCCGCATGCCGCGACCGCCGCCCCCACCAGCGGCCTTGATGATGACCGGATAGCCGATCTCGCGTGCCAGATCGAGAGACCGTTTCTTATCGTCATCCAGGGGCCCATCGGACCCGGGCACACAGGGGACGCCGGACTTTTGCATGGATTCGATGGCGGAGACCTTGTCGCCCATGAGGCGGATGGTTTCTGGCTTGGGACCGATGAAGATGAAACCGCTGTTCTCCACGCGCTCGGCAAAATCCGCGTTCTCCGACAGGAAGCCGTATCCCGGGTGGATGGCCACCGTGTCCGTGACCTCCGCGGCACTGATGATGGCGGGGATGTGCAGATAGCTGTCCTGAGACGAGGCCGGACCGATGCAGACCGACTCGTCGGCGAGCAAGACGTGTTTGAGGTTCCGGTCGGCCTCCGAATGCACGGCTACGGTTTCGATCCCGAGCTCCCGGCAAGCACGGAGGATACGCAGGGCGATTTCGCCTCGATTGGCGATCAGAATCTTCTCGATCATGGGCGCGGGCCTTATTCGATCACGAACAGAGGTTGGTTGTACTCGACTGGTTGCCCGTTCTCGACCAGGATTCCGACGACCGTGCCCTCTTTATCGCTCTCGATCTGGTTGAGGATCTTCATCGCCTCGATGATACAGAGGGTGTCCCCTACTTTGACCTGTCCTCCCTCCCGGACGAAAGGCTCGCTGCCAGGAGCGGGAGAACGGTAGAGGGTGCCGACCATGGGTGAACGCACCAAGTTCTCTTCCGGCTCATCGTCCGGGGCGGCGGCGGTCGGCTCGGAGACCGCCGGAGGTACCGCTCCGAACGCCTGGGGTGGGAGTGGTGGGTGCGGTGGGTGCGGCGCGGGAGTGGTCGGGGATTGAACGATGGTCCCATGACGACTGATCCGGACCGATTCTTCGCCTTCGCGGATCTCGATCTCGGCGACGTCGGACTCCTGCAGTAGCTCGATGAGCTGCTTGAGTTTGCGAATGTCCATGTTGCTGTCGTTACTTTTGTTCAGCAGCCTGTTCCAACCGATGGATGACCGCATTTAGTGCCAAGTCGTAGCCCAAGGAGCCCAGGCCAGTTATGGTACCAGCGGCGATATCCGAGAAATAGGAATGGGCACGAAAGGGCTCTCGGGCATGGATGTTGGAGAGGTGCACCTCGATGAATGGAATCGCCACGGCGAGCAAGGCGTCGCGCAAGGCAACGCTAGTGTGGGTGAAGGCCGCCGGGTTGATGATGATGAAGGCGGCCTCGTCGCAGCCCGCGCCCTGAACCGCGGCTACTAGCTCATGTTCGGCGTTGCTCTGTACGAGCTCAATCCGGTGTCCCGCCGCCGTGGCCTGCCGTTGCAGCCGGGCACCGATGCTTCCTAGGGTATCCCGTCCGTAATGCCCCGGCTCTCGGGCGCCGAGCAGATTCAGGTTGGGGCCGTTCAAAACGAGAATCGATGCCATATTGATCCGCCTGTGATCCCATCCGATGGATCGTAACTCTCCGCTTTTTCATATGAAACGGGTATCCGAATGGTTACCCGTTTTTTACCGATAGCTTCGACCGTACGCTGGATCACTTCTCCGGAAATGCTTCGAACGGCAGCCTATTTGCGATCGAGCCGCGTCAGTAGAGGCTCCAGCTGTTCGGTCAGGACAGCCCGGCTCATCTCGCCGGCGTGTCCGTAGACCCATTTCCCCCGGGAATCGAAGATCGCGGTAAAGGGCAAGCCTTGTACCCGGTTTCCCATCTGCCGGGAGAGCTCGATGGCGGTCGTGTCGCCGAGCAGGATCGGAAAGCCGACCGGATGCTCGGTCAGAAAGCGTTCCACATCTTTTCGGTTGTCGACGGCGATACCCACGACCTGGAGATCGGCGTCGGCGTGGGTACGCTGTAGCTCATCGAACAAGGGTAGCTCCCGCAGGCAGGGCGGACACCAAGTGGCCCAGAAGTTGAGCACCAGTACTTTGCCGACCCAATGATCGCTGGCGATCTCCTGCCCGTCGAGGGTCGGCAGGCGGAATTGTGGCAGGGAATCCGGATGATCGGGCCCCGAGTACCGGCCAAGGATCGGTGGCGACTCGATCCCGGATCCTTTATCCGACCACCAGACATTGAAGAAGATGAGCCCGCTACCGAGCGCGCTGATCAGCACCAGTGCAATTATGGGTTTACCACCGGTCATAATCCGGTCCCGCGCAGATGGTCGAGGAGCTCCCGTGCCGATTCGAAGCCGATTATCCGATAGCTGCGCAGCTCTCGACCCTTGGTATCGAAGAACAGGATCGCCGGTGGTCCTGGAATCCCGAAGCGCGCCTGCATCAGGGCTTGGTCCTGCGTATCGTTGGCGGTGACGTCCGCCCGTAACCGGACGAAGCGCTCCAACTCGGCGATCACCGCCGGATCGGAGAAAGTATAGCGTTCCAACTCCTTGCAGGATACGCACCAGTCCGCGTAGAAATCCAATAGAACCGGCTTGCCGATACGACCGGCCGCCGCCAGCTCCCGGTCCAGATCCGTGATCGACTTGACGGGCTTGAAAACGACCTGTCGTTCAGAGCCCCCTCCCCCACCCAGGCCCAGCCCGCGCAAGGGTTGCAAGGTGTCCTTACCGCCCGCGGCAGCGCCCACCAACATCAGTACCCCATAGGTGAGCAGGAAGAAGCCGAGGCCCTTCCACAGCTTGCTCCAGCCACCCGCGGTGGGCGGCAATTGCCGTAAGGCACCCAGATATACCGCCGAGCAGATCAGCAGCAGCCCCCACAAGACCATGGCGATTGCCGCAGGCAGGATACGCTCCAGCAGCACGATGGCCACCGACAGCAGGGCTACGCCGAAGATGGCCTTTACCGCGTCCATCCAGGGCCCGGCCTTGGGCAGCAGCTTGCCCGCCGAGGTGCCGATAGCGATCAGGGGGACCCCCATGCCAAGACCGAGGGCGAACAGAGAGAGGCCGCTTAGCAACCAATCGCCAGTCCGGCCGACGAAGATCAGGACACCGGCCAGGGGTGGTGCAACGCAGGGGCCGACGATCAGGGCCGAGAGCAAGCCCATGACGGCCGCTCCGGCCAGGGTCCCGCCCTCTTGGCGGCTACTGACGGTAGCGAGCCTGGACTGCAAACCGGAGGGCAATTGCAGCTCATAGAGACCGAACATGGATAGGGCCAGGACGACGAAGACCAGGGCGAAGAGACCGAGGATCCAAGGGTCTTGGAAGGTAGCCTGCAGGTTGGCACCGAACAGACCCGCAAGCACCCCGGCGACGGTATAGGCCAGCGCCATGGCGAGCACATAGACCAGGGATAACAGGAAGGCCTTGCGGGTAGTGATGGACGCACCTCGACCGATGATGAGGCCCGAGAGGATAGGGATCATCGGAAAGATGCAGGGGGTGAAGGCCAGCAGCAGACCGAAGCCGAAGAACAAGGCCAGGGTCGTCCACAGGTTACCGCCGGCGAGCTGGGCCGCGATGCGGTCGGACTCGGCCAGCGGCTCCGGGTCCTCCAGAGCCACCGCCAGGACCGGAGCGGCCGCTGTCGTCCGGGTCGGGGACGAAGCCATACCCATGGCCGCGGTCGTGGCAGGCAGGTCCAAGACAACCCGGCGAGTGACCGGGGGATAGCAGATCCCGCGCTCGGCGCAGCCCTGATATCGCACGACCAGATCGAGCTCGGTCGCCTCCGGCGTGCTGCGCACCAGGGGTAGCGGCAGATCGATGCGGTGACGATAGAGGGCGACAGCATCGGTGGTACCGTCCGGACGTACCATACCGGGCTCGAGCTCCGCGGTTGGCAGCTTGTAAGGGCCCAGAGTAACCTGAGGGTTGTCCGCCAGGGCGATGCGAAGCTTCTCCTGGCATAGGAAGGTTCCATCCGCTATGCGCCAAGTGAGCCGGAGAAGATCCGGGGCCGCGACTTCGGCGGTGAATCGGAACGCCTCTTCCGCTGACGGTATCTTATCTTCCACTCCGAAACCCAACAGCCGACCAAGATCGGTGCCGGTAGCCGGTGCCGCTGGCTCGGGGTCTTTGCCGAGAACCGGCACCAAAACGGAGGGAGGGAGGGGCTCGGTCTCGGCAGCAACCGGCTCGGGCAGGTGGATCCGAAGGGTCTGCTTGTGGGTCGGGTAGCAGAATCCGGCATCGGCGCAGCCCTGAGATCGAGTCTCCAACCGCAGGTCGTTGCCGGCACCCGGCCCACGCTCGATAGGGACCTGGATATCGACGCGACCGCGGTAGATCGCCACCTTGCCGAAGAATCCGTCCTGCTTGATCTCGGTGGCTGGTGGCCTCTCGACATCGCCGATCCCGATGCCGGGGGTGTCGCTGCGGAAACCGAATTTGTCCCGATAGAGGTAATAGCCGTCGGCGATGTTCCAGGAGACCAGGAGGGTCTCCTGGTCCGACGCCCGGCCCGAGATACGGAAGGCTTGATCCGGCGGGAGAAATGCGTCTTCACCTGTCGCGACCGCTGCGGCGATGAGTAGCGGCAGTAGCAATGAGATCGAAGATCGGGAGATCAAGCGTCGCTTGCGGTGCATCTGTCTATCCACCGGAGATAATCGGGCAAGCCTTGGACCACGGGAATGGCGATGATTTCGGGTAGCTCGTAGGGATGCAGCTCGCACAGACGTGCACGCAAGGCCTCGAAGCGAACGCCGGTGGTCTTGACGAGCAACAGGGTTTCCGTATCCCGTTTCAACTTGTCCTGCCACAGATAGACGGATGTGAGTGCGGGCAACTAATTGATGCAGGCGGCAAACCATTCCGTCACCAGCCCCTCGGCGATCTCGGCCGCGGTCTCTTCGTCCGGACAGGTGCAGAAGACCAGCAAAACCGGCGAAATGGTATATTCATCACCCATGGATTTTCCTCTTCGGCCCGAGCCCGATGTCGGGACGACCACATGAGGGTACTTTGCGACTTGAAAAATCGTAGGGACGCGATTCTCCAAGAACCTCATAATATACCTGTTGCACGGCAAATGTTTGCCCAGTGGGTCATGCCATAGAGGGTAACATCCGGCCCATGAAGGATCGGGAGATCGAGATCCCCTCTAAGGTACCCACAAGCCTTCCGGATCGAGGGATGCCGCCTCGAAGGGCGGTACGGAAACCCGGTCGGCATCGGAAAAACGGCCGATTTCCAATTGATCTTGCCCTTACTCTCCGTAGAAGGGGAAAGGATTTCACAAACCCAATCGGGGGCCACCTCGAAGCGGTGTTCTATTTTTAGGGGGCGAAGGCATACGCTCACACCGCCAGCCGGCGAGATCCGGTACACTCACCTTGAGGTTATGTTTGAAATGGATTTCAGGCTCACTCAGAATCTACCAACCGTCGGCCCCCCATGACCTTTCCGGAAAGGGCCGAATAATTCGCCACCTAACGCCGAGCTGGCAACCACATGCGGGATGGAGGGCCGTGGGTTGCGCGTGGACTTGCCCATCCAGGATTTCTCCGATGAGAACTTCCGGTAGGTTCTCGAGATACCGGTAAAGTACCGGTTGGGTTCGTGGTTACATTTTTTCCTCTTCGGGATGAATCGAACCTCGAGGGCGGCTCATTCTCGTGGATACGGGGAACAGCACCCTTGGGAGCATGAGTGTCTCGTCGGCAGGGATCGAGCGCCTCGAAATGCAGCCCGGACGAGACGATCCCAGTAGTTGGCCACCGGTTCAGTATACTGCCCCTATTCGAGATCCATCCTGGGAGGAGCACAGGAAAACGAGGGAGCGTAAGCGACGAGCGGAGTGCGACGCCCCCGCGTAGGCGTAGGGTCGGGCGTCTCGTTGGAGTGCGGCGCGTGAGCGCCGGTGGAGACGAAAGGCCCGGCCATGCGACACGGCGTCCAGTCATTGCGGGAGCCCTGGTGCCGCGCGGAGTGCGCGCCGGGACGGACGCAGGATGAACGCGGGCCGCCGAAGGCCATGGTCGTCGCCTAATTTTGTGCACCCGATATCGGACGGACCCCATTTCGGGTTCCGCGAACAATGGCGACGCTCCGGTGATTATTTTCCTCCTGTTGTTTATCTCCATCCCATTGATCGAGATCTATTTTTTGATCCAGGTCGGCTCGCATATCGGTGCCCTGCCGACCATCGGTCTCTCGGTTTTCACAGCCCTGTTCGGCGGTGCCCTGGTCCGGATTCAGGGTTTCGCCGTGCTCGGACGTGTCCACGAGGCCATGGCGCGAAATCAGCTACCAGCCCTGGAGATGCTGGATGGGACCTTGCTTTTTGTCGCCGGCCTAGTGTTACTGCTACCGGGGTTCGTGACCGACGTCCTTGGGTTTCTACTGCTGGTTCCCGGTTTGCGTCGGCGCCTGATCGCTCATGTTGTTCGGGTCGTTCCGGACCCGTCGATGCCCGATCCGGACTCGGTATCGGGTGGTCCGCGGGTGATTGAGGGCGAATACCGCCATGAGCGGGATTGAAGGTCTCCGGGGAGAACCCTCGGTACTTACCAGGAATTCCATGGGGGCCTTGAAAAATTCCGCCTTTGGAATTTTTCAAGTCGCAAAGCGAAAATGCGATTTTCGCTTCGCTCGCATTTTTCAAGGACTTACAGGCTTGAGGTAGTGTTCTGATCTTGTTGTTGCCTCGAATGGGCAATCGCAAGGGTTATCCCTAATGACCGCGGACTAGCCGATCATGTAGGGGCGATTCATGAATCGCCCCTACATGATCCCTACACACCGGAAACAACGAAATCATAACACCACCCAGGCTTGAAAACTGGCCGAGCATCCCGGCTCTGCACGGGCACCTTGAATTTTTCAATTGCGGCTGAGAGGCTGCCCACAAAATAACAGTAACACATTGATTTTAAATCAAAAAATATGTACATTTTGTGGTTTTATGCGATATAATCCCAAAGTTTTCTATGACTGAAGAAAAGATTCAATCGGCTGTCAGGTACCCGAGTGACCTCACCAACGAAGAAGGGGAAATCCTTGAGCCCATCATCAACGAACTGGAATCCTATACCATCAGATACCATCGGACGCCCACGAAAACGTGATCTTCGCGAACTCCTAAATGCCATTTTTTTATTTGAATAAAACAGGTTGTCCCTGGCGGTATCTGCCAAAAGACTTCCCTCCCTACAAGCTCGTTAATTACTACGGAGGAGCACAGGAAAGCGAGGGAGCGTAAGCGACGAGCGGAGTGCGACGCCCCCCGCGAAGGCGTAGGGTCGTGCGTTTCGTCGGAGTGCGGCGCGCGAGCACCGGCGGAGACGAAAGGCCGGGCCATGCGACACGGCGTCCAGTCATTGCGGGAGTCCTGGTGCCGCGCGGAGTGCGCGCCGGGACGGACGCAGGACGAACGCGGGCCGCCGAAGGCCATGGCCGTCGCCTAATTTTGTGCGCCCGAAATCAAATGGACCCCATTTCGGGTTTCGCAAAAAATGGCGACGCTCCGGTATACTAAGGGGACAGATAATCGTTGGCCAGAGAAAGTCAATACGGTGCTTCGTCAGCGGTTACACCAAAAAAAAGACCGAAAGCCAGATCCAACGGGAGCAATTATTGATAGTCTAAAGTGCCAAGGGAACTCCGGAATCCTATGTAGAATCGGGATGTGACGGGGGCCAACTCGTTACGGGCAGAAAACGTCCTGTCGTTGTCGATACAATCGGTTGCGTGCTCGTCGTCCGGGTACACGCCGCCAATGTGTTTGATGGTAAAGCCGCTCGTCAAATCACTACGAACTTGTTTTCGAGCCTCCATACCGTCAAAAAAATCCGGGGCGATCGTGCCTATTCCGGTGCGGATTTATCCAACTGGGTCTTGACCCAATTCGAGTGCCAGCTCGAAGTTGTTAGAAAGAAAAAAGGACAGCGAGATTTTCACGTTTTTATTTCACATCCAGTCGTTTGCTTCGCCGGTAAATCTGTAATCATCAGACACCCTATAAAATGGTTGTTCGTTGAGTTTTCATTATTAATAAATTTTTAGACAGCCTCTGAATCTGAGGCGGCGTGATATGGATGGTGTGCAAGCTCCACAAGGTGTCCGAAAAGCTGGCCTCGACTCTTGGATGTTCAACGCCCGGTGTCGTTTCAAAAGAGCCGCACCCTTTGGAATTTCCAAAGCCGATACGAAAAAGCGGTTTTCGCTTCGCTCCCGAAACCGGAGCGTCGCTATTGTTCGCGGAACCCGAAATGGGGTCCGTCCTGGCGCGCACTCCGCGCGGCACCAGGACTTCCGCAATGACTGGACGCCGTGTCGCATGGCCTGGCCTTTCGTCTCCGCCGGTGCTCACGCGCCGCACTCCGACGAAACGCTCGGCCCTACGCCTACGCGGGGGTTGTCGCACTCCGCTCGTCGCTTACGCTCCCTCGCTTTCCTATGCTCCTCCTCGGTCGGTGCTTGACAGTCCGAAACGAGCCCCTATTATTAGCACTCGAAAGCATTAGCACTCGAAAGCAGCGAGTGCTAATAATAGGCCGCTGTCGGTGGACCGCCGTACTCGACGTCCGCCAGCCCTTGATGTAAACAAGCCCAACCTACCTTATCAGGAGACCCTTTGATGAAGATCCGTCCCCTACACGACCGCGTTGTCGTTCGCCGCATGGAAGAGGAACGCACCTCTGCCGGCGGTATCGTGATCCCGGATTCCGCTGCCGAGAAGCCGATTGAGGGCGAAGTCCTCGCTATTGGCAAGGGCAAGATCCTGGACAATGGCGAGCCCCGCTCCTTGGATGTGAAGGTGGGTGATCGAGTGCTGTTCGGTAAGTACTCGGGCACCGAGGTCAAGATCGAGGGCGAGGAGCTGTTGGTCATGCGCGAAGAAGACATCATGGGCGTTATCGAATAGATGCCCGCCGCGCTGTGAACCGACATCATCGCAACAGATGCCTATCCTACTGAAATCAGGACAGAGACAATGACTGCAAAAGACGTCAAATTCGGCGACGACGCCCGCAATCGCATGATGGCGGGTGTCAACATTCTGGCCAATGCTGTTAAGGTCACCCTGGGCCCCAAGGGCCGCAACGTGCTGCTCGAAAAGAGCTTCGGTGCTCCCACCATGACCAAGGACGGCGTGTCCGTGGCCAAGGAGATCGAGCTCAAGGACAAGTTCGAGAACATGGGCGCTCAACTGGTCAAAGAGGTAGCCTCCAAGACCTCTGATATCGCCGGCGACGGCACCACCACTGCTACCGTGCTGGCCCAAGCCATGGTGCGCGAGGGACTGAAGGCGGTTGCCGCCGGCATGAATCCCATGGACTTGAAACGCGGTATTGATAAGGCCGTGGGGGCTGCCGTGGAGCAGCTCAAGGACCTATCCAAGCCCTGCTCGGACAACAAAGAGATCGCCCAGGTCGGTACCATCTCTGCCAACTCCGACGAGTCCATCGGCGAGATCATCGCCGATGCCATGGAGAAGGTCGGCAAGGAAGGGGTCATCACCGTCGAGGAAGGCAAGTCCCTGAACAACGAGCTCGACGTGGTAGAGGGTATGCAGTTCGACCGCGGCTACCTCTCCCCCTACTTCATCAACAACCAACAGAGCCAGAACGTGGAGCTGGAAGATCCCTTCGTCCTGCTGCACGACAAGAAGATCTCCAATATCCGCGACCTGTTGCCGGCGCTCGAAAACGTCGCCAAGGCCAGCAAGCCGCTGCTGATCATCGCCGAGGATATCGAGGGCGAGGCCCTGGCTACCCTGGTGGTCAACTCCATTCGCGGCATCATCAAGGTCTGTGCCGTCAAGGCCCCGGGCTTCGGTGATCGGCGTAAGGCCATGCTCCAGGACATCGCCATCCTTACCGGCGCCACCGTCATTTCCGAGGAAGTCGGCCTATCCCTGGAGAAGGCCAGCCTCAACGATCTAGGTACCGCCAAGAAGGTCCAGGTGACCAAGGAAGAGACCACCATCATTGATGGCGCCGGCTCCGATACCGATATCAAAGCCCGGGTCGAGCAGATTCGCGGCCAGATCGAGGAGACCACCTCCGACTACGACCGCGAGAAGCTCCAGGAGCGGCTTGCCAAGCTGGCCGGCGGCGTGGCCGTCATCCAGGTCGGCGCGGCCACCGAGGTCGAGATGAAGGAAAAGAAGGCGCGTGTGGAAGACGCCTTGCATGCGACCCGCGCCGCCGTCGAGGAAGGTATCGTGGCCGGTGGGGGCGTCGCCCTAGTGCGGGCCCTGCCCAAGCTGAAGGATCTGAAGGGAGCCAATCACGATCAGGATGTCGGAATCGCTATCACCCGCCGTGCCTTGGAAGAGCCCCTGCGCCAGATCGTGGCCAATGCCGGTGCCGAGGCCTCCGTGGTATTGCAGAAGGTCGCCGAGGGTACAGGTAATTTCGGTTACAACGCCGCGACCGGCGAGTACGGTGACCTAGTCACTATGGGTATCCTGGACCCCACCAAGGTAGCCCGTTCCGCCCTGCAGAACGCCGCCTCCGTGGCCGGACTCATGGTAACTACCGAGGCCATGGTGGCCGAGGAGCCCAAGGAAGAGACCCCGATGCCGGCCGGTGGTGGCGGCATGGGTGATATGGGTATGGGTGGTATGATGTAAACAGGCTCGGGCCGGAAAAGAAACCCCGCTTCGGCGGGGTTTTTTTGACCGCGGAACTGTTTGAACTCTAAACACAAGGGAGATCGGACGGGTGTGGCTCTCATTAAACATCCATAACATACTGTTATAAAATGGTATTTATTCCTCCTCGTCAAGCAGCCTCACTGAGTGTAAGTCGAGATGCTTAACCTTCACACCAATGTCTGATAGGCCTCGGTTCCCCGCGGTCCCTCTATCTTGCCACTTGTTTGCTACGCGACAGCGCACCACCTACCGGGGGAGTGGGTTCTCTTTTGAAACGACGCGGAGAAACCTGGAAACAAAGACTCAGCCCACCATTTGACTTACTCGATATTTTCCTTTTTTGCCGCAAATGAACGCAAATGGATGCAAATGAGCCAAAAAGGGCTCTCTTACGTTTGGTGTGGGTGGAAAAGGATACCACTGCGTAGCGGCTGCGTCCTTGACAGGCTGGATGGGCGCACTGGAGGAGCACAGGAAAGCGAGGGAGCGTAAGCGACGAGCGGAGTGCGACGCCCCCGCGTAGGCGTAGGGTCGTGCGTTTCATCGGAGTGCGGCGCGTGAGCGCCGGCGGAGACGAAAGGCCGGGCCATGCGACACGGCGTCCAGTCCTTGTGGGAGTTCTGGTGCCGCGCGGAGTGCGCGCCGGGACAGACGCAGGACGAACGCGGGCCGCCGAGGGCGATGACCGTCGCCTAATTTTGTGCACCCGAAATCGGACCGACCCCAATCGCCGTAGCTTTGCGACTTGAAAAATCGCAGGGATGCCATGCCTCAAGCGCCCCGATAGTAGTCCATCAGGATTTGTGCGACTTCGGGACGCGAGAACTCCTCGGGCAGAGCGATGCCTTCGGATAACATCTGGCGCACCTTGGTACCGGATAGGAGCACGAAATCCTCCTTGGTATGGTCTGGTGCCTCGCGCATCATCACGACCTTGTCCAGCTTCTTGGACCAAGCGGTGTGATCGGCATTGAAGATCTCGATTGCGAGCGCACCCTTGGGGACCTCCTCATCGAATATGGACTGGGCATCGAAGGCCCCGTAGTAGTCACCGACGCCGGCGTGATCGCGACCGATGATGAAATGGGTCGCCCCCATATTTTGGCGGAAATAGGCATGTAGTACCGCCTCCCGCGGGCCGGCGTAGAGCATATCGAAGCCGTAACCGGTAACCATGGCGCTGTTCGGCGGGAAGTACAGCTGGACCATCTTGCGGATGGCCGCGTCCCGCACCGGGGCGGGGATATCCCCGGACTTGAGCTTGCCGAGCAGCATGTGGATGACAAGGCCATCGCAGCCAAGGCGATCCATGGCCATATGGCACAGCTCTTCATGGGCCCGGTGCATCGGATTGCGGGTCTGGAAGGCAACGATCTTGCTCCATCCGCGCTCGGAGATCTCGTTACGGATCTCCACCGCGGTACGGAAAGTATCCGGGAAGTCTTCCTGGAAGTAGGAAAAATTCAGGACCCGGATAGGACCGGAGACCGCAAACCGGCCCTGACTGTTGAAGGCAGCAACCCCGGGATGCTCAGGGTCGTCCGTACGGTAGACCCGCTCGGTCATTAGGGCCATCCGGGCATCGCTGACGGTCTCGATCTGCTCCACATCCATGACCGCGAGAATCGGGTTTCCCTCTGCGTTGGGGTCACGCAAGGCGATGCGTTCGGCACCCTCGATGACATCCACATTATCGAGTAGGCACAACACGGGTACCGGGAAAAACCGACCATCCGTAGTGTGCATCTTTTGGGCCACGCTCACGGCATCCGCCACCGTCATGTAGCCCTCGAGGGGATTGAAGTAACCGCCACCCATCATGACCGCGTTACCCGCAGCCTGGGAGCTGATGGTTACTGCGGGTAGCTCCCGGGCGGCACGCTGCAACTCATGGTGTTGGTCCGGATCGTAAACGAACAGGGGTTGCAGCTCGTCGGAGCCGACTGGTTTGATCATCTTCTGCCTCTCCTTACGACTTGCTCGCGAGCACCCGGAACGGGTAAGACACGACGGGGCGAGCGTGATTTACGATATCTCATATTCGATAGGAAAAATTCCATCGACTGGAAACCGACCTCGGTATCCTGCACTATGAATATTTTACGCGCAATCGAGTTTTCAAGGAGACGCCATGTCCGGCAACGAGACAATGGTAGTGGTGACGGTGCTGGTCGCCACCGTAGCTGCGGTCTTGGTGCTCGTCTTCCGCAAAAAGTGGGTGGCACCGAGAGCGGGCCGAGTCCGGGATGCGGAAGGCGACCCGAGCACGGAGAGCCGAGGCGGTCCCGATGCCGGAAGTGAAGACCCGGCGGCGGATAACAGCCTACTTTCCCCGTCGGTCTCCGGGCAGGCCAGTGATCCGATCCGGTTGGCCGCCACGAACGCGGGGGCCTATCGGATCGACCTGGATGGAATTTCCGCGGACGACATGCGCTCTGTCAGCGGCTATACCTCCGAGCAGCTCCGCGCCCTGATGGTCGATCAACGTCGGGAACAGCCGGTGCTCACGGCCGAGCTCGATGCCCTCGGGGCCCAGCTCGGAGTTACGGTTGCGGCGCTGGGCACCTTCTTCAATATCCTGGAGCAAAGAGTCCCGACCGCCCAGTGGCTGGCCCGTCTCTCCGAAATCGCCTTGCGTCATCAGCAGGCTCTGGAACGGCTGGCCGCTTTGGAGACCGAAGACCCCCAGGTGCGGACTTGGCTCAACCAAACCCGAATCGCCATCCAAGGGGGCGACTATGACGAGGCCGAAGGCTTGCTGGACCAAGCCGAGCAACGGGTACTGGCCGATATCCGGGCGATGGAGGAACGACCACAAGAAGAGCCGGCGGCCGTCGCGCAGCATCGGCACTCCGCCGCCGCGATCCGAGCCGAGCAGGCCGAGGTCTTTCTAATCCGACTGCGCTACCGGGAGGCCGCTGAACGGTTCGCCGCCGCCGCTGAGCTGATCCCCGATACCGAGCCCGACATCCGGGCGACCTATCGAAACCAGTATGCCGGTACCCTCTACCGACAAGGTGACGAGCAGAACGACAATCAAGCCCTGGAAGCGGCTATCCGGACCTATCGCGATCTACTCGCGGTCTACACCCGCGAGGACACGCCCCTTGATTGGGCCATGGCCTGGAATAATCTGGGCAACGCCCTTTCGATCCTCGGGAAGCACTCGGCAGGCACCGAGCACTTGGAGCAAGCCGTCACCGCCTACCGGGCCGCCTTGCAGGAATATACCCGTGACCGCATGCCCCGCCGCTGGGCCACGACCCAGAACAACCTGGGGGCCGCCCTCGGGACCCTCGGGGGGCGTGAGTCGGACCTCGAACGCCTGGAAGAAGCGGTCACCGCCTACCGGGCCGCCTTGCAGGAATACACCCGCGAGCGCACCCCCCTCGATTGGGCCAGGACCCAAAACAACTTGGGCAACGTCCTCTGGACCCTCGGCGAGCAAGCAAGCACCGAGCGCCTGGAAGAGGCCGTGGCCGCTTATCGTGCCGCCCTGCAGGAATACACCCGCGAGCGCGCACCCTACGATTGGGCCGGGACCTGGAACAACCTGGGCACCGCCTTGCAGACCCTGGGGACGCAAGAGGCGGGCTCCGAGCACCTAGAAGAAGCGGTCGCCGCCTGCCGCAACGCCCTGCAGGAATACACCCGCGAGCGCATGCCCCTCGAATGGGCCAGGACTCAGCACAATCTGGGCAATGCCCTACAGACCCTCGGGAAACGCGAATTGGGTACCGCCCGCCTCGGGGAGGCGGTCGCCGCCTACCGCAATGCCTTGCGGGAGAGAACCCGGAAGCGCGTACCCCTCGATTGGGCCAGGACTCAGCACAATCTGGGCAATGCCCTACAGACCCTCGGGACACGGGAGTCGGGTACCGAGCGCCTGGGAGAAGCCGTAACCGCCTACCAAGCCGCCTTGCAGGAAAGGACCCGCGCACAGGTGCCCCTACAGTGGGCCACTACCCAAAACAACTTGGGCAATACCCTGGGGATCCTCGGGGCGCGGGGGGTGGGGACCAACCGCCTGGAGGCGGCCCGCGCTTATATCGAGCAGGCTTGGCAGGTCGTCAAGGATGCCGGCATGGACCAACACGATGAAGATTTCCGGCACCGTCTGGAGGCGATCGATCAGCTCATAAAGGCATGTCGAGGCGGGAAATCTTGAAGGGACCTTGGAAAATCGCATCCCTGCCCCGCGCTTGGTCCTAGTACACACTCAACTCCACCAAGTCGACTCATTGGCCACCATAAGCTCCTTTCCCCTGGCAGGAGCGGGGTTGGGGAGAGGGGGAATAGGGGCAACCGGCCGGTCGTCCCTACTTGCTCCCCACCTACTCCCTACCTAAGCGCCGGCAAGCCGGCACCTACACCCGTTACCAAGCGGTAGGCGCGGGCTTGCCCGCGCTGAATCTGGCACCATGGGTCGGCTCCATAGCTGCGACCGAAAGCCCCCTTCCCTCGGAGCTAGTCTTAGCACACACCCTGCTCAACCGGTTGCCAGCCCCGAACTCTACTTGAAATCTCACCCCAACGGCTATCTGTGCCACCCCAGGACCCATGATCGTCCGGGCGGACTCGAGTGTGAGTAAAGACCAGACCCCGCACGGGGACCTTGAACCGACCGGCGGTCCGCTACTTGGCCGCAATACCGCCTGGAGAGCGAGCTCGGCGGGCCCGGAAGAAATCCCACAGCAGTGCCCTCCCCGCCTCGCCGAGCAGTCCTCCCGTGCAGTCAGTGCGGTGGTTGAAGCGGGCATCCGAGGGCAATAGATCGAAGACACTGCCGCAAGCACCACCCTTGGGGTCGGTGGCCGCGAAGAAGACATGCTCGACCCGCGCCTGAATGATGGCACCGGCGCACATGACGCAAGGCTCGAGGGTGACATAAAGGCGGGTACTGGGCAGCCGATAATTGCCGAGACGGCGACCGGCGTCGCGCAAGGCCAGGATCTCGGCGTGAGCACTCGGATCCTGCTTGGCGATCGGGCGATTCCAACCCATGCCGACCAGCTCGTCGGCCCGCACCAGGACCGCCCCCACCGGGACCTCACCGATCGCCGCCGCTCGTCCGGCAAGCGCCAGGGCGCGGCGCATCCAATCCTCATGGCTCGGCATAGGACTTATTGTCCTGGGACGTGATACTTAATTGTTAGGTTTCTTTTCGCCCTTACTCGCTTTGGAAAGTCTCTTTGGATCAATATCGATGGAGGAGCATAGGAAACAGACTCTTAGGCCTTTAAGCAGTTTATCCGGAATAGTGGTTCCTTTTGCATCATTCCATTCAAGCGCCGTTTCTACGATCCGGCTAGCACGCTCGATATCGAGCTGAAATTGTTTCAGTTGAAATTCTACTTGTGCATGCTGTTTAAACCATCTGTTAAGCCAGCGTATGAAGTATATCAGTGAACCAACCGTACCGAAGGAGAACAATAACTGGTGCGCTCCAAGTAAGTAGATTAGGGTAGTGTCATTTGAGCTTGTGGCTCTGATAAACTCGAATGAAGTTTGAGCTGCTCCTACAGCAAGAAAGCCGATAAGAACAAGCATTGAAACGGCAATGGGCAACCGCAATTTGCGTGTATCCTTAGTGAGTCGAAATGATTCCGTACGATTTTTTATTTCTTCCAGAAGTAACTATTCAGGACCTCTTGCCAAGCAGCAGGCTACGTACGTACCCATGGAACCATGCCTGAGCAGTACGCCCTAACCCATTCTCCAGAAAGCCCTGACGACGAGCTTAAGCGGCTGCATGGACGGGTGGCGGAACAGGCCGCGATCATTGAGGGGCAAACTGCGACCATTGAGCAGATGCATGAGCGCATTCAGGAACCCGAAGCACGTCTGGCTAAGGATAGCCACAACTCCCGGATGCGCTCGCACAGATGCGCAATGAGCGCTGTCTGCTCCGCAACCCGTTCACGCAACCGCTTAAGCTCGTTGTCAGGGTTTTCCGGAGAATGGGTTGGGGTGGGTTGTTCCAGCATAGAAATAGATTACGTGTGTAGCCTGCCACTTAGTAAGAGGTCTTGAATAGTTACACGAACGCGTAAGTCTGATTCCTCACTCCCATTCGATGGTCCCCGGCGGCTTGCCGGTAATGTCGTACACCACCCGCGAGACGCCGCGTACTTCGTTGACGATGCGGCGGCAGACCTGATCAAGGAAGCCGTAAGGCAAATGGGCCCAGCGGGCAGTCATGAAATCCAGCGTCTCCACCGCCCGTAGGGCGATGATATGACCATAGTGGCGGTTGTCGCCCACTACGCCGACGGACTTGACGGGCAAGAAAATAGCGAAGGCCTGGGCAACTTGGTCGTAGAGCCCCGCCCGTCGCAGCTCCTCGATAAAGATGTGATCCGCTTGGCGCAGAATATCCGCATAGGGTTTGCGGACCTCGCCCAGGATGCGCACTCCAAGTCCGGGACCGGGGAAGGGATGGCGGTGGACCAGCTCATGGGGCAGGCCGAGCCCGACTCCGATCTTGCGCACCTCGTCCTTGAACAGCTCCCGTAGGGGCTCGATCAACCGTAGCCTCATGGCCGCGGGCAATCCGCCTACATTGTGGTGGGACTTGATGACTTTGGCCGTGCCGGTCTCGGCCCCCGCCGATTCGATGACATCGGGATAGATGGTCCCCTGGGCCAACCACTCGACGCCGGGCAGTTTTTCCGCCTCCTCCTCGAAGACCTGGATGAAGGTGTTGCCGATGGTCTTGCGCTTGTCCTCCGGGTCGGTCACACCCGCGAGCATAGCGAGGAAACGCCCCTGGGCGTCGGCGCGGATTACCCGGACCCCCATGTGACGGGCGAAGGTACGCATGACCTGTTCGCCCTCCCCTAGCCGCAGCAACCCGTTGTCGACGAAGACGCAGGTGAGCTGATCACCGATGGCGCGATGCAGCAGGGCGGCCACCACGGCGGAGTCCACACCCCCGGATAGGCCGAGTAATACTCGATCCATGCCCACCCGGCGGCGGACCTCGGCACTGGCGTCCTCGATGATGTTGTCCGCCGTCCAGAGATTGCCGCAGCCGCAGATACCATGAACGAAGCGCTCGAGGATGCGTTGCCCCTGGCGGGTATGGGTGACCTCCGGGTGGAACTGGAGACCGTACAGGGACCGTTCTTCATCCGCCATACCCGCCAAGGGCGCATTGTCCGTGGTGCAGATGGCACGAAATCCCGGCGGCAGGGCATCCACCTGGTCCCCATGGCTCATCCAGACATCCAGTAGGCCATAGCCCTCCGGGCTGGTGTGGTCCTCGATATCCTGCAGCAGCCGGGAATGGCCGCGGGCACGCACCTGGGCATAACCGTATTCGCGATGGGTCGAGGAGGCCACCTGGCCGCCGAGTTGGGCGGCCATGGTCTGCATGCCGTAGCAGATGCCGAGCACCGGAATCCCGAGCTCGAATACGGCGGCAGCGGCCCGTGGCGTCGCCTGCTCCCGGACCGATCGGGGGCCACCCGAGAGGATCACTCCCCTGGCACTGAAATCGCGGATCCGGTCGGCGGTCATGTCCCAAGGATGGAGCTCGCAGTAGACACCCGCCTCGCGTACCCGGCGGGCGATGAGCTGGGTGTACTGGGAGCCGAAATCCAGGATCAGGATACGATCGGCGTGGAGAGGACTTGTATTGGTGGTCACAAAACAATTCAGTGTGGGAGTAAGATAGATTGTTGGCAACAAATAGAACTGTCCGGTTTCGTAGCACATAAACTGTCCGCTTTAGATATTGCAGCGGACCTACGCGACAACCTGTAGCTGTAGCGGAGTCGACTGACCTTGGGCATCATAGCGAGCCAAACAACGCGGTCCGTGGAACACGGCGAGGTGGCCATCGGGCTAGCAATGCCCCCGCACCTTGACCTTCCTGTAATGCATCCGGTGGCGGTCCTTGGGGACCTGCAAGGCCATCCCCTCGAAGGCCACGCAGTTGTCTTTACCGACGACACGCCCGAAGGTCTCACACAGGAAGTCATCCAGCCGGCCGCCGATCCAGGGCACGAAGGCCGATCCCTCCTCCAGCGCTGGCGGCACGAACTCGGCATTGAAGGCCGGTCGATAGACTTCATCGAGGTAGCGGTTAGCCGCTGTCATATCGCGGACGCCGGCGATGGCCAGCTCCTGTGGCAGACACACGCCCCTGGTGGGTACGGAACATGCGCTCTGAGCGTCCTCGTGCCTCAGAAGAGTAGGCCGGGACCATCTCGATCCCCAAGCGGGCCATGGCCTTGCCAGATTGCGTGGGATTTTCCTTGGCTACCTTGCCGCCAGCTTCCGGGATATACCAGTAAGAGTATCTTGAAGTCTCAAGCAAATACGTTGGCCTTCTTCATCCGCCCTGAATGGGCAAGGACCGGGCGCCTCCCGGAGTAGACTCGTCCCTTTCCGAATTGGGATTGGGAACTGTGAAACAGTTTCATAGTTCGGGGAAACTGTCCCATAGTTTAGGACGAAACTGTTTCTCTTTTCATTCTCGTTTCGGAGCATGCATAAGGTATGGGTCCGGTATTTATCGAACCGGAGTCATACTATGTGCAAATCAATATCCGAAAGCTGCTTGTCCCGCGCAGTGCAGGCCCTTGGCAGCCCTGAATCAGAACCGCTCATTCATACCGTCGCTGACGAGACTCAAGGGGAATCCGAGGGCCTTAAGCGAGCCCCCAAAACGACACCACCAATTCCGCCCATCATTCCTGTAAAGGCCATGGCTGGTCTTGCCGAGCCGCTGCTATCCCGGTTGGAAGGCGTGCGGCCCGCTGGCACGGATCAATGGTATGCGTGCTGCCCTGCCCATGGTGACCGCACGCCCTCCCTGAGCATCCGGGAGGCGGGAGACCGCGTGCTCATCCAGGGCAAATCATGGGCGTCTGCCTGCCGAAGCTCGATCGGGCCGGCAGCTCCGTGTTTTTCCTGGCAACGGCCAGCATGCCTAGCAATAAATCCGTCGCCACGACCTAGCCCTCGGCTCCTACCAGGGATGCGATGGTGGCAGCCGGCTCGCCTGTACCATTGGCAAGGTCTAACACCTTGCTACCGGGAGCCATCTTTGCCGCATCGAGTAGAGATCGGGTCCAGGCCCCCAGGTGTGGCACCATCTTCTCGTGCCAGCGACGCCAAGCAGCGATCGTGCTGTCGGCCGTCCACTCTTCTTGCACCAAGCGGGAAAAGGAACGATCCGGGTGGCTCGTAGACATCAGCGGAATCCTCCGGAAACTCCTAACGGGGCACCCTCAATAGCTCAAGGTACCCTGGCGTCTTGGAGAAACCAAGCAACGTACCAAGCTGGCAGCCGGCTGGTCGTCTTGTCGATTGTCAGATCGGGCGGATCGATATAAAAGGGCTCGCCGGTCGGCCGGTCGGCCGTCGTGATGGGCAGGGACGAAGCACTCAGGTTGGCCAACAGGCTCAACCGAGCGCCATCACCCAAGCGCCAGCCGATATGCAGACCCTGCTCCCGGAGCTGACGGAAATCCTCGGCATTGCCTCGCATGCCGGCTAGGCGCGGAACGATATGCTGGTGGCGCAAGGCCAACAGGCCTCGATAAAACCCGAGCCAATCCCTGTGTGGTTCTCGGTCCGGACACGTCCAGTCCAGCTTGCAGCAAACAAAGGTATCCGGGTCATTGGGATCGGGGGGCGTCCGATGCTGCGGAAGCTTTGTGAATCCCCCCTGGTGGACGAATCCCCGGAGCCGACCCGCGGCAACCGCCGCCGCCAGCTCGGGACCGAAATCGCAGAAGAAATGGAAGGGCTGCGCAGCGGCAAACTCCTCTCCCATGAAGAGTAACGGGGGTGTCGGAGCGAGCAGGAGCAGGGCGATTGCGGCCCGTAGCGGTTGCGGATCGGTAAGGTCGTGGATGCGTTCCCCGAATGGGCGATTTCCGGCCTGATCATGATTTTGCAGGAAGGCGACGAAGGCCGTGGGCGGCAGCGATCGGCTGGGCTCGCCGCGTCGGGCACCGCCGCGGTAGGCGGATGGCTCGCCCTGGTAGCCGAAGCCTTGGGCTAGACAGCGCCCCAGGTATCGGACAGGTTGGGTTTGGAAATCTCCATAGCAGCCATTCGCCTCGCCGGTGAGCAGGATATGCATCACATGGTGAAAATCGTCGTTCCACTGGGCTGTGTATTGCCGCGGGCACCCACCCTGGTCGCGGCCTAGATAACGGGCGTTGTTGTTATCGTTCTCCAGGATCAGGTGGACATGGCGTTCACGACCGGGGCCATGCCGCACGGCGGCCGCTAGCTCTTCCAAAAAGTCCGGGGACGAATGGTCCCGGATGGCATCCACGGCATCCAGCCGCAGGCCGTCGAAGTGGTATTCGTCGAGCCAATAGAGGGCATTGTGGATAAAGAATTGGCGCACCGTCTCACTGTCTGGCCCATCGAAGTCGATGGCCTCGCCCCAAGGGGTGCGATGCCGTGTGCTGAAGAATTGGGGGGCGTACTTGTGCAAGAAGTTGCCCTCCGGGCCGAAGTGGTTGTACACCACGTCCAACAGGACCATCAGGCCCTTGTGGTGGGTCGCTTGGATCAGCTGCTTCAGGTCTTCCGGGGAGCCATAGCTGCTGTCGGGGGCGAAGAGCAACACCCCATCGTAGCCCCAGTTGCGCGTCCCGTGGAAATCGGAGATGGGCATGAGCTCGATGGCGGTGACGCCCAGCTCGACCAGATAACCTAGGCGCTCGATGATGGCGAGGAAGCGGCCCTGGGGGGTAAAGGTGCCCACATGCAGCTCGTAGACAACCGCCTCTTCCCATGGGCGTCCCCGCCAGTCGGTATCGGTCCACCGCCAAGCGTGTGGGTCGACGACTTGGCTGGGACCATGGACATCTTCGGGCTGATAACGAGAGGCGGGATCGGGCACCCGCAGTCTGCCGTCGATGCAATAACGATAACGGCTACCGGGTCCGGCCTGATCCGTCACCAAGCCGAACCAGCCACCTGGCTCGCCGCTCAGGGGCAGGATAGTTTCGCCGGTGGTGGTTTTGAGGCAAAGCTCGACGCGGTCGGCCGCGGGGGCCCAAAGGCGAAAATGTACTTGGCCGTCGCTCTCGACCGCGGTGCCGAAAGGCATTGGAGTCGACCGGTAACATCGCATCATAAATCCGGCATCGTCGGATTGCAGCTACCGAAAAAGTCGTAGTGATCGGCGGCCTCGAGTATGCCGAGCGCAAAGGGTCGGCCTGCGAAGTAGATTCGATGCAGGTCTTCGAGCTGGGATAGCTCTTCGCCATGACGGTTGGCGACCACCACCGCCAGGGTATTGCCGCGCATCATGTCTTCATCCGCCCCGGAGCCGCCAGCGACTAGGATCCGCTCCAGCGGGAGGCCCCAGCGTTGGGCGACATAACGCAGCGCCTGGCCCTTGCTGGCCCGTGACGGAATGATATCGAGGAATTTGCCGAAGGACCGGATCAGGTTCGCGGTTACATCTTGGCCACGCAGCCGCGAGGTGATCTCTTCCAAGCGGGGGGGGTAATCCGAATCATAATGATAGGAAATCTTGAAGGATGTCTGTTCGCTCTTCGGCTGTAGCTCCAATCCGGGAAACTCGGACAGAACCCGATGTACCGTGGCCGGTCGCCACAGGTAGTCGATATGTTCGTTCCAATAGGGATCGAGGGTGAGCCTCGGCGCATAGTGGATTTCGGTGCCGAGGCTGGTGATCAGGACATCGGGGCAAGGAACGCCATGCTGCTTGAGCTCCGCCAGGGCCGAATTCAAGTTGCGACCGGTGGCGATGCCAAAGGTGGCGCACTTGCGGTTTTCCTGCATGGTGGCAACGAATTGCCGCATCCCCTCGGCATCGCCGAGCAGGCTCTGATCGATGTCCGTAAACAGGGCTCGATCCCGATACCGCTTGCCGCGACCCAGTGTCAGGGGAATGGGCTCGTGCCGTTTCAGCAATGGCTTGGCACACCTCATATAGCGCTCGGCATGGGCCTGCCAGGAGTAGTGTTCACGGACCTTGATGACCCCATTGTCACGCAGACGGCGATAACGCCGGGGATCGGTGAGCAGCTGCAACAAAGCATCCGCGATGGCCTGCTTATCGAGGGGATCTACCAGAATGCCGTTATCGCAGTTGCCGATGATATCCACCGGTCCGCCGTTCTCCGTCGCCACCAGCGGCAATCCGCTCGCGGCCGCTTCGAGCAAAGTGAGCCCGAAGGGCTCGGTGAGGGCGGGATTGATGAATACCCCGCCGCTGGCGGCCGCCAACCGGTAGATCTCCGCCACCTGATCCTGCAGCAGGTGTTTGGGCATGGCAACACGCCCATACAGGTCGTGGGCATCGATCCCGATCAAAAGATCGGTCAGCACAGTTTGCGCACCCGGGTCGAGGTCCCGGATATCGTCCCGATTGCCGGCGACGATCAACAGGTTTGCGATTTTCCGCAGCTCCTCGGACTCCCCATAGGCATCGAGCAAGGTCTGATTATTTTTGCGCGCATCCGCCCGTGACAGGGCCAGGATCAGGGGCTTGTCCGGATCTTGTAGAAAACGCCGGATTTGGTCGGAAAAGACGATCGGCGGATCGTCCGGGGTCGGCGGGTAAAAGCGGCTCAGATCGGTGCCCGGTGGGATGACCGCCATGCGCTTGGGCTGATAGTAATCGTACAGGCCGTACTGCTCACCGATCTCGTTGTTGGTACTGGCGATGACCAGATCCGCAGTGGCGAGGACCTCTTCCTCGGCGTCCACGCGGCGGTCCATGTTATAAGTCTTGTTGATCGCCTCGTCGTTCATGCCCGCGCTCAGGAGACGCTGGCGTTTGTCCCGCCCCAAGGAGTGCCCGGTATGGACCAGGGGCACCCCGAGCAAGTTCGACAAGCGCACGCCCACATAGCCCGCATCCGCATAGTGGCTATGTACCAAGTCCGGCATCCGGCCTTCGGCGTTCAGGACCGCAACCAGATTGTCCATGAAGCCATCCAAGTGATCCCAAAGCTGCTCCTTAGGGATGTATTCATCGGGACCGGCATCGATGCGTAGGATTCGCGCCTTTTCGAACAAAGGCTCGGTCGGCTCGGCATAATCATCGGAGACCGTCGGATCGAGGATCCGGCGCGTGACCAGATCGACCCGGTCCACATCCTCACGTTCGGCCAACGCGTGGGCGAGATCCACTACATAGAGCGTCTGTCCACCGGTGTCCGCGTCGCGTCCCAACTCCAGCTCATTCCCTCGAATCAGGCCATGAATGCTCAGCAAAAGGATATACATAGTTTGGATGTGCTCCGTCTTGGTTTTTTATACCTGTTGCACGTGACTATTTTGGTCAGCGAGTCGTGCCCGAGAGCTAGGTGCGACGAGGAGGAATAGCCAGCCCCATTGCGACGAATCGCAACGCGGCTATCGGGTACGAGCGGCAGATATCACGGCGAAATATTCACGTGCAACGGGTACGGTTACCCTATCCGAACCGTAACCGTGGTACAAGTGGATGGCCGAGCCACCTTGCGGGGGACCTTGAAAATTCGGTGGACCTGAAAAGGTTCCCGCTATCAAGCACGTGAGTGGTCGAGAACCGGGAATCAAGCAAGACCGCGTTTTCGCTTTGCTCGTATTTTTCGTGCCTGAAAACCAGCAAGATATCCCTGCCGTGCGCGGGCACCTCGAGTAAGGGGCCTTTGGTTCCAAGCGGCAACGACGACCCGATACCTTATCTATCCCATTACCCACGGGAGATAACCGCACGATGCATCAGCTCGATATTACCGGCACCGATCTCATTGTCATCGGGGTCTACTTCGCGATCGTTTTCGTCATCGGCTTCTATCTCGCCCACCGCACCCATGACGCCGACGACCTGTTTTTGGCCGGGCGACGCCTAGGTTGGCTGCCGATCGGACTGTCGCTGTTCGCTTCCAACATCTCGTCGACGACCCTCATCGGGTTGGCGGGCGCGGCCTACACCTGGGGCATCGCGGTCGCCAACTACGAGTGGATGGCGGCCCCCATCCTGGTGGTCTTCGCCATCGTTCTGATCCCACTGTACCTGCGCGGACGCATTGGCACAGTACCCGAATATCTGGAGCATCGTTTCGATCGCCGGGTACGGCGTTATTTCTCGGCCCTCACTTTGGTATCCAACATCATCGTGGACACGGCCGGGACCCTGTTTGCAGGTGCCCTGGTCTTGACCGGCTTGCTACCCGGTCTCGATCTGTTCTCGGGGGCCCTGCTGCTGGCGGCCATCACTGCCGCCTACACCGCCGCCGGAGGGCTTGCCGCGGTCGTCTATACGGATGTCTTACAGGCCATCATCTTACTGGTCGGGGCCTGCCTAGTGACCTTTTTGGCCTTTGCCGCCGTTGATTTCGACTGGTCGCAGGTCGTGGCCGCCACCGAGCCGAGCCAGCTCGAGCTCTTCCTGCCCCTCTCGGACCCGAACCTGCCCTGGCTCGGCACCCTGGTGGGGGTACCGGTCCTCGGCTTCTACTTCTGGTGCACCAACCAGTTCATCGTGCAGCGGGTGCTCGGTGCCCGCAGCTTGGCACATGCCCGCTGGGGCGCCCTCTTCGCGGGTCTGCTCAAGCTGCCGGTGCTGCTCATCATGGTCATTCCGGGTGTTCTGGCGGCGGTGATCCTGCCGCCACTCGAGCAGGGCGACCGGGTATTCCCTGCTCTGATCGATGAGCTACTGCCTACGGGATTGCGGGGGCTGATATTGGCCGCCCTGGTGGCGGCACTCATGTCGAGCGTCGACTCGACCCTGAATAGCACTTCCACACTCCTGACGCTGGATTTCATCAAGCCGTCCCGCCCGGAGCTGACTTCCCGTCAGTTGGCCTGGATCGGACGCGGTGCCATCCTGCTATTCATGGTCCTCTCGGCGGCGATAGCTCCCTTCATCGGCAGCTTCTCGGGGCTCTTCCACTACCTGCAAACGGCCTTGTCCTACCTAGTACCTCCGGTTGTCGCCCTGTTTCTGGTCGGAGCCCTGTGGCGTCGACCAGGCCCCGGAGCCGCCCTGATCACCTTGATCGGAGGCCACGGCCTTTCGCTGGTACTGTTCACCCTGAGCCTGAGTGGCTCGATGGACCTGCACTTCACGCTGGTAGCGGGACTCATCTTCGGGATCAGTGTGGTGATCCTGGTGGTGGCAGGCTTCATGGGAACGGCGTTCGAGCCGGCACCCTGGAGCATATGGACAAGGACACTGGTACCGCCGGAAGAGCCACAGCCCTGGTGGCAAGACTATCGCCTACAAGCATCGGTGCTGCTGCTGGCCACTGTGGTTTTGGTCTGGCTTTTCCGCTGACCTCTCGACTCCGAACAAGCAGTCGAGCCCGACCGTAGCGCGGCTGGCAGTCCGGATCGCACCATGTCGATCGGTCGGTTCGACCTCAGGGCTCGGAGGGGCGATCCTGCTCGCTATCGGGAGAAATTCCGGTTATGGCCTCGGTCAAGGACTTGACCAGGGATAGGGTATTGCCCACCGCCTTCACCGACAGCTCGACCTGTTTGACCACGCTATCCGTACTCAACGCGCCCCCCCGGGCAACGGATTGCAGCGTCTTGGCGGCCTCGTTCAAGGCATCCTGCACCAAGGCCGTTTGTTCGGAAGCCAGCTCCAGCGAGCCGTCCATTAGTGCGGTGTCGAAAGCGGCCAGCTTCGCCATGCTCTTGCGGTGATTTTTCAGCAGGGTATCGACACTGAGGGGGCTCAACCCATAACCGGCGAACACACTCTCGATCTGCTTCGTAATCTCGCTGGTATCCGTCAGTGAAAACACGCCACGGTAATCCGTGACGCATTGAGCATCGACCTCTTCCTCCGCATCCAACCAATCCTTGAAGGGACTCCCACCTACGAATCCCCGCTTTTGCGCCCGGGCATAAGCATTCTCACGCACCCGAAGCCAACGTGCGACAGGTGAAATCGTTCGCTTCTCCGTACCGGAGGGATCGTTGGGTGCGGACTCGACAGTTGCCGCTTTCCCTGACATCATTCCGCCGCTGGAAGCACTGCTTTCGGTGGTCATTGCTGCGCTCTCCGAATGGATTTTCTCGACCGTTCGCGATGCGGGGAGTAAGGCACCGAAGCCCCGACAAAACCGGTGCAGAACATGCGGGTACCTTTGAAAATTCAGATCCCCGGAAGGTGCCTATCCCCTACGATAAGTAGGTACATCGACCTCGAAGCTCTCTAGTATAATCGCTTCCGGAAATTCAAGGGCACCTTTAGAAAAAATCAAGGTGGCCTGCGATGCAGGGATGCACCGCCATTTTCAATCGGGTTACCGATTGAAAATGAAGCCAAGTCGAAATCGCATTTCGACTCGGCGTAGGGAAAAATTCCAGGGAATTTTCCCCCTCTAACACAAGGTTCTCTACAGCGAGCATCCTCCAGCCTTCGGCCTCGTTTCGATGGGGCGGGCAAATACCCGACACTGGTCGTTACAAAAACGAAAATCGATGACAGGTTGCTATGAACACTCAGGCCACTGCCACAAATAGAGCGCTTCCCAAAGGGGTCATGTTCAATGCTTACCCCGATAGCATTGGCGAGACCCTATCCGATACGGTCCGTATGCTGGAAAACTCGGTATTCGAAGACGCCTTCTCTCTCTTTTACATTCTTCCTACCTTCTTCAACAGCGACCTGGACCGTGGCTTCTCCATCATCGACTATGACCTCAATGACAAGCTTGTCTCCCCGCAAGATTTGGAGGCACTCCACAAGCTCGATATCCGATTGAAGTTCGATCTCGTCTTGAATCACCTCTCCGTAGGCTCGCCTCAGTTTCAAGACATGTTGAAATATGGCGGCGAATCCGAGTACAAAAACTTCTTCATCGATTGGAACGAATTCTGGGATACCCACGGCGAGATGGGCAGCGAGGGTTACATCATTCCCAAAAAAGAACATCTGGAGATGCTCTTCATGCGGAAGCCCGGTCTTCCGATCCTGAAGGTGCGTTTTCCGGATGGGGCGGAAAGACCCTACTGGAATACCTTTTACCAACAAATCGACTACCATCGGATCACCCCCCGAGACCTCTCGGGCATCTCAGGGATCGCACCGGGCCGAGCCGAAGAAATCACCACCATTGTCAATACTGCCATCGATGCCAGGCAAGACCTAGCCGAAATCGATTGGGGTGGACCGGCCGAATACAAGGAAGATGTCATCTCCATAGTCGAGGGGAAACGCACCTACCTGGGACAAATGGACCTGAATGCCGATTCGGAAGGCGTTTGGGATTTCTACGATGAAACCCTGAAAAAACTGCGAGGCTACGGTGCGACCCTGATCCGGCTGGATGCCTTTGCCTACCTGCACAAACGACCCGGCATGGTCAATTTTTTCAACAAGCCGGGCACCTGGGACTATCTGGAACGAGTGAAGCGGATCGCAGAGAAATACGACCTGATTCTCCTGCCGGAGATCCATTCGGAATACGGCTATGGATTGCATGAAGAAGTAGCCAACGAAGGCTTTCCCATTTATGACTTTTTCTTTCCCGGCTTAGTCATCGATGCGCTGGACCGCGGGGAAAACGGTCCCCTGCTGCGCTGGATCGGTGAGCTGATGGAAAAAAATATCCAGACCATCAATATGCTGGGGTGTCATGACGGCATCCCGGTGCTGGATCTGAAGGGGGCGGAGTCGGAGCTTATCGGCTTCTCGGACAAGGGACTCCTGTCGAACGAGGAGATCGACGCCGTCATTGCAAGAATACTCGGCCGGGGCGGCCGAGTGAAAAACCTTTATGGTCCGGACGGAAAAAAGATCTCCTATTACCAAGTCAACGCCACATTCTTCAGCGCCTTGGGTGAAGACGAGCAGAAGCTACTGCTCGCCCGTGCGATTCAGCTCTTCATGCCGGGGATCCCGCAAGTCTGGTATCTCGACCTGTTCGCGGGCAAAAACAACACTGAGGCCGCAAACAAGGGCGGTACCGCGAGCCACAAAGAGATCAACCGCACCACACTCACCATGAGTGACATCAAGCAAGGACTGCGTACACAGATCGTGCAGAGACAACTGCGGCTCATAAAGCTGCGTAACTGCTTTCCCGCATTCGACGGCAAGCTGAAAGTCCTGGATACGGAAGATCACCAGCTACACCTGAAATGGGAGAGCGACGGCAGCACAGCGACCTTGGAGGCTGACCTCCGTAGTCACGGCTTCCGCCTTGCCTATAAAGAGTTTTCCGGTGAGCAAGGCGTGATTTCTTATCCTTGATTTTGTGCCTTGGGGCAATTGCCGGAAAATAATGTACCGGATTGGGCCGGATTTTGGTTCGTATTCAAGGCGCGACAACCGGCGCATAGCGGACTATGTAACGGTTGACGCAATACGGAAGACGGACGAAAAGACCAGCAAGACCACTAGTGTCCCAACGTTATGACCGGCAATGTCAGGATCACCCATACATTAAAAGAGAAATATTTGAAATTATGCCGGTTACCGACTGGAGCGGCGGTACGCTAAGGTGCCAGCTTCTCCCGCGAAATTGCGGGCTGAGAACAACGACGCATATCCACAGGTATATTCGTCTTCTCGAGCTCGCCATTTCCGTCTATGTGCTCGCGGTCATTATCAAGAAGCGGCTGAAAATCGATGTCAGTTTCTACTTCAAACAAATTCAACGGGATCAACTAATTAAAGACGAGGCATACAATCCCGACGAGGGCGATAACGATAACCAACTGAATTTATTCAATTAAACGTTGGTGCGCTAGGGCACCCAGGGCACCAAGATGGTATTTCATTATGACAGAAATCGCCTAAGGCCACCCTGTCGATGGCCTAGCATTGCAAAGCATCCGGCGGGAAAACATAGCGACCACCCAATACACCGGCATCCGTTACCCTAAATGAGGAGGAATCATAATGAAAATATTGGCTACCGACTTGGATAGAACACTGCTTCCGAACGGGAAATGGGAAGCGGATGCGGGTGCCATCGAATTATTCAATCGACTCACGGAAGAACAGGCCATTCGGGTCGTCTATGTCACCGGGAGAAACCTGAAGCTCACGCAAGAAGCGATCCGGGAATACGGCGTCCGGTACCCCCATGTATTGATCGGGGACGTCGGCACGACAATCAGAAAATACGAGCAAGGAGACTGGCACTTCGATGAGAAATGGACTACCCATGTCGAGCAGGCGAGCCCCAAGTGGAATGCCGACCGGATTCGGGAAGCCTTATTTGGTGTCGATGGCATCCGGGAGCAGGAAAGCGAGCATCTCAACCAATTCAAGCAGAGCTATTATGTAGCGCATGAGAAAAGCGATGAGCTCTTGAAACAGGTCGATACACTGGTCAAAGGAAAATTCGATGAGGTTGTCATCTACAGTTTCGATTCGGTGGATAACAAGGGGTTGCTCGACATCCTACCGAACAGTGCAACCAAGCAAACGGCCCTGGAATATATCTGCGAAGAATTCGACACCAAGAAAGAAAAGGTCGCGTTCTGTGGGGATAGCGGAAATGACATCTTCCCATTGACGGCGGGATTCCGTGGGGTATTGGTAAGAAATGCCGATGAACAATTGGTGAAGAACGTAAAGGCGGCCATGGATAAGAACCCGGATCTCAAAGCCTACTTCGCAACCGGAGATTTCAAGGAATTGAATGGGTACTATACGAGCGGCGTGATCGAGGGGGCCTACCATTACGGACTCTTCAGCAACACCCCGGAATAAGGGTATCTTATTCAGAACGGGAAAAATTCCATCCCTAAAATTTTCCCTTACGTCGAGTCAAAATGCGATCTCGACTCGGTTTCATGGAGAAACCTACTAAACAAAGGCTCAGCCGATCAGAAGGAGGGCTGTGCTTACCCTTGCGCTTACTCGATCTCTTCTTTATTTGCGGCTGAAATTTCCATAAAAATCCTGCTCGCTCCTCGCTCGAGGTTACCGGTAATCCGTACCAACAAGGGGTAACCGATGGCGGCTATTATTAGTCCCTCGGCGTGCTTAAGCGTTTGAAATCGCCAAGCCGTTGCTTTCTATCGAATGATCATTCGGTAGTCCTGGTAGGCCATGCGCATCTCCGTTGTCGTACCCACCTTCAACCGTGCCTGCACCCTCCCCCGGGCTTTGGATTCCATCCTCGGCCAGAGCCTGCCCGCCACTGAAATCATCGTCGTGGACGATGGCTCGCAAGACGGCACCGGGGACCTGATCCGGCGACACTACCCGCAGGTTCGCTACCTGAAGCAGCCTAACAGCGGCGTGAGCCATGCCCGCAACCGCGGCATCGATGCCGCCGACGGAGATTGGATCGCCTTCCTCGACTCCGACGATGCCTGGCTGCCCGACAAGCTCGCGGCCCAATATACGGCCCTTCGTAAGCAGCCGGACCTCAGGCTCTGTCACACCCAAGAGGTCTGGATCCGCCATGGACGCCGGGTTAACCAGATGGATAAACACACCAAATCCGATGGGCACATCTTTCGGGCCTGTCTGCCCCGATGCGTCATCTCCCCCTCCGCCGCGCTCCTGCACCGCTCGCTGCTCGATGAGCTAGGCACCTTCGATGAGGACCTACCCGCTTGCGAGGACTATGATCTGTGGCTACGCATCTGCGCGACGGAGCCGGTCGCCTTCGTTGCCGAGCCCCGAATCCTCAAGTACGGTGGCCATCCCGACCAGCTATCGCGCAAGCACTGGGGAATGGACCGCTTCCGCGTCCGGGCACTGGAAAAGATCATCGGCTCGGGCCGACTCGACACGGAGGATCGGGCCGCTGCATGCGGGATGCTGGTATGGAAGGCGGGGATCCTCGCTGCGGGAGCCCGCAAGCGTGGCCATACCGAGCGGGCGGCGTATTACCGCTCCAAGCAAGCGGAATACGTAGGTCTCACGGGCAAGCTGCAAGGTGATGGCCGATAGGACAAGGGCGCCATTTCCAAGGCCCCCACAATCTCCACTCGCCGCCTATGGGCCATTGGATGCGGCCTTTTTGAAACGACACCGGGCATCCAAAATCCGAGCATCGAGGCCGGTTTATCGGACACCTTGTGGAGTTTGCGCACCATCCCTAATCATGCCGCCTCGCTCCGAGACATAGGATCCACATCCCCCGTGGAATCGAAAAGCTCCGTGGCTAGGTTGACCGCACCGGTGGGGATTGCCTAGGGGACAGGCTGTGCCCACCGGAAAATATCGAGCAAGGGCTGCGGGGAGAAGATTCGGCCGCAAATAAACGCCAAATGAACGCAAATGTGTTTAAGGTCCCCTTTATAGAAAAGTCGACGAGGATGAACCCACCTCTCGGCGTGTTATCGGGTGTGCATTCGAGGTTGGCAAAGTCTCGGGGCGTGGATTTTTGGAATCCATGTACGAGAAGGCTTTGTGCGTCGAGCTGGCCGAGTGCGGACCTCAGCCGAGTATTTTTCGGCCCATTTGCGGCCATTCGCGTTCATTGGTGGCAAAAAAGAAAATATCGAGTAAGCCCCATGGTGGGCACAATTCATCCTATGGTCGGCTGAACCTTTGTCTCCGAGTTTCTCCGCGTCGTTTCAGAAGAGCCGCACTCTGAGCCATTCGCATACCACCGGTAGCTGGTAGTCGGTAACTTGTTCGGAACCGCTGCACCCCATAAAATGAAATGTTCCATCTCTCTACCGGAATCAGCATATGCGTACTTCGGAATTTCCCCTACGGACCCTCAAAGAGACCCCCGGCGACGCCGAGGTTATCAGCCACAAGCTGATGCTGCGAGCCGGCATGATCCGCCGACTCGCAGCCGGACTCCATACTTGGCTGCCGCTGGGGTTGCGGGTGTTACGCAAGGTCGAACACATCGTGCGCGAAGAGATGGACCGCGCCGGGGCCCTCGAGGTATTGATGCCCGCCGTCCAGCCGGCGGAGCTATGGCAGGCCTCCGGCCGCTGGGAACACTACGGGCCGGAGCTGCTGCGCTTTCAAGACCGCCACCAACGGGACTTCTGCTTCGGTCCCACTCACGAGGAACTCATCACCGAGCTCGCCCGCAATGAGCTGCGCAGTTACAAGCAGCTCCCAGTCACTTTCTACCAGATCCAGACCAAATTCCGGGACGAGATCCGCCCCCGTTTCGGAGTCATGCGCGCCCGCGAGTTCATGATGAAGGATGCATACTCCTTTCACCTGGACGCGGCCTCCCTCGATGCAACCTATCGACTCATGTTCGAGACCTACAGCCGCATCTTCCGCCGCTGCGGGCTCGAATTCCGCCCCGTCCAGGCCGACACTGGCAGCATCGGCGGCCACGCCTCCCACGAGTTCCACGTCCTGGCCGCATCCGGCGAGGATGCTATCGCCTTCTCTACTACCGGCGATTACGCCGCCAACGTCGAGTTCGCCGAGGCCCTACCACTGGAGGATGCGCCCACATCCCCCAGCGAAGACCTACGGCTAGTGGACACCCCCGACGCCAAGACTATTGCCGACCTAGTGGACCAGTTCGACCAGCCCATCGAACGCACGGTAAAAACACTGATTGTCGCCGCCGAGGCCGGGGCGGCAACCGACCTAGTCGCACTACTGGTACGTGGCGATCATGCACTGAGCTCGACCAAGGCCGAGAAGCCGCCCCAGGTGGCAACCCCCCTGCGCATGGCGACCGAGGCGGAGATCCGTACCGCCATCGGTGCCGGACCGGGCTCTCTGGGACCGCTGAACCTGCCCGTCCCCTGCATCGCCGACCGCGCGGTGGCCGTGATGGCGGATTTCAGCGCCGGTGCCAACCAGGACGGGAAACACTGGTTCGGCATCAACTGGGGACGCGACTTGCCCCTGCCCCCGGTAGCTGACCTGCGCAGCGTCCAAACAGGCGACCCGAGCCCCGACGGCCAGGGTACCTTGACCATCGTCCGCGGCATCGAGGTCGGCCACATCTTCCAGCTCGGACGCAAGTACAGCGAGGCCATGCAGGCCACTGTCCTGGATGAGAAGGGCCGGGCTGTGAACTTGGAGATGGGTTGCTACGGTATCGGCGTCTCCCGCGTGGTGGCTGCCGCCATCGAGCAGCACCACGACGAAAAAGGCATCGTCTGGCCCGAGCCCCTGGCACCGTTTCAGGTTGCGCTGCTACCCATGAAGGGACATAAATCCTATCGAGTCCGAGAAGTGGCCGAGCAGCTTCACCAAAAGCTGACGGAGGCCGGGATCCAGGTACTCCTGGACGACCGGGATGTGCGCCCGGGAGTCATGTTCGCGGACATAGAGCTCATCGGGATTCCCCACCGGATCGTCGTCGGCGATAAGGGTCTGGATGCGGGCAAGCTGGAATACCAAGGCCGACGTGATACCAAGCCGAGCCTAGTCCCCATGGATGAGATCCGCCCCTTCCTCGACCAACGGCTGAATCGGAGCCCGGATTGAAGCTAGATCGAGAGAGCCGTGCTGAAACCTTTCACGTCTCGAGGCGAAAATACGGCTCTCGCTTTACTCGCATCTTCACGAGAGAAGAGAGAAGGGTCGAGGATAGGGGAAACAAGAGGAAACAAGAGCGCAGCCCTCGGTGTTTGCTCTATCGATGAGCATTCGATATCGGATGATCGTACGATTATCCCAGCGAACAACACGGGTTCGACAAAAAGCCTACCACCAAGAATCGAGCACCGGTGAATTCTTCAGGTGGCCTCGATAGTCCCTTTGGTTACGCTGGGCCGCCCATATGGTCATTGAGACCATCCCATAGGAAATCCTATCTAATGAGCAAACAGGAAGCTTTTACCAAAGAACAGCTGATCCAGTGCGGCCAGGGTGCCATGTTCGGACCGGGCAACGCCCAGCTACCCACGGCGAACATGCTCATGATGGATCGGATCGCGCGCATCGCGGACTTCGGCGGCACCTACGGCAAGGGCGAGATCCTGGCCGAGCTGGATATACGACCGGACCTCTGGTTCTTCGCCTGCCATTTCCCCCGTGATCCGGTCATGCCGGGTTGCCTCGGCCTGGACGCCCTGTGGCAACTGGTCGGCTTCTATCTGGCTTGGATCGGCAACCCCGGCCATGGCCGGGCACTGGGCGTGGGTGAAGTCAAATTCACGGGACAGATATTACCCTCCGCCACCAAGGTAGTTTATCATATTGATATGAAGCGCGTGATCTCCCGTAAGCTCGTGCTGGGTATCGGCGATGGCTGGGTAAAGGTTGATGGTCGTCCGATCTACACGGCACAGGACCTACGGGTGGGTCTCTTTACCTCTACCGAAGGGTTTTGAGATGACCTTGAAAGATTGGGGGTCCTAATTTTGTTGTACACCAGCGTAGCGGACACCGTGGAAAATCCCAGGAAGGCCGCTTTTCAAGGTCCCCTTTATTAGGTAACAACAAAATTAGAACAACGCCCTATTCCGATGGGTGCGGCTCCTCTGAAACGACGCGGAGAAACCCGGAGATAAAGGCTTAGCCGATCATAGGTTAGGCTATGCCTATCATTGGGTTTACTCGATATCTTCTTTTTTGCCGCAAATGGACGCAAAGAGCCGAATAATACTTGGCTAAGGTCCGTGCTCGGCCAGCTCGAGGCACAAAGCCTTCTCGCACACGGACTCCAAAGACCCAGGACCCAAGACATTGTCGACTTCGAATGCACACCTGATAACACGCCGAGAGGTGGGGGAATAGATTTGCGTTCATTGGCGTTTATTTGCGGCTGAATTTTCTCCCCGCAGCCCTTACTCGATATTTTCCGGTGGGCACAACCCAGCCTAAAGGTATCCGAAAAACCGGTCTTAGCTCTCAGATTTTGGATGCCCGGTGTCGCTCCAAAGGAGCCGCACCCTATTCCGATGACCAGTGCCGTGCCGCCGCCATGTCCGCAGGCCGGGAATCCAACCACTGCCCACCCTGATCGGTGAACTCCTTTTTCCAGAAGGGAGCCCGAGTCTTCAGATAGTCGATGACAAACTCGCAGGCGCGAAACGCCTCACCGCGGTGGGTGCCGGTCACGGCTACCAGGACAATAGGGTCCTGAGGCCTCAGCTCCCCGACCCGATGTCGGATCCGGATCCCCTGTAGGTCCCAGCGCCCGATCGCCGCTTCGGCGATAGCGATCAGGGCCTTCTCGGTCATTCCCGGATAGTGCTCCAGGAGCATGCGTTCCACCGGCTCGCCGCGGTTCATGTCCCGCATCAGGCCCACGAAGGTTACCAAGGCCCCGACCCCAGGTTGCCCGCGCCACAGGGCCTCCTGCTCCACGGCGATATCGAAGGGCTCGGCTTGGACACGGACATCGATCACGGCGATCAGCTCCCGGACAGCACAGCGAATGCGCCTGATTATAGGCCACCTTGAAAGGAACGGCCTCCCCTCTTCCATATTCCAAAGCCCCTTCCTCCGGAGTCGATCTTGGTACACACTCGACTCCACCAAGCCGATCCGTTGGCGGCTATAAGCCCCCTTCCCTAGTGGGAAATGGGTTGGGGAAAGGGGGAGTAGGGGCTGGCTCCCTACCTACGGCCCCCCGTCTTAGCGCCGGCAAGCCGATCCTTACGAATCGTAACACCACCATGAATTGCCGAAGATAATCAGCATGCCCAGCATTGGATCGATTGTCTCCCAGCACGTCGAAGAGGCGGCTTTTCTCTGGCTGTTGCGGGATATCGCCGTCACCGCGCCCTACTCCCTGGCGGATCTGGCCGTCCTCGACGACCGCATCGAGGCCCACCTGGACGGCCTGCGGATCACCGCGGACGCGGGCTGGCACTCCTGTGTCGAGGGGCTGCAACAGAAGGAGAGCGGTGAGGTGTTCACCGCCGCGTGATCACCTTCCGAGGGGAGGACCCGCGACGTATCGAGCAGGTTGTGCGCCGCCGTGGAGGTTACCCTGGAGACTGCGCGCGGCTTAGTCTCCGCCATTGGCTGGACCCCGTAGGATCAGCTGCATGGCAAGGTCGCCGGGCTGCTGGAATCGCCATCTCCCTTGTGGCGACGGGTCGGCATCGCCGCCTACGCCCTACATCGGGTCGATAGCGGGAGGTATCTGTCCCGGGCCATCGAGGACCCGGACCCGCGGTTACAGGCTCGCGCCCTGCGTGCCGCAGGCGAGACGGCCCGCAGGGACCTACTGCCCACCCTGCGCCGACGGATCCGCTTGGAGGCCCCGGCCTGCCAGCCTTGGGCCGCCTAGTCGGCGGTTCTGCTCGGCGACCGCGGAGAAGGGCCGGCGGTGCTGCAAGCTATCGGATTGTCGCACTCACCTCTGGCGATTCGGGCGATGTCGGTGTTGCTGCGCGTCCTACCCCCGGCCAATCTTGGCCCGCGTCGCCGGCGAGTCCTTGAGTCTGATCACCGGAGTGGATATCGCCGGTGAGGACCTGGAGCGGGACGCACCCGACGGCTTCGAGACCAGTCCGCATCTCGTAACATACTGTTTTAAAAATCAACCCTCCCTTAGAAAGGGGGGCTTTGATATAACCCCTAGAAGGGGATATATCGGCCTTGCCTCCAGAGGAGGCAAGATCCGGCGGTCCCCAGGATTAGAGTTCGGTCAGTTAGAACTTTAGCCTACCGTGCTCCATCAGGCGTTCCCGTTTCTCTTGGTACTGGACGTAAGCCTGAATCTTCTCGGCATCGAGCCCAACCGTGTCGGCGCAGTAACCCTTGACC
>Ga0209681_1000025_pt1 | contig 44884 bp, 37 predicted proteins | sample WorMetLIZISLAND2_3_FD_187416 | JGI IMG/M metagenome (GOLD analysis project Ga0209681, IMG submission 187416) | Marine gutless worms symbiont microbial communities from Max Planck institute for Marine Microbiology, Germany - Olavius clavatus LIZARD... ... | reverse complement strand
GGGTGGGGATGACGCTGGTCATCCTGTTCGGAGGGGTCGGCGACCTGCAGGGCGTCGTCGGTCTCACATACCTCATCATCGTGGGCGCCGCCGCGGGGGCGATGGCCTACTTGATGATCGACGGCGAGGGCGGGTCTGGGGTCGCTCAGGTGGTTGGGGCGCTCGCCGTCGGGGCTGTGGCTCTGACCGCGGGCGTGGTTACCGGCTTCGGTTGGCTGGAGATTTGCGGTTTGGTCGGCGCAGTCGCCGCCGCGGCGTTGGCGGCTTTGGGTGTGTCCCCCTCGTTCTCGGTTCGACCCTGGGTTCTCGGGCTGGTGATCCTGGGGGTGGCTTTGACTCTCGCGCCTTGGCTGATGGATGGAGATATCCTCGGCCACGACGAGGCCGCATACGCGACGAAGGCCCGGGCCTGGTTGGAGGGGACCCCGGACTCGGGATGGGATCCGCACCGCGGGACAGGGATGTCGGTCTACGCATATGCTGTGCTTGCGCTGGGCGGGGAAGAGGTCGCTCTTCGCTCTCTGGGCTGGGTCTCGCTGTTGGGCTTGGCGGCGGCGACATGGCGGCTTGGCCGGAGGATGGGGGGCGCCTGGGTGGGGCCGGCCGCAGCGGTCACGGTCTTGGCCAGCCCTGTCCTTCTCAGAGAATCGACCTACTTCATGTCGGACATCCCGTCCGCCGCGTTGGTGACGGCGTGTATGGTCGTCGTGTGGAGGGAGCTCGGAGAAAGGGAGCTCCCGTCGTATCGTCTGTTGACGCTGCTTCCCCTGGCGTGGTCGGCCTTTTACCTCCGGTACCAGTCCGTGCTCTCGTTCGCGCTCATCGCTGTTGTCGCCGCCGCTTTGTGGGGGGACAAGATCGTCAGGAAGCCCGGCCCTGTGCTTGCCCTGGCGGCTCTGGGGTTGGTCGGCTTGATTCCACACTTCGCCCATGCGGTGGCCGAGTTCGGGTCGCCGATCGGGATTCTGACCTATTCGGCGACCGGCTCCGGCGGATGGAGGGACTTCACCGGCCGCGGCCTTGACGGATATGTGAGGATGTTCGGCTGGACTCTCGCTCCGCTCGTCGTCCCGGTCCTCGTGGTTCTCGCCCGATGGTGGTATGTCGCTTCGCGGGAAGATCGCCGGGATCGGGAACGATCGGTGTTCCTGCTGGTCCCGGCTGTCGCGCTGGTCCTGTTCCTGGGGTTTATGGGGGAAGCGTACGAGAGGTTCGTGTTCATCCCGTACGCTCACTTGGCGGTGGCGGGCGCCGCCGGGCTCTCCGGGCTCTTCTCCCGTTGGCGGGCTCCTGCGCCGAAGGCGGTCGCCGCGGGACTGGCGATCGTCGTGCTCGGCGCCGCTTCGGTCGGCGTCGCCCAGTCGAAAGCCTCGGCGGGGCGGTACAACCTCCGTTTCGAGCCTCTCAGGGTCGCCGCGGCCGTCATCAGAGAGGAGACGGGCGGGGAGAGCTGCGGTGTCCTCACGTCCTATGAGCCTCAGATCAACTTCTACACCGGGTGCATGACCAACCACTTCCGCTCGGAGTCGACCGCGGCGGCCGAGGTCGATCGACTGGTCGGGCGGTACCGGTACTTGTTCATGTTGAGGAGCGGCAAACGCCAACCCGTGGGCGCCGAGCTGAGCGAGCTTGAGGCGTTGGCGCCGGGAGGCCCCACGAGAGTCGGCGACGAGCGAGACTGGGCGGACATCTACCGGTTCGAGCCGTAGGATAAGCGCAGTGCCTCCTGAGCTGTCGTCTGTCGCCGAGCCTCGTTTCATCCTTCTGGCATGGGCCGCCGGACTCGCTTTCGCGGCCGGGCTCGTCTCCCTTTCCCGCTCGGTCGGCCCCGGCTTCACCTGGCTGACCGCAGGCTCGTCGGCCGTCGTCGGGCTCGTCGGCGCCTTGGGCCAAGGCGCATGGTGGGCGAGAGCCGCCCTGGCGGCGTTGGGCGCGGGCATGGTTTGGGCGCGGCGCCGCGAGCTCGCGGGCGCCCTCATCGCCTTGGCCGGCGCCTGCTATGTCGTCGAGGCCTCCCTCGTAGGCGGGTGGGCGCCCGCTCTCTCCGCGACGGTCGCCCTCGGCGGGGTGACCGGGGAGATGATGTTGGGGCACTGGTTCCTGGTCGACCCGCGGCTTCCCAGGAGGGTGTTGAGAGTTCTCGCCGCGACCGGGATCGCCGGTCTCGCCCTCGACGGCCCGACGCTAGCGGTCGTCGGCGACATGGCGGGCGGGGGAGGGTGGATCGTCTTCTGGGCTCTCCTCGGGGCTTCGATCCTCCTGATGGCCGGTGTGCTCGGGGCCCTTCGCCACCCGGCGTACTCTGCGGTTATGGCGGCCACGGGTTTGTCCTATCTCGCGACGCTCACCACCCTGGGGGCTGTGTTCTTGGGCCGGGCCCTGGTCGCCGGGGTCGGGCCGTTCGGCTGATTGGAGGCGTTGTGGAGGTGAGGGTCGCGGCGGCCGACGCGGATTTGGCGGGCGCCACGCTGATCGCGGCGGTGATGGATGGCCTTGCGGCCGCGCCCGGGTCGGCCGACGCCCTCGCCGCCGTCGACGAGCGGGCCGTCGAAGCGGCGGGTTTTGTCGGCAGGGCCGGTCAGTTCCTCCTCCTGCCCCATGACGAGGCGGCTGCCCTCCTCTTAGCGGGCGTGGGAGACGAGATCTCCTTCGACGGGCTGCGGGCGGTATCCGGCGACGCCGTCCGAAAGGTGAGGACGGAGCGCGCCGTGACTCTCTTGGCCCAGGTCGGCGTCGAGGACGCGACGCGAGCGGTGACGGAGGGCTCGATCCTCGGCGGCTACGAGTTCCGGGCGTACAAGACGGGCGATGAAGGGCTCGACGCGGAGGTCGTTGAGGTCGTCGGCGCCGACGAGGCCTCTCTAGTCGCCGCCGCCGTCGTCTCCGAGGCGGTTGCCTTCGCGCGAGACCTCGTGAACACACCCGCCAAGGATCAGGCGCCGGAGACCCTCGCCGCTGTGATCGGGGAAGCGGCCTCCGAGGCCGGGCTCACGGTCGAGATCTGGGACAAGGCCCGGATCGAGGGCGAGCGTCTCGGGGCGTTGCTAGGAGTCGCGGCCGGGTCGGAGCGCGACCCGCGTGTGGTGGTGCTTCGTCATCGGCCGGCCGGCGCCGAGCGGCGCTTGGCCTTGGTCGGCAAGGGCGTCGTGTTCGACACAGGCGGGCTCTCGCTGAAGACGGCGGCCTTGATGGAGGAGATGAAAGACGACATGTCGGGCGCCGCCGTCGCTTCGGCCGCGGCGATCGCCGTCGCCCGACTCGGGCTGCCCGTTGACGTCACATGCATCGTCCCTCTCACCGACAACGCGGTGGGGGGCGGCGCAACCCGTCCCGGCGACGTCCTGCGCCCCGTCGACGGCCCCACGATCGAGGTCCTCAACACCGACGCCGAAGGCCGGCTCATCCTGGCGGACGCCCTCGGGCTGGCCAGGGCCTGCGACCCCGACCTCATCATCGACGTCGCCACCCTGACGGGGGCGGCTCGCGTCGCCCTCGGCGACAAGATCGCCGCCGTCTTCGGCTCGGGCCCCGACGTCGCCGCCCAGGTGCTGGAGGCGGCGTCCATAGCGGGGGAGCCTTTCTGGGAGATGCCGCTTCACAAGGAGTACCGGAAGTCCCTCGACTCCGACATCGCCGACATCAAGAACATCTCGGGGCGCAGATACGGCGGCGCCGTCGTCGCTGCCCTCTTCTTGGCCGAGTACGCGGGCGACGGGCCGTGGGCGCATCTGGACATCGCCGGGCCCGCTCGGGCGCGGGAGACCTCGGGCGATCAAGTGAAGGGGGCCTCGGGGGTCGGGGTCCGCACTTTGGTCGAGGTGGCGCGGGGGATGGCCCGAACCGACCGGTAGAGGCGCCGGTCGCCCTAGTAGTCCGTCGCCAAAATGACGAACCGGGCCGGCCGGTCCGCCAACCAGTCAGAAGCCGTTCTCAATGCACAAACTACGGTATATCGAATCCAGAGCATTAGGAAACCGGGTTTGGGGGAGCGGCATACCTGCGACACACCGCTAGGGTTCGGCTTGTGCGAACGCGTTTCATGATGTCGGTCGCCCTGAGCGACCTAGCCGCTCTGGCGGCGGCGGCGGCGGCGGCATCCTGGGTCGTCTTCGAGACCCCCTTTCCCTGGGGCGCCGAGTTGCCGAAGCCGACGGACTCGATGTGGCCCCTGATGGCCTTCCTGTTCGCGTCGATGACCCTCAGCTCGGCCTTGACGCACCAGATGTCGGGCCCCGGGGTCCCGCGCCCGGCGTACGGGAGGATGGCGGCGATCCTCTTCGGCACGGTGTTCCTGACGACCGCGATGCTGGTCCTGTTCCGGGACGTCTACTTCTCGCGGTCGTTCATCGCTCTCACGTCCGCGGCGTGGGCGGCGCCGGCCATCGGCCACAGGTGGGCGCGGCGCCGCCGCCCCTGGTTCGAGCGGATCTGTGTCATCACAAACGAGAAGGAGCTGGCGGACGACCTCAACGACAGCGATCACGCCGAAGTGGTCCGGGTCTTGTCGCCGGAGACGGACGGCCCGCTCGATCGTCTCCAGAAGGATGTGACCGTGGCGGTCGACCTGCGAGCTGTCCTCTCCGATCGCGTCGCCCAATACCTCTCGTCGTGCGCCGTGGCCGGGTATGCGGTCCGACCTCTCACCAGCCTCTATGAGGAGCACACCGGCCGGGTCCCCCTTGTCCACCTCGCCGAGGGTTGGGAGATCTCAGCCCCTCCGCTCGGGTTGGCTCGGTGGCTGCCTGGTAAACGCGCCTTCGACTTCGCGTTCACCGCTGTCACGGCGGTGCTCTGGGCGCCGATCGGCCTTCTGGTCGCCGCCTATGTGAAGCTGGCCGATCCCGGGCGCTCCGTCTTCAAGCAACGGCGAGTCGGCCTGGGCGGCGAGATCTTCACGATGTACAAGTTCAGGACCATGTACGTCGACGCCGAGACGGAGGGGCCGAGGTTCGCCGTTGAGGACGATCCCCGGCTCATCCCCGGGGGCAAGTTCCTCAGGAAGTCCAGGCTTGATGAGATCCCCCAGCTCTGGAACGTGCTCAAGGGCGACATGAGCCTCGTCGGCCCCAGGGCCGAGCAGGTCGCCTTCGTCAGCCGGTTTCGCGCCGAGATCCCCTTCTACGACCACCGGCACATGGTTCGGCCCGGGATCACCGGATGGGCCCAGGTCAACTACCGATACGCCGATGATCAGGCGGAGACCGTCGAGAAGCTGACGTACGACCTCTACTACGTCAAGCACATGTCCCCGGTGATGGACATCCGCATCTTCTGGAAGAGCATCTGGACCGTGATCAGCGGATCCGGCGCCAGATGAGCCGAGAGCGCCCGCGACCTGCGCCGGTCGTCAGCGCCTCAGATGCTTCTTGTGCTCCTCAATGAGGTGAGACGGGAACCGCCACCTCAGCTCGAGGGGCACCAACGGCATCCGCGCCCCGACGACCAGGCTTCCTTGGTCGACTTCGGCCAGCCCCGACCTGAGCAGGAGGGGGAGGGTTCTGGGCAGCCGCACACTCTCCCCCTTCTTGGCCGAGCTAACCAGACGGAGGAGCTCGGCCACGGCGTTCGCCCCGATGGCGGCTACCCAGAACCTTCGCACATAAGGGTCGGACGGCTCGAATCGGCCGCTGTCGGCTGAGAGTCGCACCGGGACCGTCGGGCGGCGCCTCGCCGCGCGTCCGACCGAAGCGCCCGCGCGCCCTGCGGCTGCGTTTGGAGGACGAGGTTGGCCGCTGTCGGGCGCTCCGGTCTGCATGTTCTCAACGTCTACAAGGGATCCCCGGGGGTCGTCAAGGGGCAAAGCCGAGAACGCGAAAAAAAACCCCTCACCGCGCGCTCCGAGCGCCCCGAGCCCTCCGCTTAGTCGTCGGGCGGGTTGAGCGCGCCCACCGTGACGGTCACGGCGGCGGACTTGGCGATCGCCGTTCCCGGCGCCGGGTTGGTGGCGATGATCCTGCCGGCGAGGTCGGCGCTGCTCACGGGGGCGGTCGTTCGGGTGACGGTCAGCGTCACACCGGTCTCCAGCGTGAACGCGTCAACCGCCCTCAGGGCCTCGGCGGGGGTCAACCCGACGAGGTTGACAAGGGCCGCCCCCGGCGTCGCCCCACTGGCGACGTGGATGGTCACGGCCGTCCCTTGCCTGACCTTCGTCTCCGGGGCGTGGGACTGGTGGACGACCGTTCCCCCGGGCTCGAGCGACGGCGCCTCGACGACGGTGACGTTGAGGCGGTGTTCGGTCTTCAGCAGCTTGTCGGCCTCCGCCTGCGCGAGCCCGACCACCGAGGGGACCTCCGCGTTCGGCGTCGCCAGGTACCTCCCGATGTTGGCCGGCTCGTCGGGGAACCTCGCCGCGCCGGCGCCGTCGAGGACTGAAGCCATGAACTCCGCCCATATCGGCGCCGGCACCGACCCGCCGAAGACCCGCTGGTAGTGCCGGCCGTTGATCGTCAGATTCTCCAGGGGTTTCTGCTCAGCCTCGTAGCCGACCCAGACCGCGGCGGCGTACCGGGGGGTGAACCCGACGAACCACGCGTCCCAGTAGTTCTGGTGGGTGCCGGTCTTGCCGCCCACGCGCTCAACGCCGGGCCCGAAGTTGCCGAAGGCCCTGCTCGCAGTGCCGATGGAGGGGACCTTGAGCAGGGCGCGGCGGGCCGCGGCGAAGACGGCGGCGTCGGCGACCTGGGTGGTCTCCGGCTCGTGCTCGTAGATCACGGCGCCCGTGTGGTCGACGATCCTGTCGATGATGTAGTCGTCGGCGTGGGCGCCGTTGGTGGCGAAGTTCGAGTAGGCGGAGGCCATCTCCAGGGGAGACACCGACGACGTGCCGAGGACGATCGAGAGGGCCGGCGTCAGGGGCGACTCGGTCACGCCCATCCGTCGGGCCATGTCCACGATGCTCTCCGGGCCGACGGCGTGGGACACCTGCGCGTACACGGTGTTGACCGACTGGTAGGTGGCTTGGTCCAAAGTGATGAGACCCGCCCCTCCGCCGCCTGCGTTGCGCGGCCGCCAAATCGACGACCCCGTCGGCGTGCACGGGTATCCGCAGTCGATCTCCGCCGGGCTTTCCCCGTTCCAGTAGCTGCCCATGGTCCAGCCCTTCTCAAGAGCCGTCGCCAGGCCGAACGGCTTGAACGAAGACCCGGGGTTTCGCCGGCCCTGGACGGCGAGATCGAATTGGCTGAACTCGAAGGGCAGGCCGGAGGCCATCACCCTCACGGCGCCGGTGTGGTTGTCGACCATTGAGATGGCGCCTGTGGGCCGGCAGGAGTGAGTCTCCGCGTACTTGGCGTAGTAGGCCTCATTCTCCCGGTAGTCGTCGAAGATCTGAGAGCAGGCCGTCAGGTTCTCCTCGTAGGGCGGCAAGGGAAGCCACTTGTTCAGGATGCGGTTGGCCTCCTGCTGGAGGTCCAGGTCGATCGTTGTGAAGACCTGGAGGCCGCCCCCGCCTTCACAACGAGCGTTGTCGGCGTCGCACCCGAACACCGCCTTCTTCCTCTCCTCGCTTGTGGCGCCCAGGAACGAGAACTCGTCGTTGTTCAGCAACTGGCGCTTGACCTCGGCGACGACATGGTCCGCCTCGCCGCGACGGAGGGGCGAGTCCACGACGCCAAGCGGCGCCTCCAGTGCACGGGCAGCTTCGACTTCGGAGATCCAGCCTTCCTCCTCCATCTGTGAGATCACTTGGTCGCGGCGCTCCAAGGTGATCTCAGGGCGGCGGCGGGGGTTGTAGAGGGACGGGTTGCGGACGAGGACGGCGAGGGCGGCCGCCTCGTGGACCTCGAGCTCGTGCATCGCCTTGCTGTAGAACTCCTCCGAAGCCGTCTTGACGCCGTAGGCGCCCGACCCGAAGTAGACCGAGTTCATGTAGTACTCGAGGATTCGCTCCTTTGGGAACCGCCGTTCCAGCTCGGCCGCGACGAGCGCCTCGTTGACCTTGCGCTGCACCGTCAGCTCGGCGCCGACGAAGGCGTTCTTCACCACCTGCTGCGTGATCGTTGACCCGCCGCGCGTGGTGTCGTAGATGATGTTGTCGATGGCGGCCGAGGCGATGGCCGAGAAGTCGACGCCGTCGTGCTCGAAGAAGTCGGCGTCCTCGGCGGCGAGGACGGCGTGCACCACAAGCTCGGGCACATACTCGTAGGCGACGGGCTCGGAGTTGCGGCCGGCGTGAAGCTCGTCGAGGACCTCGCCCGAGTCTGCGTAGATGCGGCTGACCCGGCTGAGGTCGGGGAGGGTCAGCTCCATCGACCGGGTGTCGGGAACCCACTCCTGCTTGAGCTCCTCAAATGTGCCGTAGGCCGAGCTCGCCCCCAGGAAAGCGAAGAGGCCGACCCAGCCCGAGAGGAGGATGGAGATGGAGACGAGCGCGGCCAATGCGCCGATCCAGCGGCGCCGCCGCTCCCGCGCCTCGACTTGGTGGATTAGGGCTCTTCTTGCCATGTGCGTCTTCCGCTGCTGCGTCGGCCGGCCGCGAGCCGACTCATGTGAGTGACGTCGCGGCGGGCGGCGCGGTTCGGAGCCCCGGGCTCCTCACAGGCGCCAGGATAGGGGCGGATGAGCGAGATCGGGAGCACATCCAGCGGGATTGAGGTGGACGTCGTCTACTCGGCGCCCGCCGACCCGGCCCGGATCGGCGAGCCGGGGGCGTTCCCGTTCACCCGGGGGCCGTACCCGACCATGTACCGGGGGCGGATGTGGACCATGCGCCAGTACGCGGGGTTCGGCGCCGCCGACGAGACCAATCGGAGGTTCAAGGATCTTCTTGAGGCGGGCCAGACCGGCCTGAGCGTCGCCTTCGACTTGCCGACGCAGATGGGCCTCGACTCCGACGCCCGCCTCGCCGCCGGGGAGGTGGGCAAAGTCGGCGTCGCCATCGACAGCCTCGACGACATGCGCCGGCTCTTCGACGGCATCCCCCTCGGCGAGGTGTCGACGTCGATGACCATCAACTCGACCGCCCCGATCCTCCTGCTCCTCTACCAACTGGTCGCCGAGGAGCAAGGCGTCTCGCCCGACCGCCTGCGGGGCACCGTTCAGAACGACATCCTCAAGGAGTATGTGGCTCGGGGCGCCTACATCTACCCGCCGCGGCCGTCGATGCGCCTCATCACGAACGTGTTCGAGTACGCGGACAAACACCTGCCGCAGTGGAACACGATCTCCATCTCCGGGTATCACATCAGAGAGGCGGGCGCCACGGCCGCCCAGGAGCTTGCGTTCACCGTCGCCAACGGTCTCGCCTATGTGCGGGCGGCCGTCGAGTCCGGCCTTGACGTCGACTCGTTCGCCCCTCGGCTCTCCTTCTTCTGGAACGGCCACAACGACTTCTTCGAGGAGGTGGCCAAGTTCAGGGCGGCGAGGCGGATCTGGGCGCGTCACATGCGCGACGAAGTCGGGGCGAAGGACCCGAAGTCTTGGGCGATGCGTTTCCACACCCAGACGGCGGGGTCGACGCTCACGGCCCAGCAGCCCCTCAACAACGTGGTGCGCACCGCGCTCCAAGCCTTGGCGGCGGTCCTCGGCGGGACCCAGTCGTTGCACACCAACTCCTTCGACGAGGCGCTCGGCCTGCCGACCGACGAGAGCGCCCTCTTGGCTCTGCGGACCCAGCAGGTGATCGGCTACGAGTCGGGTGTCGCCAACACGGTCGACCCCCTGGCGGGCGCCTACTTCGTGGAGAGCCTCACCGACCAGGTCGAGGCCAAGGCCGAGGAGCTGCTGAAGGTCATCGCGGCGAAGGGCGGGGCGGTGGCCGCCGTCGAGGAGGGTTGGATGCAGGCCCAGATCGAGGAGTCGGCCTATCGGGAGGCGCAGCGTCAGGGGTCGGGCGAGTCGGTGGTGGTCGGGGTCAACCGCTTCGTCGCGGAGGAGGCGGAGCGGCCGCCGATCCTGGAGGTCGACCCGTCGTTGGAGGCTGCCCAGAGAGAGCGGCTGCACCAGTGGCGCTCCGATCGGGACGGGGCGGCTCTCGAGTCGGCCCTGGCTTGGGTCCGCGAGGCGGCGGAGGGCGAAGGCGACCTGATGGGCCCGATCAAGGAGGCCCTGGCCGCGGGCGGGACGGTCGGCGAGGTGTCCGACGCGTTGCGGGCCGTCTTCGGGGAGCACCGCCCCTCCTGACCGGCCCCAGAATCGGTTTCCTAATGCTCTGGATTCGCCTATACCGTAGTTTGTGCATTGGGAATCTCCCCGGATGCCGGTCGGGGCGGCCGCTACTTGACCACGGCGATGACGTCGCCCGCGGTGACCGTGTCGCCGGGCTCGACCCGAAGGTCGATCACGTCGCCGGCGGCCCGGCTGACGACCTCGTTCTCCATCTTCATGGCCTCAAGGACGCAGATCGGCTCACCGACCTTCACGGCGCGCCCGGCCTCGACGTAGACCTTGACGATTGTGCCTTGCATCGGGGCGACGATCACCCCGTCCGAGGCCCCCTGCGCCCGGGCGGTCGCCGGCCCGGGCCTCTTGCGGCGAGCCGGGCCGCCGTCGCCGGCGGGGGCGGGCGCCCAGTAGGTCACTCCGAACCTCCGGCCTCCCACCTCGACGGTCATGTCCCGCTTGGTCAGCTCCTCATCCTCGGGCAGGGCGGGGGCGACTTCGGGGGCCGGCCCCTCAGGCTCGACCGTCTCCTCCATCCACCTGGTGTGGTGCCGCCCCTCCAAGAAGTCCTCGTGGTCGAGCACGGCCAAGTGGGCGGGGACCGTCGTCGAGACCCCGCTGACCGTGAGCTCGCCGAGGGCCCGCTTCCCGCGAGCGATCGCCGACTCGCGGTCGGCGCCCCACACGACGATCTTGGCCATCAGGTTGTCGTAGTACTGGGACACCGCGGCGCCCGGCCTGATCCAGGAGTCGACGCGGACCCCCGGCCCGGCAGGCTCGACCCACTCCACGACCTGGCCCGGCGTCGGCAGGTAGTCGTTGTGCGGGTCTTCGGCGTTGATCCTGAACTCGATGGCGTGGCCGTGCGGCCTCACCTCGTCGATGTTGAGCGCCTCGCCCGCCGCGATCCGCAACTGCCACTCGACGAGGTCGATCCCGGTGACCATCTCCGTGATTGTGTGCTCCACTTGGAGCCGGGTGTTCATCTCAAGAAAGTAGAAGTCGCCTTCGGCGCTCAACAGGAACTCGACGGTCCCGGCGTTTGTGTAGCCGCACGACCTCCCTGCGGCGATGGCCGCCTTGCCCAGCTCCTTGCGTTGGCTGTCCGTCAGCCCGGGCGAGGGGGTCTCCTCGATCAGCTTCTGGTGCCTCCGCTGCACCGAGCAGTCCCGCTCGCCGAGGAACAGCGCGTTCCCGTGGGTGTCGAACAGGATCTGGCCCTCGACGTGCCTCGGCTTCTCGAGGTACTTCTCGACGTAGACCTCGGGGCTGCCGAAATAGGCGTCGGCTTCCCGCCGCGCCCCCTCGAAGGCCTCTTGGGCGGCTTCGGCGCCGTGCACGACGCGAAGGCCCTTGCCGCCGCCGCCGTGGGCGGCCTTGATGGCCACCGGGTAGCCGAACCGCTCGGCCAAGTCGAGGACCTCATCGATGTCGCCGACCGGGTCGACGGCGCCCGGCACGGTGGGGACCCCGTGCGCCGCGGCGCTGCGGCGGGATGTGATCTTGTCGCCCATCGTCTTGATGGACTCGCCCGACGGCCCCACCCAGACGATCCCCGCGCCCGACACCGCGTCGGCGAACCCGGCGTTCTCGGAGAGGAAGCCGTAGCCGGGGTGGATCGCCTCGGCGCCCGACTCATGGGCGATCTTGATGATCTTCTCCTGGTTCAGGTAGCTGTCGGCGGCGGGGGCGGCCCCGACGTTCCACGCCTCGTCGGCCAAGTGCACATGCGGCGCGTCTCGGTCGAGCTCGGAGTAGACGGCGACTGTGCGCAGCCCCATCTCCTTGGCGGTGCGGATGACGCGCACCGCGATCTCGCCGCGGTTGGCTATCAGCAGCGACTTCATTGCGGGCCGTTCCCGTGTTTCTTGGGCGGGAGGGCCTCGCGTTTGGTGCGGAGCATCTCGAGCGCCTTGATGAGCTTCACCCTGGTCTCCCTGGGCTCGATGATCTCGTCCACCAACCCGAGCTCGGCGGCGACGTAGGGGTTGTTGAACGCCTTCTCGTAGTCCTCGATCAACTCGGCGCGCCGAGCCGCGGGGGCGTCGGCGGCCGCGATCTCCCTCCGGTGTATGACGTTGACGGCGCCCGGCGCCCCCATCACCGCGATCTCGGCCGACGGCCACGCGAACACGAGGTCGGCCCGGACGCCGCGGGCGTTCATGACCAGGTAGGCGCCGCCGTACGCCTTCCGGGTGACGACGGAGATGCGGGGGACGGTCGCCTCGCAGTAGGCGTACAGCAGCTTGGCCCCGTGCCGGATGATGCCCCCGTGCTCTTGGTCGACCCCGGGCAGGAAGCCGGGCACGTCCACGAAGGTCACCAATGCGATGTTGAAGGCGTCGCAGAAGCGCACGAACCGGGCGGCCTTCTCGGAGGCGGAGATGTCGAGCGTCCCGGCGAGGACCGCGGGCTGGTTGCCGACGATCCCGACGGTGTGGCCGTCGAGGCGGGCGAACCCGATGACGATGTTCCTCGCCCACTGGTCTTGGACCTCGAACAGCTCCTCGTCGTCGACGACACTGGTCATGACGCGCTTGATGTCGTAGGGCTGATTCGAGGAGTCGGGGATGATCTCGTCGAGAGCGTCGTCGAGCCGGTCGGGCCGATCGTCGGGGGTGTAGCGGGGAGGCGCCTCCATGTTGTTGCGGGGCAGGAACGAGACGAGGTAGCGCACCGCTTCGAGCGCCTCCTCGCCGCTGGGGCAGACGAAGTGGGTGACGCCCGACTTGGAGGCGTGGGCCGCGGCGCCGCCGAGGTCCTCCATGGTCACGTCTTCTCCGGTGACGGTCTTGATGACGTCGGGGCCGGTGATGAACATGTGGGAGGTGTGATCGACTTGGAAGACGAAGTCGGTCAGGGCGGGCGAGTAGACGGCGCCTCCCGCGCACGGGCCCATTATCACCGAGATCTGGGGGACGACCCCGGAGGCCCGGACGTTGCGCTCGAAGATCCGGCCGTAGCCGTCGAGCGAGGCGACTCCCTCCTGGATGCGGGCGCCGCCCGAGTCTTTCAGGCCGATGATGGGGGCGCCGGTGTCCATGGCCAGGTCGATCACTTTGCAGATCTTGTCGGCGACGACGGCGCCGAGGCTCCCGCCGAACACCGTGAAGTCCTCGGCGAACACGAAGACGGGCCGCCCCTCGATGGCGCCGTGGCCGGTCACGACGGCGTCGCCGAGCGGCTTCTTGTCCTCGATGCCGAACCCTGTGGATTGGTGTCGCACGAACTGGTCGATCTCTTGGAACGAGCCTTTGTCGAGCAGGGCGTCGATGCGCTCGCGGGCCGTAAGCTTCCCGGCTTCGTGTTGCCTGGCGACGGCGCGCTCGGTCCCGGCGTGGAGCGCGGCGTCTCGCAGTTCCCTGAGATGTTCGATGCGCGCCTCGGTGCCCAAGGCTCCTCCGTATCCTCTCCAACTCCGACTCGCCCGAGGACGAGATGGCTACACCATATTTCCAAGTGAGGCGGAACGAGGTCGCATCGACTCAGGACGCGGCCCGCGAGGCCTTGATCGACCTGCCGGTGTTGGTCTTGGCGCGGTCTCAGACGGCCGGCCGCGGCAGGGGCGGGGACCGCTGGCTCAACGCCGAGAGGGCGCTCGCCGCCTCTCTGGCTTTCCGCCCCGAAGCAGGCGACGAGCGTCCCTTCTCTCTGATGGCCGGGGTCGCCGCGGCGCGCGTGGTCGGCGGCGCGGGCTTGAAGTGGCCCAACGACGTCATGGTCTCGGGGGAGAAGGCGGGCGGGATCCTGGTGGAGCGGAGCGACGACGCCGTGACGGTCGGCTTGGGGGTCAACTTGTGGTGGCCGGAGCCGCCGGATGCCATGGCCGGCGTGTTCCCCGACGACCCGGGCTCCGACGTCCACGCGGAGTTGGGCGCCTTGTGGGGCGCGGAGTTGATGGGTCTCATCGACGGCGAGGGTTGGCCGCTGGCGGAGTACACGCGTCTGTGTGTGACGGTGGGCCGGCGCGTCGCCTGGGCGCCCGACGGGCAGGGCGATGCGGTGGGCGTGGCGGCCGACGGCGGTTTGATCGTGGAGCGGGACGGCGAGCGGGAGACGATCTACGCGGGCGCGGTCAACCTGATTCGCCGGGCCCCCTAGCGGTGCGTCGCGGATGTTGGGCCGCGGTGGAGGGTTGTCCGGCCGATGCGTGTGCAGTTTCGCGGCTCTCGTCGGTAATGCTGCACACGCTCAGGCCGACTTGCCGCCGCCTCTCGCCCGGGGGCGATTCTCAATGCACAAACTGCGGTGTAGGCGAATCCACGGCATCAGGAAACCGGTTCGGGGGTCAGCCGAGGTCTTCGACGACGGCGGGCTGGAGCGTCGCTTTGAAGAAGGCGACGATGCGGGCGAAAGCGTCGTCCGCGGCCGACTGGTTGAATCCGTCCGACTGCATGTCGAGGAACCCGTGGCCGGCCCCCTCGTACAGGAGCCATTGCCCGTGTTTGTTGCGGCGCTGAGCCTCGTCGACCGAGCCTGCGTCGATCAGGTCGTCGTCCATCCCGTAGAGAGCGAGGACGGGGACAGGCAGGCGGCTCAGGTGGTCGGCGACCTGGAACCGGCGGTCCTCGTCGCCGGTGAGCGGCGTGTCGGCGATGGCGAGGGATCGCACCCATGAGCGTGTGGAGGCCTTCATGACGGCGAACCGCCCTCCCACGTCGGCGCCGAAGATCCCGACCTCGTCGGCGACGTTCCAGGCCGTGTCGTCGGAGACGACGACCTCGTGAAGCTCATCAAGGCTTGCCGCGGCTCTCTCGTCGGTGAGTCGGGAGTATGCGGTCGGCGGCTCGGCGCCCGAGGGGTGCAAGTCGACGGTTATGGCCGCGATCGCATGCCGGGCGAGCCTGCGGCAGACGTCCTTCTCGAAGCTGCCCATGGGGGAGAGGCCCGGCGCGACGATCACCGTCGGGAACCGCCCCGCCTCGTCGGGCCTGGCCAGGTACCCGTCGCGGTGGGCGGCGCCGACCGGCAGCGGCAAGGATCGGTAGAGGATGGGGTAGGTGCCCTCGTGGGACAACACGGCCAACAGGCGCCTCCTGAGTCGCCGCTCACAATAGCCTCTCGGGCGAGCTCCCGGCTACCTCTACCCCGGCGCCGCCGATAGCGTGGGCGGGCCCAACGTCAGACCATGACCGATCTCTCGGATCTCCCAGACCCCTCAAGCGCCCCGCCTGGCCGTCGCCTGCCCAAACGGCTGAAGATCGTTGTGATCTCCCTGCTCGTCGCGGCCAACCTGGCCGCGCTCGCGGTTCTCTGGGTGATCCGGGCCGGCGGCGACATCCTGGCGACGGCGAGCACCAACTCCGAGGTGGCCGGTGTGCTCGACGAGGCCGGCGGCGATGCTCTCACCTTCCTCATCGTCGGGTCGGACTCAAGGGCGGGGTTGGACGACATGACCCACTTCGCCGGCGTGGCCGGCGGTCGGGGAGACGTGATCATGTTGATCCGCCTGAGCGGCTCGGGCTCGCCGGCGCGCGCTCTCAGCATCCCGAGAGATTTGTGGGTCGAGATCGCGGGGCGCGGCCCCAACCGGATCAACGCGGCGTACTCCCTGGGCGGGCCGTCGCTGCTGGTTGAGACCATCCAGCAGAACCTCGGTGTTGAGGTCAACCACTATGTGGAGGTGGGTTTCGTCGGCTTCACGGCGGTGATCGATCAGCTCGGCGGGATCGAGATGGCGTTTCCCCGCGCCGCCCGGGATCGCCAGTCGGGTCTCGACGTCGCGGCCGGCTCACAGCTTCTCGACGGCGACATGGCGCTCGCGTATGCGCGATCCAGGGCCTATCAGGAGCGTCGGGACGGGAGGTGGGTGAGCGTCGACGCCGACGACATCGGCCGGACCGGGAGACAGCGGGAAGTGCTGGGAGCGGTCCTCTCCAAGCTGAAGAGCCCCTCCTCGGTCGCTGAGGCGGGCGACATCGCCGCAGCCCTGGCGAAGCACATGACCATCGACTCAAACTTGGCGTCGGCGTCGGTCGCCGCTCTGGCCTGGGACTTCAGGGGCCTGCTCACCAGCGGCATGGAGGGCGCAGCCCTCCCCGTGGAGACTCGGAGGATCGAGGGGAAGTCCGTGGTGGTAGCCGTCCAGCCGGAGGCCGACTCGATGCTCGCCGCATTCCGCTCCGGCCGGCCGATAGCGGAGGAGCGGTTGCGGCTTGAGGTGCTCAACGGCAACGGGATCAGCGGTTCGGCGAGCGCCGCGTCCCAAGTCCTCGAAGCGGAGGGTTTCGACGTGAGATCCATCGGCGACGCCGAGACCAAGGACTACGCGACGACCGCGGTGCTCGTCCCGGAGGGAAGCGACGCCGGCGACCGGGTGGTCGCCGCTCTCGGTTTTGGTGAAGTCCGGGTCGGATCGGTCGATAATCGGTACGACGCCGTCGTGATCGTCGGCGCGGACGCTCCTCGGTAGAGTGGGGGGTCCTCTGTCGGGAGACCCAATCTGATGGATGTCGCAGTTGTCGGCGCCGGGTATGTCGGGCTGACGACGGCCGCGGGCCTGGCGAGCCTCGGCCATCGCGTCCGCCTCAGCGAGGCGAGTCGGCGGAGGGTCGAGCTCCTCCGCGGCGGCGGCGTCCCGATCTACGAGCGCGGGCTGGACCAACTGCTCTCGCAGGCGACCGACAGGGGGCTGCTCTCCTTCCACCACTCCAATGTCGAGGCTGCGGCCCCCTCCGACTTCATCTTCCTCTGCCTCCCGACGCCTGAGGGAGAGGACGGCCGAGCCGACCTCCGGCGCGTCCACACGGTCGTCGAGGAGTTGGCGAACGAGGTCGCCGACGGCGCCGTCTTCGTGATCAAGTCGACGACGCCGCCGGGCGCCTCGGCGATCGTGCGTAAGAAGCTGGCCGACCTCGGGTCGCAGGCGAGAGTCGTCTCCCACCCGGAGTTCCTGCGCGAGGGCAGGGCGGTCGAGGACTTCATGGCGCCCGACCGGATCGTCGTCGGCGCCTACGACGAGGCCGACGCCGAGGCGGTGGCCGGCCTCTACAGCAGCCTCGACAGCCGCATCATCCTGACCGAGCCGACCTCGGCGGAGATGATCAAGTACGCCTCCAACGCCTACCTGGCGACGAAGCTGACCTTCGTCAACACGTTGGCCAACCTCTGTGAGGCGGTGGGCGCTGACGTGACGGATGTCATAAGCGGGTTGGGGTCCGATCATCGGATCGGGCCGCACTTCCTCCAGCCCGGGCCCGGGTACGGCGGGTCGTGTTTCCCCAAAGACACGGCGGCTCTGATCGGCGTCGCCGAAGACGCCGGTTACGACTTCGAGCTTCTTCGGGCGGTGATCGAAGCCGACCGCAAGCAGCGGCGCCGAGTGGCCGAGAAGGTCCGTCAGGCGGCGGGGGGCGGTCTCCGGGGCAGGAAGGTCGCCTTGTGGGGGGTGGCGTTCAAGGCGGGAACCGACGACTGCCGGGAGTCCCCGGCTCTCCGGGTCGCCCGGCTCCTCACCGACGACGGCGCCGAGGTGGTCGCCTACGACCCCGAGGCGAGAACCGAGGAGCTTGTCATGGTCGACGACCCGGTCGAGGCGACTGAGGGCGCCGACGTGCTCCTGCTCGCCACCGAGTGGCCGGAGTTTCTCACCGTCGACTTCACGGCGGTGGCTGAGGCGATGAAGGGCCACCGGGTTGTCGACTCGCGCAACCTCCTTGACCCGGTTGTCGTCCGGGCCGCCGGCCTCGACTACCGGGGCCTCGGTCGCCCCGGCGCCTGAGCCGAGCGCAAGGCTCAGCCCCCGCACCGGTTTCCTGATGCTCTGGATTCGCCTATTCCGTCGCTTGTGCATTGTGAATGGCCCCGGGCTGGCGGGGGTCCGCGCCGACCCGGCTCGCCATTTTAGCGACGACACACCGCTAGCGGAACAGGTCCTCGTCGGGCGGCCTGACCAGGTCGGCGCCGCGGCCCTCGCCCGACGGGGCCCGGAAGCCTCGGATCAGGGCTGCGGGCACCCCGCTCGCCTTGCCCATCACCAGGTCGGCGGCGGCGGCAAGCTCGTCGGCGACGGCGATCTCGGTGACCTCGAGAGGCCGCCCCGTCCAGTCGGGCTCGCCGATCAGGTCGTCCACGGCCGCCAAGCCGGAGACCCCGATCGCCACGTCGACAAGCCCGCGGCGCCAGGGTCGCCCGAAGGTGTCGGAGATGATCACCCCGATGTCGGCCTCGAGGCGCCGCCGGAGCCTCATCCGCAGGCGATGGGCGGAGCGGTCGGGGTCGTCCGGGAGCAGGATCATCGTCCCGGGCTCGGCGTTGGACCGGTCGACGCCCGCGTTGGCGCAAACGAAGCCGTGTTTGGTCTCTGCGATGATCAGGTCGCCGCGGCGCCGGAGGATCGAGACCGCCTCGGACTCGACGAGAGCCCGCTTGAAGGCTTCCTCGTCGCCTTCGACCCGGCGTGTCGCTCCTTCGGCCTTGGACACGATCTTGTGCGTCACGACGAGGACATCGCCCCGCCTCGGCCGCAACGGCGCCAGGGCCGGGGCCAGCGTCTCGGCGACATCGTCTCCGGGGGAGACGGCGCCGATCCCGGTGAGAGGGTGGATCTCGACGGTCACAACCGGAGTATCGCCTCCGCGAGACGGCGACCGGCCTCGGCGTCGCCGATGCGGGTGTCTGCGACGACGACCTCGGGGCCTTCGACGAGGCGGGCCCCGTCGGCGTCGCCCGCGTCGACGACAAGAGCGTCGATGAGGCCATCGTAGGCCTTCGCCACCCCCCGGTTGCCTGGCGGCAGGCCGAGAGAGGCCATCACCCGGTCGGCGGGCCCCTTGAGAGGTTTACCCCCGAACAACGGGCTCACGGCCACCACGCGGCGGTGCTCGGCCACTGCGGCGCGGACCGGCTCGACGGCGAGGATCGGCCAGATGGACAAGGGGGGGTTGGATGGGCCGATCACGACGAGGTCGCTCGCCCTCACCGCGTCGATCACCCCCGGCGCGGGGGAGGCGCCCGCGGCGAACCGGAGCTCTGTGACCTCGTCTCGGCATTCCCGCCGCACGAAGTAGTGCTGGAAGCTGACCCACCCGGCTTCGGCCGTGCGCACCTCGGTGCGCAACTCGTCGTCGGACGCCGGCAGCACCTTCTGCTCGACGCCGAGCAGCCTCGCCGCCTCCGCGGTGATCGAGGACAGCGGGTCGCCCAACCCCAGCCGCCATGTCCGGTAGAGCTTGAGGGCCAAGTCGAGATCCCCGAGCCGGAACGTGTTGTCGAGGCCGAATCGGGCCAGCTCGTCGTTCATCCTGAACGTGTCGCCCGCTCGTCCCCAGCCGCGAGGGCCTTCGACGCCGGCCAACGTGTAGACGACTGTGTCGATGTCGGGGGACACCGCCAGGCCGTGGTTCTCGTCGTCGTCGCCGACGTTGACCACAACCGTCAGCTCGACGCCGGGAGCGGCGGCCAAGCCCCGGGCCATCCTGGCGCCCCCGACCCCGCCCGACAGTTCCACGACCTTCATGTCCGCCGATATTGCCCTGCGCCCGCCGCCGGTCACAATGGAGCGCCGCATGACCGAGGCACCTACCGCGCCGGGCGCGCCGTCGGCCGACCCTCCCCGCGTCCGAGTGTTGCTCAGCGAAGTCGAGGGCGCCGACCTCGCCGCGGCAATAGCCGCCGTCGACCGGCAAGTCTATGAGCCGGGCCCCGAAGTGGTCGTCGTCGCCGCCTCCGGGGCGGAGGGGGCCGGAGCGTCGCCGACCCTCGAGGAAGCGATCGCCGAGACCGACTCCACTTTCGACTACTTGTGGCTCCTCCACTCCGACGCCCGCCCTCGCCCCGACGCCCTGAGGGCCCTTGTCGCGGAAGTCGGGCGGGCCGACGCGGCGTTGGGGGGATCGAAGCTGCTCGTGGCCGCCAGCCCCGACGCGCTTGAGTCGATCGGCAGCGCCACCGACGTCTTCGGCGAGCCTTACACCGGCCTCGACGAGGGGGAGATCGACCTTGAGCAGTACGACGTCGTGCGGGAGGTCGCCTTCGTCGGCTCGGCCTCGATGCTGGTTCGCCGCGACCTCGCCCAAGGGCTGAGGGGCCTCGACCGCCTGCTCCCGCCGATCGCCGCCGGCCTCGACTTCTCCCAACGCGCCCGTCTCGCCGGCGGTCGGGTTGTCAGCGTCCCGTCGTCGGAGGTCTATCACCAGGGCCGGTGCGGGGAGGGCCTCCGGGGTTGGAGGGAGCAGGCGGGCAGGTTGCGGGCAATGGCCACCGCCTACAGCCCGTTGACCCTCGCCTGGCTGGTCGCCTACGAGCTTCTCGTCTCCATCGTCGACTCGATCATCAGCCTGCTGCTCCTCAGGTGGGCGCCCGGCGCCCGCCACCTCCTGTCGTGGGGCTGGAACATCGCCCATCTCCCGTCGCTGATAGCGGCGCGTCGCCGGTTTCGCCCCGTTCGGGCGTTGGGCGATGAGGAGCTGTTCCGATTCCAGGCGCGAGGCTCGATACGTCTCAGGGAGGTCGGCGCCGAGCTGAGCGGCCGGGCCCTGTCCGTCTTCGACGAGGACCAGGCCCTGGCCAGGGGATCGCGCAGAGTCTGGAGGTCGCCGGGGATCTGGGGGGCCGTCTTGGCGGTCGCGGCGGTCGCGTTCGCCTCCCGCAACATCGTGTTCGGAGGCGTGCCCAACGTCGGGCGCGCCTTCGGCTTCGAGCCCCCGACCGTCGCGCTCGACCGCTGGTTCGCCGGGTGGAACGGCGCCGGGCTTGGGTCGCCCGCCCCCGTCCACCCGATGACGGCGCTGGCCGGGGTCGCCTCCCTGCTCTGGTTCGGCGCCGAGGGGGCGGCCAGGACGCTTCTCACCATCGGGTTCGGCGCGTCCGCCGTCGTCGGGATGGGGCGGCTGGCCGGGCGGCTCGGGCTGAGGGGCCCCGGTCGCTACCTCGCCGGGCTCGTGATGATCGGCGGCCCGGGCGCGGCGGTCCTCATCGGGTCCGGCGGCTGGGCGGCGCTCGGCGCCGCCGCCGTCCTGCCGTGGGCCGTGAGGGCCTCTTTCCTCCCTCCCGACAACCTCGGGCGGGGGCCTCTCACCAACTTCGGGTGGGCGTTGTTGGCGGGGATCCCCCTCGCCATGCTCTCGCCTCTGCTGGCTCTTGCGCCGTTGGCGACTGTGGTCGTGTGGAAGGCCGCCTTGGGGAAGAGGGCGAGCCTCCGGCTCGGGCTTGTCTCCGCGCTCGGGTTCGCCGCGGCGGTCCCCTTCCTCTTGGGCGACCCGGGCTGGGTCGCCGACCCTTCGCGGAGGCTGGGCCTTGTCGTCGAGGGCTTCTGGCCGATTGCCATCGCGGTCGGCTTCATCCCGGCGGCCTTCGGCGACGCCTCGCGCCGCCGGCTCGGCGCGACGGGGGCGCTCATCGCCGTTCTCGGCCTGATCCTCGCCCGGCTCCCCCAAGGAGGGCCCGGGCTTGAGGAGGCCGCCCTTGTCTTGGCGGCGTTCGGGGCGGCGATCCTGACCGCGACGCTTCTCGACAAGGTCTCCTCGGGTCTCCGGAGCGTCCTGGCGACGGCCGGAGGCGCCGTGATCCTGCTCTTGTCGCTTGGGCCGGTGGCGGACGGCGCTCTCGGCCTCCCATTGGGTGACGTCAACGACCGACTCTCCTTCGCGGAGGCGCTCGCCGACGAGGCGGGGCCGGGCCGGGTCATGGTCGCCTCGTCCGAGCGCGCCGACATCTCGGGGGAGGCTCGCCCAGGCCCGGGTTTCTGGTATCGGGTGGTGGACGGGCGGGGCCCCTCCATCGACGAGGTGTGGCTCCCCGAGCCGAGAGGGGGCGATGAGGCGTTGAGCCGAGCCGTCGCCTCGATAAGCGCCGGCGGCGAGCTTCGGCCCGGGTCGCGGCTGGCGGCTTTCGCCGTCGACTGGGTTGTGCTGCTGGGGCCGCCCTTTCGCCTTGACGAGGTCTTGGAGGCCCAACTTGAGCTGATCCCGACCCCGTTGGACCCGGAGGCCAGGGTCTTCGAGAACCTGGTGTCGGCGCCCCTGGCCGACCCGACGGCGGGCGGCGGCTGGGCGGCGGACGGGGCGGGGTTCTCCGGAGCGGCGTCGGAGGGGCGCGTCGTGCTCGCCGTGAACCACGATGAGGCTTGGAGGACCGACCCGGCGCCGGTCGAGTGGCGGCTGTCGACGGCGGCCGAGGCGGCCTCGGCGAGGTACCGGGGCTCTCTCGGCGAGCGGGCGCTGGCTGCGGCGGGGGCGGTGTTGGCTGCGATCGCCTTGGCTGCGATCACCTGGGGGAGGGCGAGAAGGTGAGGCTGTTGAGCCTGGCGGCGGTGGCGGCCGCGGCGGCTGTCGCCTACCTCATGCCCGCGCCCGAGGCGCCGCAACCGGACCCCGCCGTCGAGGCCGCGGCGGCGGCGGTCGCCGTCTGCGCCGTCGAGGAGGGCGCCGGACGGAGCACCGAGGTCTCAATCCTGTCAACGGTCGACGGCCCGGCCGCCCTGACCCTCCTCGCCGGGGGGGAGGCGCCGGGCTCCATCGGGTTGGAGACCGGCCCCTCCGGGTCGGTCGTCGTCCCGGTCGTCGATGTGGCCGCCGTGGGCTCGCCCGTCGGCTTGGTGGAGATGCCCGCGCCGTCGTCGGCCGCCGGGACGGTGGTGACCGGGTCGACGTCGTTGTCGGCCGAGGCCTGCGAGGCTGCCCCGGGCCCGCAGGCGCTCATCGCCGGGGGGTCGACGGCGAGCGGTTGGGCCTTCGAGCTGCGACTCATGAACCCCTATGCGGGCGAGGCCGTCGTCGACCTGAGCGTGCAGTCCGAGGTCGGGGCCGAGTCGACCGATCGGCTCGAGTCCGTGATCGTGCCCTCCCGCTCGTCGCGAGTCGTCGACTTCAACGAGCTGACCCCGGGCCGGGAGATGATCACGGTGACGGTCGACACCCGCGTCGGGCGGGTGGCCGCCGTGGGGAGGCAGGGCCGGGAGGGGGAGGTCGCCGTTTGGAGGGCGGTCGCCCCGGCCCAGGAGTGGTTCCTCCCCGTGCCCGCCGGGCCCGGCGCCAAAGAGCTTCTGATCGCGACGTCGGCCGACGGCGAGGTCGCGTATGAGGTCGCGTTGCACGGCCCCGACGGGGTCGATGAGGGTTTCGCCGCCGGGACCTTGCCTCCCAAAGGGCGAGCGGCCGTCGACCTGGCCGCCTTGGGCGAGAGCGCGGGCGGTCTACGCGTGCTCGCCGCCGGCCCCGTGGCGGCGACGTTGTGGGCCCGCTCCGAGACCGCCCTGGCGGCCACGACCGGCTCTCCCGTCTCCGCGAGCCGCTGGTTCCTGCCCGGCGCCTCGGCCGTCGAGTCGGGGCGGTCGTCGGCTGTGATCTTCAACGCCGGGATCGACGACGACACGGTGGTCGTGCGGCCCCTCAAAGACGGCGCATACGCCCGATCGCTCGCCTTGCCCGCCGAATCGGCGATAGAGGTCGGGTTGGCCGCCGCCGACGGCTACCTGATCGAGTCCACGGGGCCGATGGCGGCGGCGTGGGCCGCCTCGCGCGGCGAGGCCGCCATGTTGGCCGGCGGGGTACCGGTGGAGGGCGGGTGAGGCCCGGCCCCGAGAGGGCCGCGCCGCCGGGATGGGCGCCTTACGCCGGTTCTTGAATCTCGGGGCGGCGACTCCTAGCGTCTCGCCCATGACAGTGAGCTGCTCAAGGTGCGGGTCGCCCGCCGCCTCCGTCATGACCTTCGGCTACGGCGACAGCGCCGTGTGGTTGGACGACTTCGCCGACCCGGGAGCCGGCGAGGGCTACCCGATGTGCGCCGATCACGCCGACAGGATGACGCCGCCGTTGGGGTGGACCCTCACCGATCGCCGCACAGTCGCCAGGCTCTTCGCTCCCGTCAGCGCGGCTTGATGCCGCTCGACCGCGATCTGCTCGACGCGGTCAAGGAGCTGGACGAGCACGAGCTGCGCCGTCTCCAGATCCTCACCAGGGCGCAACTGGAGCGCAACGGCGCCGTCGAGCCGGGCGCCGACCCCAAGGTGAGGATGCGGCGGCAGATGGTCCGGTGCGGCAAGCCGGAGTGCGCCAAGTGCCCCCACGGCCCCTACTGGTACGCCTACTGGACCGAGGACGGGAAGCGGCGCAGCCGCTACGTCGGGCGGCTCCTTGATGAAGATGGCGCCGGCTGATCCCGGCTCGGCCCCGCCTCGCCCGGAGCCTGAGGTCGGCGCGGCGCGCCGGGCCGCGACCTCGCTCCTCGCGAGGGCGCGGCGAGCGCCGCTCCACCCGGCACTGATCGTCGCCGGGACCTCCCTGGTCATCCTGATGATGATGAGCCCGTGGCTGATCTTCTCGGCCGCGACGCCCACCGGCGGCGACACCGGGGCGCACGTCTTCGGCCCGGCCTACCTGAGAGACACCCTTATCCCCGCCGGGCGAATCATGGGCTGGTCCAACGACTGGTTCGCCGGCTTCCCGGCGTTCTACTTCTACTTCCCGCTTCCGTCGCTGACGATCGTGGCGCTCGACCTGGTGTTGCCCTACGGGGTCGCCTTCAAGATCGTCACGGTCCTCGGCCTGCTGGCTCTCCCTCCCGCCGTCTACTTCCACACCCGCGCCATGACCTTGGGGAGGGCGCACGCGCTTGTCGCCGCCGGGTCGGGGGCCGTGTTCGCTTTCCTGGAGAGCTACGCCATCTACGGCGGCAACGTCGCTTCGTCGCTCGCGGGCGAGTTCTCCTACTCGTGGTCCTTCTCCCTCTCCCTCGTCTACCTCGGCCTGCTGATGAAGGCGGTCCGAGACGACCGCACATACATCAAGTGGGCTGCGGTCGCGCTGGCCGCCACCGCCCTCTCCCATGTGTTGACGACCATCGTGGCCGTCTTCGCCTCCCTGTTCGTGCTCGGCTGGAGACGCGGCCTGCGGCGAACCGTCGTTGTGTGGCTGTGGGGGTTCGCCCTCGCCGCTTTCTGGGCGCTGCCGCTGCTGGTCAGGATCGGCCTGACCTCGGACATGGCTTGGACGCCGCTGAGCGAGTGGGATGAGGTCTTCCCCGTTGAGATCTGGCTGCTGCTCCCGGTGGCCGTCCCGGCGGCGGTGTGGGCGTTGCGGAGGACCTCGCGCGCGGCGCCGATCATCGGGGCGACCCTGCTGCCCCTGATCTACTTCCCGCTGCCCAACCTCCTCCCGGAGTGGTTCCCCGGAGCCTTCTCCGGCGAGCGGTGGAAGCTGTGGAACGGGCGGCTCCTGCCCTACTGGTACTTCGGGGTGAGCCTCTTCGCCGCCATCGGGCTGGGGGCGGCGGCGATCTGGGTCTCCCGGCGGCTCCCGAGCCGCACGCGGCGCGCCTGGGTCACCGGGGCGGTCGCGATCGTCTTCGCTGCGGCGGCGGGCCTCGTCCGGGACTCGGCCGAGTTCCCGCCCTGGGCCTGGGCGCTCGTCGCCTGCGCCGGCTTGGCGGCCGTGGGCATGATCTTCCTGATCAGGGAATCGGTGGACACGCGCACTTTCCTCACGAGCTCGGCCGCGGCGGTGGTCGTGTTGGGCGCCGCGGCGGGAGTCACGTTCATCGACGGGTGGTCGAAGTGGAACTACGAGGGGTATGAGGGGAAGGAACCGTGGCCCGAGTACCTGGCGTTGATGGAGGAGATCGAGGCTCTCCCCGGCGGCCGGGTCATGTGGGAGAGCAACAGCGAGCTGAACAAATACGGGACGCCGATGGCCCCGATGTTGATCCCCTACTGGACCGAGGGCTCACACAAGTCGATGGAGGGCCTCTACTTCGAGTCGTCGCTGACCACCCCGTTCCACTTCATCAACCACTCGGAGATGTCGCACGCCCCGTCCAACCCGGTGCCGGGGTTGACGTATCACACGTTCGACATGGCCCGGGGCTTGAAGCACATGGATGTCTACGGCGTCGACTACTACGTCTCCTTCACACCCGAGGCCGCCGCCAAGGCGAGGGGGATTGCAGGCTTCGAGTTGGCTGCGACGGCCGAGCCGTTCCACATCTTCAAGCTCCCCGACACTGCGAAGGTGGCGCCGGCGACGCACCTCCCCGCCGTCTATGACGCGCCGGACCGGTCGCTGCTGAACGTGGCGACGGGCGGGCCCGGGCCGGTGTCGTCCGAGGGCGAGCCGCTGCCCGGCTTCCACGACATGGCCCTCGACTGGTACGAGGACATCGACGAGATGCACCGTCTGGTGGCGGCGGGCGGGCCGGAGGAGTGGCCCCGCGTCGAGGAGCTGTCGGAGCGGCCCGACGTTCCCCTTGACGTCCCCGCCGGCGCCGTGTCGAACATTGTGATCGGCGATCACAGGATCTCGTTCACGACCAAGGCGGTCGGGATCCCCCATGTGGTCAAGGTCTCCTACTTCCCCAACTGGGTTGCGACGGGCGCCGACGGCCCGTGGAGGGCCACCCCCTCGCTGATGGTGGTGGTCCCCGTCGAGGAGGACGTCGTGATCGAGTTCAAGGACACATGGGCGGAGACGGGGGGCAAGGCCCTCACGCTGGTCGGCGCCTTGGCGTTCGTCGCGTCGGACGCCGCCGCCCGGCGGCGGGCCCGGGGAGATGCGGCGCCGAGGGGGGCGTTGTGGCGTCGCCGAGAGCGCGACGCCGGGCGCTCGCTCAGGCGCCCTCCTTCTTGAGGCGGCGGCGGATGCGGATCATGCCCGCCACGGTCCGGGGGGCCCGGGAGAGGAGGGAGGTCTTAGCCGATCGGATCTCCTCGACGGTCACCGGGACCTCGACGATCTTGTAGCCGGCGCGCTCGGCGCGGACCACCAGCTCGGTGTCGAACAGGTCCTTGGTGCTGACCACCTTCGGGGCCAGGTCGTCGACGAGAGCGGCGCGGAACCCCTTGACGCCGTGGGTGTCGGAGACGCCCGAACGGAGGATGAAGCGGAGCAGCAGGTTGAAGACTCTGGTGGCGGCTCTCCTGAGGGGCGGCCGCTTGTCTTGAGACCCGGGGTCGCGCTTCGAGCCGATCACCAAGTCGACGTCGTCGGGTTGTGAGAGGACGCTCCGCAGGAACTCGGCCGAGTAGTAGTCGATGTCGAAGTTGACGACCCAGTCGCCGCTCGCCTCGAGGAAGCCGCGGCGCATGGCGGCCCCGTAGTCGGGGTCGGGGAGGGAAGACACCTCCACCGGCGCACCGCCGGCCGCCCGGCGGGCCGCTTCGGCCGTGCCGTCGGTGGAGCCGTTCTCAACGATCAGCACCCGGTAGGGGGCGCCGACCTCCTCCATGGCGGCGATCAGGCCGGCCAAGGCGGAGGAGACGAAGTGCGCCTCGTTGTACACGGGCACGACGACGCAGATCGAAGGCAAAACCGGCTTCCTAATGCTCTGGATTCGCCTATACCGTAGTTTGTGCATTGGGAATTGGGCCCGCAAGCGGAGGGCCGCCGCCGGCTCTGTTCGATATTTAGGCGACGCCGGTCAGGTTCGGCGGCCGCGAGCCCCTCACCTACACTTGCCCCAATGCAGCTCGACGTCATCTTCAAGGCCTACGACATCCGAGGGCGCGTCGACACCGGCGAGCTGACCGCCTCCGTCTACGAGCTGGTCGGCGCCGCCCTGGTCGAGTTGACGACCGCCTCTCGAGTCGCCGTCGGGCGCGACTGCCGGGCCAGCTCCCCCGGGTTCTTCGAGGCGATGGCGGCGGGAGTCGTGCGGGCGGGCGCCGACGTCATCGATCTCGGGGAGGTCCCTACCGACGCCGTCTACTGGTACTCGGGGGCGCACTCGGCGCCGGGGGCGATGATCACCGCATCACACAACCCGCCGGAGTACAACGGCCTCAAGCTCTGCCGCGAAGGCGCCGCCCCCATCGGGGCGGACACGGGGTTGGCCGAGATCAAGGAGTCGGTGGCCGCCGGGCGGGCGGCGGCGGCCGACGCGGCGGGCGCCGTCTCGAGCGTCGACGCGGTCGGCGACTACATCGACCACCTGCTCACGGTCGTCGATCCCGGCCGGATCGGGCCGCTGAGAGTCGCCGTCGACGGAGGGAACGGCATGGCCGGCGTGGCGGTGGAGCGGGTGTTCGACCGGCTCGCCGCCGAGCTGTCCGGGCTGTACCTCGAGCCGGACGGCGCCTTCCCCAACCACCCGGCCGACCCGCTGGTCCCCGAGAACCTCGCCGACCTCGAGGCCCTGATGGCCGACGACGGCGGCTTCGACCTCGGCGTGGCGTTCGACGGCGACGCCGACAGGGCCTTCTTCCTCGACGACAAGGGCGCCGCCTTGAGCGGGAGCACGGTCACCTCCCTCATCGCCAAGCGAATGCTCCGCTCCTCGCCCGGCGACTCGGTCGTCCACAACGTCATCACGTCCAAGGCGACGGCGGAGATAGTGAGGGAGGCGGGAGGCGAGCCGGTCAGGACTCGGGTCGGCCACAGCTTCATCAAGGCCGTCATGGCCGAGACGGGCGCCGTCTTCGGCGGGGAGCACAGCGGCCACTACTACTTCCGCGACCACTACCGCGCCGACTCGGGCATGCTCGCCATGCTCGTGTTGCTCGAGGTCCTCAGCGGCGCGGGCGAGCCGCTCTCGGAGCTTCGCAAGTCGGTGGAGCGTTACGCCGCCTCCGGCGAGATCAACTTCGAGGTTGCCGACGCCGCAGCCGCCTCGGCCCGCGTCGAGGCGGAGTTCGCCGGGGCCGAGATCGACCGTCTCGACGGCCTCACCGTCGACCTCGGTGAGGAGTGGCTCAACCTGCGCCCCTCCAACACCGAGCCTCTGTTGCGGCTCAACGTCGAGGCGCCTTCCGCCGGGCGGGTCGAGGAGCTGGTGACGACGGTGCGAGCGATAGTGGAGGGCATGTGAGCCTCATCGCCCCCGACCTCGCCGAGATCCTGGTGTGCCCCGTCGACAAGGCCGACCTGAAGGAGGACGCCGAGGCTTCCCGGCTGGAGTGCGTCGAGTGCGGGCGGCGTTACCCCGTTCGCGACGGGATTCCGGTGATGTTGGCCGACGAGGCCGAGGGAGGCCCCGATGGCTGACATGTTGGAGCAGATCAGGAGTCTCGGCGAGCAACTGCGGTGGGCGTCCGACCTCGCCAAGCCGGCGATCGGCGCCTGCTCGGAGGTGCTCTACGCCGGGATGGGCGGCTCGGCCATCGGCGGCGACTACGCGGCCGTCGTCGCCGAGCCCGGCGGCACCCGGATCACGGTGCACCGCGGGTACGGGCCCGCCCCGGCGTGGGCCGTCAGCCGCCGCCCGCTGGTGTTGGCGGCCTCCTACTCGGGGAACACCGAGGAGACCCTCGACTTCGTCTCGACTGCCCATGAGGCGGGCCTTCAAGTCGCCGCGGTGACCACCGGGGGCGCCCTCGAGGAGGCGGCGGCCCGTCACAAGTGGCCGATGATCAAGGCGCCCGCCGGCAAGCAGCCCCGCGCCGCGATCGGTCTCATGCTCGGGGCGGTGTTGAAGACCCTCGAAGGGTCTCACGCCCTCGACGATCAGCGCCTTGCTTTCGCCGAGGCTGCCGAGCTGGCCGATCGCGAGACAGCCGAGGGCAGCGAGTCGTGGCGCCTGGCGGAGCGGATCGCCTCCGACCTGGCGGGCCGGATTCCGATCATCTACGGGGGAGGCCCCGTGTCGGATGCGGCGGCCCGCCGTTGGAAGACCCAGATCAACGAGAACTCAAAGGTCCCGTCGTGGTGGTCGGTCCTGCCGGAGCTGGACCACAACGAGTTGGTCGGGTGGGAGGCGATGCCCGAGAAGACCAGGGATCTGATGGCGATCGTGGCCCTGACCGACAGGGGCGACCACGCCCGCGTCGGCGCCCGGGTCGCCCACACTCGGGCGCTCACCGAGAGCGCCGCGCCCTGGGTCGCCGAGGTCGAGTCGTCGGGGACCTTCCTCCTGACCCGGCTGATGTCGCTGACCGTCGTCGGCGACCTGGTGTCCTGGATGCTCGCCGACAAGGCCGGAGTCGACCCGATTCCGGTGACCGCCATTGAGAACCTGAAGCGGCTGTTGGCGGAGGGGGCCGAGTGAGCCACGACATCGCCGATCCCGGCCTTGCCCCCGACGGCGCCCGCCGGGTCGAGTGGGCGGGCCGGCGCATGCACGCTCTCGCCTCCGTGAGGGAGCGGTTCCGCGACGAGAGGCCTCTGGCGGGCCATGTCGTCGCCGCCTGCCTGCATGTGACCGCCGAGACGGCCAACCTGATGCTCGCTCTGCGGGACGGCGGGGCCGAGCCGGTGTTGTGCGCCTCCAACCCCCTGTCCACTCAGGACGACACGGCTGCCGCCCTCGTGGCGGAGGGCATCGCGGTCTACGCCGTCCGCGGCGAGGATCCCGACACCTACTACAAGCACATCAACGCCGTGCTCGACCACAAGCCGGCCGTGACGATGGACGACGGCGCCGACCTCGCCGGCGTCCTTCACACCGACAGGCGCGACCTGGAGGTGATCGGCTCCACGGAGGAGACGACGACGGGTGTGATCCGGCTGAGGGCGATGGCGTCGGACGGGACGCTCAGGGTGCCGGTGGTGGCGGTGAACGACTCGGCCACCAAGCACCTTTTCGACAATCGGTACGGGACGGGGCAATCGACTCTCGACGGGATCATCCGGGCCTCCAACATCTTGTTGGCGGGCCGCACCCTGGTGGTGGTCGGGTACGGCGACTGCGGGCGCGGCGTGGCTGATCGCGGCGACGGCCTCGGCGCCCTCGTCGCGGTCGTTGAGGTGGATCCGGTGCGCGCCCTTGAGGCCGCCATGGACGGCTACCGGGTGATGACCGCCGCCCAGGCCGCCGAGGTCGGCGACATCTTCGTCACCGTCACCGGGAACAAACACGTTCTCCGCTCGGAGCACTTCGCCCTGATGAAGGACGGGGCGCTGCTCGCCAACTCGGGCCACTTCGACATCGAGTTGGAGCTTTCGGCCCTGCGGGCCGAGGCGGTGTCGAGGCGCCCCGTCCGGGAGCACTTGGAGGAGTATGTGATGGCCGACGGGCGGCGGATACTGGTGGCGGCGGAGGGCAGGCTGGTCAACCTCAGCGCCGCCGAGGGCCATCCGGCGGACGTCATGGACATGTCGTTCTCGAATCAGGCGCTGGCCGCCGAGTACCTGATCAAGAACCGGGGCAAGCTGGCCCCGAAGATCTACACGTTGCCCCGGGAGATCGACGAGCAAGTGGCGACCATCAAGCTGAGGAGCCTCGGCGGCGCCTTGGAGACCCTCACCCAGGAGCAGGTCGACTACCTCGCAGGCTGGCGCGAAGGCACCTGAACGGTTTCCCAAGCTCTGGATTCGCCTATGCCGAAGTTTGTGCATTGAGAATCGGATCCGCAAGCGCAGAGCCGCCCCGACCTGTTCCCTAGTTCGGCGACGGGCCGTCGGGCCGACGACCGCCCGACCCGCCGGGCCCGGTTGTGTCACACCGCCCCCATACGTTCGGGCCATGCTCTGTCAAGCTTGCCGCCGGCTCTCGTCGTCGCCCCTCCTGTGTGAGGGGTGCAGGCGGCTGATGCGCCCGGCGCCCGACCGGATCATGGCCGGCGGCGGCAGGATCGTCGCCGCATTCGAGCACTCGGGCCCGGCGCGGGCCCTCGTCCATCACCTCAAGTATCGGGGGTTGACCGGGTTCGTCGACGCGGCGGCGGCGATCATCGCTCCCCGGCTGCCGAAAGTCGTCCTCGTCCCGGTTCCCCGGGCCGTGTCCCGCCATCTCCACTACGGGGTCGATCCCGCTCGGCTGCTGGCGAAGGCGCTGGCCCGACGGCTGGGGACCGAGGTGCATGCGGCTCTGGCGCCCCCCTTCCACTCGCCGCGCCGCGCCGGAAGCGACCACCGGAGGCCGGCGCACCGGTTCAGGCTGCGCCGGGCCGTTGACGGGCCGGTGCTGCTGGTCGACGACGTGGTCACGAGCGGGGCCACGCTCGGGTCGGCCGCGGCGGCGATCGGCCTCGACCTTGTAGCCGGGGCGGCGGCCGCGAACGCGGTCCCGGAGACGCCTAGTGTCCGGTGACATGGCGGATCCCAAGCCGAGCCGCATCAAGCCGACGGTCCTCATCGTCGACGACGCCGAGCTGTTCCGCGAGGCGCTCAAGGCCGCCTTCACCCAGGAGGGGTTCGAGGTGGTGGCCGTCGCCGCCGACGCGATGGCCGCGGTCGACCTTGCCCGCGAGCACGAGCCCGACCTGCTGATGCTCGACCTGCTGATGCCCGGCATGTCCGGCCTCGAGGTGGTCGGGACGATCATCAAGGCCACCCCGAGCACGAGCGTGGTGCTGCTCACCGCCAGCGAGTCGGCGGAGGATCTGCTGGCGGCGGTGAAGGCAGGCGCCTCCGGGTACCTGACGAAGGACACCCCGTTGCCCAGGCTGGTCGAGTCGATGAACGACGTCTTGGCCGGGGGAGCGGCGCTGTCGTCGGCGATGGTCGGCAAGCTCTTCGCCGCCGTCAGGGATCTCCTCCCGCGCCGGGGCCGCGTCGCGGGCAGGCGCCCGGAGTTGACCGGCCGGGAGCTGGAGATCCTCAGGTTGGTCGGGGCGGGGAGCACCTCGCGCCAGATCGCCGACAAGCTGTTCATCTCCGAGAACACGGTGCGAAACCACATCCGCAGCATCCACGTCAAGCTCGGCGTCAGCTCAAGGTTCGAGGCGGCCAAACGGGCCTACAGCGAAGGCCTCATCGAGGGCCCGTGGCGCTGAGCGTGTGCAGTAGCGCCGATGAGAGCCGCATTTCTGCACACACGTCGCTGAGCGTGTGCAGTAGCGCCGACGAGAGCCGCGTTGTTGCACACGCATGGAGTTGTGGCCTCGCCGCCGGTACAATCAGGGGGTCTCATGCCCATCCTCCAGAAGGTGCTGCGCGCCGGCGAGGGTAAGACCCTCAAAGAGCTCCAAGCGATCACGGCTGCGGTCAACGACATCGAGCCGCAGTGCGAGTCGCTCGGCGACGCGGAGCTGAAAGCCAAGACAACCGAGCTCAGAGACCGGGTCGCCAACGGGGCGGCGCTCGACGACCTGCAGGTCGAGGCCTTCGCAGTTGTCCGCGAGGCGGCCAAACGCGTCCTCGGGCAGAGGCACTACGACGTGCAGGTCCTGGGAGCGGCGGCCCTGCACCGCGGGATGGTGGCCGAGATGAAGACCGGCGAGGGCAAGACTCTCGTGTCGACTATGCCCGCCTACCTCAACGCCCTCGCGGGTCGCGGCGTGCACATGGTGACGGTCAACGACTACCTGGCGGGCCGCGATGCGGAGTGGATGGGCCGGATCCACCGTTTCCTCGGCCTGTCGGTCGGCCTCATCCAGAACAACATGGAGACGGCCCTGCGCCTCCCCGCCTATCGCTCCGACATCACCTACGGGACGAACAACGAGTTCGGCTTCGACTACCTGCGCGACAACATGGCGATGACCGCCGACAGCCGCGTCCACCGCGGCTACAGCTACGCCATCGTCGACGAGGTCGACTCCATCCTCATCGACGAGGCGCGGACGCCGCTGATCATCTCCGGCAGGCTCGCCGACAGCGCCAAGTGGTACCGGGACTTCGCCAAGATCGCCCGCCGCCTCCGGGAGGATGACCACTACGAGGTCGACGAGAAGAAGCGCCAAGTCCTCACCACCGAGGAGGGAGTGGCCAGGGTCGAGTCGATCCTGGGCGTCGAGAACCTCTACGACCACGCCGCGGTCGACTTCGTCCACCACTTGGAGACGGCGTTGAAGGCCGAGACCCTGTATCGGAAGGACGTCGACTACCTGGTCGACCGGGGCGAAGTGAAGATCGTCGACGAGTTCACCGGCCGCGTGCTCGAAGGCCGCCGATACTCCGAGGGGCTGCATCAGGCGATCGAGGCCAAAGAGGCGGTTCACATCAAGGAGGAGAACCAGACCCTGGCCACCATCACCCTCCAGAACTACTTCCGCCTGTACGAGAAGCTCGCCGGGATGACCGGCACGGCCGAGACGGAGGCGGCGGAGCTGGCCTCGATCTACAACCTCGAGGTCCTGGCGATCCCGACCAACCAGCCGGTTGCCCGGGCCGATCAGGGCGACCTCGTCTACAAGTCCGAGGCGGGCAAGTTCCAGTCGGTCATCGCCGACGTCAAGGACCGGCACGAGCGCGGTCAGCCGGTCTTGTTGGGCACCGTGTCCATCGAGAGGTCGGAGCTGCTCTCGGAGGCCTTGAGCAAGGCGGGCGTGAGCCATGAGGTGCTCAACGCCAAGCACCACTCCCGGGAGGCCGACATCATCGCCCAGGCGGGACGGCCCGGCGCCGTCACGGTGGCCACCAACATGGCCGGCCGTGGAGTCGACATCATGCTCGGCGGCAACCCGGAGGGCATGGCCAGGGTCGAGTTGAGGCGCCGCGAGGTCGATCCCGAGGACCCCTCCTATCCGGGGCTCGAGAAGGAGCTGACCGAGGAGTTCGAGCGCCGGATCGCCCCCGACAAGCGGAAGGTGATCGACTCGGGCGGCCTCTATGTGGTGGGGACCGAGCGCCACGAGTCGAGGCGCATCGACAATCAGCTCCGGGGCCGGTCGGGTCGCCAGGGCGACCCGGGCGAGAGCCGGTTCTACCTGTCGCTCGAGGACGACCTGATGCGCCGCTTCCAGGGCGAGTGGGTGCAGTCGATGATGGAGAGGCTGAGGCTCCCCGAGGACCAGCCCATCGAGGCGAAGATGGTCTCCAAGTCGATCGAGAGGGCCCAGCGCCAGGTCGAGTCTCAGAACTTCGAGATCAGGAAGAACGTCTTGAAGTACGACGAGGTGATGAACTCGCAGCGGGAGAACGTCTACCGCTGGAGGAAGGCGATCTTGGAGGGCTCGGCCGGCGAGGACCTCATCGGCGACTGGATCGCCGACGTGGTGACCGGCGCCGTCGAGCTGGAGCTGTCTGCCGAGTCGGCCGAGCCCGGCGAGGATTGGGACGGGCTGGCGAGAGAGCTCAACCAGCTCTACGCCACGAAGGTCTCGCGGGAGGCCTTCGACGGCGGCTATGACATCGACGATGTCGTCGACTTCGCCGTCGACGAGGCCCTGACCGTCTATGAGGCGCGGGAAGGGGAGCTGGGCGCCGACGTGCTGAAGAGGGTCGAGCGCTCGGTCATGCTCTCGGTCATCGACAACAAGTGGCGCGAGCACCTCTCGGAGATGGACTACCTGCGCGCCGGCATCGGCCTGCGGGCCATGGGCCAGAGGGACCCGCTCTCGGAGTATCAGCGGGAGGCGTTCGACATGTTCACCGACCTGGTCGACTCGGTGAAGCGGGACTCGGTCAAGTACCTCTATCACGTCGAGGTCGCCCAACCCGAGACTCGGCCCCAGCGGGTGCGGGCCGCTCCCGCGGGCGGGGCGGGCCCGAGGAGGCCCGTCACCGTCAAGGACAAGGTCGGCCGCAACCAGCCTTGCCCCTGCGGCAGCGGCAAGAAGTACAAACGCTGCCACGGCGCGGCCGCCTGAGCCGGGGGCGCCGTGGAGATCACCGACCCCCGAGCGACCGTCTCCGAGCTGCGCAGGAGGCTTGAGGGCGCCCGAGGGTTCCTCGACCTCGACGGCAAGGAGGCGGAGCTGGCGACGCTGCGACGGAAGGTGTCGTCGCCGGGCCTCTGGGACGACCCCGACGAGGCCAGAGCCGCCACCAGCCGCCTCGCCCGTCTTGAGGGCCTGCTCGAGAAGGTGGGCGGCCTGTCGACGCAGATAGAAGACGCCGAGGTCCTGCTCGAGCTTGCCGCCGAGGTCGACGACGAGGAGTCCCGCGATGAGGGCCTCGGGCTTCTCCGCGCCGCCTCCGCCGCCTTGGACGACCTTGAGCTGGAGTCTCTCTTCTACGACGACTACGACGAGGCCGACGCGATCCTCAGCGTGCACGCCGGGGCGGGCGGGGTCGACGCCCAGGACTGGGCCGAGATGATGACCCGGATGTACCGGCGCTTCCTCACGGCCTCGGGCTTCAGCCTCACGGTCGAGGACGTCACCGAGGGCGAGGAGGCGGGCATCAAGTCGGCGACGCTCACGGTGAGGGGGGAGCGGGCGTACGGGACGTTGGAGTCGGAGCGCGGCGTGCACCGGCTCGTCCGGATCAGCCCGTTCGACGCCGGCTCGCGGCGACACACCAGCTTCGCCGGCGTCGACGTCGTGCCCGACCTGGGCGACGCGGCCGACGTCGAGGTGGGAGACGACGAGCTGAGGATCGACACCTTCCGGTCGCAGGGCGCCGGCGGGCAACATGTGAACACGACGGACAGCGCCGTGAGGATCACCCACCTGGCCAGCGGCATCGTCGTGCAGTGCCAGAACGAGCGGTCGCAGATGCAGAACAAGGCGCGAGCCATGTCGATGCTGAAGGCGAGGCTGGCCGAGCGCGCCCGCCTTGACCGGCTGGCCCGCCTCGACGAGATACGCGGGGAGCAGGGGGAGGCCGCATGGGGGCGGCAGGTCCGCAGCTACGTCCTCCAGCCCTATCAGATGGTCAAGGACCTCAGGACCGACCACGAGGTCGGGAACGTGCAGGGCGTGCTCGACGGGGACCTCTCGGGCTTCGTCGAGGCTTATCTCCGGCGGCGCCGCGCCGAGCACGAGGCAGCAGGCGATTCCGGCTAGCGGCGGGCCGGCAGTTACCGTCTCAAGCTCGCAGACGGCGAGGCCGGCGCTTCGCCACCATCCGCAATGATCCGACTCGACAGCGTCACCAAGGTCTATGAAGGCGGCACGATCGCCGCCAACGACGTCTCCCTCGACATCAAGAAGGGGGAGTTTGTCTTCCTCGTGGGCGCGTCGGGGTCGGGCAAGTCGACGCTGATCCGCCTGTTGCTCCGCGACGAGCCGGTGACGCGGGGAAAGATCTGGGTGGCGGGCAAAGACGTGACCACCCTGCCGACGTGGAAGATCCCCTACCTGCGCCGCTCGGTGGGCGTGGTCTTCCAGGACTTCAAGCTCCTCCCCAACAAGACCGTGCACGAGAACGTGGCCTTCGCCCTCGAGGTGTTGGGCCGGTCGCGGTCGGTGATCGGGCCCCAGGTCGAGCAGGTGCTTGAGTTGGTCGGCCTGTCGGACAAAGCGAACCGGTATCCCCGTCAGCTCTCCGGGGGGGAGCAGCAGCGGGTGTCGGTGGCTCGCTCCTTCGTCAACCGGCCCCCGATCATGCTCTGCGACGAGCCCACCGGGAACCTCGACCCGAAGACGTCGGTGGGGATCATGCGGCTACTCGACCGCATCAACAGGACCGGGACGACCATCGTGATGGCGACCCACGATCACGCCATCGTCGACGCAATGAAGCGAAGGGTGGTCGATCTCGACGAGGGAAGGGTTGTCCGGGACGAGACCGCCGGGCGGTATGAGAGGTTGTCGGAGGAGGAGTGAGCCGCATAGTTTTCCTCCTCAGGGAGGCGTTTGTCAGCCTCCGCCGCAACGTCCTGATCGTGTTCGGGGCGATCCTGGCCGTGTTCATCTCGTTGTCGCTCGCCTTCGGCGCCTTGGTTGTCAACGAGATCCTCAGGGTCAACACGCTTGCCTGGGAGAAGGGGGTCCATGTGATCGCCTTCCTGTGGGACGAGGGCGACAACGGCGTGCCCGCCGACGCCCACGCCTCCCTGCTCTCCGAGGTCAAGGGCTGGGACGAGGTCGAGAGCGCCTCCTACAAGGACAAGACCGGCGCCTGGATCGAGTACCAGACCATCTTCGCCGGGCAGGAGGAGTTGTTGGACATCGACCCTTCGATTCTCCCCGCCTCGACAAGGATCGTGCTGAAGGACATCGACCACCACGAGACGGTCAAGGCGAAGCTGCTGCAGCGGCAGCAGGTGGTGCGCGAGGTACGCACGGCCGCCGAGTCGATCGAGCAACTCCAGAACCTGTCGAGCGTTCTGAACGTGCTCGGCCTGGGTCTCGCCGTGGCGTTGGGGTTGGCCGCGGTCGTGCTCATCGCGAACACAATCCGCCTGGCCATCTACGCGCGTCGCGACGAGGTGGCGATCATGAAGCTGGTCGGCGCCTCCAACTGGTACATCAGGGTCCCCTTCCTGCTTGAGGGGATGATCGAGGGCCTGGTCGGCGCGGCAATGGCGGTGTTCGCCGTCTGGTTGGGCTCGACCAACCTGGCCCGGGCCGGGGAAGGGTTCGCCTTGTTCCGCCTCGACGTGAGTCGGGACTGGTTCTTCCGCTGGGGCTTGGCCTTCCTCACCTTCGGCGCCGTGGCCGGCGTCATCGGCTCGTTGCTCGGGTTGAGCCGCTACCTGCGCGACGCCGAGGGCCCCGGCCCCGACGTCCCCGCCGGCCTCTAAACCCCGCCAACCGGTTTCCTAATGCTCTGGATTCGGTATACCGTAGTTTGTGCATTGAGAATGGCTCCGCCGGCAGCTCGTGTGTCGACAGCGGCCCCGCCGGCGGCGCCCGCGCCCGGGGCGGCCCGGCGGGCGACGGGCCGATAGTGGGCTCCGTCGAGGAGGCCGGCAGGGTGAAGGCGGTGGCCTCCAACCGCCGGGCCCGCCGCCTCTACTCGATCATCGACACCTATGAGGCGGGCATGTCGTTGCTCGGGTCCGAGGTGAAGTCCCTCCGGGCCGGGGCGATGGAGCTGAAGGACTCCTACGGCGACATCCGCCAAGGCGAGGTCTTCCTGGTGGGAGCGCACATCTCGCCCTACCAATTCGCGGCGGAGGGCGGCCACGACCCCGAGAGGGAGCGCAAGCTCCTCCTGCGCCGCCGTGAGATCGACCGCATCGCGGGAGCGGTGGCGGAGAAGGGCCTGACCCTCGTCCCCCTCAGCGTCTACTTCAAGGACGGCAAGGCGAAAGTGGAGCTGGCGCTGGCCCGCGGCAAGACCGCCTACGACAAGCGCCGGAGTCTCCGCGACCGCGAGCACGCCCGCGAGATGGAGCGCGTCGAGCGCCGACGGCGGCGTTGAAGGCGCCGCCCCCCGGGGGGCGCGGCCTCCGCATCGCCGGTTTGCGCCTAGAATCACAGATGCCCCACGGGGGTGAAACGGTTTCGACGTTGAGTGTTGAGGCGTTGGAAGCGAGCCGGGGTCTCCGGGACCCCGTTGACAAACCGGAACAACCACAAGTGCCGAAGACAACTTCGCACTGGCTGCCTAAGTAGACAGCCCGTCCTTCCGGCCGGCGCCCGCCCGGCCGGGTCAGGGCGCCGTAACGCGGGATGCGCCGTCTCGGGGTTCCGGGACCGGGCGGCAAAGACCAACTCCGGATAGACGCAGGGCGACTCGTCGTCAGGGCCCCTGTCGCTCGAAGCTCGCTGACGACTGCGCTCGGAGATGCCGGCGCCGACGACTTGACGGACCGGGGTTCGACTCCCCGCACCTCCACAACTCATGCAACAGGTCCCACCCCCCTCAGAGGAGCAGGTCGAGCGCGTCCGCGACGCAATCGGCGCCTCCGGCCTACGTCTGTCCGCCCGGCTCGAAGGCGGGCTGGACTGCGCGATGGACGTCCTCGCCGACGGCGACAGCCGTTTCGTGCTGCGCCGGTACGGGCCCCGGTACGCCGAGCGGGGGGAGGACGCCGCCGCCCGCGAGACGAGGGCGCTTGAGCTTCTGCAGAAGGCGAACGTGCCGGCGCCCGCGCCGATCTGGGTGGACTGCGAGGGCGTCTTCGACGAGCAGGCGATCGTCATCTCCCACATGGCCGGCGAGCCGGACCTCACCCCCGCCAACCCTTTCGACTGGGCGGAGCAGCTCGCCCGGGCCCTGGCGAAGATCCACGCCGTCCGGCTGGGCGACGACGACCTCGCCGTCTTCCCGGCGGGGGCAGGCGAGGACGAGCGCAAGGTCTTGGAGGCGCCCGAGATGGTCTTGGAGCACCCTTTGGGTGAGGCCCTTCTCCGGCGCCGGCTTCAACTCGACATCGAGAGGGGGCCCTCAGAAGACGTCTTTAGTCACACCGACTACTCGCCGACCAACACTCTGTGGAGGGACGGGGCCATCGTCGCCGTCGTCGACTGGGAGTCTCCGGCGACCGGCGAGAGGGAGATGGACGTCGCCTACTGCTCGCTCGACATCCGGTTCCTCGGCATGGGCAAGGTCGCCGACCGGTTCGTGCAGTCCTACCGGGAGGCAACGGGCGAGAGCTTGTCGAGCCTCAGCTACTGGGAGTCGGTCGGCCTGTGCAGGCCGATGCCGGACATCGCCAGATGGGTCCCGTGCTGGGTGTCGATGGGCAGGAACGTGACGGAGGACGAGGCGCGGCGGCGTTACACGACCGTCCTCGAGGAGTTCCTGGCCCGCACCGGCTGAGCTCCGGGGGCGGCTCGGGCGGCGAGGGAAGGCGCTAGCCGGCGCGCCCCGCGCCGCCCTCTCCGGGTACCGTCGGCCGTGTGAGCTACCCGAAGCGAGTCGCCGTCACCGAGTCGTCGGCTCGCGACGGCCTGCAGTCGTTGGGCGCCTTCGTGCCCACCGAAGCCAAGTCCGCCCTCATCAACGACTTGGCCGCCGCCGGCCTGACCACCTTCGACGCGGCGGCGTTCGTCGACCCGAAGCGGGTCCCGCAGATGGCGGACGGCGCCGAGGTGGTGAAGGGCGTGCACGCCGACGTCGACCTGTTCGGGTTGGCGCCCAACATGAGGGGCTTGGAGATGGCCGTCGAGGCCGGGGTGACCGGCGTCGGGGTGCTCACGGCGGCCTCGGACGCGTTCAACAAGCGCAACATCAACGCAACGGTCGACGAGTCGATGCGCCGGATCAAGCGCATGCTCGCCGACGGCCCGGCCGACATCCGCTACCGGGCCTACATCTCCACCGCCACCCACTGCCCCTACGAGGGGGAGCAGGACCCGGCCCGGGTTGCTCGCCTGGCCGAGGAGCTGGCCGGGTGGGGCGCCGAGGCGGTCGTGCTCGGGGAGACCATCGGCAAGGCGACCGTTGCCCACGTCGAGCGCCTTCTCGACGAGGTGCTCGACCGGGTGCCCGTCGACATGGTGGGGGTGCATTTCCACGACACCTACGGCCAGGCGCTGGCCAACACCGCGGCCGCCTTGGCGAGAGGCATCGACAAGATGGACTCCTCGGCCGGCGGGCTGGGAGGGTGCCCTTTCGCCCCCGGCGCCGCGGGCAACCTCGCCACCGAGGATCTCCTCTGGTTGCTCGACGGCATGGGGATCGAGCACGGGGTCGACGCCCGGCGGGTCGCGGCGGCGGCCCACAAGCTCTGCGATCGGCACAACATCGCCTACGGCAGCAAGGCGGGCAGGGCGCTCATGTCGGAGGGGGAGGCGTGAAGTCGGTCTACATCAACGAGGACCTGGAGGACATCCGGGCCGCCGTCCGGGCGTTCGTCGAGAAGGAGATCGCCCCCAATGTCGACGAGTACGAGGCCGCCGGCGCCGTTCCCCGCGAGCTTCTGACGCGGATGGGGGAGCTGGGCTTCTTCGGCCTCAGGATCCCCGAGAAGTACGGCGGGATCGGGCTCGGCCACATCGCTTCGGTGGTCTTCGCCGAGGAGCTGGGCGGCTGCACGTCGGGCGGGACGGCGGCGACGATCATCGTGCACACCGACCTCGCCTCCCCCTACCTCACCAACTTCGGGTCGGACGAGCAGAAGGAGCGGTGGTTGCCCGGGCTGGCCTCGGGCGAGCTGATCACGGCAATCGCCGTCACCGAGCCGGACGCCGGCTCCGACGTGGCGGGCATCCGCACTCGGGCGAGGCGGGAAGGCGACGGCTGGCTGCTGAACGGGTCGAAGATGTTCATCACCAACGGCGGGATCGCCGACATCGTCTTCGTGGCCGCCAGGACGGGCCCGGAGGCTGGGGGGTCGAGGGGCATCTCCATATTCGCCGTTGAGCGGGGCTCGGAGGGCTTCGACTCGGGCAGGGCGCTCGACAAGATGGGCTGGCGGGCCGCCAACACCGCGGAGTTGAGGTTCGACGACGTGTGGGTGCCGGGCGACCGCCTGATCGGCGACGAGGGCCGCGGCTTCTATCACATAATGGGGAACTTCCAGAACGAGCGTCTCGTCATCGGGGGACAGGGTGTGGGCGAGGCCCAGAAGGCGCTCCGCCTCACCATCGAGTACGTCAAGAGCCGCACGGCCTTCGGCGCCCCGCTCTGGGAGAAGCAGGCGATCCGCCAGCGCCTCACCATGCGTCAGGCTCAGGTCGACGCCGTCAGGGAGTTCGCCTACAAGGCGGCGTGGATGACCGACCAGGGCATGGACTCGGTTCGGGAAGTCTCGGAGTTGAAGGCGCTCATCGGCGAGACGGTCAACCGGGTGCTCTACGACTGCGTGCAGTTCCACGGCGGGATGGGCTACATCCGGGAGTCGGCGATCGAGCGGATGTTCCGGGACGCCCGCCTCGGGTCGATCGGCGGCGGGGCGACCGAGGTCATGCTCGACTACGCCGCCAAACGTCTCTAGCGTGTGCAATATTGCAGCCAGGAGCCGTGTTACTGCACACGCTCACCGCTGTGGGCGTAGCCCCGTCGAGGCGGGCAAGGAGGTGTTGTCGCCGTGAGAGTTGATGTGATCGGGTCGTCGGGGACCTACCCGGCGGCGGGTCGGCCCACGGCCGGATTCCTCATCACGCACAGGTCGACGAGAGTCTGGTCCGAGGCGGGGGCGGGCGTGTTCACTCGCATCCCGATCGACCCCGACCTGGTGGACGCGGTGGTGGTCTCCCACCAGCACCCCGATCACTGCTCCGACCTGATCACCGCCTTGCACGGCTGGGGTTACCGGCCCAACCCGAGGCGGGGCGTGCCTCTGTACGCGCCGCAGGCGGTGTGGGACCGGGTGACCGCCTTCTTCGACAAGGAGCCGGGCGCCGAGCTGTATGAGGTGTTCGACTTCAGGCCTGTCGTCGGGGGCGACGAGGCGGAGATCGGGGAGATCTCGGTGTCCTTCGTCGAGATGGACCATCCCGTCCCGACGGTCGGCTCCCGGTGGACGGCGGGCGGCCACAGCCTCTTCTACACAGCGGACACCGGCCCCGGCGGCGACTGGGCCTCGCGCGCCGAGGGCGCCCACCTGATGTTGAGCGAGGCGACGAGGCAGGGCGACGCCGGGGACAAGGAGCACCCCCACCACCTCACGGCCTCAGAGGCCGGGCGGATAGCCCGCGAGGCTCAGGTCAAGCGACTTGCGCTCACCCACATCCCTCCCCACTTGGACCCGGCGAGGTCGGTCCACGAGGCCGAGCTGGCGTTTGACCGCCCGGTGCGTTTGGCGGCGCCCGGCGCCTGTTTCGACGTGTGAGCGCCCCCCCACCGGTTTCCTAATGCTCTGGACTCGGTATACCGTAGTTTGTGCATTGAGAATCCGTCGCTTGGCGGCTCGGCTCGCCGCCCACTGTCCGTTGGAGGCGAGCGCGTGACCGACCGACCCGGAGACCGGCTCCGCCCGGTCACCTTGGAGTTGGGTTTCACGGAGGCGACGCCCGGCTCGGTGCTGATCTCGATGGGCAGGACCCGCGTCTTGTGCACGGCCTCGGTGGACGAAGCGGTCCCCCGTTGGCTGCGCGACACCGGGAGGGGGTGGGTGACGGCCGAGTACGCCATGCTCCCCGGGTCTTCGAGCGACCGTGTGCGGCGGGATCACATCTCCGGCGGGCGGGCCAAGGAGATCTCCCGGCTGATCGGCCGCTCGCTGCGCGCCGGAGTCGACATGGAGTTGATGGGGGAGGTGACGGCGAGGGTCGATTGCGACGTCATCGAGGCCGACGGGGGCACTCGCACCGCGGCGGTGACGGGCGCCTGGGTCGCGCTGCATCAGGCTCTTGAGGACGCCGTGGAGAGGGAGGTCGTCGCCCTGAGCCCGGTCATCGACGAGATTGCGGCGGTCTCGGTTGGGATCGTCGACGGCGAGTTGTGGCTGGACCTCGACTATGGGGCGGACGTGAGCGCCGGGGTCGACCTGAACGTGGTCATGAGCGGGCGGGGCCTGATCGTCGATGTGCAGGGGACGGCTGAGAAGGCGCCGTTCTCGCGGGGGGATCTCGACCGGCTGCTGGACCTCGCCCGCTCGGGGATCGTGGAGCTGCACGACATGCAGCGGCGGGCGGTGGCCGATTGATCCCGAGGCTGGTCATAGCGTCGAGGAACCCGGGCAAGTTGCGCGAGATCGAGGAGATCCTGGGCCCGTTGGGGGTGGCGGGCGAGGTCGTGCGCGGCTTGGATTGGGGCGATGTCGAGGAGACCGGCGAGACGCTCGAGGAGAACGCACTGTTGAAGGCTCGCGCGGTGTGCGAGGCGACGGGCTTGCCCGCGCTGGCGGACGACACCGGTCTTGAGGTCGAGGCGCTCGGCGGGGCACCGGGGGTGAGGACGGCGCGTTTCGCCGGGCCCGGCGCCTCCGCCGCCGACTACACGGCCCGGATGCTGGAGGCGATGGACAACGCCTCGACCCGTGGAGCGCGTTTTCGGACGGTGGCGGCGCTGGTGTTCCCCGACGGCGCCGAGGTCGTCGCCGAGGGCTCCCTGCATGGCGCGATCGCCGAGTCGGCGAGGGGGGCGGAGGGGTTCGGCTACGACCCGGTCTTTGAAGTGGACGGCCGGACGCTGGCGGAGATGAGCCCTGAGGAGAAGAACGAGCTGTCCCATCGGGCCCGCGCCGTGAGGGCGCTGGCCTGGGAACTGGGTGCGGGCGGGGAGACTTGAACTCCCACGGGATCGCTCCCACAGGGACCTAAACCCTGCGCGTCTGCCAATTCCGCCACACCCGCTCGGCGACTCATTGTCCCACAATTGCGGCCCAGCCGCGGGCAGGGCTGGGCGCCGACCCGCGGGCGGGGGCGGCTGGCCGATGGTGGGTCGCCTGGGATTCGAACCCAGAACCTGCGGGTTAAGAGCCCGTTGCGCTGCCAATTGCGCCAGCGACCCGGCGAGGATCGTAGCGGGGCGCCCGCTTGTGCGCCCAAGCGGCCCGGCCCCCGCCCGCGCGGCCTGAGGGCCGGGGTGTGCGG
>Ga0209681_1000024_pt1 | contig 46630 bp, 35 predicted proteins | sample WorMetLIZISLAND2_3_FD_187416 | JGI IMG/M metagenome (GOLD analysis project Ga0209681, IMG submission 187416) | Marine gutless worms symbiont microbial communities from Max Planck institute for Marine Microbiology, Germany - Olavius clavatus LIZARD... ... | reverse complement strand
GGATTTGGCGTTACCGTCGGCGTGGGTGGGCACAAAAATGCCTCGATCAATGGTGTATGCTTGCCAGAACCGTGGACCATTCGGCTGTGCATAAATTCGCCGACATGCTGGAACGGCGTGCCGATGGCATTTTGAATCATTGTGATTTTCCAATCCATACCAGCAAACTGGAAGGCGTGAACAACAAAATAAAGGTGATTAAACGAAAAGCCTATGGATTTCATGATGATAGATATTTTTCATTGAAGGTCATACAGGCTTTTTCCTACAACTAATCGGGAGAAGAACCTTATTTTCAAATTCATCGTAAAGATATTCAAGGGATATGGTGATGCTATCGTTTGCCTTGAAAATACCGGCGACCCCTAGTTGCTTTTTCGGAAGGAAAGAGGAGGGGCTTTCACTAAAACCATATCGGAACGCCATTTCCAGGGGATCCAAAGGCAGGAATCCGAATTCGAAATTCCAGGCTTTTGGTTTGATACGGTTCCCATCCTCTGAAAAGGAATCCATGGAAGCGATATACTCAGTTTCTATAAAATAGCGCTTCATAAACGAAGCTGAGATAAAAGAATTGAAACCCGACACATGTTTTTCAATTTCTCCCGACGGAAACAATTTTTTCAGCTTTTTGCTGTCTGTAATATTGGATATGTACGAACCACCGGCTTTTAGCTCGAGGCCGGGCGCGGCATTCTCCGGAAGTGAAAAAAACAATGTTCCAGTATAGTTTTTGATATGATCGTTGGAATCTACCTCGTCCACATCCCCGTTGAACAGGCCTATCGTAAAATTAAAGGTTCCGACGTAAGCACCAAGTACCAAAGCGGTTTCTTCCACCTTTCCCAACTCCCTTGTCAGATAGGAATCGCTAGGCAAACGACTATCGTAATTACCGAACGGAACAGTCATTTTTCCAAGGCTCACATACCAAGTTGAACCAAGAGAGATATCAGGCTCCATTACGTCTTCCGCCTGAAAATGCAGGGTGCATTCTTCGGTAGTAACCTCACCACTATTATCGCTTTGAAATTGAGCATAACCCCTTATCGAATCGGAAAACTGAACGGAAACGCCAACCTCGATCGAACCAAGTTCCGCATCGCTTTTTTTACTTTCGACTCCGTCCTCCTCCTTGCGCACATAAAAGACGTCAAACTCAATCTCACCAGTGATTTCTATCTCCCGGGTTTTTTCTTTTTGTTCCTTTGGTTCTTCTCGTTCTCCTTCAATTTTTTCAATGGTTTTGCCTTGAGCAACGTAAACATTGGTGAAACAGAGCAAACAGAACATAAGAACCATAAAAAACACAAATGTTTTACTCATAAATAGCGCTTCTGCTCGAGAAGTATCCACAAGGGCCGTCAGTCGGAAAGTAGGATCTTATGGCATTTTATTTTCTCAGCGTGTTGGAACCGGATACATCAAAACCGGTAATTGATACCAAGGTATCCGCCAAAGGCAGTATGGTCGTCCACGGTTCCCTTCCTCCCCGATACCTTATCCATATACTCCCATTCCGCAATATGATGATCGAGCCTCGCGCCCAGTTCGACGGTCCAGCGTTTTAAAAGCGTATAGCGCGGTCCGGCGGTAGCGGAAAAGATGAAATCCGTTCCGGGGTTCGTTTCGATTTCGAACCGCCCTCCGCCGACAGTGGCACCTTTCGCAGTATCGACTTCGATGAAACTTATCCCCAAACCTCCTGTCACGAACCATGACAAACCGCCTTCCGGGTTCTCGGCAAACCGCCTTTCGATCCAGGACGAAATCGTAACGGCGTCTCCCGTCGCATCGATGGGTTCCACAGATTTGTCCTGGTACACGCCAACGATGGTCGCCGGTTCTTCCACGTCGAATTCCGCATAATGATCCAGACTTACACCCACCAGCCAATGGTCAGCGATACGATAACGGCCCATGATACCTCCGCCGCTCATGTCGTTCGTTGGCTCACCCCCATCGACTGTAACGATATTCCCCCGTACGCCGAATTCAAATTTCTCGAGGTCCCCGGAGAAGGCCGTAAGAGATAATGCGGCCATGGCCAATAGAGTAAAAAGTGCGATTTTAATGATTTTTCCCGATTTCATATAACCTCCCATGTGTGAAAGTACCAATATGCATGTGTTTGTAAAATCTATCCCAAATGCCTTCGGAATCAAGCGTTAGGAAGATAAGCGTCACAAAAAAGGGGATGAATGGCATCCGTCCCTGAATCCATGCCGTCCGGTGGAAAATTCTTTATTCCCACCCCCGCGTGGTATATGTTCTTTTAAAAAGAGGAATGACATGAAGATTCTTTTGTTCCGATTACGTTATGTGATTTTAATCGTCTTGTTGGTGGTTGCGGCGAACGCCTTGCTTGCGATGTATAATTTGGAACAATTCGAGACCTTTACAACCCTTGCGCTTCAACGGGAAGGGCTTTTGCTGGCGCATGCCCTGGAAGCCGGAATCGCATCCCATGCCGAGGCCGCCGATACATTCGAACTGCAGAAGAGAATCGATCGGTTTGTCGCCGCCCGGGATTTTGATATTGAACTGAATATCATCCTGTTGGACGGGAAAAAATCGAAAATTGTTGCCAGCAACATCAGGGGCAATATCGAGGAGACCTCGGAGGATGAACACAGGGACCTTCTTGCATCGCTCAAACATGGAAAACCCGTCATTTCCATTGGCGAGGGAAATGAGGAAGATGACGATGAAATCCCGATGGATGACGAACCGTTTGATTTCCACGCGCAAAGATCTCTCAACATCATGGTTCCCCTGATCGTAAACGAAAAAGGACTTGGAAGCATCAATGCAAGATTGTCATTAGATCCTTTTTATAAAAAGAGAGATGCAATTGGTTTAAGCATACTGGCCGCCACGGTTATTGAAATACTATTGGTGCTCGCGGGCCTTGCGATTCTTATGCGATTTTTGATCGAGGAAAGATCGAAACTGTTGCAGGAGGAAACCTTGCGTTTCCAGGCTGAACTCAAGGCGCTCCAGGCCCAACTCAATCCCCATTTCCTTTTCAACACACTCAACAGCCTTTCCGTTCTGATCACCGAGGACCCGGAGCTTGCCGAGGAATTGACCATTGAAATGGCCGACCTTTACCGCGGTATTCTTGGTGCAAGCAAGAAAGTGTGGTGGACGCTGGGCGAAGAGATCGAACTGGTAAAAAACTACTTGAATATTGAATCCGTGAGACTAAAGGAGAAAATCGAGTTTTCAATCGATATTTCCCAGGGAAGTGAAAATATTCGTATCCCATGCCTCATCATAGAGCCCCTGGTTGAAAATGCCATCAAGCATGGCATAAAAACCGCGGTGTTTGGCGGAAGAATTAAAATCGACATCATATTGAACGGCGATCTGACAATAAAGGTGGAAGACGCGCTGAATACAAACGATGATTACCCAACATCGTCAAGTCATTACGAAAGCGAAAAAACGGGAATCGAAAACATCAGAAAAAGGCTGCATATCCTGTATGGAGAAAAAGCGAATTTCAGTCTGGATATATCGGGACATGGGGCGGTGAGTACGATCATAATAAAAGACGCAGCAGATATGAAACATGTCGAAATATGAAGCGATACTGGTGGATGATGAGGAGTTGGCAAGGCACAGGCTGAAAAAACTGCTGTCCCGGATACCAACCATACAGCTCGTTGCGGAAGCTGCAAATCCCTTTCAATGCCTGGAACTCATAGAATTGTATAAACCCGACCTGCTTTTTCTGGATATTCAGATGCCCGGCTTGAACGGTTTTGAAATGGTCCAGCAAATTCCGGACGAAAAACTGCCGGTGATCATCTTTGTCACCGCTTACGATCAGTATGCGCTCAAGGCTTTTGACAGTCTTGCCATCGATTACCTCCTCAAACCGATCAGGTTGTCGCATCTTGAAAAACTGGTTTCAAAACTCGAATCATTTGAAAACGCATTTCAACAAGCCGCGCAAAATGCCGGCGCAAGGACTTTACATGAAAATCCCCTGACGGATTATACCAAACGGTTTGCGTTGAAATACGGGAATAAATGGCGTATTGTGGAGGAAAAGGACGTTGTGATGTTTTTTGCTGAAAATAAGTTTTGCTATCTGCGCTCTGTCGGGAAAGACAGCATTATCAATTTTACACTTCGGGAACTGGAAAGCAAAATCGATCCCGCCGTATTTGCGAGAGCGCACAGGTCTTCCATTATATCGCTGCGATATGTGAAAAGCTACAAATCAATTGGCTCGGGAAGGCTTGAAATCACTCTAAAGGACGGTATGAAGGTGCAATCGAGCAGATCATATTTACATGGTTTGAAAAAACGCCTGCCGGGTTGATGATTTACCAAAATCGTGGTTTCGAAGCTGGTTCCCGCGCTCCAGCTTGGGAACCTTGTAAAAATTGTCTGATAGGCAGCCCTTTCGCCGCGTTTAGGCAGCATCAGGGGATAGCGAGCCGGCACCGGCTATCCTGATTCCCCCCTTGCCAAAACGCAAGTATAACGAGGGGATAACCAATAGATTGAGCAGGGTGGAAGTAACCAGTCCCCCGAGGATTACGACGGCCATTGGAAGCTCTATCTCATGGCCGGGAATATCGCCGGCCACCACCAAGGGCACAAGAGCCATCCCCGTGGTTAGCGCAGTCATCAAAATCGGCGCCAAGCGTTCACGTGCACCCCGCAGAACAAGATCGAGACCGAAGGTCATGCCTTCATGCTGCTCCAGATGCTGAAAATGATTGATCATCATAATACCGTTACGCGCGGCGATTCCCAGAATTGTGAGAAAACCGACTATCGAACCAAGGGAAATGACGCCGGTGCCACAATATGCCGCCAGTACGCCGCCCACAAGGGCCGACGGTAATGTTAAGAAGGCTAACATCGACAAGCGCCATACACCGAAGGAACTTTGCAGGAGAAATAAAATCCCAATTACGGCCGCAATGACAAAGCCGATCATGCGCTTTTGCACTGTTTGCCGTTCCGCATATTCCCCCAACAGCTCCGGATGAAAGCCAAGCGGAAATTCAACGGTTTTGAGAGCCCGTTCGACATCGGCCACAACAGACCCAAGATCACGCCCACGCACGTTGGCGCCGACATCGAGACGTCGAGCGGAACCCTCCCTTTTAATATAGTTAGGAGTCGATACGATGCGTACGTCGGCAACGTCCGATAGCTTTACCGACCCGCCTGCCGGTGTATCGATCAGAAGATTTCGAATACTGGTCATGCTATGGCGGTTTTTTTCCGTGCCCCAGACGCGCACATCGAATATTTGGCCATCCGCATATCGGTCCGACACTTCTATGCTTGCGAGATACGCAGCCGCCGCCCGGCGCACATCTCCCGGCTTCAAACCGTATGGTTTGGCCGCAGCAAGGTCCACCTTGATCTCCACCGTCGGTACAAAAGTTTGTAGCCCAACGTGCAAATCAATAATACCTTCGATATCCGAAAGGGCTTTTTTGACTTCCTCGGCCTTTTGACGAAGAATTTTCAGATCCTCCCCGTAAATGCGCACGACCACGGCCTCACTGCTGCCGGTGAGCACTTCCCTGATTCTCTCTTTAAGATATGTCAATACATCGCGGAAAAGCCCCGGATAACCGTCAACCACCTCTTGAATAGCATTCAGCGTCTTGTCATAATCTACAGCGGGGTCGACGCTGATCCAATTCTCGCCGAAATACATACCCACCACCTCATCCATGTACATGGCCTGACCAATGTGCGCCCCGAAGTTTTGAACTCCCGGTATGGCTCGCAGTTCCTTGCTCCCCTGAATTGTGATTCGGACCATTTCAGGATGGGATGTGCCTGGCTTGGTCAACCAGTGCATGAGAAAGTCCCGCTCTTTGAATGAGGGAAGCAAAGAGTGCCCGAGACGCGGCAGAACGATAACCCCGGCCAAAAAAACGATGCCGACCGTGATATATGCCCAACGCGGATTGGGGATGATTCGTGAAAGAAACCATTCATATCCACGCCGCAGCCACACAATCAGGGGAGATGTGCGGTTTTCCAGCGGGGTATTACGCAGTAGCAACAGGCTCATGGCCGGTGTAACGGTTAGAGCCACCAACATGGATGCAAGAACCGCCAGCGCGTATGAGAAAGCCAACGGCTGGAAAAAGGCGCCGGACAAGCCTTTCATGAAAAAAACCGGCAGCAAGGCGATTACTTCGATCAATGTTGCGTAAACGATGGCGCTACGAACTTCGATGGAGGCATCGAGAATTACCCTCGCCACCGATGCGATCGTCCTGCCGTCGCCTTTTTTCCGATGCATCTGCAACCGTCTCGCGATATTTTCCACATCAATGATGGCATCGTCGACAACAGCTCCCAGCGCGATCACAAAACCGGCCAACACCATAGTGTTGATTATCGTGCCATTAAGATAAAGCACAATCAAGCCGGCGGTCAGGGACAATGGTATCGCCACGCAACTGATTACTGCGACACGCCATTCAAAAAGAAAGGCAAAAAGGACGAGGATCACCAGCACGCAACCTATAACTAAAGCTTTGCTCAGATTGTTGATAGCCATTTCGATAAAAGTGGCCGGTCGGAAAATTCTAGAGTCGACTTCAACGCCTGGCAGACCGGGAGTCAGTGCACTGAGGGCTTCTTCCACACTCCGGGTCACTTGCAGTGTGTTGGCCCAAGGGAACTTTTCAACAATCAGCAAAAGCCCGGGACCGTCATTGATAATCCCATCTCCGATCAGAGGTTGGTGCCCCTCCACGACCTGAGTGATATCACCCAGGCGAACCGTCTCGCCGTCTTGTCCCTCGAAGCTTACCTTTGCGAGATCCGCGGGTGTTACGATGGGCATAACATGCCGTATGCCGATCCTTTGATTGGGGGTATCGATAAACCCCCCTGTGCCGACCATGGTTCCATTGGTATATTGTAACAATCCTGCATCCAGAGCGTCCCCGCTGACTTCCAGGATTTTATCAAGTGTAACGCCGTTATCACGCAGCCGTTGCGGATCAGCCAGAACATGCAGCATTTCTTTACGTTCTCCCCACATGGCCACGTTTGCCACACCGGGGACGGAAAGCAGACGAGGTCTGATCTTCCAATGGGCGATCATAGACAACTCGATCAAAGAATAATCTTTAGAAGAAAGCCCGATCTTCATGCACCGGCTTGTCGCCGACAACGGTTGAAGTATGAAGGGCGGAGTGGCCCAGCTCGGCAACATCGGTGTTGCCATAGCAATTCTTTCCTGAACCAATTGACGCGCTTGAAGCAAATCGGCGTTCGGCTCAAAAATGAGTATGATTGAAGACAATTGAGGGACAGATTTTGAACGAATGATATCAAGCCCGGCGACGCCGATGAGTGATTGTTCCAGCGGAATTGTCACCAGGGACTCCACCTCTACAGAGGAAAGCCCGAGACATGGGGTTTGAATTTCAACTAAAGGCGGTGCAAATTCGGGGAAAACATCCACCGGCACATCGTGGCGAATTGTACCAATGCCGAAGTACATCATGACTATGGCGACAGCGATGACGATGAACCGGAACTTCAGGCTGGAACCTACGAGCCAACGGAACATAATAGACCTCCCACCGCATTTGTTAGATAAACTGTTTATCCATTTGGCCCAGATCAAATTCTTGTTCGTTGCCAATACCGAACAGCGAACTCAGGGCGGGAACAACCATAATATTGACCAAAGTACAAGTTACCAGACCACCTATCACGACAATGGACATGGGATAAATTATTTCGAGACCGGGAATGTCGCCAAAGAAGAAAAATGGCAGGAGCGTACCCACGACCAAAGCCGCAACCGTTATAATCGACGCCACCTGTTCCTGAGTCCCGCGTATGATAAGCTCAGGCCCGAAAGTTTCGCCTTCTTGTAGTTCAAGGCGCTTGTAGCGCCTTATAAGTACAATACTGCTACGAATGGAAATACCGAAGACCATGATAAAACCGGCAATTGAACCCAACGTAATCGTACCGCCGGCTGCAAAGACTGCTATCGCGCCTCCCGACAAAGCCATGGGCAAAGTAAAGAAAACAATAAAGGCTGATCGCCAGCTTCCTAAAGCCGCTTGCAAAAACAGTACGATTCCAATGACAGTGAAAATAGTCACGGCCCTTATTAGATCAGGTGCGGTATTACGTCCCGAATATCGTTCGATTAGCTCCGCATGGTACTTCAGAGGGAATTGCACGGTTTGAATTGCGCGCTCTACATCCTTTGCGACCAGACCGATACCGCGACCTCGCACTTTAGCGCCGATATCGAGATGACGTGAAATTCCTTCGCGTTTGATAACCTTTTGAGACGGTACAATGCGAACATCGGCTACATCCGTCAATCGTACGTGGCTACCATCCGGCTTATCAATAATGAGTTCTCGGATTCTATTCAAATCAGAGCGTATCTCCGGTTTACCCCACACCACTACATCGAATACTTTTTGTTCCTCGAACAGACTTCCGACTTCAATTCCGGACAATAGCACGGCAGATGCGCGACGCACATCGCCGGGTTTAATTTTGTGACGCTCCGCTGCTCCAAGATCAACTTCTATTTCTATTACCGGCTCTTCGATCTGGTGTTTTATATCCAAATCGGCAATCCCTTCAATCTTCGAAAAAGCGAGTCTTAGCTCCTCTGCCTTGTTGCGAAGAACTTCGAGCTCATGTCCGTATATGCGAACTTTGATATCGTCAGCTGATCCAAGTAATTTATCTTCGATCCTATTGTTTGTATAAGTCAAAACTTCGGAAGTAAAACCAGGATAGCCGGCCACCACCTGCCGCACGGTCGCCACCGTCACATCATAATTTGCCGCCGAATCGATATTAACCCAAAGTTCGCCGGCATTGATATTTTCAACCTTATCCGACATGACTGCGCGTCCTGAAAGACCGCCTACATTTTGAACACCGGAAATCTCCCGCAATTCACGGCTGATTTTAGTTAAGATGCGGTTCATCTCCGGATGTGATGTGCCCGGTGCGCTGGTCATTTTAATTTGCAGACTGTTCTCCTTTAGCCTTGGGACCAACTCCTGTTCCGTATTGGACCACATCGCCACACCGCAAATCGTAAAAGCCGCGATAACAATGAATGAAACGCCCGGTCTGCGGACACTGCTGGAAAATAAGGTAACATATACACGGTGCATCCATTGAGCTAATGGTGGTTCGCGGTAATTCGAATGCTCTTTGGAAAACAGCAGCACGCTCAGTACCGGTGTAACTGTCACCGCCACCGCCATGGATGCCGCGATGGCAGTCAAATAGGACAAAACAAGCGGTTCCAAAAAGGCGGCAGCCAAGTCCTCCTTGATAAAAAAGATTGGTGCCGTAGCCAATACGATGATCAGCGTGGCATAGGCAAAATCGCTGCGGGTTTCACGCATGGCCTTAATAATCGTTACAGCAACTGAATCTTTATTGCCTTCCCGGTAATTGCTTTGCAGACAACGGACGATGTTTCCAACATCGGTGACGACATCATCAATGATGATTCCCAGCGCTATTACGAACCCTGCCAAGGCCATTACATTCATTATCGTCCCACACAGATAAAAAACGACCAACGCTGTACACAAAGACAACGGGATCACAATAAGGTTTACCAATGCGATACGCCTTTGGAACTGCAAGATAACTATCATTACAAAAACAAATAAGCAGCCGAAAAGCAGTGTTTTGCTCAAATTGTCGATGGAGGTCTCAATATAAGTCGCCGGACGAAAAATGCTGGTATCAATTTCTATCCCCGATAGACCGGGTTGTAATTTTGTAAGAGCATCTTCAACCTTCTCGGTCACTTCCAAGGTATTGGCCCAGGGGAATTTCTCAACAACCAGCAAGAGACCGGGGCCGTCACCGACAACCGAGTCCCCGATAAGCGGTTGATGATTTTCCACTACTTCGGCCACATCGCCTAAGCTCATAGCTGCCCCTTCTACTGTCACACGAGCCAACTGATCCGGCTCAACAATCGGCAGCACATGCCGGACTCCAAGTCTTTGGTTGGGAGTGTCAATCCAGCCGCCGCTGCCGGGGGTTGATGCATGTAAGAAACTCAGCGGCGAAACCCACAATGCATTTCCGGCGGTCTTGATGACTTGGTGCAATGAAACATCATTATCTTTCAATACTTCCGGATCGACTTGCACTTGTATCTGGCGCTTTCTCTGCCCCCAGATAGCTACATTCGCAACGCCGGGGATACCCATTAAGGTAGGCCTGATGGTCCACCGGGCTAGCACCGACATGTCGATGTGAGAAACCTTTTCCGATGAAAGTCCGATCTTCATTACCCGGTTGGTTGATGACACCGGTTGAAGCATTGCCGGTGGTTTCGATACATTCGGTAATGCCCCTGCCCCTGTAAGGCGCTCTTGCACCATCTGCCGAGCTACCAGGATATCGGTACCCGGTTCGAAGATAAGAACAATTGATGATAAACCGGGAATCGAATCGGAACGAATTTCATTGACCCACGCCACGCCGCTGAGCAACTTGGCTTCCATCGGTACGGTGACCAACTCTTCGACTTCGGCGGCTGAAAGCCCCAGTGCTTCTGTCTGAATTTCAACATACGGTGATGCAAATTCGGGCAAAATGTCTATATTTTTATCATCAACTTCGGTGACGCCAATTAGTAGGACTAAAAACGCGACTGCAATCACCAGCGCCCTATGCTTTAAACTAGCCGTGATAATCAAACGTAACATATCAGGCCTCCCCTTTTAATCAATGTCCAATCTCAAATTCAGCGCCGAACAATTCTGCTGCTCCCACCATGACAACTAAAGTGCCTACGGTCGGCCCTTTTGAAAGAATTGCCTGCTCTCCGTCTATATTATCTATTTCGATTGAATGCCTTTTAAATACCAGTGGGTCACTAGTAATATACGCCCATGTGTGACCATGGGAATCGTACAATACCGATGAATAAGGAATGACCAGTTGTTTCTTAAGGACACCTGAAATCTCCTTTTGTACTTCAACAACTGGTGCCGTTTCAATGCCGAGCCGTTGCCCAAAATCCGCGATTGACAAGGGATTTATAACGAAAAAGATTGAAAAACCTCGTTGATTCAGTCAGATTAGGAAAGGATACCGGCCTTCGTGATCTGTTGAAGCTGGAGCAGATGCCGTCATCGGATGCCACCGGCGACTTTCTTCGGCGCAGCTTTTCAAATGGGGGTCTGGAAGGTCCGGGGGAAGTGAACCGCCGGATACTCCGGCGCGGCCTCAAACATGACGGGATCAAGGGCTGCACGCTGGATATTGACGCAACGGCCATAAAGGCGGCCAAGCGGCTGGCCCACTGGACGTACAAGGGCTTTAAAGGGTATATGCCCATGGCGGGTCACTTGGCGGAGAACGGGCTGATTGTCGGTGATGCGTTTCGCCAGGGCAACGAGGCGCCGGCGTCTTGGAATCTTGCGTTTATCAAGTATTGTCAGCGTCAGCTGCCCAAAGGAAAAAAGATCACGGCGCTTCGGGCCGATAGCGCTTCGTACCAGGCGGAGATGTTCAACGTCCGGAGGGCGGGTATTTGTTGTTTCTTTGGAATCATCGCGTCGTCGCTGTTCCATAATCATCATGCCGGGATGATTTTATAGCGACTATCGCTGTTTTTTGGGCCTAACAAATAAATTGACTTCATTTAGATGATTGCCTATTTATTAAAGGTTAGTGATATTCATATTAACAACCTCCATGGCCGTAAACAGCTACAACGAACGATGAAAGTCTTTCTTTTGTACATATTTTGGTAAGACTTTTCATATAAACCGTAAAAAAAGACCTTTGCAGAACATCTGTTTTTGTTCACGCTCAAGGAAGGCGAAAAATGTAACCGGATGGATATATTGAATATTTCGAGGATTACATTTTGAGCGTGACGCCAAAATTGGGTAAAAAGGGAGTTATGCAAAGGTCTCAAAAAGAGATCATAACGCCTGTGATACCACTTTTTGGGGCTTGGGCATTCCTATCCGATCAAACAGTGGTATTGACCCGCACAACCTTCAAGAAAGCGGTTCATGAAAAAGAAAATATTGATTAACGCCGTTGACCCGGAAGAGTGCCGTATCGCCCGCGTTGCGGAAAACCTTTTGGAAGATTTTTATACGGAAAGCGCCTCACACCAAATTACCCAAGGCAATATGTATAAAGGCATCATCGCAAGGGTTGAGCCGAGCCTGCAAGCGGCGTTTGTAGACTACGGTGCCGAGCGGCACGGATTTTTACAAATCAGCGACATCCACAGCGATTACTACAATGACTATCCTTCAGGGAATCCCACCATCAGGCAGTTGGTCAAACGGGGACAAGAACTGCTGGTTCAGGTCGTAAAAGACCCCCAGGGTACCAAAGGCGCTCTTTTGACCACTTTTTTGTCGTTGGCGGGGCGGCTGGTGGTGCTGATGCCCGGCAGCGGGAACCTTGGGGTTTCGCGTAAAATTGAGGCGGAAGCGGAACGCTCCCGACTCAAGCAAATTATCCATGGCCTGAAACCACCCGAAGAGTTTGGCCTGATCGTGCGCACCGCCGGCGAGGGTGCTTCCAAAACCGCCCTAACCAAAGATTACCGTTATTTGATGCGGCTTTGGAAAACGCTCAAAGGCAATGTCATGCATATGGCCGCACCGGTTTTAATGCACAAGGAAAGTAGCCTGGTAGAGCGTTCCCTGCGGGACAATTTTACACCCGAAGTGACTGAAATATTAATCGATAACGAGGCGGTGTATAATGAGGCGCGCCAATTTATGGGTATTATTTCACCCAAATACAAAAAGATTGTCAAATTGTACAAAGGCGACAAGCCGATTTTTACTAAATACGAGCTGGAAAGAAAAATCACCTCAATTTTTGAAAACCGGGTGGAGATGAAATCAGGCGGATCAATCGTCATTGAGCAGACGGAAGCGCTGGTCTCCATTGATGTCAATTCCGGCAAGGCCACCCGCGAAAAATCCATAGAGAGCACCGCCTTCCAAACGAATCTCGAAGCCGCTGAAGAGATCGCCCGCCAATTGCGCCTGAGGGATATGGGCGGTCTGATTGTCATCGATTTTATCGATATGCGCGACACCAAGCATCGCCGGGAAGTGGAGCAGACCCTAAAACGCTTTCTTAAATTTGATCGCGCCAAAACCAGAGTCGGCCGGATCTCCATGTTCGGCTTAATGGAGATGATCCGCCAACGTATCCGGCCTTCGATCCGATTCGGCAGCTATGTGCTATGCCTCCATTGTAAAGGTAAAGGGCAGATTCCAACCCCCGATACCTTGGGTGTTGCCTTTTTACGGGAATTGAGCTTAAAGAGTATACGGGTCAAAACCAGAACCGTCACCGGGTATGTCCCTCCGGCGGTGGCCGATTTTTTGTTAAATAAGAAACGCAAAGAGCTGCTGGGCCTTGAACAGAGACGGCAGATTTCCATCATCATTAAAACCGATTCCGGTTTAGTGCCCGGTGAGCATAAAATTACGGTGAATTAATTCTCCAGAGCCGGCAGCCCTAAAACCCGGAAGGAGGCGGCATGACCCAACCCCTCAATACCCGCGGCAAAGTCCTTTGGCCCGTCATTCTGGTGATCTTGTTGGTCTTCATCATCGGGTTGGGCTGGAAACTTCTGCTACAGCGCAAAAAGAGCGCCGATCCGGTAACGGCCATCAATCAAACCGCTTCCCAAACGGCAGACGAAGCGCGCCAACCCATAGCACCCGAGCCGGTGGTGGATTTTGAAAAAATGGGAAAAAGTGAAGCGATGACTGAACGAAAAGCGGCCCTGGGAATCGATGAAAGTGTCGATATGGTGGTGACAGCGGGTGACACCCTAAAGATCGGAGAGACCACCATCCCCTTCGACGATATTCTAGCCAAAATTCGTATTAAAAGTGGGCAAATCGGCGAGGGTGATCTTCAAACGGACGGTGCGTCAGCGGAAATCACGCCCACCGTGGCCGAAATCGATCAACTGGCCGCCGACATCCAAGCCGAGCTAGACGCCGTGGAGCAACAATTGTCCGATGCGCAGTTAGCTCCTGACGTCCGATCGGCCTTGACTGAAAAGCGCAGCCGGCTCAAGCAGCTCAGCAATACCTATAACGAATACAAAAACCTGAACGACGCGCTGGCAGTGACCCAGGAACGGCTCAAGATGGTATCGGAAGAGACCGACAAGAAAACGATTCAACAGGAAATAGCGACACTGCAACAGCAGATAGCCGACAAAAAAGAGGTCATTATCGCCCAAATTAAAGCCGGCAACGCCATGGGGGCTTACGGTCTTCATGTGGTCAAACCCAACGATAATATCTGGAATATCCATTTCCAGTTTCTCAAAAGTTATTTTGCCAAACGCGGTATCACGGTTTCACCTGTAGCCGATGAGCCCTTGCGGACAGGCAGAAGCTCGGGATTCGGTAAATTGCTGAAATTTTCGGAAAACATGGTCCATATCTATAACTTAAAAACACGGCAAATTGATCAGGATCTGCACACCATAGAACCCCTGAGTAAAATTATCGTTTTTAATTTGGGCCAGGTGTTTGCGTTGTTAAACACCCTTAACTACAACCGGATCAACCATATTGAATTTGACGGGGAGACCTTGTGGCTGCCGACAGAGTCCTAACACCCTGTGACAGACCGAACCGGCTCAGACAGACAGGTTCCCACATATTTTTAGAGTTGTTTGACGTTTTATTTGAAATTGCTGTATATGGACGCACGTTTTACAACCATGACCCAACCGGCAGTGGTCGTCGCAGCCGCTACGACCGGGACACATAAGAGATGGAACGTCATGCTCACGGAAACCCTCTGATTCGGGACAGAGGTCTATATTTGATAACGCAAGGAGGATTTGTTTTGTTGAACACAGCTTATGCCATGGGGCAGGCGGGTGCCGCGGGGGGCAGTGCCGGCGGGTTCGCTTCTTTTATTCCACTGATTTTGATGTTCGTGATTTTCTATTTCCTGCTGATCCGGCCTCAACAAAAACGGGCCAAAGAGCATCGGGAAATGGTTGCCGCACTAAAAAAAGGTGACCGTATTATCACCTCCGGAGGGATTTACGGACGCATCACCTCGGCTTCGGACACCACCGTAACCGTGGAGATTGCCGATAAGGTCCGCATCAAGCTTAACCGGGGCAACGTCGGTAGCCTGGCGCAGCCCGCGTCCGCGCCTGAAACCGCGGATGGCGGTAACAATTAGATTCCATTCGCCGCTGATTTTTTTTATTCGTTTGGAAGCGACCCTTTTTGTGTAACTGCAAAAAGGGTCTGCCTCTAATAGCGGCAGCTCATCTTGGATGAGAAACGATACGGATCAATATTTAGAAGGATTGTTGTTGTGAAAAATTTATCATGGCGCAATATCGCCGTCCTGATTGTCATTGTCGGCGCGCTCATCTACACGTTGCCCACATTAACCCCCGGCATCTGGCCGCATAAAAAAATCAACCTTGGACTCGACCTCCAAGGGGGGATGCACCTTGTATTGGAAGTCGATGCCGATAAAGCGGTCACCAGTACCATTGAACGCATTGGCCAAGAGCTGCGCCGCCAAATGAAAAGCGCGCGGATTCGCAGTAAGGGTGTAGAAAACCAAAACAATCAAATCATCGTCCAGGTCAATGCGGAAACCGGTGCGCAGAAATTAAACGACCTTTTGGATGACAACTTCCGCGAGTTGCGGCTGGTCTCAGAAAAAATCCAAAACGGTTCAAAGACCGTCGTGCTGAATTTGCCTGATGAAGAATCCAACACCATCCGGCGGTTGGCCATAGATCAAGCCCTGGAGACAATCCGCAACCGGATTGACCAATTTGGCGTTACCGAACCGGATATTCGCCGCCAGGGTGAAAAACGAATTTTGATTCAGCTGCCCGGCATCAGTGACACCGGTCGAGCCAAGGATCTCATTGGCAAGACGGCTCTTTTGGAATTCAAACTGGTCGATGAAAACAACAGCCTGACCGAAGCGGAAAAAGGCAATATCCCTGCGGGAAGTGAAATTCTCTACGAAGAACTTTTTGACTCCCAAACCCAACGCTCCACCAAGATTCCATACTTGATAAAAAAGCAGACCTTATTAACGGGCGCCAATCTAAAGGATGCGAGGGTTCAGATCGACAGCCAGTACAACGAGCCTTACGTATCGCTGGATTTTGACAATAAAGGCGGCCGAATTTTTGCCAGAGTGACTGAGGAGAACGTGCAGAAACGGTTGGCCATTGTTTTGGATAATAAAGTGTACTCGGCACCGGTGATTCAGGAGAAAATTTCCGGCGGCCAGGCCCGGATCACCGGCCGCTTTACCACTGAAGAGGCACGGGATCTAGCCATTGTCCTGCGGGCGGGCGCCCTGCCGGCACCGGTCAATATTTTAGAAGAACGCACCGTGGGGCCCTCTTTGGGTTCCGATTCCATCCGCCAGGGGGTTATCTCCATGCTGATCGGCGGGCTTATTGTGATCTGTTTTATGGTCTTTTACTATAAACTGTCGGGGGTTATTGCCGATATAGCTCTGCTTTTTAACATCTTGATCATGGCGGCGGGCCTGGCAGCATTCGGGGCGACGTTAACATTGCCGGGGATTGCCGGTTTTATTCTAACCATCGGTATCGCGGTGGATGCCAATGTGCTGATTTTTGAGCGCATTCGTGAGGAGTTACGGCTGGGTAAAACGTCCCGGGCCGCCGTGGATGCCGGTTACAACCGCGCCACCCTGACCATTTTGGACGCCAACATCACCACCTTGATCGCGGCGCTGGTGCTCTTTCAGTTCGGCACCGGACCCGTTAAAGGGTTTGCCGTGACCCTGAGCTTGGGTGTTATCGCCAGTCTCTTTACGGCCCTTGTTTTGAGCCGAATGATCTTTGAATACTTAGTGGTCCACCGTCAAACAAAAACGTTGAGCATTTAGGCGTTCCGCTTTTTAGCGAAGGAATTTTAAAATATGCAATTTATCAAACCCGATATCGATATCGATTTTATCGGTAAGCGCAAATTCGGTTTTGCCATCTCGTTACTATTGATTGCCGTTAGCTTTGCTTCCCTGATAGCCCACGGCGGCCCCCGCTACGGCATCGATTTTGCCGGCGGTGCATTGATTCAAGTGAAGTTTGATCAGGCGGTGGAAATCCCATCCATCAAAGCGGGCCTGACCGAGGCGGATATTCCCGGCGCCGGCGTACAAACCTTCGGCCAGTCCCAGGATCGTGAATACCTCATTCGTGTGGAGCACGAAAAAGATAGTCGGAGCGATATGGCCGGTGTCCTGACCACCGCCCTTAACGCCGCTACCGGCACCAAAACTGAAATCCGACGGGTTGAATTTGTCGGTCCGCAAGTCGGTCAAGAGCTACAGGAAAAAGCGCTGATGGCTATGTTTTTTGCGTTGCTTTTTATCACCATTTATATTTCCGGACGCTTTGAGCTAAAATGGCTGCTCAGCGGTGTGGTAGCCGTAACACTGATGGCGGCCGTCTATTTTCTCTCTTTATTTAATGTCAGTATCGTTTTTTTAATTGTCGGCGCCCTCATTGTCAGCTTGATTCTTTTCTGGTTTTTAGAGCTAAAATACGCCATGGGAGCCATTGTCGCCCTGATCCATGATGTCACCATCACCGTGGGAATGTTTTCACTTTTTAACAAAGAGTTTACCCTCCCGATCATTGCGGCGCTGTTGACCATTATCGGATACTCCCTCAACGATACGATTATTGTTTTTGACCGGATCCGCGAAAATATGCGCAAACTCCACCGGCAGCCCATGGCCGCCATTATCAATCAGAGCATTAACGAAACTTTGGGCCGAACGATCCTGACATCCCTGACCACCCTGTTTGTGGTAGTGGCCCTGTTTTTGCTGGGCGGAGGGATTATCCACGATTTTGCCTTTGCATTGATTGTGGGTGTCCTGATCGGGACCTACTCTTCGATATTTGTGGCCAGTGCCATCCTTTTGCTGTGGCAAAGCCGCAAACGCAGGGTGTAACCGGACGACCGAAAGGAAGGGATTACGAACGCCACCGGCACAGATGCGATGGACCATTGATGGGGCCGAAAAAATGGATGCGCAAGATCTGCACAGCTGGATAACCCTAAAAAATGTTCCGGGCATCGGCAATCTGCTCTTTAAACGGCTCATCACCCGGTGCGGCACACCGGAAAGGGTGTTGCGGACCGCACGCAAAAAGCCCCAGACACTTCATACGATTGCCGGCATCACCCCACACCTCATCAGCGCCATGGACCGGGCTGACGCTCCCCATTGGACCTCAACTGAACTGGAAAAAGTACAGGAACAAGGGTATCGGATCATCACTTTAAACGATCCTGATTACCCGTACTTATTGGCTCAAATCCCCGATCCGCCGCCATATCTCTATGTGGCCGGAAATCTGCCCCAAACAAATACCGCCATTGCCATGGTGGGTTCGCGTAAACCGACGTCCTACGGTCGTCAAGCCTGTCAAAAGTTAAGCGCCCAATTGGCCCGCAAAGGAGTGGCGATTATCAGTGGCATGGCCCTTGGCATCGACAGTGCCGCCCACAAGGGGGCTTTATCCGCCGATAGCGGCAAGACCGTCGCCGTTCTGGGAAGTGGGTTGGCATGCATCTACCCACCTCAAAACCGTGGGCTTTTTGAGCAGATCATCCGAAACGGCGCCGTTGTATCCGAATTTGCCCTTTTTGCCCGTCCCGAAGCGCATCACTTTCCCCAGCGTAATCGTGTGATCAGCGGACTCAGCCTCGGTACCGTTGTGGTAGAGGCGGCCGATCGCAGTGGTTCCTTGATCACCGCCCGGCTGGCTGCCGAACAAAACCGTGAGGTCTTTGCCGTGCCGGGCAGTATCGACTCCTTTGAAAGTGCCGGGACTCATCAACTGATCCAGCAAGGGGCCAAATTGGTCACCAAAGCGGATGATATTTTAGAAGAGTTCGGCCAACCAATCGCACCCGCAATGGAAACACCCACAACCCTCTCCCCCCCTTCCCTCAATACGGAACAAGCCCAAATCCACGATCTTTTAACCCCCTATCCGGTTCATATTGATATGCTCGTCAAACAGAGCGGACTGGCGGCGGGAACGGTATCGGGCATCCTTTTACAGCTCGAATTATTGGGGGTGGTCTTGCAATCTTCGGGAAAGCGGTTTAGCTTGCGACAATCGTGACAACATCCATCCGGTGCCGTTACCGGCATGGTATTTAAGATTAAGATTCCCGGTAGGGTGTATAGTGCAATTTTTCGGGAATATGGTTTACGCTGCCGATCAAACGCCCCAACCGTCAAGGAGCATAAATTGAACAAACCCCTTGTGGTGGTGGAGTCACCCACCAAGGTGAAAACCATTAAAAAATATTTGGGCGGCCAATATAACGTGGCCGCCACCGTCGGTCATATTCGGGATCTGCCGACCAAAGAGATTGGCATCGATATCGATAAAAACTTCAAGCCGAAGTATACCACAATTTCCGGCAAACAGAAGGTGATCCGAGCGTTAAAAAAGGCCGCCAGCGATGCGGATCTGATCTATCTGGCTCCCGACCCTGATCGTGAAGGGGAAGCAATCGCCTGGCACACCGCCCATGTGTTAAAAAAGAAGGGCCGCCAATTTCACCGAATATTAATGCACGAGTTGACCCCATCCGGGATCCGGCGGGCTATGTCCCAACCGCTGAAACTGAGCCTTTCCAAATACGAAGCCCAGCAGACACGCCGCATTTTGGACCGTATTGTGGGCTATGAGATCTCGCCGCTGCTGTGGCGTAAGGTGAAAGGGGGCCTCAGCGCCGGGCGAGTGCAGTCGGTGGCCGTACGAATCATCTGTGAGCGGGAACGGGCTATTTTTGCTTTTGAACCCGAAGAGTACTGGTCGATCACCGCCACTTTGGAAGGGAATGATCCTCCCTCGTTTGACGCCAAACTGACCCATAAGAACGGTCAAAAAATCAAAATCACCAACGGTGAAAGCGCCGATGAAATTGCACTATCGCTCTCCGGCCATCCTTTTGTGGTTGACCGGATCATCAACAAAACCACCCGACGCAACCCGTTGCCCCCTTTTACCACCAGCAAGCTTCAACAGGAGGCGATTCGCAAACTACGCTTTTCGGCCAAAAAAACGATGGTGGTGGCCCAGCAACTTTACGAGGGGATTGAGCTGGGCGGCGGGGCGCCGGTCGGACTGATCACCTATATGCGTACCGACTCCATGCGTATTGCGCCGGAAGCGGCCCGTCAGGCGCTGGATCTGATCCGAAAAACCCAAGGCCCCGATTACGCGATGGAAAAACCCCGCTTTTTCAAAAACCCCAAAAAGGTTCAGGACGCCCATGAGGCGATCCGTCCCACAGCGATTGACCGTATTCCGGGCAATCTAGCCCGCCATCTGTCTAAAGACCAGCTGGCCCTTTATACCCTGATCTGGAAACGGTTCGTGGCCTCGCAGATGAAGCCGGCCTTGATAGATCAGCAAACGGTCAAAATCAATTGCAGTGATTGTCAATTTTCGGTCAGCGGCTCCAATGTCCGTTTTCCCGGTTTTATGAAACTCTACCAGGCCTTTAATGAAAACAACGCGCAGAAAAAGAACCAAACGGTGTTACCGTCCTTAGAAAAAGGGCAGGTGCTTACGTTAAAAAAGCTGCTGCCCAAACAACATTTTACCCAACCCCCGCCCCGTTTTTCCGAAGCGTCACTGGTCAAAGAGCTGGAGGAAAACGGCATCGGCCGTCCAAGTACCTACGCGACAATTTTATCGACCATTCAGAACAAAGGCTATGTGACCCGTGAAAAAGGCTATTTTCGCCCCAGCGAATTGGGGTTTATCGTCAATGATCTGATTGTGCAGAATTTCCCCGAAGAATTTGACGTCGCCTTTACCGCCCGGATGGAAGACAATCTGGATAAAATCGAAGCGGCCGAAATTGATCACCTGAAGGTTTTGAAAACCTTTTACAACGGGTTTCAAAAACGGCTGGAAGCCGCCATCGACGGCATGCGCAGCATGAAGGGGCAAGGGATGACCACCGGGATTGACTGCCCGTTATGCAAAGCGCATCAACTGAGTGTCAAGATGGGTAAAAACGGCCATTTTTTAGCCTGCGACGGTTATCCCGCTTGTAGTTACACCAGCAACTACACGCGAGATGGTAAAGGGGTCATCACCCCCGAGGTCCAGGTCCAAGAGGAATCGTCTGACAAGACTTGCCCTCGGTGCGAAAGTCCGATGGTATATAAATCGGGACGTTACGGTCGTTTTTTGGCCTGCACGGGATACCCGGAATGCAAGTATACCGAATCCGTCAGCGGCGGCAACGGCAAAGGGCCATTAATCGGTGTCCCCTGTCCCGAAGACGGCGGTAAAGGCGACCTTATGGAACGTACTTCCAAACGTGGTAAAACATTTTTTGGCTGCAGCCGCTATCCCAAGTGCAAATTTGCTTCCTGGGACAGGCCGGTGGCCCATTCCTGCCCCGATTGCGGTAGTCCCTATCTGTTGGAAAAAGTGCGCAAAAAAACGGGCACATCCTGGGTGTGTCCCAACCGTGGCTGTGGATTTTGGCAATCACCCACATGTGACCCGAGCGCAAAATAATTCAATTAAATCAAAATTTAACTTGACAAGCGCTAGGGATCTTCTTACAGATTTAGCAAATAAACTATTTCAGAGTGCAACTCCATGTTTAATCTGTTTAGCCTTGTCAGCCTGATCGGTATTCTGGTCGGGGGCGTCATCGTCCTTAACCAGGCACAGGGCGGATAATGGTCTGAGCAAACCCAACAGCATTAAAAAACCGTTATCCGTTCAGCGGATGACGGTTTTTTTTTAGCCTTGGTAACATTGTCAAAGGAGGCATCATGCAACTGACAGGCGCCCAGATATTCTTAAAATTACTCGCTGAAGAGGGGGTCGATACTATTTTTGGTTATCCCGGCGGTGCGGTAATCGATATTTACGACGAATTGGAACAAAACGGCCATGAGTTCAGGCATATCCTCGTGCGCCACGAGCAAGGCGCCGTCCATGCTGCCGAAGGATACGCCCGGGCCAAAAATAGTGTCGGTGTATGTCTGGTGACATCCGGCCCCGGCGCCACAAATACGGTGACCGGTTTGGCCGATGCCTACATGGATTCCATTCCGGTAGTGGTCTTTACAGGCCAAGTGCCTACCCCGCTCATCGGCAACGACGCCTTTCAGGAAGTTGACATCGTTGGCATTACCCGTCCCTGCACCAAACACAATTATCTGGTGAAGAAGATCGAACATCTGGCCCGGATGATCCGGGAGGCCTTTCACATTGCCCGTTCGGGCCGTCCCGGACCTGTTCTGGTGGATTTACCCAAAGATGTGATGAAGCAAACCATCGAATATAAAGATCCGGGCACACCCAAAATGAAGTCGTATCAGCCTCACTACGAACCCAACAAAAAGCAGGTAAAAAAAGCGTTGGATTTAACCAAAGAGGCCCAAAAACCGATGATATATATTGGCGGCGGCGTCATTTTATCCCATTGCTCCAAAGAGTTGACCGAATTCGCGCGCCTGCTGAATATTCCGGTGACGGCATCACTGATGGGCTTGGGCGGTTTTCCCGGGAGTGATCCGCTTTGGCTGGGGATGCCGGGCATGCACGGCACCTACCGTGCCAATATGGCCATGGACACCTGTGATCTGATGTTTTCGTTTGGCGTGCGCTTTGACGACCGGGTGACCGGCAAGCTGGACACCTTTGCCCCCAACGCCAAAATCGTTCATGTGGATATCGATCCCACCTCGATCCGTAAAAACGTGCCGGTGACCATCCCTATTGTGGGGGATTGCCGCTTGGCGCTAAATGAACTCATCAAACTGGTCAAAGCCAATGGCGTTCGTGATCATCAGAAAGACCGCAAGCCGTGGTTTGATCAGATTGCCCATTGGAAGGAAAATACTCCTTTAAAATATACCCAGGGTAAATCACACATTAAGCCGCAGTTTGTGTTGGAAAAACTGTATGAATTGACCCAAGGCAAGGCCCTTGTCACCACTGATGTGGGCCAGCATCAGATGTGGACGGCCCAATACTACCATTTTGATCAGCCGGATCACTTTATCACCTCAGGCGGCTTGGGTACCATGGGTTTCGGACTGCCCGCAGCCATCGGCGCCCAATTGGCGATGCCCGACAAGCTGGTGGTGAATGTGGCCGGCGACGGCAGCATACAGATGAACATCCAGGAACTGGGAACGGCGATGCAGTACGGCTTACCGATCAAGGTGCTGATTTTAAACAACCAGTATTTAGGCATGGTGCGGCAATGGCAGGAGCTCTTTTATGAAAAACGGTATGCCTGTACCGATATGGGTTGTGCACCGGACTTTGTCAAACTGGCCGAGGCTTACGGCGCCAAAGGGCTACGCGCCCTCAAGCCGGACGATGTGGTGGATGTCTTAAATGAAGGGCTAAACCATCCCGGACCCACCATCATGGACTTTTTGGTGGAAAAGGAGGAAGATGTCTATCCCATGGTACCGGCCGGGGCGTCCAACACGGAAATGTTGCTGGTGTAAATCGGAACAATCAGTCTTCAACTTATAACAGGAGTCATACCATGATCGACGACCAACACGTGATCACCATGTTGGTAGACAACGAGCCCGGCGTTCTCTCCAGAGTGACGGGTCTATTTTCCGGGCGCGGATATAATATCGAAAGCTTGTGTGTGGCGGAAACCATTGATCCGCAAATATCCCGCATCACATTGGTCACCCGGGCCGATGCCAAGATTTTAGAGCAGATTGAAAAGCAATTAAACAAGTTGATCAATGTAGTAAAAACCGCCAATCTCACCGGTCCCGATTCGGTTCAACGAGAGATGGCGCTGATTTGCGTACAGGCCAAAGCGGAGTTCCGCGCCGAGATTTTACGTGTTGTCGATATTTTCCGCTGTAAAGTGGTGGACGTGGGTACAGAACATTACATCATTGAGGTGACCGGCACCCAGGAAAAGTTGAAGGCACTGATCAAACTGTTAAAACCGATGGGTATTAAAAAGATCGCCCGTACAGGTATGATTGCCCTGGGGCGTGAATCTCATTAATTCAAGGTTTATCAATTTGTAACGAAAGGAACAAAAATGGCAAACATCGATTTCGGCGGCGTCATGGAAGAGGTCATTACAGCCGATGAATTCCCCTTGGAAAAAGCCCGTGAAATATTAAAAAATGAAATAATCGCCATTTTGGGTTATGGCGTCCAGGGGCCGGGCCAGGCGCTCAATATGCGCGATAACGGATTGAAGGTGATTGTGGGTCAAAGGGAGGGCGGTGCTTCCTGGCAAAAGGCGATTGATGACGGTTTTATTCCGGGAAAAACCCTTTTCTCCATCGAAGAGGCTGCAAGGCGAGCAACGGTGATTCAATATCTGCTCTCCGACGCCGGCCAGGTGGCCACCTGGAAAACGGTGCAGTCCTGTTTGAAACCCGGAGACGCACTCTACTTCTCCCACGGTTTCGGTATTGTTTATAAAGATCAAACGGGAATTGTGCCACCGAAGGATGTCGACGTCATTTTGGCCGCACCCAAAGGTTCCGGACGGACGGTGCGTACCAACTTTCTGGACGGCAGCGGGATCAACTCCAGTTTCGCTGTTTTCCAGGATGCCACCGGCCGAGCCAAAGAGCGGGCGGTGGCCTTGGGAATTGCCATCGGTTCCGGCTACCTGTTCCCCACCACTTTTGAAAAAGAGGTCTACAGTGATCTCACAGGCGAGCGGGGGGTGCTGATGGGTTGTTTGGCAGGTGTCATGGAGGCTCAATACAACCTTTTGCGCAAGCATGGGCACAGCCCCAGCGAAGCCTTTAACGAGACCGTGGAGGAACTCACCCAGAGCCTGATCCGTCTGGTGGCGGAAAATGGTATGGACTGGATGTTTGCCAACTGCAGCACCACCGCCCAGCGCGGGGCGTTGGATTGGGCGCCCAAATTCCGTGACGCGGTTAAACCGGTTTTTGAGGCGCTCTATGAAAGTGTCAAAAACGGTTCGGAAACCCGCCGGACTTTGGAAAAAAACAGCGCGCCCAATTATCGTGAAGAGCTCCAAAAAGAGCTGGACGAAATCCATACCTCCGAAATGTGGCGCGCCGGACAAGCAGTCCGGGCGCTTCGTCCGGAAAACCGCGGGAAATAAGATGGAAGCGACCTCCAACGTGCCGGTTGTTATCTATGATACCACTTTGCGGGACGGCACCCAGGGTGAAAACATCGCTTTTTCCGCCGAGGAGAAGCTGACCATCGCCAAGCGGCTGGATGCTGTGGGAATCCACTATGTTGAAGGCGGTTGGCCCGGCTCCAATCGGCGGGATATCGATTTTTTCAAGCTGTGTCAAACGGCCCGCTTTGAACAAACTAAAATCACGGCCTTTGGCGCCACCCGTAAACCCGAGATCACACCCGAAGCGGACCACAACCTGCAGATGTTGATAGCGGCGCAAACACCGGCGGTGGCGATTTTTGGTAAAACCTGGGACCTGCATGTCACCAAGGTGATGGACAACTCCCTGAACGAGAATTTGACCATGATTGCCGAGTCGGTGAAATGGCTCAAGGGACATGACAAAGAGGTGATCTACGACGCTGAGCACTTTTTTGACGGTTATAAGGATAACCCTGCATATGCCGTCAGAACATTGCAGGCCGCGTTGGAAAACGGCGCCGACTTTTTGGTGCTGTGCGACACCAATGGCGGCACCCTGCCCTTTGAAATCGAAACAATCATGGATGCCGTGAAAACCGCCTTGGGAAATGACCATTGGCCGGCACCCATGGGGATCCACTGCCACAACGACGCCGGTATGGCGGCGGCCAACTCCATCACCGCAGTCAAATGCGGCGCACAAATGGTTCAGGGTACCATCAATGGTTACGGTGAACGGTGCGGCAACGCCGACCTCACCACACTGATTCCCGTTCTGAGTCTAAAAATGGGGATTTCCACCATCGCGTCACACCGCCTGAATCAGATTCGGCAACTGTCCCGCTTTGTGAGTGAGACCGCCAATTTGGTTCCCAGAAACGACCGCCCCTTTGTGGGTAAAAGCGCTTTTGCCCACAAAGGCGGTATCCACGTTTCGGCCGTGCGCAAAGAGACACGGGCCTATGAACACATTGACCCTGAGATGGTGGGCAACTGGCGGCGGGTACTTATTTCCGACCTGTCGGGGAAAAGCAATATTGAGTATCAAGCCGAGCAGATGAATCTGGAATTGGGGGGTAACGGTTACGACAGCCGGAAGATCGCCGCCACAGTCAAGGAACTGGAAGCAGCCGGATACCAGTTTGATGTGGCCGACGGCTCTTTTAAAATTTTAGTCCAAAAACTAACCAAGCAATACCGGCCGTTGTTCGCCCTGGAGTCTTACCGCATCAGCATGGAAAAGGATAAGGGCTTTGACGGTTATGCCCATGCCACCATTAAAATTTCGGTGGGTGATCGGCACGAAATTACCGCCGCGGAAGGGAAAGGCCCGGTAGGGGCGTTGGACAATGCTTTGCGTAAAGCCTTGATTAACTTTTACCCGGAGATCAACCAGATGAATCTGGTGGACTTTAAGGTTCGGGTGGTGGACGGCCGCGACGGTACGGCCGCCAAGGTGCGGGTTCACATTCAATCCCGCGATCAGGATGAGATCTGGAACACCATCGGGGTCAGTCACGATATTATCGAGGCGAGCTGGCAGGCGCTGGAAGATAGCTTTCAGTATAAACTGGCTAAATCAACACGATAAAAAGAGGAAGCAGCCATGTCACAAAATAAGCTGAGATCGTACCGGTAGGCGCGGGTAGTGGAGTTTGTGGAACCAGTATTGTAGCAAAAACGATTAATAGAGATATTGAAATAATCGCTGTGCAGTCTGCTCAGGCACCCTCCATGAAGTTAAGCTGGGAAAGTGGATCAAGGGTTGAGGCTGAAATGAATACATTTGCCGAGGGCCTAGCAACAAGAGTCCCCTTTGAGAACACCCAGCGAATTATGCGCAAGTATGTAGACGACTTTATCCTCGTTGACGATGACGATATTAGAGAAGAAACAGGAGCAACCCATGACCGAACGCATTACCATATTTGACACGACCTTAAGAGACGGCGAACAGTCCCCAGGGGCCAGCATGACCGCCGCCGAAAAACTGCGGGTAGCCACCCAGCTGGAAAACCTGGGGGTGGATGTAATCGAGGCGGGTTTTCCCGCCGCTTCCAAGGGCGATTTCAAGGCGGTGTCGGATATTGCCCAAAAGCTGAAACGGACCCAAGTGGCCGGCCTGGCGCGTGCGTCTAAAAAAGATATCGACAAAGCCTGGGGCGCCGTCGCTCAAGCCGCGCGCCCCAGGATCCACACCTTTATCGCCACATCGGACATCCACCTGGAGTATAAGCTGAAAATGACCCGGGATGAGGTGATGGCCGCGGCAATTGATGCGGTGAAATATGCATGCACCTTCACTGATAATGTGGAATTCTCCGCCGAGGACGCCTCCCGCAGCGACCGCGACTTCTTGTGCAAGGTGTTCGGCGCGGCCATTGAAGCGGGCGCCACGACGATCAACATCCCCGATACGGTGGGTTATGCCATCCCCGAAGAGTACGCCGATCTGATCCGCTATATCAAGGATCATACGCCCAATATTCACAAGGCGATGATCAGCGTTCATTGCCACAATGATCTGGGACTGGCCACGGCCAACACTCTGGCCGCCATCAGTGCCGGAGCGCGCCAAGCCGAAGTGACCATCAACGGGATCGGCGAACGGGCCGGAAACACCTCCCTGGAAGAAGTCGTCATGGCCCTGCACACCCGGCCCAACTTTATGCCCTATGACAGCGGAATCAATACGCAACTGATCCACACCACCAGTCGTATGGTAACCATCATTACCGGCATGATCGTCCAGCCCAACAAAGCCATTGTGGGCGCCAACGCCTTTGCCCATGAAGCGGGCATCCATCAGGACGGCATGCTGAAAAACCCCATGACCTATGAGATCATGCGCCCCGAAGATGTGGGTCTCAATAAAAGTCAGTTGGTGCTGGGCAAGCACTCCGGCCGTCATGCTTTGCGGGACCACCTAAAAGAGCTGGGCTACGATCTTTCGGATGCTGAATTGGACCAGATTTTCAAGAACTTTAAAAACCTGGCCGATAAAAAGAAACATGTGATGGACGAAGATTTAGAGGCCTTGGTCACCGATGAAATTCTGCGCACCGAGGAGATCTTCACACTCAAATATCTCAACGTCAGCGCCGGGACCACGGTCAAACCCATGGCCGCTGTTCAAATTGCCAACGAAGGCAAAGAGATCACCGATGCAGCCTACGGCAACGGCCCCATTGACGCCACTTTTAACGCCATTGCTAAAATAACAGGAACCCGCTCGGAGCTGTTGCGGTTTACCGTCAGCGCGTTAACCGGTGGCACCGACGCCATGGGGGAAGTGACGGTGCGGTTACAGGAGAACGGCCTGATCGCTCTTGGCAAAGGCTCTGATCCCGATATTATTACCGCCAGCGCCAAGGCTTATATCAACGGCCTTAATCGGATTGAGTATTTAAAGGAACATCCGCCCAAATCGCCTCAACTGTAATCGATTCGATTTGACCTGATGGCGACATGTATAAAGTATCACCATCAGGTCAAATTCAGACAAGTTTCACAATACTGCAAAGATTTTTGCCAGCCGTAAGATATTGGAATTTCAGCCGTTATAAAATGAAGGCGCATACTGAATTTGTCTGATCGTTGTTTTCACCTCGTTGGTGAGGGTTGTGAGTTGGTGAATCATCTCCTATCTACCTGAATCAACGAGGTTTTTCAATGTTTTGCACCCCTATTCCATTGGTAATCGCGGAGCTTGGGTCAATGGAAAAGATGGGAATTATGAGATAGGCGCCTTTCACTAAAAGTCCCTGTCATGCGCTCGCGCCAGCCCCCAACAGAACATATCGGGTTCTGTTCGGGCGCCTTTTGCCAATATCCTGATATAACCCGGTTTAGATGTCGAAATAGAGATGATACTCATGGGGATGAGGCCGCAGATTGACGGCATTGACTTCATTTTCCATTTTATACTCGATCCACATCTCAATGGCATCTTCGGTAAAGACATCGCCTTTTAACAGAAAATCGTGGTCCGCTTTCAATGCTTCCAGGGCCTCGCTCAATGAACCCGGCGCCGATGGGATATCGGCCAGCTCTTCGGGTGGCAGGCCGTAAATATCCTTATCCAGCGGATCGCCGGGATCGATTTCGTTTTCAATGCCGTCCAATACCGCCATGGCGATAGCCGAGAATGCGAGGTAACCATTGCAGGAAGGATCAGGCGTTCTAAATTCAATCCGTTTGGCTTTGGGTGATGTCGAATACATGGGAATCCGAACCGCCGCACTGCGGTTACGACCGGAATACGCCAAGTTTACGGGCGCTTCAAATCCCGGCACCAGCCGTTTATACGAATTGGTGGTGGGATTTGTGAATGCGCACAACGCCCGGCAATGTTTTAAAATTCCGCCGATGGCGTAAAGGGCTTGATCTGACAATCCGGCATACTTGTCACCGGCAAAGAGCGGATTGCCATCTTTCCAGATACTGACATGGGTGTGCATCCCGGTACCGTTGTCTTCAAACAGCGGTTTGGGCATAAAGGTCACCGTGTGGCCATTTTGATAGGCTACATTTTTGAGGACATATTTAAACCACGCCAACTGATCGGACATCTCCAATAAGGGTTTAAAACGCATATCGATTTCCGCCTGGCCGGCCGTGGCCACCTCGTGATGCTGTGCTTCGATATCAATGCCCAGATTCTGTAAAATAAGGGTCATCTCCGTGCGCAGATCCTGAAACTTATCCATGGGCGGCACGGGGAAATAGCCCTCTTTGTGGCGCGGTTTGTAACCGAGGTTGGGCATCTCATCCCGACCGGTATTCCACGACCCTTCAATGGAATCAACCTGATAAAAAGATCGGTAGCGGCTGGATTCGAAACGAATATCATCAAAAATAAAAAATTCAGCTTCCGGCCCAATAAAGACGGTATCCCCGATTCCTGAACTGACCACGTAATTCTCCGTCTTTTTGGTGATATAGCGTGGATCGCGGGTGTACGGTTCACGCGTCAGCGGATCGGAGATGTTGCCGATCAGCACCAGGGTCTTTTCGGCAAAAAACGGGTCGATCCGTGCGGTTGTAGCGTCTGGGACCACCAGCATGTCACTGTTATGGATCGGCTGCCAGCCGCGGATGCTGGAGCCGTCAAACCCGAAGCCATCTTCAAAACTACCTTCGTCCAGTTCAGTCGCCGGAACCGAAAAGTGCTGCCACACACCGGGAAAGTCCATAAACCGGATATCGACCATCTTAATCTCTTCATCTTTGATCATTTTGGTTACTTCGTTAGGTGTCATCAATGTCTCCTCTTTCTAAAATGAATACCCCATAAACAATAAACTTGAAAAATGGCGCGATTATTTAGATCGCGTCTTCATTTTCCTCACCGGTTCTGACCCGAATAACCCTTTCCACGGAGGTGACAAAGATCTTGCCGTCCCCCAGCTTACCGGTCTTGGCCGACGCTTCTATTTTCTCAAGCGCTTGCTCCAACATCTCTTCGGGTACGACCACCTCAATCTTGATTTTGGGGATAAAATCAACCACATATTCCGCCCCGCGGTAGATTTCGGTATGGCCCTTTTGACGCCCATACCCTTTGACCTCCGAGATGGTCATCCCCTGAATACCGATGTCGTTTAAGGCCTCTTTAACATCATCGAGCTTAAACGGTTTGATGATTGCGTCGATCTTTTTCATAATCCTCCCTCTTGGGGCCGATGCTTGCGGCCGGTCCGATGGCCGCCAGAACGGTCTGTTGAATATGGTTTAGTGTGTCGCGGTCAGTCACCTTTTGGCCGTCAAAGTCGCGAACGTAAAATACGTCCACCACTTGATCCACATTGGTTGCAATTTTGGCCACCCAAATATCGAGCCCGCAACGGTAAAGTGCATCGGTAATGGCAAATAGCAGCCCTTTAAAGCTGTTGGCAAAGACCTCTATGATGGTAAAAAAACCGGAGCTTGTGTTATCCACCACAATTTTGGTGTGCTCGTCCATACCCGGGGGTTGTGCCGGCCGGGTAGCAGCCCTTTTTTTGCGCAGCTTTGACGGAATATCCATCTGGCCGTCCAAGGCCGCTGACAGTTCACGGGCCGCTTTGGCCCACATCTCTTTTTCAAATATCCGATCCGGCGGTGGTGTCACTTCAAGAATGTCCAGGGCGATGCTGTTTCGCCAAGTGAAAATCTGAGCACTTAAAATATCGATCTGATTCAGCGTCAACACTCCGGCCAACTGGGCAAACAGACCGGGTCGATCCTTGGCGCAAATAGTTACGGTGCGGGTGCCGGACAAAGCACCGGGGTGGATTTCCCATTTAAAGGGCGCTTCGCCCAGGGTATAGTAGAGATCCACATGGCGGGAAATCTTTTGAACGGGCATATTGAGCAAATAACGCGGTGACATCACGGAATAAAGCTCAGCGGTAATGCTCCGTTTCTTTGCAGGGACCATTGCCAGCAACTGCGCCTTTTTCTGCTTTTCAGTCCGGATTGCCTTGCCTGAAGCCAGCTCTTTTCCCTCAAGGATCGATGCAATTCTTAAAAATAGATTGGTCAGCAGCGTACCGCGCCACTCATTCCACGCCTTGGGGCCGGTCGCTGCGGCATCTGCCACGGTCAGCAGGTAGAGCATTTTTAGATAATCGTTCCGCTGAATCCTGCGGGCGCAATAAATGGCCGTCTCTTCTGCGTCGATATCCCGCCTTGAGGCCATGTTGGCCAAAAAAAGGTGCTCTTTAATCAAAAAGAGAATTGTATCAACGGCACTTTGGGGCAGGTTTCGTTCGGTTAAAATCGTCCGGGCCAGCTCCACACCTTTATCCGAATGGGACATGGTTGGATCGCCTTTGCCGATATCGTGCAAGAGGGCCGCCCACAAAAGCCATTTTTTGCCGTTGAGCTTTTTGTAAAGTTCGCCACATAAAGCGCAGCCGCTTTCATCATCAACGGTGCCAAAATCCTTTAACACCCGGACCACCTTGATGGAGTGCCGATCCACCGGATAGATGTGGTAGTTGTTGTACAAGATCCGGTTGGAAATCCTTTCAAACTGAGGCAGCACCCGAATTAAAAGGCCGGTATTGAGCATCTCGGTCAGTACATTAAACCGGGGCCTTCGGGTGACCAAAATCCGTTCAAAGGATTTTACCGCCGGTTCGGATGTATAAAGCGGTTTTTCCATCAACGGCCCAAATTCTCTGACCAGTCGCTTGGCCTCCATGCCAAGGGGCAGTTTCAAGCAGGCGCTCTCTTCGAAAATCTGTAATAGCAAGAGTGGATTGGCAACAATTGCCTCGGCGGAGACAAAGTTGAGCAATCCTTTTTCCACCTCAATGCCATCAAAAGTCGATGGTCGTATGGCAGCCCTGGAACGGCCATTGGCCTTTTTAACCAGGTGTTCATGGAAAAAGAGCTTGCATAGGTAGTGCACCTGCTCCATCTCTTTGTGCAGCCGACCCAAGAATTGTTCTACTCCTCGTTTATCCGCCGTATCTTCAAATCCAAGCCCCCCGGCCAATTTCAGCTGATGCTCGAAATGGAGTTGATCGGTTTTCCGACCGACCAGCAGATGAAGATGGTTGCGCACCCACCAGATAAAGTCCAGCGCCCGGGAAAGGATGCGGTATTCATCGTCCGATAAAATACCAAGATATCTTAACTCTTTGCGCTGACGCGCGCCGGAGAGGACCCGGGCCACCCACAGCAACGTGTGGTAATCCCGTAAACCTCCACGCCCCTCTTTTAGGTTGGGCTTTAATAGATGGGATGATGCGCCAAACTCATGGTAACGTTTATTGTTGGCTTCCATCAGCCATTGGATGACCTGCTGCGGGCGTTTCTCCATCACCTTTTTTTGCAGCGCCGCCTCCATTTTGGAGTAAAGCGGCGACATGCCTGCCAGAAAGCGGGCATCCAGCATGGCCGTCAGACTCTCCAAATCCTCCTTGGCCAGCCGCACACACTCATCCACGCTACGGGTGACATGGCCCACATCATAGCCCGCCTCCCACAACGGAAAAAGCAGTTCATCCACCAGATCGGCCGCGCCCGGCGGCACCCGACGGTCAAATAAAAAGAGCAGATCAATATCGGAGTGAATACACTGTTCACCCCGCCCATATCCCCCTAACGCAACCAGGGAAAAAGCGTGTTTTTGGGTTCCCAGGCGTAGACCCACGTCACTTTGGGCATAGCTTTCGCGAAAATATTCATCAATGATGCGGGTATGGGTTTGCAAAAGATCCGGCGCGTTTCCAGCTTTAAAATCGCCAATCATTGCCAGACGTATCGATTGCAGATTTTCCGCCGGAAGAGGAATGTCTCTGTTTCGAACCGATAAACCCATGATCACCCTCGTTATTCAATACAATTCATCAACACAATATTGGTTTAATAATAGCAACTCTTGTACCAATCCGAGAATTAATCAAATTCACTGTTAATTCAGATGGTAAGGGAATGATCGAGGGTTTTTTTGGAACCCACCCTTCTCTACATAAGTGCAACAAAAATAAAACATGTTACATTTATGTAATTCCATCTGGCTGGCGGCAGGTCGACGATTTTGAAATATTGAAGCGGTTTATAACTTGAGTTGAGGACAAAATCAAGGCTGCCCCCTGAATCTTTTCCGTCCCGCTGAAAAATTCTGAAATAGTCTATATCGGGGATTCCAGACAAAAGCGCGCTCAACAATTCACCATCACCGATACGGGAAAAGCTTGATCGAACCAGTGCGCCATGTAATAAAAAGAGGCCTTACATCTGAATAATTATCTGGCGGCTCGGGAAAGCGAAGATAGTTAAGCGGGTTCTATTTTTGGTAGACCGCAACATCCTGGCCGATCAAGCCCTGGTCAATGATTTCAAACCCTTTGGTTCCGTTATGGCCAAGGTGAAACATCGCAAGATCGATCCGGCCTACGAGATCCACATGGCCCTCTATCAAGCCATCACCGGGCCGGATGAGGAAGACAAAATCTTTAAAAACGTCTCCCCAGATTTTTTTGACATGGTCGTCATTGATGAGTGTCACCGCGGCAGTGCCGCCGACGATTCCGCCTGGCGCGAAATTCTGGACTATTTCTCCAGTACCATCCAACTGGGGATGACCGCCACACCCAAGGAAACCAAATACGTATCCAATCTCACCTATTTTGGAGAGCTTGTTTACACTTATAGCCTGAAACAGGGGATTGCAGACGGATTTCTTGCACCCTATAAAGTGGTCCGCATTGATATCGACAAAGATATCCATGGTTGGACGCCGCCGCCGGGCATGACCGATGATCTGGGCCAGCACATCGAAAACCGCACCTACAACCTGGATATCAAAAATCCCCATGTGGGCGAGCTGGTCGATGACGATCCGGATAAGCTCCTGAAAACCTATGCCAAGCAACACAAGGAAATTGCCGGTCTCCGCGATCAGCTCAAAGCCATTCTGGCCGAGGCCCTCAGCAACGGGGGGCTACAGAAAAATGATCAATTTGATCACCGAACACATTGATATATGGACCTCTGCACAGGTGCAGAAAGGTAATGGCAGCAGGGGGCGCGGGAAAAATTCAAATGGCCAGAGTCCCCTCGGTATTAAGAAGCTACGGGAGTTGATCCTGGAACTGGCGGTGCGGGGGAAGTTGGTACCACAAAATCCAAAAGATGAACCCGCGAGCATTTTATTGGAAAAAATCGTCAAAGAAAAGGCACGGTTGGTTAAAAAAGGAATATTAAAAAATCAGAAACCTCTGGCACCAATAAGCGAGAATGAGAAGTCATTCGAGCTGCCAAATGGATGGGAATGGGCGAGAATCAGAATAGTATCAAATGATATTTTTTACTGGTAATCCTTGACAAAGTATCAATTGATACCATAGGTTTATGAAAAGACCATCCTCTAAAGAGCTATTTGGCAAAATACGCGAGGCCAAAAATGCGGTTGAGAGTGAAACGGTTTTCTTACTTGATCCGGACGTAATCGTGGAAGATGCCATTGAGCTTGGGTACGATATCGGTGATGAGCTGTTCGTGATTCTATCAGAATTATTAGATGAGACATCCGTGAATCAATACGCGGGTTCGCGGCCACCGCAAAAATCGTACAAACAGGATATCCAGGGGCTTGAGCTTTTTGCTTTTGTGGTGGACAGTTGCCGGTTTAAGTGCCGGATCTATTACAAGTTTGCCTTTAAAGAGGGAGTGTTTTGGCTGGTCTCTTTGCATCGGGATCGACCAAAAGGGGAGGCATTATGAAGGCGTTAAATTGCCCTGGGGGCCACGGCCCTTTAGAGCCAAAAAAATTAATGAAACAAAAAGCGTATAAAGGGGTTGATATTGAGTATCCGGCCGATGCTTTGGTATGCCCGGAATGTGGCCTCGAGGCGGGAACCGTGGAATCTGCCGGAAAAGTGCAGCGTGCCATGGCCGATGCCTATCGTGAAAAGATGGGCCTTTTGACCAGCTCGGAGATCAAGTCCCTGCGTAAAGCTAAAGATCTGACCCAACAGCAGTTGGCAGAACTCATGAAAGTCGGAATTGCGAGCATCAAACGCTGGGAAACGGGTTTGATACAATCCGAATCAATGGATTTGGCCCTGCGCATTAGTCTCCAGCAAGACACCTATGAAGATATAAATTCAGGCAATCGCGAAATCAGCCTGCCACGCATAAAGCTCGTTGCTGTAACCTTCGAACGTATTATTGGTAAACGCCTGTTAAAAGTGGGGGATAAGTTTTTATTTTTAGCCAAATATTTGTGGTATGCAGATATGCTGGCTTTCAGGAAGCTCGGTAAAGGCCTTACCGGAGCAAGTTATGCTGCCTTACCCTATGGCCCTCAACTGAACAACTACAACTACTTGGTGCGCCCTATTAAAGCATCCAACGAAAACGATGCCGAACCACTAAATGAAGATGAACAACGGATCATCACCCGTGTGGCGACAACATTTCCAGAAGAGCAAGCTGTTTACGAGGCTGCCCATCGCGAAAAAATATGGGAGGAAACCCCTAACGGTGCGCTAATGCCATACTCCCTTGCCCATGATCTGACTGAAATTTGATGAATAGAACTTTCCTGGAAGAATTACTCCTTAAGATGCTTTACCAGGTGACCCAGCTCAGGGAAAATCAGCCGAGTGCAGGCCAGTTGGCACGCCTTTAAACTGCCCGGCATGGTAAAAACCACGGCCCGACCGCCGATCACCCCGGCCGCCGCCCTGGAAAGGATAGCAGCGGAGCCGATGCTTTTAAAACTCAATTGGGCAAACAGCACACCAAAGGCCGGCAGGTGTTTGTCAAATTGGGGCTGTACCGCCTCAACGGTCACATCCTTGGCGGTAATGCCTGTGCCCCCGTTGATCAGCACCACTTGGGCGTTTTTGCCAAAAACGATCTTTTGTACGGCCACCCGGATAGCGGCGGCATCATCCGCCACTATCCGGCGCCCCACCAAACGGTGCCCCATTGCATCTAATTGCCCGGCGATCCAATGACCGCTTTCATCCTGATCTAACGATCGTGTGGAGGTGGCCGTTAAAATCCCCACGCGGATGCTTCCAGGCGCCTCTTCTTTATGTGCCCGGGTACCCAATGACACCTCTCATATTTTACAAAGAAGCTTGACTCGCTTGCCGACCTCATCTATCGTAGCGCTCAGGCAGCACCAGTACCGATTTCATCGGTGATCGGCAGGCAATCGTTTCGACCATTATCCCGAATTTTGCATGAAATTTTACCGGAAAATTATTTATATTTGATATTTCAGCTTGTTACCATATGCTTACTGTTATTTCCTGAACAGCGTTTGGGTGTTTTGACATGGATAACAGTTTGGTAACATTTCATCCGGACGGACGCTCCCGGGCTGCGTCCATTGGCTGCGTTATCAAGGGCTCGCGGTATGAGAATACAGCTTCGCCCTTGCTGCCTTGCCAATGAACCCATCCGTGGCGTGCAAAATCCAGAATCATTTACCCCCCTTTGATGAAACCGTTAGAATCTCAATGGCATCGCCGACACAGATGTCACCGCCGGTAATCACCTTTCCGAACACACCCTCTTTGGGCATGACGCAATCACCCGCCTGGTAATAGATGGCGCACTTGTTCCGGCACGCTTTGCCGATCTGGGTGATCTCCAGTATCGCAGTGTCACCCAGTTGAACCCGGCTTCCCACCGGAATGGAGACCCAATTCACACCGGTGGTGGCAATATTTTCGGCAAAGTCGCCAAAGGTGACATCCAGACCCTTGGCGCGCATTTTTTCAATACTCTCCTGGGCCAATAAGCTAACCTGCCGGTGCCAGTCACCGGCATGGGCGTCACCTTCAATGCCGTGTTCAACAATCAGACAGGCTTTTTCGATACCGGTTTTGCGGGTTCCCTTTTTTTGACTGACCGCAATGGAAACAATTTGCATCTTATACTCCGGAGGTTGGCTTTTTAAACGGCCCGGCCGTTAAAAACCCGAATATGGATCAAATGCTGTTTGCTATCGGTTTAGAATAGGCTATCATGCCGGTTCTGTAAATATGTTCGGCGGGTAAAATATGAAACGGCGCCTCACATCTTCCTGGCAAAAACGGCTACCGATTGTCGGTACCGTTCATTTTGCCCGTCATCCCAAGGCCAAGCGAATCTCTATCAGGGTGACCCCCACCGGCAAAATCCGGGTGACGGTACCATGTCGGGTGTCGCGTAAAACCGCCTCTAGCTTTGCTTTAAACCACCACGATTGGATTTTGCGCGCCAAGAGCCGCGCCCGGCAACGGATTGTAGCCCACAACCGGTTACCCTTAAACCACCGCCCGTTTGACAATGGACAAAAAGCAGCCCGATTCCTCATCAACCGCTTGGAACAGTTGGCCAATCAATTTGGGTATCCATATAACCGTGTCACCATTCGACGGCAAAAAACGATCTGGGGCAGCTGTTCCGCCAAAAACAACATCAGCTTAAATATCCATCTGGCCCGTCTCCCTGACCCGCTTATTACTTATGTGATCCTCCATGAACTGACCCACACCCGGCATAAACATCACGGGAACGCCTTTTGGTCGGAATTAAAATCGGTTTTGCCTGAACTCGACCTTTTGCGACGGCAGTTACAGCAATATCATCCACAACTTTTTACGATCCAAATTCAATCCCCAAAATCAATCGCGGATTTTGGGACTTGACTCTTTCTTTTCAAACCGGGCGTTGTGTGATACTTAGACCGGAATTGAATCGGCCCTTTAGTCGGCATGTCAAAAAGAAAGTTAACGCTCCCCATGGCTCAAATCATTTCCGTCACCAATCAAAAAGGGGGGGTGGGTAAGACCACCACGGCTGTAAACTTGGCCGCCACCTTGGCTGTTTCCGAACGGCGGGTGCTATTAGTTGACAACGATCCCCAGGGCAATGCCACTTCCGGTCTGGGGGTGGACAAAGCGTCGCTGGATCAAACCTTATACAACGGCTTGATCGGCCAGATATCCGGAGATCAGCTAATCAATGATACCGCTATCGACACCTTGAAGGTGATCCCCTCTCGGATCGATTTGGCCGGATTTGAGGTGGAGATGATGGGTGCGGATAAACGGGAAGCGGCGTTGAAAAACCTATTGGTCCCCATAGCCGATCAGTTTGATTTGATTCTCATCGACTGCCCACCCGCGCTGAGTCTGCTGACCGTCAATGCCCTTACGGCCGCCAACTCACTGCTCATTCCACTACAGTGTGAATTTTACGCCCTGGAAGGATTAGGGCAGCTGTTGAAAACCTTTGAGCGCATTAAACAGGGATACAACCCGACTCTGCGCATTTTAGGTATTTTGCTCACCATGTTCGACAAGCGCACCAATTTATCCCAACAGGTAGCCGAGGAAGCTGAAAAATATTTTAAAGCAATGGTCTTTAGCACCCGGATTCCCCGCAACATCCGTTTGGGAGAAGCCCCCAGTTTTGGAATGCCGATCCTTTTATATGATGCCGCCTCATCCGGCGCCGCCAGCTATATGCAATTGGCGCGGGAAATTTTGGGAAAAATTTCACCCTGAGAATAATCGCTTGACCTTGTCTCAAATAGATGTGTAAAGGAAACCTTTATCCATGCCGAAAGCTACCGCGTCCCATAAAAAAAAGACGCCCAAAAAAGCGTTGGGGCTGGGAATTGATGCACTGATTCCCGACATTTCCATTAAAGATACCACCGACGGCGCGTTTATTGAGTTAGAAATTGATCGAATCGTCCCCAACCGCTATCAGCCCCGTAAAAATTTTGACGACAAAGAGTTGCTGGAGCTGGCCGAGTCCGTCAAGAGCCAAGGGATTCTTCAACCGCTGCTCGTGCGGGAAGCGGACATGGACTATGAACTGGTGACCGGTGAGAGGCGGCTGCGGGCCGCCCGACAGGCGGGGTTGGCCACTGTACCCGTATTGGTGCGAGACCTTTCTGATGCAGAAACGCTGGAGATTTCCATTGTTGAAAATATCCAGCGTGAGAACCTAAATCCCATCGAAGAGGCCGAAGCCTACCACCGCCTGATCACCGAATTTGGGCTTACCCAGGAAGCGGTGGCCGAACGGGTCGGCAAAAGCCGGTCGGCTGTGGCCAATTTGCTGCGACTGCGCCAACTCCCCAAGGCGATTATGAAAAACATCCGTGGAGGCGATTTGAGTATGGGTCACGCCCGGGCGCTTTTAAGCTTGCCAACTGTAAAGCAGCAGATGATGGCCGGCCGCCGGGTGATTCAAAAACAGCTTTCCGTCCGTCAAACCGAGGCGCTTGTCAAACGTTTGCTCCGTCAGCCGAAATCCCCTAAAAAGGCCCCGGATGAATTGGACACCTATTTGCAAAGTCTTTCGGAAGAGCTTTCACTCCATTTTGGAACCCGGGTGCGTATTGTCCGCCGAGGGAAAAAGGGATCCGTGCAGATCGACTTTTTCAGTGCGAAGGATTTAGACCGCCTGATTCGGCTGTTAAAAGAGAACGGTTAGCCCCGTTTCGCTGTTATTTTCACAATTGATCATGAAACCCTCTTTTCAATAATGCGTATAACCGTTGCCAAAACCGCCGGTTTCTGTATGGGGGTTCGCCGTGCCGTCGAGATGGTGCTGGATGCACCGGACAATTACCCTCAACCCATCTATACTTACGGCCCATTAATTCACAACCCGCAGGTATTGGAGTTGCTTGAAGAAAAATCGATCAAGCTCCTGCATGAAATTCCCGAAAACGGCAGCGGCACAGTGCTGATCCGGGCCCATGGCGTCCCTTGGGAGGCATCCGCCCGTCTGGAAAACGCCGGCTTCAAAGTGGTCAACGCCACTTGCCCACGGGTTATTCGGGTGCAGACCATCATCCGCAAACATGCTGATAAAGGCTATACCACCATCATTATCGGCGATAAGGATCACCCCGAGGTGATTGGCCTGCTGGGTTATGCCGGACCCCAAGGTCAGGTGGCCTCGTCGTTGGAAGCCTTCAAGGCCCTGCCTGTTTTCGATAAGGCCATTGTTGTGGCGCAAACCACTCAAAACCGGACGGTGTACGACCACATTCGCCAGTGGAGCAATCACCATCAGCCCCACTACAGTGTATTTGAGACTATTTGCAACTCCACGGACAATCGCCAGGCGGAAGTGTTGCAAATGGCCAAGGAGGTCGATGCCATCGTGGTGGTGGGCGGCAAGGAGAGCGGCAACACCCGCAGACTGGCCGAGATCGCTCAAAAAGCGGGTGCGCGTGCCTTTCACGTGGAAACCGAAGCGGAACTTGATCCGGACGCATTTGCCCATGTACGGCATGTGGCCATCACCGCCGGCGCCTCGACCCCCAACTGGATGATCAACCGGGTCTATCGGACCTTGGAAAAAATTCCTTTCAAAAAAGGGCACACCTTAAACCGTCTGTTTTACGTTCTGCGACGGGGGCTGCTCCTTACCAACACCTACGTTGCACTGGGCGCCGGGGCTTTGTGTTATGCCTCTATCCAATTGCAGCGGCTGGAAATTGCCAAGCCCATCGCCTCGGTGACGGTAGCGATGCTGTACGTTTTTTCCATGCATACTCTGAATAATCTCATCCGGACCAAGTCCGACCGTTATAATGATCCGGGTCGGGCCTACTTCTACCAGCGCTATAGAGTACCATTACTGGTACTGGCAATTCTAGCCGGGGGCTGGGGCTTGGTCACCGCCGCCCATTTGGGTATCGTACCCTTTGCCATCCTGTTTGTGATGAGCTTGATGGGGTTGGGCTATAGTGTCCGCATTTTTCCGGACAATGATCTTTTGGGGCGCTACTCTCGCTTAAGGGATATTCCCGGCGCCAAAACGATCCTGATCACACTGGCCTGGGGCGTGGTATCGGTTTTACTGCCGGCGGTCTCCTCCTCCAACCCGATAAACATCGGAACCTATTTTATCTTGCTTTGGTGCATGATTCTGGTTTTCAGCCGGACCGCATTTTTCGACACCCTGGATATGCAAGGGGATCGCATGGTAGGCAAAGAGACGATTCCGTTAATTTTCGGGCAGCAGAAAACCCGTATCTTTCTGCAATGGATTTTACTGCTGTTAATTCCCCTGATGATGATGGCCGCCGCAATGGAAATGATTTCCGGATTGGCCGTCGCCCTGACGGTCTGCCCTTTAGTGCTCCTATGGATCTTGCGCCTGCATGCGAAAAACGCCATCACCAGCACCATCCAAACGGAATTTTGGGTGGAAACCCAGTTTATATTCGCCGGTTTTCTATCGTACCTTTGGGTCCTGTGGCATTAAGACAACCATGATGATGCGCATTAAAATCACCGACACATTGGATCTGCACGGTTTTGACCCCATTGAGCTGCCGCTGCTGTTGGAAGACTACATTTGAAGTAACGGTAATCGGCATACCTAAAGATTTTATATGAAAAGTCTTATGAAAATATGTACAAAAAAAAGACTTTCATCGTTCGTTGTGGCTGTTTACGGGATGGCGGTTAGTATGATGAATCGCGATACGGTGGAGTTCCCTTTTGAATAAAGGGGTTGATAATATTATTGTTTTGTAGCACCTTTTCAATCATGGGTCAAGATCATTTGCTGTAATTGATCCCCAGCAGGCAAGACCATGAAGCAATGCCATCAATGCGGCCACCTGTTGGCCCCAAATATCATCATCTGTCCAACTTGTGGTAGTGAAGTCGCCGAGGGGTTGCAGTCCATTGACAACTACCGGATTCTTTCCGTCCTGCACGAAGGTTACTCCAGTGTTGTGTGTCACGCCGTCAACAAAGAAACCGGCCAAGAAGTGGCGTTGCGCATTTTCACACCCCAATCGGGGGTTGATGAAAAAATTGCCGCCCGCTTAACGCGTGAGCTGGAAATTCTCAAAAAACTTCCCCCGGATTATTTTATTCGTCACCTGGCGATCAAACGGTCCCGTACCGGCTTATGGTACCGGGTCAGCGAATGGGTTGATGCCGAGAATTGGAGCGAACTTTTCACCTCCGATCATTTCAGTGATTACCGCAATGTTTTTACTCTGTTTCAGAAAATAGCATCCATATTGGAGGGTCTGCACCGGACCGGTCATTCCATCCCTCACCTCATTTTAAATGATATCATTATATGTAAAGAGGAGACCGGCGCCTTAGGTGTAAAGATCGATTATAAGGTGTCGCGCTTCTTGGACCCCCGGCTGGACCGCCCCGGAGCCATGCTCAAAAACCTGTTGAAAACCCATCCCGACATCCTCCACCAACGGCCTTTGAATCGCCGTAGCGACATTTGGTCCCTGGGTAAAACTTTTATTGAAATCCTATCGGGTGATTTGAGCGGGGATATCGATTATATCAAGACCATTGATCAACTGGCCATCCCAACCAAAGCCAAGATGCTGTTTAAAACCATGCTCTCCGACGACCGGGATCTGCGCCCCGCCGACATGACGCAAGTGGTTCAGGCGCTTTCAAAAATTTCCGCAAAAAATATCTTCCGGGCTCAAAAAAAAGGAGCTGCAGGTGATATGACCGGGTTGAAAAGATGGCTTGGGCCCACTGCGGTCTTCCTCTTTTTAGTGGGAACTATAGCGGTTTTTAGTTGGCTCTATAGCGCCTATTATAAAAAGGAAGCGCCTTCTTTGGGTGAATATGCCAACCGTTATGCCGGCTCGGTCGCTTTTGTCATGGTGGATTATCAACTATTGTTGGATCAGCGTTCCGTTTATCGCAACCGTACCGAAGGCACCGCCTTTTTAGTCAGCCCTGAGGGCCACATGATTACCAACCGCCATGTGGCCTGTCCCTGGCTGGAAGACAAGCGGATGTTTCAAATGATCACACGTCTCAAGCACTCCGGTCATTCACCTCGTCTGGACTACCACGCCTATCTGTGGTTTGAAGGGCAAAAAGCATTTAAAAGGCTACCCGAACCGGTGCGCGGTTCAGATTTGGAAGACTTTTACCATACAAACGCCGCATACCGGTTGTCGGGATCCAAGAAGTTATCTATTGCGGGTGTCGCCCATCCGCCCGCAAAAACCTGGCGGCTGTTTCTATCCCCACTAAAAGATGATTTCGCCGTACTCAAAGTTGAGCCGGTACCCAAAGATATAATCCCGTTGCCTCTCGACGACCAGCTAACGGCCATCAACATCCCCAAATTAACGCCGGTCATGACCTTGGGATTCCCTTTGGGCAGCCGCACCCAGACCGATACGGTCAACGTCAGCGTCAGTACCGGACATGTGCGCCGTACGTTCAAAACCATGTTTCAAGTGGACACTTCAATTTACCAGGGTAACAGCGGCGGGCCGGTCATTGACCCCCGTGGACGGGTAGTGGGGATCGCATCCAGTGTTTATGCAAACCGAGCCCAGGCCCCGGTTCCCGTGATCACGCTATTATCCGATATTGGCCTCGTTTTGCCTATCAACAAGGCGGCGACCTTTTTAGGTGAAATCCAAGAAGGGCATCCGAAATGGAATGGGTACCTTGATCTGGCCATCGATAATAAATTGAAACGGATTCACACCGCGGCAGAACAGGGCAAGTGGGAAAAAGCACAACAATTGGCCGACAGCGCCTTTGCTAAAAGCAACGATCTGGCACTGGCCCTTACTGCCGGATTAATACATTTCTGCCGCAACGACTATCCGGGAGCAACGTCATATTTAACCCGCGCGATCTCCATGCAAAAAGACAACGATCAAGCCCGTTTGCTGCTCTATTTGATTGACTACCTTACCGGCCAAGGAGAAGAGAGTCTCCACCGCAAGGCATTGATGGCCCTTGACTGGCGCTCTCCAGCCGAGTTTTTTGGTTATGTGGTGAAAGTGTTAACCGAAAAGATCCCCATCACCGCCGCGGTCAACATGGGTGACACGAATCTGGAAACCGGTATGCTCCACTATGCGGCCGGGCTAATGCTTGACCAAAAAGATCAACCCGAAGAAGCGAAGTTTCATCTGCAAAAAGCGCTGGCCAAAATCGGTGGTGGTGATCAATGGCTCTACCTAATGGCTCTCGCCAAGCTGGAGACGCTCCTTGAGCGGCAGGTGAACACCCAGCCTCATTTACCCCAACAGAGAATCCGTCAATCAGACCCCATCGCGGCTATCCAAACGGTCCGCAAAGAGCGGGCCGAAAAAATAAAAGCGTACGAGCAATTAACCCGGCTGCGGGCCGGCCTGGCTCAACCGTCCGTCCCGCCCGCAGAAAAACAAGCCATCGTGGAAAAGATTCAAGCGTTGGACCGCGGCAATGTCAATCTTTTGCTCCAATCGGCCTATTACTATGCCATGGATGAAAAGTGGGCAAGGGCGTTGACCCAGGTCACACAATTACTGCAACCCAATGGCCGCGAAAGCGCATCCCGCCTGGCCGGGGGGTTGCTGGAGCCCTTGTTGCTAAATCGCCTCGGTCGCTCCGTCGAGGCAAAAAACAGCCTAAAAGCATTTCAAAAACGGATTCAAGATCCCTGGTACCGGCAAATCAGCGCCTGTCTTCTGGATCTCTCTAAGGAAGTGTCGCTGGCGAAAAAGGCCGATGAGCAGCCCGCCTATCTTTTGACCGGTTATACCGCCTTAGGATTGTGGGCCGAGGGCAACAGTAAGACCAAGCGGGCATTACGGCACTATAAAGAGGCGTTGGGGTCTTACCGGGATGACCGTATTGAATACCGGTTTGCCGAAGAGCGGATACGACGCATACAGCAAACCGCTAGCCGATAACACCTCTCGCAAAAACAGCCACGGATGACTGTTCTACTGAAGGAGCCTCACAGATGAGAAATCCTCCAGGGATAAAAAGGAGGCGCCTCGACATAACACGTGGAATTGTTTATCAGTGCGGTGTCCAATCCTGCTACGTTTCATGTTGCACCCTTTTGGTGGTCTGTTCTTGGCGGGGAATCCGCGTTTGTCTGCCCAAGATCATTCTAAAAGGGTGCGCTTTTTTCGACAATTGCGTCCACATTCAAAGGGCTGGAAAAAGTAAAAACAAACCACTAAGATTCTGGAATAAGAAAGTCCATGTTCATCCACTTTAAGTGCTTGATGAGCATAACTGTTTCCCATATCTTTACCCAATCTATGTAAAAATATTTTCTCTTATAAAATATACCAACATCACATAGCTCATTAAATTCCATACCTTCATTCACATAATTCCGGATCGTGGTATTTCTTTCAAAAATGAAAGAATTAAAAGTTTCAAGGTGGGTAACAAATTCATTTCTTGTAAGAATTTTCTGATCATGGGCGGATAGAAAAAACTTTGCATCAACCGCCTTCAATCTTTCTTCACTCTTCAAAAGCATTTCAATATCGCTGTCATCGCCGCCATACCAAGGTCCCCAATCTGTCAGCACATTGTAATCGCTGACATACAATAAAGAGTGTCGAGGGAAAAGAAAACAACACATGCTGTCTGCATGTCCGGGGGTATGAATGACCTCAGCAATCTCTTTGCCAAAGCGGAATATATCTCTGTCAGTATAGGTATAATCTACGCTACCGATAGAACGGTACAAATCCATATTAAATGTAAATGAATTTAGATGTTTGTGTGTGTTTTTACTATCAAGTTTTTCTTCAAGATCTATTATCCATGAGTCTCCAAAAACATTGCCGGCCCCATATTTTTGTGCAAATTTATAAATGCTGGTCAATGCCTCCTTATCCATTTCGTGAGTATAAATATCAGCATCTTCAAAAAGATAATTAAAAGCAATATGATCAAAATGAAAATGAGAATTTATGACCCAATCAATATTTCCCCCGGTAATTCTTTTCAACTTGTCAATACCTGCTGCTGGATCAATAACCGCCTTTATTTCATCATCAGAGCCTGTCCGACAACCCCTAAAGAAATCGACACAATGGGTTTTCGAGCATGGCTAAAAAGGATGAGAGAACAACGCTGGGTCACTTTAAATGCTTGATATGATTTACCATATGTGGTATACGGTTA
>Ga0209681_1000023_pt1 | contig 46646 bp, 45 predicted proteins | sample WorMetLIZISLAND2_3_FD_187416 | JGI IMG/M metagenome (GOLD analysis project Ga0209681, IMG submission 187416) | Marine gutless worms symbiont microbial communities from Max Planck institute for Marine Microbiology, Germany - Olavius clavatus LIZARD... ... | reverse complement strand
GCCCCGTGATCACGGTCGTCGGCCTCGGCCCCGGAGACCTCGACCGGGCGCCGGGGCCGGTGCTTTCCTTCCTGCTCGACCCGAAGAGAGAGGTGATCGCCCGAACGGCGGAGCATCCCGCCGCCCGCCGGCTCGCGGAGCTGCGCCCCGTCGCGTTTTGCGACGACCTCTACGAGACGGCGCCCAGCTTCGAGCGGGTCTACGCCGCGATCGCCGACCGCGTCATCGCGGCCGCCGCCCGTGGCCCGGTCGTCTACGCGACGCCCGGCAGCCCCTTCGTCGGCGAGTTCGCCGTGCGGCTGCTCCTCGACTCCGGGGCCGACGTCGAAGTTGTGGCGGGCGAGTCCTTCGTCGACGCCGCGCTCAGGGAGGTCGGCTACGACCCGCTGGATCGCGGCCTGCAGATCCTCAACGGCCACGACCTGCCCGACCCCCTCGTCGTGGACAAGCCGACGATCATCGCTCACCTTGATCGAGCCGAGATCCTCGCCGACGTATGCGCCGCCGTCGGGAGGGTGGTCGCCGACGGCGAGCGCGTCACCGTGCTCGCGGGCCTTGGCGCCTCCGGCGCCAGGGTGGTCGCCTCGCCCGTTGACGAGGTCGACGCCTCCCTCGCCGGCCAGCGCACATCGTTGTTCATCGACGCCGAGCCGGGCGGGTTGATCGGGGCGGTCAAGGCGGCCCGAGCGCTCAGCGGCCGCCGGCCCCGGGCCCGAGAAGGCCCGAGGACGATCCTCATGGAGGAGTCGCGCCGGTTGACCGCCGCGATCGAGAGGCTTGAGACAGGCGACGAGCCCGACTGGGCGGGTCACGCCGAGGTCGAGGAAGCGTTGGGCGACGTGTTGGGACAGGTCTTGGCCCACGCGGCCGCCGCCCGGGGGGCCGGCGCCTTCGACATCGACGACGCGGCCGAGGTCTTGCGGCGAAAGCTCGCCCGCAGCCCTCGCGGCGGCTCCGGGCGCGGCTCCCGGCGCGGCTCCCGGCCGCAATCCCCGGAGGAGCTCGGCGCCGGTGGTAGCTTGGTCGGCGGCGCCGATGCGAAGGGCGCCATGAGACGATGAGCAACACCACGATCGACCACATCCACGCGCGCCAGGTCCTCGACTCCCGGGGCACCCCGACGGTCGAGGCCGAGGTGTTCACCTCCGGCGGGTTCGGGCGCGCCCTTGTCCCGTCGGGCGCGTCCACAGGGACGCTGGAGGCCGTCGAGTTGCGGGACGGCGGCGACCTTTGGATGGGGAAAGGCGCCTCCAAAGCCGTCAGCCGCGTCAACGAGACGATTGCGCCGGTGCTCATCGGCGAGGACGCCGTGCGCCAGGAGGAGATCGACCTCATCATGTTGGACTTGGACGGCACGCCCAACAAGGCCAACCTGGGCGCCAACGCGATCCTCGCCGTCTCGCTCGCCGTCGCCAGGGCTGCCGCCGCGGGAGTGGGCCTGCCCCTGTTCCGCTATCTGGGCGGGCCTTCGGCGCGCCTCTTGCCGGTGCCCTGCCTCAATGTCCTGAACGGCGGCGCCCACGCCGCCAACTCGGTCGACATCCAGGAGTTCATGCTCGTGCCCGCGGGTTTCCCCTCATACACCGCGGCCCTGCGAGCCGGGGTCGAGGTCTATCACGCCCTCAAGCGTGTGATCGCCGGGCGCGGGCTGACGACCAACGTCGGCGACGAGGGCGGCTTCGCCCCCGACCTCGCCACCAACGAAGCGGCCCTCGACCTGCTCGTCGAGGCCATCGACGAGGCCGGTTACACCCCGGGCGATGAGATCGCCTTGGCCCTCGACGTGGCCGCCTCCGAATTCCACCGCGAGGGGCACTATGTGTTGGAGGGTCGCGAGCTGTCGTCGGAGGAGATGGTCGGCTACCTGGCCGGGCTCGTCGACAAGTACCCGCTCGTCTCCGTCGAGGACGGGATGTCGGAGGACGACTGGGACGGGTGGAAACACCTCAACGAGCGGCTCGGGAGCAGAGTCCAACTCGTGGGCGACGACCTCTTCGTGACCAACGAGGAGATACTCCGCCGCGGCATCGACGAGAAGGCCGCCAACGCCATCCTCATCAAGGTGAACCAGATCGGCACGGTCTCCGAGACCCTCCACACCATGGAGATGGCCGAGCGGGCGAGCTTCGGCCGCATGGTCAGCCACCGCAGCGGGGAGACCGAGGACGCCTTCATCTCCCATCTGGCGGTGGGCGCCAACGCCGGTCAGATCAAGGCGGGCGCCCCCGCTCGCGGCGAGCGGACCGCCAAGTACAACCAGCTCCTTCGTATTGAGGAGATGATGGGGGCCGAGGCGCGATTCGCCGGTTGGGACGTCTTCGGGCGGTGATCGTCCTGCGCCGGCCTCGAGCCGCCATGGCGACCCTCCTCTTCCTGGCTCTCGGCGCCGCCTTCCTCACCCAGATCGTCCCCTATCGCCAGATCCTCGACTCACAACATCGGGTGAGCGCGGCGCGGGCGGAGCTGACCGCCTTGGAGGAGGAGAACGCCCGGCTCGAAGCCGACGCGGCCGCCCTCAGGACCGAGGAGGAGGTCGAGAAGCTGGCTAGGGAGAAGCTCGGCTACGTCAGGCCGGGCGAGGTCGCCTACGTCATCTTGGACCCGCCCGCGTCCAGTCGGCCGCCGGCGGCGCCTCCGGCCGAGGAAGCGGAGCTGCCGGAGGAGCGGACCTGGGTGGACATGGTCTGGGACTTCCTCACCGGCGCCGACCTGGGTCGCTGACCGTGACCGGCGCCGACGACCGCAAGGTCGTCGAAGCCCAGATCGGCCGCCCCCTCCGCGCCGACTCCGAGGTGGTCTCTCGATGCCATCTCGGCCTCCCGGTGGTTGTCCGAGTGCCGCCGTTGCTCGACGACGGGACACCCTTCCCGACCCTCTACTGGTTGACCTGCCCGCTTGCGGCGACGCGGATCGGCCGGCTTGAGGCCGCCGGGGGCGTCCGGCGGATGGACTCCAAGGCCGAGGCCGATCCCGACTTCGCCCAAGCCCTCCGAGACGCTCACGAGTCGTACCGCGCCGAGCGGGCCGCCGCGGCGGGCGACGGGCCCGGCCCTCTCCCTTCGGGCGGAGTAGGGGGGTCGGCGGCCGGCGTCAAGTGCTTGCACGCCCACTACGCACACACCCGCTCGGGCGGCGACAACCCGGTGGGCGCCTTGGTCGAGGCCTGGATCGAGCCGCTCGACTGCGAAGGGGCCTGTGTGACGGGCGACCGGCTGGATCCGAATTGGGCCCGCCGGGCATGAGACGGAGCGAGGCGCCCGCCGCTGAGACGGAGGCAGGCGCCCGCCGCTGAGACGGAGGCAGGCGCCCTCCGCTGAGACGGTCGGGGGCCTAATCTGAGACGAACGGCGGCCCGGGTGGCGAAATGTAGACGCGAGGGGCTTAAACCCCCTTGAGCCGGACAGGCTCGTGTGGGTTCGAATCCCACCCCGGGCACTTGGCGGGGCCGGGTTGTTTGGCGGGCCCGGGCCGCGGGCCCGGGCCCTGCTGAGACAAGACTCGGGTATTGCTCGCACGGCGACCGCCCCGGCCCTGGCGCCCTGGCCGCGGGATCGGCTCTAGAGTCGGGCCGATGGAGTATGTGGAGTTGGCCCTCGACGGCCCGGTAGCGCTTGTCCGCCTCAACCGCCCCCCGGTGAACGCCCTGTCCGAGCAGGTCGCGGTCGAACTGGGCGAGGCGTTCAAACGGTGTCGGGATCAGTCGATCAGGGCGGTCGTCGTGACCGGCCAACCGCACTTCGCCGCCGGCGCCGACATCAAGGGCTTCCAGGAGACGATGGCCTCGGGCAGGGGGGAGCGGACGGCCAAGAGCCTCCTCGACGCCATCTGGATCCTCGACAACCTGGCCAAGCCGACCATCGCCGCGATCTCCGGCTTCGCCTTGGGCGGCGGCTGTGAGCTGGCGCTGGGCTGTGACTTCCGGTACATGGCCGACGACGCCAAGGTCGGCCAGCCCGAGGTCTTGCTCGGCATCATCCCGGGCGCGGGCGGCACTCAGCGGCTTCAGCGGGTCGTCGGCTTCCAGAAGGCGAAGGAGCTTGTGTACTCGGGTCGCCATGTCGGCGCCGAGGAGGCTGTGGAGATGGGTCTGGCCGACAAGACGGCGGCCGCCGCCGACCTGCTCGACGTCGCCTTGGCCGACGCCGCCGAGTGGGCGACGAAGGCGACGGCGGCGATCGCAGCGGCGAAGAGGGCCCTCGCGGAGGGGAGGCCGGCGCCAATGGCCGAAGCGTTGCAGGTTGAGGCCGAGGCCTTCGCCGAGTCGTTCGCCACCGAAGACGCAGTCGAGGGCGTGACCGCCTTTGTGGAGAAGCGGGCGGCCCGGTTCAAGGGCCGGTAGGGGCGATCCGATCAACGCCCGAGCAGCCGATATCGTCATGAGAGCAGCGGGAGCGTCGCCATGAAGGTCTTGGTCGCCATGTCGGGGGGTGTTGACTCGTCGGTCGCCGCCGCCCTCATGAAGGACGAGGGTCACGACGTCGTAGGCGCGACCTTGAAGCTTTGGGCCGGCGCCGACGGCGGGATGCCTTCCGCGGGGTGCTGCACGTTGTCGGACTCCGAAGGCGCCGGGCGGGTCGCCGCCGAGTTGGGTATTCCGTACCATGTGCTCGACTACACCGAGGACTTCCGCGACGGGGTGGTCGATCGGTTCATCCGCGACTACGCGAGCGGTCGCACCCCGAACCCGTGCGTCGAGTGCAATCGCATAGTGAAGTTCGACCGACTCCTGAGCCGCCTCGACGACTTCGGCTGCGACGTCCTCGTCACCGGCCACCATGCCCGCGTCCGGGAGGCCGAGGACGGTTGGCGCCTCTTGCGCGGGGCCGACCCGGCCAAGGACCAGTCCTATGTGCTCTCGATGCTCACCCAGGAGCAGCTCGCCAGGGTGAGGTTCCCGGTCGGGGAGATGACGAAGAAGAAGATCCGGGCCATCGCGGCCTCGATGGGCATGCGCAGCGCCCACAAGCCGGAGTCGATGGACATCTGCTTCGTCGGCGACGGCGACTACCGGGGTTTCCTGGCCGAGAACGCGCCGGAGGTGTTCCGGCCGGGCAAGCTGGTTGATGTCGCAGGCCGCGAGGTGGGGACTCACGACGGGATCGTCGGCTTCACCGTCGGCCAGCGCCGCGGCCTGGGAGCGGCGACGACCGGCCCGCGGTTCGTCGTCAGGATCGAGCCGGAGTCGTCCACCGTGGTGATCGGCGGCCGGGAGGATCTCAACGTCTCGAGCGTCGCCCTGTCGGAGATCACATGGGCCCAAGGGGAGCGACCGGGCGCCGACCTCATGGTCCAGTACAGGGCGCACGGCGAGCCTACGCCGGCGAGGCTCGAGGGCGACACGATCGTCTTCGAGGCGCCGCAGGAGGCGATCGCCCCGGGCCAGACCATCGCCTTCTACGACGGCGACCGGGTTCTCGGCGGCGCCCTCATCGCGGGCACGGGCCGGTGAGCTCGCGGGGGGCCTCGGAGCGGGCGGAGCGGCTTCGCTCGGAGATACGGGAGCACGCCCACCGCTATCACAACCTCGACGCCCCCACCATCTCCGACGCCCGGTACGACGCGCTGGTCAAGGAACTGGCCCGAATCGAGGCGGAGCACCCGGAGCTGATGACGCCCGACAGCCCCACGCAACGGGTCGGAGCCCCGATCGGGGAGCTGTTCCGCCCCGTCCGCCATCTCAGGCCGCTCTTCTCGCTGGACAACGCCGAGTCGAGGCCCGAGCTGGCCGCGTGGGAGCGGAGGATGGAGCGGCGCTTGGGCGGGCCGCCGTCCGGCTACGTCTGCGAGCCGAAGATCGACGGCTTGGCGGTGGTCCTCATCTATCGCGACGGGACGCTCGACACCGGCGCCACCAGGGGCGACGGCGCCGTCGGCGAGGACGTGACGGCGAACCTGAGGACCGTCAAGTCGATCCCGCTGCGCCTGCTGGGCGAGCGGCCCCCCTCCCTGCTGGAGGTGCGCGGCGAGATCTACATGCCCTACGAGGCGTTCGACGACCTCAACAGGCGCCGGGCGGAGGCGGGCGAGCCGGTGTTCGCCAATGCCCGCAACGCGGCCGCGGGCTCGGTGCGCCAGAAGGACCCGGCTGTCGCCGCCGGCCGGAACCTGGAGGCCTGCATCTACCGGTTGGGGTTGATGGAAGGCGGTCCCGAGCTGGGCGGGCACTGGAAGACGATGGCCTACCTTCGGTCGTTGGGCCTGCCGACGAGCCCGGCGAGCCGGGCAGTCGCCGCGATCGACGAGGTCTTCGAGCTTGTCGAGACGGCGGAGGGGGACCGTGGCGACATGGCCTACCAGACCGACGGCGTGGTCGTGAAGGTCGACTCGCTGGCGGAGCAGTCCGCGTTGGGCCACACGGCGAAGGCGCCGCGGTGGGCCATCGCCTACAAGTTCCCGCCGGAGGAGCGGACAACGACCCTCAAGGACATCCGGGTCAACATCGGGAGGACCGGCGTGGCGACGCCGTACGCCGTCTTGGAGCCTGTGTTCGTGGGCGGCGCCAACGTCGGCATGGCCACGCTGCACAACCAGGACCAGGTGGCGCTCAAGGACCTGCGAATCGGCGACCGGGTGATTGTCCGCCGCGCCGGCGACGTCATCCCCGAGGTGGCGGGCCCGGTGGCGTCGGCCCGCACGGGGAAGGAGCGGAAGTGGTCGATGCCCGCCAGTTGCCCCTTCTGCGGATCGCCGATCACCCGGGGCGAGGGTGAGGCGGCGGCCCGGTGCACCGGCGGGCTCAAGTGCCCGTGCCGCGCCCGGGAGTGGTTGGCCCACTTCGCCGGTCGGGGCGGGTTGGACATCGAGCACCTGGGTTACCGCACCATCGACCTACTGCTCAACGAGGGGTTGATCGAGGGCCCGGCCGACATCTTCTCCTTCGACGTCGAGCGGCTGCACGACTATGAGGGGTGGGGTGAGACCTCGGTAGGCGCCCTCCGCCGGGCCATTGAGGCCGCCAAGGACCGGCCGGTCGCCCGCTTGCTCACGGCGCTGGGCGTGCCCGGTGTCGGGGGCGCCACGGCCCGCGCGCTGATACGGGCCTTCGGCGGGCTCCCCGCCCTCATGGGCGCCGCGGAGGAGGAGATAGCCGCGGTTGAGGGGATCGGGCCCGTGATCGCCGCCGACGTGAGGGCGTGGTCGTCGGATGAGGCGAACCTCCGGCTCGTAGCCAGGCTCGGCGAGTCCGGCGTTCGCCTTGTCGAGGAGGTCGCCGCCGCGTCGGATCTGCTCTCCGGGGCGACTTTCGTGTTGTCGGGCGCCGTGGAGGGGTTGACGCGCGAGGAGGCGCGGGCGGCGATCGAGGCCCGCGGGGGCAGGGCGACCGGGCAGGTGTCGGGTCGCACCACCGCGCTGGTGGTCGGCGAGGCGGCAGGCGCCTCGAAGTCTCGGAGGGCCGAGGAGCTGGGGGTGCCCGTCATCGACGGCGACGCGTTCAAGCTGTTGTTGGAGGAGGGCCTCTCCGCCCTGGGATAGGAAAGCGTCGTTGAGTCGGTGAGCCGGCTCTGGGCGGTTCTCCGCTCGCCGGCCATTCTCAATGCACAAACTACGGTATCGGCGAATCCAGAGCATTAGGAAACCGGATTTGGGCGCCGCGCAGGTCCCGCTCTGAGCCGCCCGCTCAGCCCACTCGGAAGACCCACTCGAAACTGCCCGGGTCCGGCCTGCCCGCGTAGGTGTCCCAGGTCACCGTCACCGTGTGCTCCCCCGGCGCCCACTCCTGGACGGCGGGGTCGTCGGGCCCCGGCGACCACCTGTAGACCCCGGTGGCCTCGGTGAACGCGGCGTTTCTCACCGGCCGGCCGTCGACGACTATCTCGGCCTTGTAGCCGTTGGGGAGATCCACTTCGATGGCGGTTTGGAGCGGCGCCAGGCTGCCCGGCGCCGGGTGCACCCTCTCCAGAGGCTCGGGGAGCGTGAGCGGCTCGCCCTCGGCGCCGAGGACGACTCCCAGGGCGACGGCGGCGACCCCGGTCAGGGCCAGGCCGGCGTAGATCAGTCGGTACCTCACGGGCCCTCGGTCAGTTGTGGTGGAGGGCCTCGTTCAGGCCGCCCCACGACCCGGCCCGGGGCAGGGCCTCGACGGCGCCGGTGACGGAGTTGCGGCGGAACAACATGTTGTCGATGCCCGACAACTCCCGCCCCTTGGCGGTCTCGCCGTCGGGGAGCGCGATGATCGTGCCCGCGGTCACATAGAGGCCCGCCTCCACCACGCAGTCGTCGCCCAGCGATATCCCGATCCCGGAGTTGGCGCCGAGAAGGCAACGCTCGCCGACGCGGATCACCTCGGCGCCGCCGCCGGAGAGGGTCCCCATGATCGACGCGCCGCCGCCAACGTCGGAGCCGTCCCCGACGACGACACCGGAGCTGATGCGGCCCTCGACCATGGACGCTCCCAGGGTCCCCGCATTGAAGTTGACGAAACCCTCGTGCATGACGGTGGTCCCTTCGCCGAGATGGGCGCCGAGGCGAACCCGGTCGGCGTCGGCGATCCGCACCCCGGAGGGGACCACATAGTCGGTCATCCGCCCGAACTTGTCGATCGACGTCACGGCCGGCGCGCGCCCGGCCGCGGCCAACCTCGCCCTCGTGTCGGCGAACCCCTCCACGGCGCAGGGCCCCTCGGTGGTCCAGACGACGTTGTTGAGGGCGCCGAAGACGCCCTCGAGGTTGATGTCGTGGGGCCTGCGCACTCGGTGGGAGAGCAGGTGGAGCCGGAGGTAGGCGTCGGGCGGGTCGATCGGGGGAAGGGAGAGGTCGGCGACGACGGTCTCGATCACCACCCGCTCCACCCCGCGCGCCTCATCGGGGCCTTCCAACCCCTCCAGGCGGGCCGCGTCCGTCGAGAGCGGGTCGGGGTACCAGACGTCGAGGACCTGGTCGCCCGCCAGAGTGGCGATCCCAACCGCATGAGCGCCGGCGTCAGTCACAACAGGCAGGGTAACGCCCGGCTGCTACCTTGCCGACGTGACATCGATGGTTGAGACTCTCGCCTGGCTCGTCGACATCCCGTCCGAGACCGGCGCCGAGGCCGACATCCGCGACGAGATCGCCGAGCGCCTGTCGGCCCATCCGCAAACCGCGGTCGGCGAGTCGCTGGTGGTCGGCGAGCCCGGCCCGGTCACGGTCGCCCTCTTCGGCCACCTCGACACGGTCCCGCTTCAAGGCCCCGCAGGGGCCCGGGTAGAGGGCGACCGCCTCTACGGGTTGGGGGCGACGGACATGAAGTCGGGCTTGGCGGTGATGATCCACCTGATCGAGGACCTCGGCGTGGAGCGGGTTGTCGGCGTGTTCTACGCGGGCGAGGAGGGGCCGCTCAGCGGGAACCAGCTCGCCTCCGTGTTCGAAGCTGCGCCCGACCTGACCCGGGTCAGGGCCGGCGTGGTGATGGAGCCGACGAACTTGGGGATGCACGCCGGTTGCCAGGGCGGCGTCAACGCCACCGTCTCGTTTGAGGGAGAGGCGGCTCACTCGGCCCGCCCGTGGCTCGGCGAGAACGCCGTGACGAAAGCGGGGCGCTTCCTGACCATGATGCACCGGCGTAAGCCCGAGCTGCACCTCATCGAGGGTTTCCCGTTTCGGGAGGTCATGTCGGTCACCAGGGCCGGCGGGGGCGTCGCCAGCAACATCATCCCCTCCCGGTTCGAGCTGAACGTCAACTACCGGTGGTCGCCTGACCGCACCGCAGAGGAGGCGGTGGCGCATCTCCGCGAGGTGTGCGCCGAGGCCGACGAAGTGGAGATCACCGACGTGTTGCCCGCGGCCTACCCGGACGTCAGGCATCCCCTGTTCACGGCGCTGGCCGAGGCGGCGGGCGCCGAGATCGGCCACAAGCAGGGCTGGACCGACGTGGCTCAGCTCGCCCAGCGCGCGATCGCGGCCGTCAACTTCGGCCCGGGGGAGATCGAGCTGGCCCACAAGCCGGGCGAGTCGGTGCGGATCTCGGATATGGACTGGGCCTACGGCGCCCTGTCGTCGGTCCTCTGACGCCGACGGCGAACGCAGGCCCTGCCCGGGGTTGGGGCCGCGCCCACGACGTTTCCTAGACTCCGCCCGGCAATGCCGATCGACATCGACATCGCCCACGTCGCCCGTCTCGCCCGACTCGACCTGTCGGAGGAGGAGCTGGAGGGTTACAGGTCCCAGCTCGACGCGATCTTGGGCCATGCCGCCCAGGTGCAATCCCTCGAGGCCGGGCCCCAGGAAGAGCCCGCCCACCCGCTCGGCCTCGTCAACGCTTTCCGCGACGACGAGAGGCGGCCGTCTCTCGACCGCGACGAGGTGCTCGCACAGGCGCCGGAGACCGCTGACGGCTACTTCGCGGTCCCCCCGGCGATGGACGCGGAGTGAGCCTCGACGAGTTGACCGTCCCCGAGGCCGGCCGCCGGCTCCGCTCGGGGGAGGTCACGGCAGCCGACCTCTTGGAGGCCGTCATCGACCGCGCCGTCCGGACCGAGGCCCAGATCCACGCCTATCTCACAATCGATCGCGACGGCGCCGGGGAGGCTGCGGCCAAGGCCGACTCCGATCTCGCCGACGGGACGGACCGCGGCCCCCTGCACGGGATCCCGATCGCCCTGAAGGACAACCTGTGCACCAGGGGGTTGGAGACCACCGCCTCGTCGCAGATCCTCGCCGGGTACACACCCCCCTACGACGCCACGGCGGTCCGTCGCCTGCGCGAAGGCGGCGCCGTCATCGTGGGCAAGACCAACTGCGACGAGTTCGCCATGGGCTCCTCGACCGAGAACTCCGCCTACGGCGCCACCTTCAACCCTTGGGACATCGGGCGCGTGCCCGGCGGCTCCTCGGGCGGGTCGGCCGCCGCCGTGTCGGCGGGCTCGGCTCTGGCGGCGCTCGGCTCGGACACGGGCGGGTCGATACGTCAGCCCGCCTCGTTGACCGGGTTGGTGGGCCTCAAGCCGACGTATGGGACCGTCAGCCGCTACGGCCTCATCGCCTTCGCCTCCTCGCTCGATCAGATAGGCCCGCTGGCCCGGACTGTGGAGGGCGCCGCGGCGACTCTCGAGGCCGTCTGGGGTCACGACCCGATGGACGCCACCTCGTACTCGGGCCCCTACCCCGACTTGGCGGGCGGCCTGGGCCGCGGTGTGTCGGGCCTCAAGGTCGGGGTCGTCAAGGAGCTTGCCGGGGACGGCTACGAGGCCGCGGTCGAGACGGCCGTCGCCGACATGGTTGAGCGGCTGGAGGGCTCGGGAGCGGAGATCGCCGAGGTGTCCCTCCCCACTTTCGACATCGCCCTCTCCGCCTACTACCTAATCGCCCCCGCCGAGGCGTCGGCCAATCTCGCCCGCTTTGACGGCGTCAGATACGGCCGGCGCTCCGAGGGGGCGACAACCGAGGCGCTGATGGCGAGGAGCCGCTCGGAGGGGTTCGGCCCCGAGGTCACCCGCCGCATCCTGTTGGGTACCTACGCCCTCTCGGCCGGCTACTACGACGCTTTCTACGGCCAAGCGCAACGGGTGCGGGCCGCCATCCAGGAGGATTTCGCCCGGGCCTACGCCGAGGTCGACGTCCTGGTCTCGCCGACCAGCCCGACCACGGCGTTTGAGGCGGGCGACCGGGTGGGCGACCCGCTGGCCATGTACCTCTCGGACATCTGCACGATCCCGTCGAACCTGGCGGGCCATCCCGCGATCTCATTGCCGATCGGCCTCGACGAGCGCAACCTCCCGATCGGGCTCCAGGTGATGGCGCCCGCTCTCGGCGAGGAGATCCTGCTGCGGACTGCGGCCGAGGCCGAGAGGCTGGCCGAGTTCTCAGCGAGGCCCGATCTCCAGGAGACGGCGCGATGACATACGAGCCCGTCATCGGGGTCGAGACCCACATCGAGTTGTCCACGCAGTCGAAGATGTTCTGCGGCTGCTCGGCCGAGTTCGGAGGCCCGCCGAACACGAACGTCTGCCCGGTGTGCCTGGGGCTTCCCGGCGCCTTGCCGGTCCCCAATCGCAGAGCGATCGAGCACATCATGGCCATCGGCCTCGCTCTCGACTGCGAGGTCTCCGAGCGCTCGGTGTTCCACCGCAAGAACTACTTCTACGCGGACCTGCCGAAGAACTATCAGATCTCCCAGTTCGACATCCCGGTCTGCCGCGACGGGCATCTCGACGTGCTCGCGGACGGTGAGACGCGCCGGGTCGGGATTGAGCGGGCCCACATGGAGGAGGACACCGGCAAGTCCACTCATGTGGGGGCCGGGGGGAGGATCCACGCCGCCGAGTCGACCCTGCTCGACTTCAACCGATCGGGTGTGCCGCTGGTCGAGATCGTGTCGAGGCCGGACATCGGCAGCGCCGCCGCGGCACGCGCCTACGCGCAGCAGCTCAGGGCGGTGGTCGCCGAGTTGGGCGTCTCCGACGTGCGCCTTGAGGAAGGCTCGATCCGCTTCGACGCCAACATCTCGGTGCGCCCCGCGGGCGCCGAGGCTCTCGGGACCAAGGTGGAGGTCAAGAACATGAACTCCTTCCGGTCTCTGGAGAGGGCCGTGGCGCACGAGGTCAGCCGCCAGGTTGAGGTCGTCGAGGCGGGCGGCAAGGTCATCCAGGAGACCCGCCACTGGGATGAGGAGGCAGCCGTGACCCGCTCGATGCGCGTCAAGGAGGGCTCCTCCGACTATCGCTACTTCTCCGAGCCCGATCTTGTCCCGATGGTGATCGACGAGGAGTGGGTCGCCGCGGTCAGGGCCTCGTTGCCGGAGCTGCCTGCCGACCGTCTGGCCCGGTACCGAGAGCAGGGCCTCGACGAGCGTCTGGCGACGGCGCTCAGCGGCTCGGCGGCGGCGTTGCGCGAGGTCCACGACTCGGCCGTGGCCGAGGGCGCCGAGCCGAGGCAGGCGGCGAATTGGCTCACCGGCGAGGTGACCGCCTGGATGAGGCGCACCGGCGCCGGCGATCTGCCGTTGACCGGCGCCCAGCTCGCCGAGCTGACGGCGATCATCGACGAGGGGGTCGTGTCCGCGTCCGCGGCCAAGGAGGTCTTGGAGGGGACCCTCTCCGGCGAGGGGCCCCCGAGGGCGGTCGCCGAGGCCCGGGACTTGCTCCGGATGTCCGACGCGTCGGAGCTTGACGCCGTCGTCGCCGAAGTCGTCGCCCAGAGCCCGGAGGCGGTCGAGTCGTACCGCTCCGGGGAGCGTAAGGTCTTGGGTTTCCTTGTGGGCCGGGTGATGAAGGCGACCGGGGGCAGGGCCGACCCCAAGATCGTCAACCGCCTCCTACGGGACCGGCTGGGCTGATCGCGTCGGCGAACTCACGGTTGACCGTGTTCGCCCCAGCCGGGGCCTCGGCGCCGTCATGTCCTTGTATCCCGCGAGACGCGCATCACGGGTCCAGCCGGCGGATGGGCTCCGTCACCTCTAGGAGACAAGGGGGGGAGGGGTACACCTGGGCGCGCGGTCGGCTAGCCTCTCGGGTATGGGTCAGAGCGTGGAGATCAGGGGCTCGTCGACGATCGGCGAGACGCTCATTGTCGACACCGACCGCAGCCTGACCGGCCAAGACGGTCGGGCCCCGGCGCCGGACGCGGAAGGCGCCGACGCGCCCGGCCTGCTTGCGAAGAGGCTCTACGGGCTCGGCTTGGGGATCGACCGCGTCTTCGTCCTTCAGAACGTCGTCACGGTGAGGCGGCAGGGCGGGTGGGATGAGGGCGCCGCCGGCCGGGTCGCCGACGCGACCAAGACCTGCCTCAACTTCTACCCCTGAGTAGCCCGCTCAGCCGCCGCCGGCGCCTGCCGCCCCGGGCTGCGTGGTTGTTGTCGTCGCGGGCTGTGTCGCGGCTGTCGTCTGAGGCTGGCTTGTGGTCGTCGTCTTGGGCTGCGTGGTGGTTGTCGTCGTCGGCTGGGTGGTGGTTGTCGCGGGCTGTGTCGCCGCTGTCGTGTCAGGCTGGGTTGTGGTCGTCGTCTTGGGCTGGGTTGGCGTAGGCGGCGCCGGGGGCGCCGGGGGGGCCGTTGTCGTTGTCGAGGGCAGGACGCAGTCCGGCGCGGCGTCGTCCGCTAAACACGGGTGCACCTCGTAGACGGCGAAACGGGGTCGGTAGCGGACGGTCCACTTCCGCTTCTCGACGAGCTGAGTCCCGCCGCGGCGGACGTAGCGGGTCACCGTCACGCTCCAACCGGTCCGCTCGCTCTGGGTCTCGACCCGCTCCTCGGGGTCGGTGATGTCCGGGCTCGCCTTCAACCTGGGGGCGCCCGGGTCTCGGAAGGCGAATCGGTCGGACACGACGGCCTCAACATGCAGGGCGTCGGGGCCGCCTTCGTCGACGACAGTCAGGTGCGTCCTGCCGTTCGACTGCTCGCCCTTGAGTATCCGCCCGTCGTTGTCGCCGAAGAGCCTGACCGTGATCGAGGTGCCCGTGTGCTGGGTGTCGATCATGACAGCGTGGTCGGTGTTGTTGCGGAAGACCAGGTCGGGCGCCCGCCAGTTCACCGTCGCCTCGATCCCCTCGGGGTAGCGGATGAAGTAATAGGAGTGGGGTTTGTGGTCAACATCTTCGAGCCCGGCCCAGAACACGGCGTTGTAGAAGGTGGTGGCGAACTGGCTGACGCCCCCGCCCACGGTGTTCGTCAGCTCGCCCGACACGATCGTGCCGGCCGGCAGGTAACCCTTCTTGCCGGTTCGCGGGCCGACGAAATCGTTGATGCTGAACTCCTCGCCGGCTATGACGATGTGCCCGTCGATGGTGTCCGCCATGTTCTGGATGTTGACCACCCGGCTCTTACAACAGGAGTGGTAGGTCGTGAACGACGAGACGAGGTGTTTGATCCCGAGGCTCTCCAAGTGCTCGGCGGTCACGTCGGGATCGGCGTCTTTCACGAGCGGTAGCGACCCCACCCTGTCCCCGGCCCGCCCAGCCTGCGCCAGCGCCTCGGCGGTCTCGGCCTGATCAATCCGCGTCCCGCGGTCGCCTCGCTCGATGGTGATCGAGTCTCCCGAGACGACGAACCGGGCGTCGACCGGGGGGGCCTCGTACTCGGCGCGGATCGGGTTGATGTGCCTGTTGACGACCTCGGGGTCGAAGGAGTTGACGATCCGCGGGACCCCTTCGTCGATCGTCTGGGAGAGAAACGCCTCCCGTAGCTGCGCCGGCGTGAAGACGGCCTCCTTCCCGTCGTAGAGCAGCGTGATGGGGCCGGAGAGGAGCTGTTCGGCCTCGTGCAATGCGTCGTCGATGTCGGCGTCGGTCAGCGTCGGCGCGATCGGCGAGGTGGGCAACCCCGTCGGGGCCGCCGCGGCCGAGAGGAGGCGCCTCTCGATGATCTCGGCGCTCGCCTCCCTGTCCACCCCGGTCCCCGGCGTCGGGTAGACCGGGTGGGGCGCATCGCCGTTGAGCACGATCGCGCCGGGGCTGGCGGGTCTCCCGATGACGGTCGCGTCCCACTCGTCGAAGAGGTCGGAGAGAGCCTCGGGCGCGGTCGAGCCGATCAACTCCACGTCCGCGGAGTCGAAGATGTGCCCGAGCCACCACAGGAACTGGAAGGCGGCGTTGCCTTCCCGGCCAACCTTCATGGCGTTGTCGACGATGGCCTCCTCGTCGAGGTCGAGCCCGGCCTCCGGCGGGTCTATCGTCACATCGGCGCCTCCGACGGTGAAGACCGCGGGTCTGGTCAGGTAGCGGTCCTCGATGGACAGAACCTCGTTGATCGCCTCCTCCCGGCTCAAGCCCCCCAACTGCGTCCCGTCAACTTCGACTCGCCCCATCACCTCGCCCTTGGCGGCGTTGCGAGAGACGGCGTAGGCGGTCCCGAGCGCCGTGAAGAGCCCGGCGGCGACGATCACTGCGAGAAGCAGAGGGTGGATTGGAAAGGTGGAGTGCGTTTTCATGTGGACGGCCGCCCCGTCTCGGCCGAAGCCTGCGAACGCGGATCGTACCGCTGCTGAGGCGAAACCCGGGCCGCCGGCGTCGCCGCCGGTGGATACGCTCGCGAGTGATGGAAGTGTCGTTGCCTCATGTGGCGCCCGGTGATCGGCTATGTGTCTCCGCGTCAACGTATGTGGCGTGGAAACAGTGCCCGGATCGGGCGAGTGCGCGGTTGCGGGGCGAGTTCGGGCCGGAGACGCTGCCGGCCTTCCTCGGGAGCCTGGCCCATCGGATCTTCAACCGGCACCTCACAACCGGGCCGGTTCCGGCCGAGCTCTTCGAGACGGCGTGCAAGGAGGAGATCGGGGCTTGGCTGAACCCGCAGATGACGGGGTTGGGGTTGAAGCCCTCCACCCTGGCGCCGGTCATCGAGGAGGCACGCCGCCTCTACGAGCGCTTCGCCAAGCTCTCAACGGACGGGCTCGAGGCGTCGGAGAAGAAGCTGCTCCACAAAGGCGAAGACGACTTGGAGTTGCACGGCAGGGTCGACGCCGTCTTCCGCGGAGACGCCGGCGGTCACCGCCTGGTCGATTGGAAGACGGGGGAGCTGGGGGCGTCGGAGGACCAACTGATGTTCTACGCGCTGTTGTGGGCGTTGGAGGAGGGCGAGCCTCCGGTCTTGGTCGAGGCGGTCTCCGTGAGGACCGGGGAGCGGTGCGGAGCGACACCCACGGCCGCCGACTTGCAGAGGGTCGCCGACGACGTGGGGAGACTCGCCAACGAGGTCCGCTCGGCGCGGGCGGGCGGCGACGGGCTCGGGACTCGGGCAGGCCCGTGGTGCCGACACTGCCCGATCTTGGGCGACTGCCCCGAAGGCGAGGCGGCTGAAGCGTTGCTCTCCTGGGGGCGGCGCGGCCCCGGGTAGCCTCCGGCCCATGCGAGCGCCGAGTTATGAAGGGGATGGCCTGGTCAACCTGGTGGCCGAGATTGAGGCGCGGCTCATCGGCGCCTCGGCGTCGCCCCGGCTCAACGCCGGGCTGGGGGCCCTCATCCCCGAGGCATCGACCTATGTGTTCGTCTTGTTCGACGGCCTCGGCGATCTGCAGCTCCAGGCCCACCCGGACGGGCGCGCTCTCGCGCGTCATCGGGTCGGGGCGCTCGACGCTTCGTTCTCGTCGCAGACGTCGGTGGCCACAGCGACGCTGGCGACGGGTCTCCCGCCCGCTCAACACGGGCTCATCGCATACATTCTGCGCTTCAGCGGGTCGGAGAAGCCGGTCAACACCCTTTGGTGGTTCGACGTCGACGGGGCGACGGCCGACGTCGATCATGCGGCGTTCCTGCCTTCGCCGAACCTGGCGGAGCGGGCGTCGGGGCGCGGCGCCGAGGTTGTGCTGATCAAGCCTGCCGCCCTGGCCGGCGGGCCGATGGATAGCGTCCTGTTTCGGGGCGCCCGCACCAGGGGCGAGGCCGACGTCGACTCGATCATCGAGTCGGTGCGCGAGGAAGCCGCCGAGCCGGGCAAGATCGTGGTCTGCTACCTGCCCCACGTCGACGCCGCCGGGCACGCCGAGGGCACGGGCTCGGCCGCCTACGCCGAGGCGCTTCGCCTTGTCGCCTCGGTCTGGGAGGCGGTCGGCCCCGAATTGGGGGACCACGCGGCGATGGTGGGGACGGCCGATCACGGGATGGTTGACATCGCCGTCGGCGGCCATGTCGAGATCGATCCCCCAGACGGCCTCACCCTCTACGGAGACTCCCGGGTGGTTTATGTGGCCGGCGACGCGGAGCGGGCCCGCAGGCTCGTCTCCGGGCTTCCCGCGACGTGGGTCTCCGATCTCAAGGGGCTCTGGGGCCCCGGCCCCGAGCACCCCGACTTCGCCTTCAGGCGCCCGGACGGGTTGATCGTCGCCGACGACGGGGTCGCATTCACATACCCGGGCTCGCAGCTCGTGCTCGCCGGGCATCACGGCGGCCTGTCGGAGGCCGAGATGCGGATACCGCTCTTGGTCTACAAGCCCGACCCGAGCGACCTGTGATCGGGACGTAGCGGTCCGTCGTCAAAATAGCGAACCGGGCTGGATGTCTCTCGAACCAGCCGGCAGCCGTTCTCAATGCACAAACTTCGGTATAGGCGAATCCAGAGCATCAGGAAGCCGGGTGGGTGCAGCGATTACATCTGCGACGGATGCGACGGACCGCTACGCGGGGCGTAGGGTCGCGTAGTTGAGGTCCCACATCTCGCGGTCGAGCCTCTCGGCGATCTCGGCGCCGGTCAGCTCCTTCCCCACCCCGGCTTCGCGGGCTTCCTCGGCCACGGCCTCCGCGATCGATCGGCTGATCGAGCGGAGGTCGGCCAACGGCGGGTAGAGCATCCTCGACTCGAGGGCCTGGGCGCTCACCCGGCTCGCCAGGGCGCGGGCGGCCGCTGCGAACATCGAGTCGGTGATCGCCGAGGCCTCCGAGACGATCGCCCCGAGCCCGACGCCGGGGAACACATAGACGTTGTTCCCCTGGGAGACGCCCAGCCTCCGCCCCGCGTAGTCGACCGGGTCGAACGGGCTCCCGGTGGCCATGTAGGCGCGCCCCTCGGTCCACTTGAACACATCGGCGGGTATCGCCTCGGTCTTCGACGTCGGGTTGGACAGGGCCATGATCAACGGGCTCTCGGCGTGCTCGGCCGCGGCGCGGACAACGCGCTCGCTGAAGGCGCCGGGCTCGCCCGTGGTCCCGATCAGGATCGTCGGCCTGATCGCCTCGACGGTCTCCGCCGCGCTGGAGCGGCGGTGCAGGCCGTGTGCGCCCGCCAAGTCGGCGGGCCAGGCGAAGGGCCGCTTGTGAGGGTCCAGGTCGGGGTCGGATCCGACGACGAAGCCGCGGGAGTCGACAAGGGAGATCGCGCTCCGCAAAGCGGCATCGGAGCGTCCTTGATCCCGAAACTCGTGGCTGAGCTGGCGGGCGACGCCGACTCCCGCCGCGCCCGCGCCGACCAACACCACCCGATGGTCGACAAGCTTCGTGCCCGTCGCCCTGCAATAGGCGAGTATCCCCGCCGTCACCATGGCCGCGGTGCCCTGGATGTCGTCGTTGAATGACGTCAGCGACTCCCGGTAGCGGTCGAGGAGCGTGAACGCGTTGGCCTTCTTGAAGTCCTCCCACTGGAGGACCGCCGCCGGCCAGCGGCGCCTCACCGCGTCGACGAACTCGTCGACCAACTCGTGATACTCCTCGCCGCGGAGGCGCGGCCGCCTCCACCCGGCGTACAGATCGTCGTCGAGGAGGTCCTGGTTGTCTGTGCCGACGTCGAGGCTGACCGGGAGCGTGTAGGCGGGGTGGATGCCCGCGCCCAGCGTGTAGAGGGCGAGCTTCCCGATGGGGATCACCATCCCGCCGACTCCCTGGTCGCCCAATCCGAGGATTCGCTCGTTGTCGGTGACGACGATCATCTTCACGTTCTCGTTGCGGGCGTGGCCGAGGATCTCGAAGATCCTGCCTTTGTGGTCGGGGGTGATCCACAGGCCGCGACCGCGGCGGAAGATGCGGCTGTACTTGACGGCGCCCAGCCCGACGGTCGGCGTGTAGACGATGGGGAGGAGCTCTTCGATGTTGGAGGCGAGGACCTGATAGAAGAGCGTCTCGTTCCTGTTCATCAGGCTCGTTATCGCCACATACTTGTCCAGCGGGTCGGCCCGGTCGGCCACATGGGCGTAGGCGCGCCTGACTTGGAGCTCTCGGTCGCATGTCCGATAGGGGAGGGTCCCGTCCAGCTCGAAGATGTCCCGCTCCTCCGGGCTGAACGCCGTGCCTTTGTTCAGCAGGGGGTCGGCGAGGATTGCGTGCCCTCGCTTCCAGACATCGGCGATGATCCAGTCGCCGGCGTCGTTCCTGTCGATTCGGTACTTCATGGCGGGCCCTCGCGTCGGGCAGACTGTCACATGAGGCGACGGTCGCGCCAGTCGGGCCCGGGGAACCGCGGCGGGGCCGACGTGCGTCCAATACTTGAGACCAACGAAACGAGGAGCAGATGACCCACAGACGAACGATCAGACTGACCAGCTTGCTGGCCGCGGCCGCGCTAGTGCTCTCCGCATGTGTCGCGGGCGACCCCTCCGAGACAACGGCCGGGCCGGGGGGCACGACCGGCACGGGCGGCAACGGCGACGCGAGCGGGCGGTCGCCCAAGCCCGCGGGCTCGAGCGTCCTCGTCGCCTTCGACGCATGCGACCAGCTCTTGGAGTACGCGATCTCTCACGCCGTCGACATCGTCGGCGCCTACGGCTTGGACGACTACGAGCAGTTCTGGCCGATCCCCACGCCTATTGGCTCGGACATGGCTGAGACGTCAGCGGCTTCCGGGCGAGAGCTTCAGTCGGCCGGCGACGGCCCGAGCTTCTCGGGGACAAACGTGCAGGTGCTCGGGGTCGACGAGCCGGACATCGTCAAGACCGACGGCAAGCGCATTGTCGTCTTGGCCGACGGGAGCCTCATCGTCGCCGACGTCACCGGAGAAGAGCCGCAGATCATCGGTCGCGCCCGGCTTGACGATCACACCATCGACTCCATGTTCCTCTCCGGCGACAAGGTCCTCCTGCTCGGCTCGGGGTCGACGGGCTACCGGCCGGTCCCGGCGGGCGACGCGGAGGTCAGACACCCCGGGTTCACCACCCCCACGGCGCAGTTCATTGAGGTGGACATCAGCGGCGATCCCGAGATCGTCCGCGTCGTCACCATCGACGGCCGCTTCATCTCCGGGCGGATGATCGGCGACAGCGTGCGCCTGGTTCTGGAGTCGGGCCCGGTCGGGCTCGAGTGGAGCTACCCGAAGGGAACGGGCCTGAGCGCGGAGCGCAAGGCGGCTGAGGAGAACCGGGAGATCGTCCGCAACTCCGAGGCCGACAACTGGATACCCCATTACATCGTCACCGACTCCTCCGGCGACGTGACCGACTCGGGGACTCTCCTCGAGTGCGGTCGGGCGAGCCATCCCAAGGAGTTCTCCGGCCTCAACATGTTGTCCGTTGTCACCATCGACTTCAGCGAAGGCCTTGACATTGTCGACTCGACGGGCGTCATGGCCAACGGCGACACGGTTTACGCCTCAGAGGAGAGCCTCTATGTGGCGACTCGGGACTGGCGGACTTGGCAGTGGGGGCGCATGGGGGAGGGCGACGAGCCCGACGCAGTCACCACCGAGATCCACAAGTTCGACACCCGAGATCCTCAGAGGGCCGTCTACAGGGCCTCGGGGGTAATCGACGGCTACCTGCTCGACCAGTTCGCCATGGACGAGCGCGACGGTGTCCTCCGCACCGCCTCTACGACGCAGCCTCTCTGGTCGAGCGCCGAGGAGTCCGAGTCGATGGTCACGACGCTTCGCGATGAGGACGGCGAGTTGACCGAGATCGGCAGGGTGGACGGCCTCGGGAAGACCGAGCGGATCTACTCGGTGCGGTTCATGGGGGACATGGGTTATGTGGTCACCTTCCGCGAGACCGATCCCCTCTACACGGTGGACCTGTCCGACCCGGCGGCTCCGAAGGTCGCCGGTGAGCTGAAGATCATGGGCTACTCGGCCTACCTGCACCCGTTGAGCGACGGCCTGCTCCTCGGTGTGGGCCAAGACGCGACCGAGACCGGCGCCCTCAAGGGATCGCAGGTCTCGGTGTTCGACGTGAGCGACCCCTCCAACCCGAAGCGGGTGGACCAGCACACGTTGTCGAAGGAGTCGTACTCCGAGGTGGAGCACAACCACCACGCCTTCCTCTACTGGGGGGAGACCGGCTTGGCGCTGATCCCGGTCGTGCAGTACTCGTGGGAGGGGTCCGGGGGGCCGTGGCACGGCGCCATCGGCCTCATGGTCGGCGACGACGGCGACATCGGAGAGGTCAACCGGGTCGAGCATCCCGGCGGCGACGACGATTGGGGTTGGGAAGCCCGGGTCGTGCGGTCGATGGTCATTGGGGAAAGCGTCTACACCCTCTCCGGCAAGGGGATCATGAAGAGCAGCCTCGACGGCCTCAAAGAGCAGGCCTTCCTCGACTTCTGATCGCCGTGAAGGTAGGGTCGGCCCCGATTGGAGGTCTCATGAACTGGGGTCGCGTCTACTTCGGGATTGTCGCCGTGGCCGTCGGCGCTCTTTTCCTGCTCGAAAACGTCGGCGTCATCGGCGGCGACCACAGCGCCGGGCAGATCATCGGCGACTGGTGGCCGACGGCGATCATCCTTGCGGGGCTGACGACGTACGCGGCCAATCCCAATCAGTGGGCCGCTCCGGTGATATTGACCGCGGTGGGGGTCGCCTTGTTGTTGTCGAGCCTGGGCGCAGCGGACATCTCATCGTTCCTGTGGCCGGCGGCCCTGGTCGTCGTCGGGCTGGTCGTGATGTTCGGGCGGCGGTCCCGGCGCGGCGGCTCGGAGGCGGGCGATTCGGTGAGCAGCTTCAACATGTTCTCGGGAAGCGAGTTGGCGTCGCATTCCCGGGCCTTCACCGGAGGCAACGTGTCGGCGGTGTTCGGCGGCGCCGAGCTTGACCTGAGGGACTCGACGCCCGCCCCGGGGGCCGAGTTGGATGTGTTCGCGGCTTTCGGCGGCGTGGAGATAAGGGTGCCGGAGGGATGGGCCGTGACCGTGAGGGGGTTGCCGCTCTTCGGGGGATGGGAGAACGTCACGACGCGGGACACGCTCGGTCCCGCCGCCCCGGTGCTGGCGGTCAACGCCACGGTCCTGTTCGGAGGGCTTGAGGTCAAGCACTGAGGCCCGCCCCCGGGCACTGCCTCTACTCGGCGTACTCCATCAGGTCGAAGGAAGCGCCGAGGGGGTCGGCGAGCACGGCGAACTTGCCCATCTCCATCTCCCTGGTCGGGACGAGGACGGCGCCCCCGAGCTCGACGGCCCTCTCCACTGTCGCCTCGCAGTCGGCGACGGTGAAGTAGGCGGACCAGTGAGCCGGGGCGTCGGCGGGGACCTCGCTCGGCATGAGCATCATGCCCGCCACCGGATCGTCGTCGAGTTTGAACGTGGTGTACATCGTGCCGCCGACGTCTTGGGTCTCCGACGCCCAACCGAACACCTCTCCGTAGAAGATCTGAGCAGCGGTCGGGTCGCGGGTGAGCTCCTCCACCCACGAGACCGCGCCCACGTCGCGCGAGAGCCAGACCGCGTTGATCTCGGGCCCGGAGAACAGCCCGAACATGGCGCCGGTCGAGTCGGCCGCTACCGCGATGCGGGCGCTCGGTATGTCGAAAGGCGCCTGGAGGATGTCTCCTCCCGAGTTCACGATCCTCGAGATGGCCGGCTCAAGGTCTCCGACGTTGAAAAAGAGCGTCCAAGAGGCCGCGTCCCCCGCCCCGGGAAGGGCCTGCATCATCCCGGCCACCTGCCGGCCGGCCGCCTTGCCGATGCGGTACTCGCCCATAGGCGTCTCGGCCGTCTCGATCTCCCAGTCGAAGATCGTCTTGTAGAAGTCGGTGGTCGCGTCGATGTCGGGTGTGCTCATGTCCACCCAGTTCGGCGCGCCGATTGTGTCCGCAGTGATCATCTGATCGCCTCCCTGGTCCGGTGTGCGCTCGCGGCGCGGGGCGCGCCGTGGGCAGGACCGTATCAGCCCGGGAGCAAGCCGATCACCACCGGGACGGTGATCGCCGACGCGAGGGTGCCGGCCAAGACCACGGAAGTGACGTAGTCGGGGGCCAAATCGTGCTCGAGGGCGACGAGTGAGGTGAAGATCGCAGCGGGCATCGCCGCCTGGATGATCACAACGTGGCCCGAGGCGCCTGTGAGGCCCAGCAACGTCGTCGCGCCGAGGGCGACGACCGGCGCGACGACCAGCTTGAGCGCGATGGGAGCGGCTGCCGCCGCCGTCGGCAGGACTCTCTCCATGCCCGCGAGCTGCACGCCGAGCGTCAACAGCATCACCGGGATCATGGCAGCGGCTATCAGGGAGACGGGCCGATCAAGCCAGAGAGGGAGCGTCGTGTTGGTCATGTTGACGGCCAGGGCGGGCGCGACGGCGAGGGCCAGTGGAGTCAGCATGGCCCGGAGCGCGGCTCGGGCCCAATGCTGGTCCCGCGACGCGGCCAACCCCACCCCGGTGAGCACGCCCAGGGTGTTGATCGTCACCATGACGACTCCCGCGGTCGGGAGCGCCTCCTCGCCGAGGGCGAACGCCGAGATCGCCAGCCCGAAGTTGCCGACGTTGCCGTAGACGGATGTGAGGATCGACGCGGAGGCCAGCGAGCGGCCGGCGCCCATGACGGCCCCGGCCCCGGCCGCGGCGGCGCCGACGACCGCCATGGTCAGTGCGGAGGCGCCGACGACTTTGGCGACCTCGCCGGCCTCGAGGTCCGCGTTGGACAGGATGTCGAAGACGAACGTCGGGCCCAGCACCCAATAGGAGAGGGCGGTGAGCGTCCGCGGCTTGGCATCGACGGCTCGGGCCAAGGCGAAGCCGATCCCCACCACCAAGAAGACGGGAACCAGGACGTCGACAAAGATGCCGAGCATCGCCTGCGGCTCCTACGCCGCGCCGAGCGGGAGGGTGTTACTCCTCTTCGCTTGCGGGCTCGGCGGTCTCCTCAGTCGTTTCCTCGGCTGCGGTCTCGTCTGCGCCCGCCCAACGTTCCCTGGCCGCGGCCACTCCCTTGTCGATGGCGACGCCGAGCTGACGGGCGGCGTCCTTGGCCGCCTCCAACGCGCTCGACCGGCCTTCTCGGGTGGCGTCCCATGCGGCCGAGAGCGAGTCGCCGGTCTTCTGCAACGCCTCCTCGGCCTCAGCTTTCCAATCCTTCTTACCTTCGCCCATGTTGTGTGTCTCCGCTCTTGTGTGGATCTTGCGCCCCCAAGGTACACGAACGAAGGCGAGGCCTCGCCGAGCCGCCGCCGGCGGCTCGGCGATCAGTTGGGGAGGGTTCCCTCGAACCCTCGCTTGATCGCCGCGTTGACCGAGTCGAGCGACCTCCTGATGAGGTTCTCGAGGACTCCTTGGTCCACCTTCTCCAGGTTGCGGATGTAGAGGCAGGCCTTGCCGACGCTGTGCGGGCCGAGGCTCTCGAGCAACGACTGGTGTTTGTCGAGCCCGTCCATGAGGTAGAGGGTCAACGACTGCTTCCGGGGCGAGAGCCCGATCTTCATCCACATGTGCTCCTCGCCGGCCCGGTTCCTGTAGGGGTACTCGCCGAACCCGACGATGGAGTCGCCCCACATCTTCGGCGCATCGCCGCTGAGGCGGGTCATGATCTCCAAGACGGCGAATGCGTCGCGACGACGGACATCGCTCTCGACGGAGTTGAGGAAGGCGGCGACATCGCCGTCGTGGGGTCGCGTCTTCAGCTCAGCCATGAAGCCGGGACTCTAACGAGAGCCGGGGCCTGGGCCTCAACGAGCGAAGAGGTGGACGGTCCATAAGAGCCCGTCCTCGCCCCGGTAGACCCCGATGCCGAAAACGGTGTAGTTGCCCGCCATGTTGGCCCGGTGCCCGGGGCTGGCTTTGAGGGCCCTGAAGACCAGGCTCGCCCAACTGCCTTGCCCGATGTTCTCGCCCACGGCGGACCACGGCGGCATGAGCGTTCTTATGTCGTTGTGCTCAAAGACGTTTGAGTCGGCCATCTTCTTCACCCATTTCCTGGCCGTCGAGCTCAACGAGCTGTCGTCGGCGAGTGCGGTGAGGCCGTTGGAGGCCCGGAACGAGTTGATCAGCCGCCCGAACTCGGCCTCGTCGGCGGGCTGGAAACCCGTCCCGGCCGCGCCGGGCGAGGCCTGCGTTGTGGTCGGGGCCTGGGTTGCTGTTGGGGCCTGGGTCGCGGACGGGGCCGGCGCTTGGGTGGTGATGGTCGTGGCGGTCGCGGAGGTTGTGGTCGCGGTGATCGCCGTTGTGCTCGTCGCGGCTCGCGGGGCGGCGGCCGCGGCCGCCTCGCCGGCGGCCGGCTCGACGCCGGAAAGGGCCAAGCGCGCGAGGTCCTCCTCGCGGGTCTTGATGTCAAGCGTCGTCGCGCCGGTCTCCGTTGTCGTCGCGCCGGCCTCCGTTGTCGTCGCGCCGGCCTCCGTTGTCGTCGCGGCGCCGCCGACGGTCGTCTCAGTGACAGCCAAGCGCGGCGCGGGGGCGTCGCCGTCGAAGACGAGCGCGGGCGCCAGCGCGAGCCCGGCGATCAACGCCCCGGCCGATGTCAGCAGGAGTAGCCGACGATTGCTCATGGCCGGCAACGTATCCAGGGCCAATGACAGATTCGGGCTGGGCCGTCAGGCGAGGCAGGTGATGTCCCCGAGCCCTCCCACAACCTCCGACCACGAGTCCCCGCCGTCGTCCGAGCGCCACACCGCGCCCCCGACCCCGACGTAGGCGGCGCCGTCGATCACAGCGATGCAGTGGGCGCCGACGGCTTCGTCGAACCACCGGGGCAGGCCTGCGCCCAGCGGCTCGAAATCGCCACCCCACAACTCGCCCCGATACAGCTTGGCTCGATCCGGCCCCTCCGAGGCTGAGAGCAGGACCCTGTCACCGAGCACTGCGACCGCGCTGCAGAAGGGGGAGTGGAGACCGCCGGACCGGACCTCGAAGTCGTGACCGTTGTGCGTGAAGGCGAGGCCTTGGGCGCAAGCCGCGAAGACGGCGCCCTTTCGGCTCGGATGGGCGGCGACCTGACAAGCGCCCGCGGCGGCGGCCAGCGCGGGGATCACGCCGGTGTTGTCGTAACGCATGACGGCGCCGCCGCGCACGCTCACATACAGGGTGTGGTCTGCGTCAAGGGTCATCGACCCGACTCCGGGCGGCTCGCCCGACGCACCCCGCGTCTCTCGCCCAGGGGCGTCGGCGAAGAACTCGTCCTCCTCCAGCCTGCCGTGGTCGATCCCGAACAGGCGAGCCCCGCCGGCGCCGATCCAGACCGTCTCGGGCGTCGGCATGATGCAGAGCGGGACGACAGCCCCGGGCATCGTCGCGACGACATCGCCGTCATGGTGGGCCCCGCCCGCTTGATCGACGGCCCACCATGAGCCGCGGTCGCGGGCGATGTGGTTGACGCGTTGGCCGCTGATGAGCGGCGCCGCCGGGTCGTCGGCGAGGAAGGCGCCCGCCGTTGTCCCTATCAGGAGGCTCATGTGGCGTAACCATAAGGCTTGGCGGCCTCCGTCGCCCGGCGCTGTTGGCGCGGCCCCGCCGCCCCTGTAGAGTTCGGTGGACGGAGGTAGAAATGGACTCAACCAACGAGAAGGATCGTCACCCGATCCGCTTCCTGCTGAAGCTCCTGATCTTCGCTGGGCTGCTTTATGCGGTCGGCAGGTTCCTGGCGCAACAGAAGGAGGAGTGGGCCGGCCTCACCGAGTCGCAGGTGAAGGCCAAGATGGAGGAGAAGCTCACCCCGAAGGTCGGCGAGGAGAAGGCGTCGGAGATCGCCGTCCAGGTGACCGCCGCCCTCACCGAGCGCGGAGTGATCGCGGCCGACGAGCCCGCCGGGGCCGACGAGCCCGCCGGGGCCGACGAGCCCGCCGGGGCCGACGAGCCCGCCGAGGACGAGGAGTAGGCCGTCCAGCCTTGTCGGGCGGCAATCGAGATCGAGCAAGTCGACACCGCCACGGCGCCTGAGGCGCTGCTGGCGGAGCTGCACGACCACTATGTGTCGGCGGACGCCGAACGGCGGCCCGACGACCCGCCCATGCCGTTCGAGGCGCGCAAGCGCGCTTGGAGGCACATCGTCAATCACCGGGACATCAGGCGGTGGGTGTTGCGGGACCACGGAGCGATCGTTGCGGTGGCCGTGGTCCTCATGGACACCCAAGACGATCTCAACAACGGCTTCGCTCGCATCCATGTCCTGCCCGATCGGCGAAGGCAGGGTTTCGCCTCGCTGCTGGCCGTTCCGGTGCTCGACGCCCTCGAGGGCGGCAAGAGAGGCTCGGTCATCACCGACACGTTCGACAACGCCCCCTGGGAGGCGGAGTTGGAGCGCCTCGGCATGAAGAAGTCCTTTCAGAGCAGGCTGAGCCGTCTCTTGGTCGCCGACGTCGATTGGGATCTCATGGGCGCCTGGGTCGCTCGCGCCTCCGAGCGAGCCGTCGACTACGACGTCAAGCGGGTCGGGTTCCCCATCGACGAGGAGCTTCTCACCAAGTGGTGCGACGTGAGGGCGATCATGAACACGGCGCCTCGCGAGGGCCTCGACTTCGAGGACTATGTGATGACGCCTGAGAAGTGGCGGGACATCGAGGCCAACGAGTCCGCCAAGGGGGTGAGCTTCGCCGCCTGTGTGGCCGTCCACAAGCCGACCGGGGAGTGGGTGGGTTTGTCCGAGATCACGTTCAACGAGGCCAATCCCGAGCAGGCCGAGCAAGGCGACACGGGGGTCCACCCCGACCATCGGAACATGGGGCTCGGCCGCCGGCTGAAGGCGGCGACCATCCAGGGGTTTGTCGCCGACCACCCGGAGGTGGAGAGGATCGACACCGACAACGCCGAGTCCAACGACGCCATGTTGAACATCAACGTTGAGATGGGCTATCGCGAGATCCTCCAGGAGTGTGCGTGGCAAGGCGACATGAAGGCGATCCGAGAGAACCTGCGGCGCCCGGCGGGCGCCGCGGATACTGTGTAGCGGGCAAGTGCGAAGAAGAAGGAGGAAACGATGTCGGCGAACCCGATAGTGCACTGGGAGTTGATGGGGCCGGACGGGGACGCGCAGAAGGCGTTCTACGGCGGTCTCTTCGATTGGGAGATGTCCTCGGCCGAGGGGTTCGACGGCTACCACCTCGTCTCCACCGGCGAGGGGAACATCGGCGGCGCCGTGGGGAAGGGGTCCGAGGAGATGCCGAGTTTCGTGACCGTCTACATCCAGGTGGCGAGCATCGACGACACCATGGTCGAGATCGAGGCGGCCGGCGGGTCGGTCGTCACGCCGCGGACGGAGATACCCGGCGTCGTCGCCTTCGGCCTGTTCACCGACCCCGCGGGCAACGTGGTCGGCTTGGTGGAGGAGGAAGCGCCGGCGGCGGGGGAGGCCGATGCTCGAGGCGCCGGCTAGCTGGGCGCCTGTCGACCCGCTCGACGTCGTCCTGGCTGATCGGCGAACGCGCCGGGGCCGACCGTGGGTGATGCTCAACATGGTCTCCTCAATCGACGGCGCCGCTGCCGTCGGTGAGCGGTCCGCCGGGTTGGGCGACGACGACGACCATGTGATGCTTCGGGCGATTCGAGCCGTCCCCGACGTGATTGTCGTTGGCGCCGCCACGGTGGCGGCCGAGGACTACCGGCCGGTGTCGCTCGACGATGAGCGTCGAGAGCGACGGGTCGCGCTCGGGAAGGCCCCGGCGCCCACTCTTGCGATCGTGTCGGGCAGCCTGAGCGTCGACCCCGCGGCGAGGGTTTTCTCCGACCCCGAGCACAAGCCGCTGATCATCACCGGGGCCGGGGCCGACCCCTCCAAGCTGGCGATGCTCGGGGACTCCGCCGACCTGGCCTTTCTCGACGACCTGGGTCCCCGGGCCATCCTCGGTCACCTTGGCGCGGCGTCGGTGGCGCTTCTCGAGGGAGGGCCTGCCCTGAACGGGCAATTCGCCGACGCGGGGTTGCTGGATGAGATCAACCTGACGGTCGCGTCGAAGGTGGTTGCGGGCGAGGCGGGCCGCATCGTCTCGGGCCCGGCGCTGGCGCCGCCGGCGGGCTTCGTCCCCGAGAGGGTGCTGAGAGGAGATCGGGATCTCTTCGTCAGGTACCTGAGGGCCGACCCCTAGAGAAGGCCTTGGAGGTCGATGTCGCAGGAGGGGTGGCGAAGCCTGGCCAGCCCACGCGCTTCGATCTGACGCACTCGCTCCCGCGTCGTGTCGATTATGTCGCCTACGTCGGTGAGGGTCCAGGGCTCGCCGCCGTCGAGCCCGAAGCGGAGCCACAGGACCTGTCGCTCGGACTCGTCGAGACGACCGAGCGCCTCGATGAGCCGGTCGCGCCGCCAGCTCAAGGCGGCCCGGTCCTCCGGGTCCAACGCCGCCGCGTCCTCGACGAAGTCCTGAAGCGAGGCGTCGCCGTCCTCGCCGACGGGGCGGTCGAGGGACACGGTCTCGGCCGGTGCCGTCAAAGCCGCCTCAACCCTGTCGTAGTCAAGCCCCGACGCCTCGGAGATCTCCTCGAGAGTGGGCGGCCGATGGAGCTGATCGTTCAGGATCTGCTTGGTCTCCTGGACGGTGCGGACGATGTCCAGCATGTGGACGGGCAGGCGGATCGTCCTGCCGTTGTTGCCCAGCCCGCGGGTGGTCGCCTGGCGGATCCACCAAGTGGCGTAGGTGGAGAACTTGAACCCCTTCCGCCAGTCGAACTTCTCGACCGCCCTGATCAAGCCGAGGTTCCCCTCTTGGATCAGGTCGAGGAGATCGAGCCCCCGGCCCGTGTAGCGTTTGGCGATCGAGATGACCAGCCGGAGGTTGCTGCGAATGAAGGTCATCTTCGCCTCTTCGCCCGCCGCGACCGCCTTCATCAGCTCGGCGCGATCGGCCTTGTCGAACTCGCCCGACTCGAGGACGGCGGCCGCCTCCTTGCCCCGCTCCATCGCGCGAGCAAGGCGAACCTCGTCCTCGGCCGTCAGGAGCTCGTGGCTTGAGACTTCGTCCAAGTACAGGCCGATGGCGTCGGCGGGGCCGGCGTCCCGCTCAGGTCTGGCGGCTCTGGTCCTGGCGACCTTCCCCATGTCTGTTCTCCTATGGCGCATGGGGATGGTATTCGCGCTTGGCCCGATTTCCAAACTACGGTAAGCGCGAATCCACAGCATTAGGAAACGCGATTGTCGCGGCGAACGCAGTTCAGGTTGCTGGTGGCGCTCACAATCGTCTGGGCGGTCTGGGCCGGCTGGTCGATGCTCGGGAGGGCGACTCCCTACGCCCTCCGGGTCCTCGACGACCTCGGAGATCCGATCGCAGGCGCCGTCGCCGACATCGGCGGGCGCCAGGTCGGCACCTCGACCGATGATGGGCTGATACAGGCTGAGTGGCGCCCGTCTCAGACGGTCCTCGACGTGAGCGCGCCCGGCCACGTCCCGCAGACGATCACCGTCGCCGAGCGGCCGGAGGGCGGGGTCGACGTCGTCCTCAAGGCCCGGGTGATGAGAGGACGCGTGGTAGGCGCCGATGGGCGGGGAGTGGGAGGGGCTGTGGTCTCGTCCGAGTTGGCCGCGGCCATCACCGACGACGAGGGACGTTTTGAAGCGCGCGGGGCGGCGCCCGGCCCCGTCGCGGTGGGCAAACCGGCATGGCGGACATCGGGGCTCACCTGGGACGGCGGGGCCGGCGAGTCGCTGATTGAGCTGAGGCCCTTCACAGCTCGGGCCGTCCACATCACGGGCCCGGCCGTGCAGAACCGTCTCGGCGAGTTCATCGCGATGGCGAGGGACACGGAGCTGAACGCGCTGATGATCGACCTGAAGGACGAGCTCGGCTTCGTCTACTACGACACGGAGAACGCAGTGGCCGTCGAAGTCGGGGCGGCGCGCGGCGCCTACAGCCTCGCCGGCGCCGTCGGTCGGGCCCGCGCCCTCGATCTCTACGTCATCGGCCGCATCGTGGTGTTCAACGACCCCACGGCGGCGCTGGGGAGACCCGAGATGGCCGTCTGGGACGCCGAGGCGGGCGCTCCCTATGAGGCCCGGGGCCAGCGATTCCTCGACCCCACCGACCCGGTCGCCCGCCGGTACGGGTTGGATTTGGCCGTCGAAGCCTGCTCGATGGGCGTGGACGAGGTCCAGTTCGACTACGTCCGCTTCCCCGCCGCCAGATCCGAGGCCGCCGTCTTCGACGGGGGCGTGACCGAGGAGGCCCGGATGTCGAGCATCGCCGCGTTTCTCAACGACGCGGTCGCTGCGCTCCGCCCGATGGGTTGCGCGGTGGCCGCCGACGTGTTCGGGTTCATCACGAGGGTGAGCGACCCGCCCGACGGCGGCATCGGCCAACGCTGGGAGGACATTGCGATGATCGTCGACGTCATCTCGCCGATGGTCTACCCGTCCCACTACGGCAAGGGCTGGTACGGCTTCGACAACCCCAACGACCACCCGGGGGAGGTTGTCGAGCGGGCCATTACCGATGGGCTTGACAGACTGCCCCGCAACGTCGTCGTCCGGCCGTGGCTTCAGGACTTCGGGTACGACGCGGCGCAGGTGAGGGAGCAGATCGCGTCGGCGGAGAGGCTGGGCCTCGGCTGGATGTTGTGGAACGCCAGGTCCGAGGTGACCACGGCCGCGCTCCTTCCCGCCGAGTGATCCCTATTTGCACTATCCGCGTAGGTGAAATACGATCCCGGCTTCACCCGGAGCGCCATTGACCTCGTTCGACGCCCACACCCTCGAATCGCTGAAGTCGGCCGCCCCCCCTTGGAGGGCGGCCCAGATGGACGCGGCGTTCGGGGTGTTCGAGTCGCTGGAGGCGCCGACCGGCGCCGAGGAGGATTGGCGATACGTCAACCGCGACATGTCGTTGACCGAGCTGGCGCCGATCCTCGAGCCCGGCCTCCCCCTTCCCGCCGGCCCGTTCCTCGCCTCCGTGGAGGCGGCGTCCGGCGCAGTGTTGATCGTCGACGGCGCCGTGCTCGAGGCGTCGTCCGCCGAAGCCTCGGTCACCCGATTGGGCGAGTCCGACGGCGAGGTCGCCTTCTCCTCCACACCCGCCCACCACAACAAGCTCGCGGCTGCGCACACGGCTTTCGCAGGCGACGCCGTCTTCGTGGACGTCGGCGCGGGTCAGGTGATGGAGTCGCCGCTGGTGGTGGAGGTGCAGGGCGTCACGCCGGGGACCGCCTCGTTCCCCCACATCGCGGTGAGCGTCGGCGAGGGCGCCGAGGCCCAAGTCCTCGTGGTCTATCGCAGCGCCGAGGGGGCGCCGCTGCTCATGGTGCCGGAGCTGTCCCTGAGCGTCGCCGCGGGGGGCCGGCTGCGTTGTCTCTCGGTGCAGGGCATAGACCCCCGCGCCGCCGTCGTGACCCATCAGCGAATGACGCTCGGCCGCGACGCGACGGGCAGGCTCGGGGAGGTCGGCCTCGGCGGAGAGCTGGGGAGACTCGACCTCGGCGTCAACCTGGAGGGCGACGGATCGTCGTCGGAGGTGGTCGGCCTCTACTTCGGCGAAGGCGCCCAGACGCTCGACTACCGGATGGTGATCAACCACTCGGGCCGGGGCACCACCTCCGACGTTCTCCTCAAAGGCGCCGTCGAGGACGAGGCGGAGAGCGTCTTCACCGGGCTTCTGCGGATCGAGGAGGGCGCCGCGGGGACCTCGACGTTTGAGACGAACCGAAACCTTGTTCTCTCGGGCGCCGCCAAGGCCCACTCCGTGCCGAACCTCGAGATCCTCTGCGACGACGTCGTCTGCGGCCACGGCTCCTCGGTGGGGCCGTTGGAGGCGGAGCAGCTCTACTACCTGCGGAGCCGCGGGCTGTCGACGCAACGCGCCGAGCGGCTCCTCATCAAGGGGTTCTTCCAGGAGATCCTCGACCGTCTGCCGATCAGGGGCGTCGAGGCGCCCGTCTCCGAGGAGGTCCTCTCCCGGTTCGAGCACGCCCAGGGCCGGCCGGCATGAGAGCCGATGTGGCGTCGTTGGGCGAGCTGCCCCGCGGCCGGGGAGTTCGGGTGGAGGCGGGGGGCCGCCGCATCGCCCTGTTCCGCGTCGGCGACGCCGTCTACGCCCTCGGAGACCGCTGCTCCCACGCCGAGGCCTCCCTTGCCGAAGGCGAGGTTCGGGACGGTGCGGTGGAGTGCCCCCGGCACGGCGCCGAGTTCGACCTGAAGACGGGCCAACCCGGCTCGCTCCCGGCGACGGCGCCAGTGCCGACCTACGTCGTCTCCGTCGAGGGCGGCTCGGTCTACCTGACGCTGGAGGAGCGGTGACCGTCGCTCTGCAAGTCTCCGACCTGTCGGCCAGGGTTGAGGGGAAGCCCATCCTCGACGGGCTCTCCCTTGAGGTCCCGTTCGGCGAGGTCCACGCGATCATGGGGCCGAACGGCTCCGGCAAGTCCACTCTCTGCCACGTCCTCGCCGGGAAGCCGGGGTACGTCGTGGAGGGCTCGGCCCGCCTGGCCGGGGCCGACCTGTTCGAGATGGACATCGACGAGAGGGCCCGGGCCGGGCTCATGCTGAGTTTTCAGTACCCGACGGAGGCGCCGGGCGTGAGGCTCCGCGAGTTCCTCATGGAGGCGTTGGATGAGCGGGGGATCGCCCCGGATGAGGCGGCCTCCCGCATTGAGGGCGAGGGTCGCCGTTTCCGGATGGCGCCGTTCCTCGACCGGTCGCTCAACGACGACCTCTCCGGCGGCGAGAAGAAACGCTCCGAGATCTTTCAAACGGCCGTTCTCCGGCCCAAGGCGGCTCTGCTCGACGAGATCGACTCGGGTCTCGACATCGATGCGGTGAGGGATGCGGCGAGGGCGGTCGAGGAGATGCGGTCGCCCGACCTCGGCGTCGTGATGATCACGCACTACAGCCGTATCCTGCGGTATGTGTCGCCGGATCGGATACATGTGATGATCGACGGCCGCATCGTCGACAGCGGCGGGAGCGAGCTTGCCGACGAGTTGGAGAGCGGAGGCTACGACGGGTTGCGCAGGCGCCTGGGCATTGAGAAGCGGCCCGGCGACGGGCCGGCCCCCGGGCCCGCGGGCCTCACCGACCCGGCCTTCATGTCCGACGAGGGTCCCTGATGGCCGGCCGCGCCGTCGCCGAGAAGTGGCTTCGCGAGCTGACGCACCTGCCCACCGCCCCCGGCGCCGAGGGGTTTGTCGTCGGTTGGGTGGAGAGGTGGGCGGCGAGACGCGACGACCTTCGGCTCACGGTCGACTCCGGCGGGAACCTCATCATCACCCAGAAGGGCCGCAAGAGAAGGCCGCCCGTGCTGGCGGCCGCTCACATGGACCATCCCGCCTTTGTGATCTCCGCGGTCGAGGGCGGGGAGGCCGAGTTCGAGTTCCGGGGCGGGGTCAACCCCGAGTACTTCGAGGGCGCCCGCGTCGAAGTGACCTCGCGCCCCGACGGCGGGACCGGCCGGGTGGTCTCATACGACCCGGAGACGGGTGTGGGTGTGATACGCCTCTCGGGCGGCGCCCGATCAGGCGGCGCGCGGCCGGGCGACATCGCGCTGTGGAAGATGAGGAAGCCGAGAGCCCGCGAGGGCGTTCTCGCGGCGCCTGCGATAGACGACTTGGCCGGGTGCGCCGCCGTCCTCGCCGCGCTTGATCGCGCTCGACGCAAGCCCGAGCTGCGTCACTTCGGCGCCCTGTTGACGAGGGCGGAGGAGGCTGGGTTTGTCGGGGCGATCCACGCCGCCAAGCACCGGACCATCCCGTCGGAGTCCCGCATCATCAACGTCGAGGCTTCGCGCGAGCTGGCGGACGCGCGCATCGGCGACGGCCCGGTGGTCAGGGTGGGGGACGCCGCCACCGTCTTCGACGGGGAGCTGACCAACCGGATCGACCGGGCCGCGAAGGCTCGAGGCCTCAAGCATCAACGCAGGTTGATGGACGGCGGGAGTTGTGAGGCGACGGCTTTCGGGGCCTACGGCTATCGATCCGCCGGGCTCTGCCTGCCTCTCGGCAATCACCACAACCGGGGGAACCTCGACGAGGTCGAGGCGGGCGGCGGGCCGCCGATCCCCAAGCTGGAGGAGATCTCGCTCGGCGACTTCCACAGCCTCGTCGATCTCATCCTGATCGCCGTCGAGGCGATCGACCGGGAGGACCCGATTCGCGCCAAGCTCGACCGTCTCCACGAGGCCGGGCGACGGTTGCTCGGAGGAGACGCCGGGCGGTAACGTCCGCGGCGCCAGACACAGGAGGTGGCCTGATGGAGTACCGCGTCGAGAAGGACTCGATGGGCGAAGTCCAAGTTCCCGTCAACGCTCTCTATGGGGCGTCCACTCAGCGAGCCGTCGACAACTTCCCGATCTCCGGTCGCCGCTTCGGGCGCCGCTTCATCTGGGCCCTCGGCCTGCTCAAAGGCTCGGCGGCCGCGGTCGCGGGCGAGATGGGTTTTTTGGGCGAGGCGACGGCTGCCGCCGTCCGCGGCGCCGCCGACGAGGTGATGGGCGGGGCGCTCGACGACCAGTTCGTTCTCGACATCTTCCAGACCGGCTCGGGCACCTCGACCAACACCAACGCCAATGAGGTGATCGCGGCCAGGGCGACGGCGGCGTTGTCGGGCGAGAAGGCCCACCCCAACGACCATGTCAACTTCGGGCAGTCCTCAAACGATGTGATCCCGACCGCTATGCACGTCGCTGCGGTCGCCGCGATCCGAGAGGACCTGCTGCCGGCTCTCGACCGTCTGGCCGCCGCTCTCGAGGCGAAGGCCGATGAGCTCTCCGACGTGGTGAAGTCGGGTCGCACTCACCTGATGGACGCCACGCCGGTCACCCTCGGCCAGGAGTTCGCCGGGTACGCCACCCAGGTTCGCAAGGGCGCCGAACGGGTGAGCGGCGTGTTGGCTGAGCTTGAGGAGCTGGCCCTCGGCGGGACCGCCGTGGGGACGGGGATCAACGCACCCGAGGGTTACGCGGCCGCCGTGACGGCGCTCATGGCCGAGCGGACGGGATACCCCTTCCGGGAGGCGGACGATCACTTCGAGGCCCAAGGCTCGAAAGACGGCATGGTCAACGCCTCGGGCGCCCTTCGCACCGTCGCTGTCTCCCTCTTCAAGATCGCCAACGACATCCGCTTCCTCGGCTCCGGGCCCACGTCGGGCATCTACGAGCTGAAGATCCCCGCCCTGCAGCCCGGGTCGTCGATCATGCCGGGGAAGGTCAACCCGGTCATGTCCGAGATGATGATGCAGGTGGCGGCGCAGGTGGTCGGCAACGACACCGCGGTGGCCTGGGGCGGGGCCAACGGCAACTTCGAGCTGAACGTGATGATGCCGATGATGATTCACAACTTCTTGGACTCTGTCGGGCTTCTCACCGCCGCGTGCGACACCTTCCGCGCCCGCGCCGTCGAGGGCTTGGAGGCGAACCGGGAGCGGGCGGCCGAGATCGTGGGCCGGAACGCGATAATCGTCACGGCCCTCAACCCGCACATCGGCTACGACAACGGCGCCAAGATCGCCAAGGAGGCCGTGGCTTCAGGTCGGTCCGTGCGCGAGCTGGTCTTGGAGGCCGGTCTCATGACCGAAGACGAGCTGGACAAAGCGTTGGACCTGAAGAAGATGACCGAGGGCGGTCTGCGCTGACCCGCTTGACGCGGGCTTGAGCCGTCAGAGCCGGTTGGGTCGGTCCTTCGCCTCCGGGCCCGATTCTCAATGCACAGACTACGGAATAGGCGAATTCGGAGCATCAGGACCGGTCAGGTGTTCAGAAGGAGTAGGTAGAAGGCCAGGTAGATCAGGATGAAGGGGATCGCCGTCTTCCGGTCGTGTCGCCCTCTGACGGCCAGAGTCAGGGCCACGGCGCCGACCGCGCCCGCCGTCAGGAGCGAGGCGGGGACGACGAGGCTCGTCGTCACTGCGATGGGGGCGAGCAGGGGGCCGATGCCGACCGACAGCGTCGAATCGATGAGGGTCGCGCCCAGCGCGTCGCCGACGGCCAGCTCGGTCTGACGGCGGCGCATCGCCGTGGACGCCACGATCAGCTCGGGGAGCGACGTGCCGATCGAGGCCCCGAAGAACGCCACGATGAACGGGGGTGTGTTGATGGCCTCGGCGAGCGTCTTCAGGCCCCAGACAGCCGCGACCGTCGCCGCGCCGACAACAGCCAGCGCGACAAGCGCCTGAAGGGCCTTCTTCAGCTTCTCGCTCGTCTCGAGCGAAAGCTCCATCTGCGTCTCCTCGGGGGGCGGTCCCCACGTCACGACGGCGCTGGCCGCCCAGGCGGCGATGAGGATGATCGCGTCGACCCGGCTCACGTCCCCGTCCGCCATCAGAGCCGCTCCGAGCAGCAGGGCAAGGACCGTCGCCACGCCGATCCGCATGACGCGAGGCTTGGAGATCATCACCGCCCCGCCGATCAGCGGGAGCAGGCCGAGGACCAACGTCGACTGAGTCATCGCCGACCCCACCGAGTCGCCGACGTTCAGGTCGCCTTCGCCGGCCAGCGACGAGACGATGGAGTTGGCGATCTCGGGGAGGTCGGTGCCCAACGCCAGCAGCGTGAACCCGACGACGAAGGGGGGGATGCCCGAGCCGGCGGCCAACTCGGCCGTGTTGGACACCGCTCGCCGGCTGGCCATCACCGAGACTGTGAACCCGGCGGCCACTACCGCCGCGGCCACCACTGCATCAAGGGCGCTGACCTCGTTCAAGGCTTGACCTCCGGCAGGGGCTTGGCCCTCAGCCTGCCCAGGGTCACGTTGAGCGCCCTCACCGCGGCCATCGAGGCCGCCGAGGCGGCCACCGCCCACATCATGGCGTCGGCCCCCAGCGGTTGTGTGTGGAAGATCCTCGCGCCGATCGGCGAGTAGACGATGACGAACTGCATGGCCGCCGACCCCAGGATCGAGCCGGCCAGGAACCTTCCCGGCCGGCGCATCGGCCCCGATCCGGCGCGCACACTCAGCGAGTGGAGCAACTGGGAGAAGACCAGGGTCGAAAACACCATCGTCCGCACCGCCTCCGGGTCGAGGCTCAATGCGTGGGCCCCGATAAGCATCGCCGCCACCGCGGCCGACGCCAGGATCGTCCCTTGGCCCAAGAGCACCGTCAGGTTGCGGGCGCTGAGGACGTTCCGGCCCTCGCCCGGCCTGTCCTTCATCAGGTCGCGAGCTTCGGCGCCCGCCCCGAGGGCGATGGCCGGCAGGGCGTCGGACATGAGGTTGATCCAGAGAAGCTGGATGGCGAGGATCGGCTCCCCGAGGTGCCCGAAGATGAGGAACCCGGCCAAGACGTAGATCACCTCCGAGGCGTTGGCCGACAGCAGGTAGTGCACCACGTTGCGGAGGTTGTTGAAGAGACGGCGGCCCTCGGCGATCGCGGAGACGATGGTGGCGTAGTTGTCGTCGGCGAGCACCATCGCCGCCGACTCGCGAGCCACATCCGTGCCCGAGCCCATCGCCACACCGATGTCCGCCCGGTGCAGGGCGGGGGCGTCGTTGACTCCGTCGCCGGTCATGGCGACGGTCGCCCCGGCCCCCTTCCAGGCTTCGATGATCTTGACCTTGTCCGCCGGGTCGACCCTGGCGAACACCCGATAGTCGCGGATTGATCGGGCGAGCTCGTCGGCGCCGACGGCGGACAGGTCGCGTCCGCTCATCTTCTCCCCGGGCTCGAGCCCGACCGCCTCGCCGACGGCAGCCGCTGTGGTCAGATGATCCCCGGTGACCATCACCGTGGTCACGCCCGCCTCGGCCGCGCGCCGGATCGCGTCGGGCGCTTCCGCCCGAACCCGCTCGTTGAGGCCCACCATCCCGTCGAATCTGAGATCGCGCTCCTCGTCGATCGGGTTCTCGGGGCGCGACTCGAGCGCCCTGGAGGCGAAGGCGAGGGTGCGCATCCCCGACGCCGCCAACTGCTCGGCCTTCTCAAGCAGTCGCCGCCGCTCGCCGTCGGTCAACGGGCGGTCGCCGTCGGCGGCGGCCATCGCGGTCGACTTCTCCAGCAGCGTCTCCGGGGCCCCCTTCACGCGCAGGACATAGCCGGCCCCCTCGGCGTGAAGGGTGGACATGGCCTTCCTGCCGCCGTCGAAGGCGGCCTCGTCGACCCGCTCATGGGCCTCGCGCACCTCGTCGAAGTCGATCCCGGCCCCCTCGAGCGCCTTCAGCAGCGCTGTCTCGGTCGGGTCCCCGTCGAGGCCCTCGGTCGACCGGTAGGCGTCGTTGCAGAGCGCGGCGGTCGCGGCCAGCGAGCGCGCGGCGCGATGGTCGGTCTCGAGCAACTCGGGGCCCTCGCGCCCGTCGGGCAGGGCCACCGCGCCGACCTTCAGCTCCTCCGCTGTGAGAGTCCCGGTCTTGTCGGTGCATATGACGTCGACTGCGCCGAGGGTCTCCACCGCGGGCAGGCGACGCACCACGGCGTTGCGTTGAGCCATCCGCTGCAACCCGCCGGCCAGGCTCACCGTGACCACGGCCGGGAGGCCCTCGGGGATCGCGGCCACGGCGAGGGCGACCGCCGTCAGCGCCATGGTCTCGACGGGGAAGGACCTGATCAGGCCCGCCCCGAAGATGAGGGCCGCGGCTGACACCGCGATCACCCCGAGGCGACGGCCGACGCGGCCAAGCTCGACCTGGAGGGGGGTGATCGGCTGCTCGTCGCCGAACAGCGCCGCGATCCGGCCCATCTCGGTGCCCGCGCCCGTGCCCGTCACGACGGCGCGGCCTCGTCCCGACACCGCTGTGGTACCGGCCCAGACCATCGACTTGCGGTCGCCGACGCCGGCCTCCGGGCCGACCGGGGTGGTCGCCTTGCTCACGGGTATCGACTCGCCGGTGAGAGCCGCCTCGTTGGCCACAAGCCGAGCCGTCTGGACCAGGCGGGCGTCGGCGGGGATCTGGTCGCCGGCCTCGATGTGGATCAGATCGCCGGGGACAAGCGCCCTCGCGTCGATCTTCGAGGTTCCGCCTCCGCGGACAATCGTCGCCTCCGGCGCCTCAAGGTCGCGCAGGCCGGCGAGGGCGCGGTCGGCCTTCGACTCCTGTGCGTACCCGATGGCGGCGTTGAGGATCACGATGGCGGCGATGGCGGAGGCGTCGAACCAGGCGCCCAGGACAAGGGCGCTCACCGCCGCTGCGGCTAGGAGGAGCCAGATCAGGGCGTCGTTGAACTGCGCGCCGAGTCGCTTCGCCCTCGACCATCGTCGGTCCTGGGCGAGTTGGTTGGGGCCGTGCTCCTCAAGGCGGCGCTCGGCCTCCTCGGCGCCCAGCCCGCGGTCGGCGTCGGTCCCCAACTCGGCGACCGTCTGCGAGACCGAGAGCGCGTGCCAACCTGCTCGCTGCGAGGCGGCGGTGACGGGCTGGGCCGCGCCGGTGCTGTTGTCGGGTTTGGAGCTCATGGGGTGGGGCCGCTGCGGGATGGAGGCGCCGCTCTCGACTCTCGCCGCCCGAGTGTGTAGCTTACCGGGGACCAGAGCCGCGGGGAGACCCATGACAACAGGAAACATCCTGATCCTCATAGCGGCGGCCTGGGCGATTATCGGCGTGATAGTCGCCTACCTGATGCGCCGCCGCGGGCACGACTTCTACGTCTGGTTGGCGCTCGGCGTGGCCCTCGGGCCGCTTGCGGCGCCTCTGGCCGTCGAGCGCGCTCGTTATCACAGCTCGACAGGCGGGTTGCTCAAAGGCGCCCCGACGCCTCCTCGCCAGGGGTTCGACCTGCTGGCCGGGGTCGACGGCTCGGCCGACTCGATCAACGCCATCGACTCCGCCGTCGCCATGTTCGGCGGCCGGGTGTCGAGCGTGACGATCGCCACGGTCGTGGACTACGACTCCAAGGACTCGGTGACCGGTCAGGAGATCCAAGAAGATGCGCGGCGGATGCTCGACGGCGTCGCCGACAAGGTCCTCTACGACCCGGTCGACAAGATGGTCCTGTTCGGGCGGCCCGACAAGGCGTTGGCCGAGTTCGCCCGGACCACGGGCATGGAGATGATCGTCGTCGGCGCCCGGGGCCGCGGGGCGTCGAAGACGCTCTTCGGCTCGGTGGCCAATCGTCTCGTTCGCGGTTGCGCCATCCCCGTGTTCGTCGGCCCTTCGCTCTCGGCCGTGGAGGAGGAGTAGGCTCATTAGGAGTCGGAGGTAGGTGGAGATGGCCGCCATGACCAAGAAGGACGCCCTGCTGACGTTGGGCATCGCCGGGACGCTGGGGTGCGACGGCTGCATCGAGCACCACGTCGAGGATGCGATGGAGGCGGGCGCCACTCACGACGAGATCCATCACACCATCGAGCTGGCCCGGCACATCGGCGGCAGGCCTTCGGGAGACTGCTGCGATGAGGCGGAGGAAGCCCTCGAGGAGGCGGAGGAAGCCCTCGAGGAGGCGAGCGGCGCCTGATCGCCGGGCTCAGGGCTTCAGAGAGCTCAGGGCCTCGAGCAAAGTGTTCCAGCCGAGACCGGCGCACTTGATCCGCACGGGGTACCGGCGGACGCCTTGGAGGGCCTCGATGTCGCCGAGGACGGCGCCGGGGCGGTCCGGGTCGAGGCCGGGGCCGTCGGCCTCGTCCAGCGACATCATCCGCCGGAACCCGGCCGCCAGATCGGCTATCTCATCGAGGGTCTTGCCTTTGACCGCCTCGGACATCATCGAAGCCGACGCTTGGCTGATCGAGCAGCCCTGACCGTCGATCGCCACCGCGGACACCCGGTCGCCTTCGAGCTTGAGGTCGATGCTGATCTCGTCGCCGCACAACGGGTTGACGCCGTCGGCGGACGCCTCGGGGTCGTCGAGGCGCCCTTTGTTCCGGGGATTTCGGTAGTGGTCGAGGATGACCTCCCGATAGAGATCCTCAAGCGCCATCAGACGATCCCGAACAACTCTGAGGCTCTCCGCAGCCCCGCTACCAGGGCCTCGATGTCGGCCTCCTCGTTGTAGACGTAGAAGCTGGCGCGAGCGGTGGCGGACACTCCCAGACGGCGCATCAGCGGCTTCGCGCAATGGTGGCCGGCGCGGATCGCCACGTTCTGCTCGTCGAGGATCGTGGCCAAGTCGTGGGGGTGGGCGCCGTCCATCGTGAACGACACCACCCCGCCCCGGGCCTCGACGGCGCTCGGCCCCCAGACGACGGCGCCCGGCACGTCTTTGAGCCCCTCCAGGGCGACGGCGGTCAGCTCCAAGTCGTGGGCGAAGACCTCGTCCATCCCGATCGAGTCGAGGTAGTCGACGGCGGCGTGCAGGCCGACGGCCTCGATGATCGGCGGGGTGCCCGCCTCGAAGCGGTGGGGGATCGGGGCCCAGGTGGCGTCGTGAAGCGTGACGTCGGCGATCATCTCGCCGCCCCCCTCGAACGGCTCAGTCTCCTCCAAGGCCGCCATCCGCCCCCACAGGACGCCGATGCCGGTCGGCCCCAGCATCTTGTGCGACGAGAAGGCGACGAAGTCGGCGCCCAATTCCCCGACGTCTATCCCGGCGTGCGGCGCCAATTGGGCCGCGTCGACCGCGACCCTCGCCCCGCTCCGGCGGGCGAGCCGAGCGATTCGAGCCACGTCGGGGATCGTCCCCAGGACGTTCGACATCGCAGTGACCGCCACGACCTTGACATCAGGCCCGAGCTTCGACTCGAGCTCGGCCATGTTGAGCCGCCCCTCGTCGGTGATCGAGACGTGGTCCAAGACGGCGCCGGTCCTCTTGGCCGCCGTCTGCCACGGCACGAGGTTGGCGTGGTGCTCCATCTCCGTCGTGAGGATGCGGTCGCCCTCCGTGAGGTTGGCCGAGCCCCATCCGATGGCGACCGTGTTCAGCGCCGAGGTGGTCCCCCTGGTGAAGACGACCTCCCGCTCGTCGTCGGCGCCGATGAATTCCGCCACCCGGCGGCGGGCCGCCTCGTAGGCCTCGGTCGACTCGATCGACAGCTTGTACGCCCCGCGGTGAACGTTGGCGTAGGAGGTGCGGGCGAAGCGGTCCATGGCCTCGATGACGGGGATCGGCTTTTGCGAGGAGGCGCCGGAGTCGAGGAAACGGACCCCGCTGTCGAGCACGGGGAAGTCGGCCTTGACGGCGGAGAAGTCGGTCACAAGGAGGCGGTCGCGGCGCGGGCCGCCCCGTATCCCTCTTCCTCCAGCCTGGCGGCAAGCTCGGGGCCGCCGCTCTCCGCGACGCGGCCGTCGAGGAGGACGTGCACGCGATGGGGGGTGATGTGGTCGAGGAGCCGTTGGTAGTGGGTGATGATAAGGAACCCGCGGTCTGGGCCCTGAAGCTTGCGCACCCCGTCGGCGACGGCGCCGAGCGCGTCGATGTCGAGCCCGGAGTCGGTCTCGTCCATGATCGCCAGCTCCGGCGCCAGGACGGCCATCTGGAGGACTTCGTTGCGTTTCCTCTCGCCGCCGGAGAAACCCTCGTTGAGGTAGCGGTCGGCGAGCGAGGGCTCCATGCCCAGGCCTCTCATCGCGTCCATGATCTTGAGGCGCAGCTCGAGGGCGGTGAGGTCTGCCCCGGTGCGGTTGGAGAGAGCTTGGCGAAGGAACTGAGTGACGGAGACCCCCGGTATCGCCTGGGGGTGTTGGAACGCGAGGAACATGCCGGCGGCGCCCCGATCGGTCGGCGCCGCCTCGGTGACGTCCTCGCCCTTGAACAGGATGCGCCCGCCGTCGACCTCGTATTGCGGGTCGCCCATGACGACCGAGGCCAGCGTGGACTTGCCCGACCCGTTGGGGCCCATGAGGGCGTGGATCTCGCCGCGGCCGACGGTCAGGTCGACGCCTTTGAGGATCTCAGTCCCGCCCGCTGAGGCGCGCAGGTTCTCGATCTTGAGGAGGGGAGCGGTGTCGGTCACGGCGTTGATACTATTTCGGGGTGAGCCACTACATATCCAACCTCCGCGATATCCGATTCAACCTCTTCGAGCTGCATCGGGTTCAGGACTACCTCGGCGAAGGCGAGTGGGCCGACCTGGACCAGGAGACCGCCGACGACATCCTTGTCGAGATTGAGCGCGTCGCCCGGGAGGAGTACGCCGCGTCGTACGTCGATCAGGACCGAATCGCTTTGGAGCTGGTCGACGGCGAGGTGAGGTTGCCCGAGCCCGTGCTGAGGAGCGTTCGGGCGTATCGGGACGGGGGATGGGATCGTGTCGGCCTGCCCCGCGGGATGGGCGGCCATCCCGTCCCGCCGACCGTCAGGTGGTCCATGGCCGAGATGCTCCTCGCCGCCAACACACCCGCCCAGTTCTACGCAGGCGGCGCCCTGTTCGCCCGAGTCCTCTACGAGGAGGGCACCGACGAGCAGAAGGAGCTGGCTCGGCTGTGGATCGACAGGGACTGGGGCGGCACGATGGTGCTCACCGAGCCCGACGCCGGCTCCGACGTCGGCGCCGGGACCGCCAAGGCCGTGGAGCAACCCGACGGGACCTGGCACATCGAAGGCGTGAAGCGTTTCATCACGGGCGGCGAGCACAACGCCAACGAGAACATCATCCACCTGACCCTCGCCCGCCCCGAGGGGGCCGGGCCGGGGACCAAGGGCTTGTCGCTGTTCGTCGTGCCCAAGTTCCTGATCAACGAGGACGGGTCTCCGGGCGCCCGCAACGGCGTCCACGCCGTCAACCTCGAGAAGAAGATGGGGATCAAGGGATCAACCACCTGCGAGATGGCCTTCGGGCTCGACGACCCCGCCGTTGGCCACCTCGTCGGCGGCAGGCACGACGGCATCCGGCAGATGTTCCGGGTAATCGAGGACGCCCGGATGATGATCGGCGCGAAGGCGATGGGGACCCTCAGCACCGGGTATCTCAACGCCCTCCGATACGCCCAGGATCGCGCCCAGGGCGCCGACTTGGCGGAGGCCGCGGACAAGGCGGCGCCGCGAGCGCGGATCATCGAGCACCCCGACGTGCGCAGGATGCTCATGGAGCAGAAGGCGTGCGCCGAGGGGCTGCGGGCGCTCGTGCTCTACGCCGCATGGGCCCAGGATCAGGTCATCCTCCATGACGACGACATGTGGCGACGGCGCAACGACCTGCTGCTCCCGATGGTCAAGGGTTACGCGTCGGAGCGGGCCTACGAGCTGCTCGCCTCGTCGCTCCAAGTCTTCGGCGGCGCCGGGTACACGCAGGACTACCCGATCGAGCAGTACATCAGGGACGCCAAGATCGACACCATCTACGAGGGCACCACCGGCATCCAGGCCCTCGACCTCTTCTTCAGGAAGATCGCCCGCGACCAGGGCGCCGCGCTGGCCGCCCTGGCCGCTGAGATCGTCGAGTTCGTCAAGGGCGGGCCCGACGACGACCCGCTCGCCGCCGAGAGGGAGAAGCTTGCCCGGGTGCTCGACGACGCCCAATCCCAGCTCGGCTCGTTGGTCGAGTACTCGATGGGCTCGCTCCAAGGCGACCGAGGCGAGATCTACAAGGTCGGGCTGCAAGCCAACGGCCTGCTCGAGTCGTTGTCGGAGACCGTCATCTCGTGGCTGCTGCTGCGCCAGGCCGAGATAGCGCATCGCAAGGCCGACGACGACCCGTTCTACCAGGGCAAGACGGCGGCAGCGCGTTGGTTCCTCGACGATGTCGCCCCGAAGGTCGCCGCCCGGCGCGAGGCCGCCGCCGACGAGGACGGCGCCTTGATGGACCTCCCCGTGGAGGCGTTCTAGCGGTCCTTCGGGGCTTTGAGCTACGTTGGGCCGGTGTCTTCGGCGCCCGTGGTCGGCCTCGTCGCCCTGCTCGCCGGGGCCCTGCTGCTGATAGTCGGCCTGATCGTGTGGCAGAGCGCCAGGAGCGGCGCCGTCCGCGATCAGCGCAGCTATGTTCTCGATGATGCGATCAGACATGTGCACGAGCGGCTGGGACCGGAGTCGCCGCTGGCCCGGCGCGACGTCAAGCGCATCCTCGAGTATGAGGTCTTCTACCTTCAGGGTTTGGCGCAGGCGGACAGGAGGAACCCGGTCGTGACCGTCGCCGGCGGCCATGAGGCGTCGATCAACTACATCGCCTCCGAGATCGAGGCCAGGCACGGAGCGGCCTACTCTCACGCCGACATCGAGGAAGTGCTCCGTCTCGAGTCCGGTTACCTGGCGGCGATCGGGGCGATTGGAGAGCCCGTCGACCTGGGAGAGAGTGAATGAGAGTCCGTTGCGGCGCTTGCCGCACACAGTTTGACGCGCCCGGCGCAGGGCGGTTCGCCTGCCCCGTCTGCGGCTCGGTCAACGTGGTTCGCGACAAAGGGGCCGCAGGCGCCCAGACGGCAGCCGGCTACCCGGCGGGGCCCGGAGCGCCCGCGCCCGGAGCGCCCGGGCCCCGCCGGGTAGCCGGCTGCCGTCTGGGCG
>Ga0209681_1000021_pt1 | contig 48792 bp, 41 predicted proteins | sample WorMetLIZISLAND2_3_FD_187416 | JGI IMG/M metagenome (GOLD analysis project Ga0209681, IMG submission 187416) | Marine gutless worms symbiont microbial communities from Max Planck institute for Marine Microbiology, Germany - Olavius clavatus LIZARD... ... | reverse complement strand
GGCCTTCTGCAAGGCCCATCATCTACGTGAGCTAACCGCTATCGCTGAGAGGTCCCCAAGCCAGCCGTGGGCAACCGATATGATCGCGCTGTTGTGCCAGGCCAATGCCCTGGTCGGCGAGGCCCAGGACCTCAAGGCATTGCCCACCGGCAACGTCGAGCGCTTGCGGACCCGCTACGACACCATCCTCACCGAAGCCGAAGCCGGCAATCCTTCCCGTCCCCGCCGTCCCGGCACCCGCGGGCGGATCAAACAATCCCCGGCCGGCAACCTCATTCGGTGGCTGCGCGAGCACCGCAACGAGGTCCTGCGCTTCCTCACCGACCTGCGCGTTCCCGGCGACAACAACCCGGCCGAACGCGACCTGCGAATGCCCAAGCTCAAGCAGAAAGTCTCCGGTTGTTTCCGCTCCGATACCGGCGGAGATGCCTTTGCCATCCTCCGTTCCTGCCTTTCGACCCGCCGCAAACAGTCCGACGATATTTTCAACTCGCTCGTCCTGACCTTCCAGGGGCAACCCCCAATGCCCCAATTGGAATAGCTGAATAGTTACTCCCTTTCCAGCACAGGGCGGGTTGTTGCCCAACAGCCCACCGTTTGTGGCCCATGATGAGACGGTTCTCAATCGGCCTCTGATTCCGGATTCGTACTCAAGGCTCGGTGTCATGGGTCCGCAGACGTTGCCGAACGGCGGTTGCGGATAGCCAGATCAGGGTAGCATCCCGGTCCGATTCCGGTACCTCGGAGGGTAACAGGAGCAGACTGTCGTCCGACTTCCAGGCGAGGGGCTCCGTTGCCGTGTCCGGCCGCGACTGCCGTTGCGGGTGCCCCAAGCGCCTAGTGAGCTGCTGTAGCAAGGTCTCGTGGTAGGCACGGCGATAGGTGAGTTTGGCCGCGCTCAGCCGGTCACCGCGGAGGAACAGGGTGAAGGCGCGTGCGGGTATGGCGTTGAATGCCCCGATCTCGGCGGTACAGAGCCGGTCGCCGAAAGGGTTGGTGCCAGTGTCGCATACCAGTGCTAGGTCCGGATACAGCTCCCGGAACCGGGGCTCCGTGATTTCCGAATGCAGCTGCTCGATGGCCAGGACCAGCTCGCCCTTGCCGAACAGATATAGCAACGCCAGATCGGTTCGGCGTTGCCCGTCGGCGGTGAATACCAACCAGATGATCGGACTGAGCACAATGGCGAGTATGAGCGATTTTTTATAGAGCGGATTCAAATGTAGATTCATAGTCCATCGCAACTGGGGATCACGGGTCTTTGGCTTCGGCTTTCGATACGGTGGATATCCTATCGGCATCTTGAAGGCCCCAAGGTATCCGCGTCGGCCAATTTTCAAGTACATCGGTGCTTGATTGATGGGATCGAAGTGAACATCGCGTTTTTCCTCGTGGCTCGAAGGATTCCAGGGATGGAGCTTTTCAAGGTCCCCATATTTAGAATCCGCCGCAGTGATAGGATGGCGGTATGCTGTCGGTATCGACCGGTCTTGGATATCGGAGGCCTTCCTCGAACCCTGATCCCGGCACGCGCGTCCGAATATCCTCGGGATCGATTCTCTCTTCCACTCCGGCTGCTTCCCGCAGACCTTTGGCCTCTCCCGACCACTCGAGATGCCGACTGATACATTGCAAGGGAGGAGCACAGGAAAGCGAGGGAGCGTAAGCGACGAGCGGAGTGCGACGACCCCCGCGTAGCCGTAGGGCCGAGCCTTTCGTCTCCGCCGGCGCTCACGCGCCGCACTCCGACGAAAGGCTCGGCCATGCGATACGGCGTCCAGTCATTGCGGGAGTCCTGGTGCCGCGCGGAGTGCGCGCCGGGACGGACGCAGGACGAACGCGGGCTGCCGAAGGCTATGGCCGTCGCCTAATTTTTTGCACCGAAATCGGACGGACCCCATTTCGGGTTTCGCGAACAATGGCGACGCTCCGGCGAAAATTCCGCCCAACGCCGCATCGACCAGACCACTGCGCGGTCCTCGACGCTCGGCCGCCGGATGCGATCTTACCAGGGGTATCCGGTGGTCCTGTTGAATCTGGCGGCGCGATGGTTACCGACCTAGCGCTCCCGCCACGCCCGTAGGCGGCACCTGCACGCGATCGAACAGGCGTACCACTCCATTCCCGAGGACGAGACGATTTTCGTGTCGGTGGCCTCCTACCGGGATCCGGTAGTGTCCCGAAACTGTGTTCGATTTGTTCGAGAAGGTGGCTTGTCCGGACCGTGTCTTCGTCGGGGTTTGCTAATAGAACGAGGATTCGGATGGGGATGTCCGGGAACAGTATCGCAAGTTGGCTGCTCGCCGTGGGATCAGGGATTTCAGCGACCGAATCCAAGTGTATGCCATGCCCGCCGAGCAGTCCCAGAGCCCCCTGTTGGCGCGCCATCTGGTCAAGAAGCATTTGTACCGTGGCGAGCACTATTACCTGATTATCGATTCCCACACCCTGTTCACCCCTCGCTGGGATGTCGACTGCATCCGCATGTGGACTCAGGCCCGTAGTCGGTCGCCCAAGTCTATCTTGACCATGTATCCGGGCAGCTTCAAGCTGTTCCGTCGCCGTCGGCCTAAGCGGGGGTACGAGAATAGGCCACCGGGATATGTGCGCTTTCTCAAGTTCGTCGAATCGACCGGTCTGGTGCATACCGCCGGCTTTGCCATGCAACGCATACCCGAGCAACCGGTTCCCAGCTTGTTCTGGGTAGCCTGCTATTCCTTCGGGTTGGGCTCCCAAATTCGCGAGGTGCCATTCGATCCCTTCTGTCCCTATGTGTTCGTGGGTGAGGAGATCTCCATGACGGCGCGGCTGTGGACCCACGGCTCGATTTTTTCCATCCCACACGCATGGTCGTGTATCACATGCGCCAGCAGAGGCATCCTACCTTTTGGCAGTTGTTCGACGGTGATTCTCGCCTCCACCGGTAGCGGCGGGAGCAGGAGCAGGCCGGATACCGCCGCATTCGCACTCTGCTGAGGCATGCACCGGGCCACATCGAGGCCCCCTATGGACTGGGGACGGCGCGGACCTTGGCCGAGTATGAGCAGTTTATCGGCATTGATATATGCCGTCGTATGGTCACGTCGCTCACGGGGTTGACCGGCGTACCCGCAAATAGCCCACCTCGATGAGGTCTTGTGCATTCAGCAGCGATTTGATCCGGGTTTGAAGATTGCCGGAGCGGCGATCGGGTACCTTGAAAAATCCGGTGGTGCTCGGCGCTTAGAGACGGTCTAAGAAGGCAGTCTCTAAGGGTGTTCTCAGCCAAGCCAAGTGTAGGGAGCAAGTAAACAGGAGGTATCCAATGAAACCGGACACATCACGGGCTACAAGTCCGGGCAGTTTATTTGCTCTCTACACCAGCATGGATTCCGCTTGAGGACTCCCGGCTGTCTGCCTATACTTCAGTCCCTTGCGGGGACTTTGGATCTTTCCAGGTGCCCTACACTAGGCCGGTGTAGCTCAATCGGTAGAGCAACGCATTCGTAATGCGTAGGTTCGCGGTTCAATTCCGCGCATCGGCTCCAGAAATAGGATCGGGCAGCTACCGGAGGGCTTGGAAAATCGCATCTTTGTAATTCCCGATCCTTGAGACATGAAAATATCTCGACCCTATCCCGGGCATCTTAACCGATTGCGCATGGACCTTTCGTTGTGATATCGATTGTTCACGCCGGCCCGCGGCCTTATGTCGTAAGACAACGCGGCTCAGTTCTTCCCTCCGGCCCCGGACAAGCGGTCTCCGTATGGCGGTGACGTCGAGCGGCATCATCGTCGTCGCAACCGGCCTGTTGGTACGACTAGGCCACGTGACAAGCTCTCCTTGCTTCTCGTCCCCGTATCTATGCGCACCATCCTCAAACCTTGTCTCTCCTTACTCACGGCTCTGCTCGCCGCTGCCATGCTAGTCGGCGGCTGCGGCATGATTGGCTTCTCCAAACCCGACCCCGTCTCCCCGGTGCGGAATAGACCGCGGACCTTCCTCGCTGGCGCCGAGGTACCACAGGCAAGATCCCTAGCGATGGGATCGGCCGTGGTCAAGGGCTGGAAGATCGTCGATACGGCGGGCAACCGGCTACTGATCGAACGGCCGCTCGACACCGCCGTCGCGGAGCGGATAGTAGGCAAGCGACCGATCACAACGGCCGCGGTAGCGGTGAGAACGGATTTCAATGCCCGCTGGATGGGTGTCGATGTAGCCGCGGATGCGGCCATAATCGCCATACAAGTAACGGAGCAGGGAGAACAATCGGCAATCGAAATCGATCTTACCGATTTTTACTGGGATGAATTGAATGATTCTCTCGCTGCTTTACAGCGGTCGTGGGAGAAAAATCGTCAGCGCATCGCTGCTGCCGTCCGGCCGGTGCCGACCCGGACCGCAAATCCCGAAGACGAAGCCATCGCGGGTGGGAGAATCGACACCACAGCACCCACTTTCGAAAAGGCCCCGACCGGAACGGTCACTGGCGGAGGGACCGACACCGAGGTACCGCCCTTGTCACAAATGACTACGGGGGATCATGAAAAATCGTATCCCTACAGTTTTTCATGGCCTAATATGAAAGCGTGGCTCTCGCTTGGCTCCATTTTTCAAGCCCCGGTGTGCTCGAAAAGTGGCCGAGCACCCTCGTTCTACACTGGTACCTTGAATTCTTCGAGGCCCCCGACCACCGCACCTGATGCGGCGGCAAGCACCGATGACCATACCGTGCCGATCGAAGAGCGATCCATATCGGCACTACCCATCCCCCCTGATGGTGGTTCCGGCAAGTAACCTGCCCCTATTACTAGGCTAGGCACTATGCAGGGGCCCACAAATGCGAGCACTCGGTCGGCTCAGTTACCACCGAGTATCGGCGACCCGAGCTCGGGTTGTACCGAATCCGGTGCGAGGACGGTCGCAATTTCATCGTCAGGTGCAACACGGATACCTGCCATAGGTTGACCGAACGATAAGAGCGTATTGAAAAACTCGGTGACGGCCAATCGGCAGGAAGCCGGTCACGACAAATCGAGCATCACCAAAAATTCAAGGTGCCTTCGGGTCACGAAGGCTCGCAAACAGACTTTTCCAACACCCTCCGAACAAGTCTGCCTCGTCGGACCTGCAAGTGATTTCCGATCTTGCCCCGGAGGACCTCTTTCCGGTATGGGTACGGCTCTTCTGAAACGACGCGGAGAAACCCGGAGACAAAGGCTCAGCCGACCATAGGATGAGTTGTGCCCACCATTGGGCTTACTCGATATCTTCTTTTTTGCCGCCAATGAACGCGAATGAGCGCAAATGGGCCGAATAATACTCGGCTGAGGTCCGCGCTCGACCAGCTCGACGCACAAAGCCTTCTCGTACACGGACTCCAAAGACCCAGGAGCCAAGACTTTGCCGACCTCAAAGGCGCGCCCCCGATAGCACGCCGAGAGGTGAGTTTATCCTCGTCGACTTTTCTTGAATAGATTTGCGTTCATTGGCGTTTATTTGCGGCTGAATTTTCTCCCCGCAGCCCTTGCTCGATATTTTCCGATGGGCACAGCCTGCCGCCTAGGCAATCCCCGCCGGTGCGGTCAGCTTGGCCATGGAGCTTTTCAAATCCACGGGGCGGCGTGGATCGCAACGTCTCAGAACGAGGCGATATGAAATGGACGGTGCGCAAACTCCACACGATTTTTCAAGGTCCCCTGAATTTTTCGAAGTATCCTTCCGCGGAACTTCGCCATAACGGATAGCAAGCATCTTGTCCCGGACCCCTGCCAAGGGCATTTTCTACCGCTTTTTACGCTTGGTGCCCATGCCTGTCATCTCCATCCTGGTAGGGGTCTTGGTGGGTCTGGTGGTATGGGGTGTGTTGGACCTGATCCAAGGACGGGCGATCAAGAAGATTGCCGACAAGGAGCTTCAGGCGCAGCTTGACCAACGGGCCCGGGAGAGTCTGATCCGATTCGACCAGTATCTGAAGAATTATGTAACCACGGTGCGGTTATTGGCCAATCATCGCCGCTTGGCGGAGTACCTCGAACCTCTGTTCTGGTCGCCGCAAGAAACCTTCGAGCCGGTCATCTATCGCGAGGTCCTTCCCTCCTGGCTAACCGATTTCATCGCCCGCAGCGTGTTTCCCGCACCAAGCCATATCTTGCTGGTGGACACCCGGGGCCGCATCCGGGAGGTCTACCAATCCGGGAGCACCGTGCTGCCGCAGGAGCTGGGTCGGGACGAGGGCGTGGAATTCATGGCGACCGGCCGGGTCTATGCGGTGATCGCCCGCCTCGACGAACGGCCCTATCTGCTGGTGAGCGGTGTGGCCGAGGATATGGGCGGCTATCGAATGGGCCGCCTGATCGCGGTAGTACCCATCGACGATGCCTTGATCGCCGCCTCTCAGCGCGGCTTGTCCTCCGGCCGTGCGGCCGTGGCCTTAGTGGATGCGGGCGAGCAGCGCATCCTGGCCAGCATCGACCCGAAATCCTTGCCCCCGGGTACATGGCTCTCCGAGTGGCGGGATACCTATCTGATCACGACCCGGCCGCTTCCCGAGTACGCGGGCACGGATTGGAACCTCTTGTTCGCCACCTTCATCCCCCATTACGCGGTCGAGGAGATGTCCGGCCGGGTGCGTAATTTCGAGCGCCAGCAGCGGGTCAGGGCCGCACTCGCCTATATCGCGGTCTTCACCTTGTTGATTTATCTGGTCTCGGCGCGCCTCAATAAGATACTCAAGCGTATGACCGGATTTTCGCAGCGTGCGCTGGGCATCGAGCATCCGGACTTCGAGTGTGGTGGCAATCGGCTCATGCTACTCGAGGCCTGGATCCGGCACTTCGTGCAGCTGGTGCTCAAGGCGCGCGAGGAGATGAGCCGCAAGCATGCGAGCGAGATCCGCGCGAGCGAGGCCCTCAAGGCCGCCATCATGGAGGCCTCCCTCGACTCCATCGTCACCCTCAGCCGCAAGGGGCAAATCATCGAACTCAACCCCACCGCGGAGCGCACCCTCGGCCTCACCCGCGAGCAGGCTATCGGCAGCAACTTCAGCAAACGTTTCCTGACCACGGACGGCAGGCGGCGCTTTCTAGGTCTGTTGCGGGACTTGCAGCGCGCCCGGCGCGAGGCTCGAATACCCTTGACGGCCCGCCGCGCGGACGGCTCCGGGCTTCCGGTAGAGCTCTCCGTGGTCTCGATCCGGTTGGATGACAGATTCGTCTACACCATTTACATGCACGACATCACCAACCGCCGGCAAGCGGAGCAGGAGATCAAAAACTTGGCCCGCTTCGTGAGCGAGAGCCCCGACCCGATTCTGCGCGTGAATCCTTCCGGGCAGGTCGTCTATGTCAATACCGCCGGTGCACCGCTGCTGGCCGCCTGGGGCACGCGGGAAGGGGGCTGGCTACCGGCGGAGTGGACCGCGGAGATCGGCGAGGCGTTAGCGAATGGGTATTCACTGGAGCGGGATACGGAGATCGGCGACCAAGTATATTCACTGCTGTTCGCCCCGATTCCGGAATTGGGTTATGTGAATATCTACGCCCGGGATATCACGGCGGTACGCCGCGCTGAGCAGGAATCGCGCCGGCACCAGGCGGAGTTGGTCCATGTCTGTCGTTTGAGCACCATGGGTGAGGTGGCTACCGGGATGGCTCATGAGCTCAATCAGCCACTCTCGGCCATCGTCAATTTTGCCAATGGTTGCAGCCGCCGCCTACAGGGCAACCTGGGACGACCCCAGGATCTGGTGGACGCTATGGGCCAGATCACGCTGCAAGCCCAGCGGGCCAGCGAGATCATCCGCCGACTCCGGGCGTTGGTCGGCAAGCAACCGCCACTCCGATCGCGGGTCGATCTCAACCATCTGGTGCGGGAGGTCTGCTCCTTCGTGGAGTTCGATACCGAACGGATGGGCTTCAGGATCGAGCTCGATCCGGAGCCGAGGGGGATTGCGGTGGACGTGGATCTGGTGCAGATCGAGCAGGTCTTGCTCAATCTGATACGCAATGCGCTCGATGCCTTGCAGGAAGTACCGCTCCCGGCGCGACGCTTGACCCTGCGCACCCGGTCGCGCGGTGACTTTGCCGAAGTTTCGGTTCGGGACTCGGGTCCAGGCATCGCGCCGGAACGCATGTCCTCCTTGTTCGAGCCCTTCTTCACCACCAAGGAGTCGGGCATGGGCATGGGGCTACCGATCAGCCAGACAATCATCGAGAACCACAAGGGCAGTATCCGGGCGGAATCCGTGCCGCAGCAAGGGGCGGTCTTCGTGATCCGGCTACCGGTTGTCGCCACGGCAGAACCGATAATTGTGTATTAACTTATTGAACTCGGATTTATGGGAGAAGCCGGTATGAGCAGCGAACCCACGCCCACCATCTTTGTCGTGGATGACGACCAGGCAATGCGCAACTCGCTCAAATGGCTCATCGAATCCATCGGCATGCGGGTCAAGACCTATGGTTCGGCGGACGAATTTCTGAGCGAATATTTTCCGGGTCGGGCCGGATGTCTGCTCCTCGATATCCGCATGCCGGGCATGAGCGGTCTGGACCTCCAGGCCCATCTGGCACGGGAGGATTCCCGGCTGCCGGTGATTATGATTACCGGCCATGGTGACGTGGCGATGGCCGTCAAGGCCATGAAATCCAGGGCCGTGGACTTCATCGAAAAGCCCTTCCACGACGAAGACTTGCTCACCAGCATCCGCAACGCCCTGGAGTTCGACGAAAAACAGCGCCGGCTCAGATCCCAGCGGGCGGAGATCGCCGTCCGCTTGGCGGAGCTAACGCCGCGCGAGCACGAGGTCATGATCAGGGTCACCGAAGGTCGCGCCAACAAAGAGATCGCCGCCGTACTGGGGGTGAGCACCAAGACGGTGGAGGCGCATCGGGCGCGGGTCATGGACAAAATGCGCGCCCACTCCCTGGCCGAGTTGGTGCGGATGGCTTTGATCGTGGATAGTGACCTGCAGGGGCTTTGAGGGAGTCTGACCGCGTGGATACTGGATCGAGGCTCGATCAGCTCGACCGCACCGCAATCTCCGACCGGCTGGGATCCGGCTGGGTATCCGCTACCCCCATCCGGGAGCTGCCGGGGGCACCCGACCGGAGGCTTCGGCCGGCAGCGGTTCTGCTACCCCTGTTTCGGCACCGGGAGGCTTGGCATCTGCTCTTCATCCGGCGCACCGAGCACACCGGAGATGATCACAGCGGCCAAGTCGCGTTTCCCGGTGGTCGCCGAGATCCGGCGGACTCGGATGCGGCCGCTACCGCGCTCCGCGAGGCCCAGGAAGAAATCGGGCTGGATCCGGAGCAGGTCCGGCTGCTCGGTAAGCTACGGCCCTTGTAGACGACCAGCAACTATCTGGTCACCCCCTTCGTGGGTGAGATCCCTTGGCCCCTGGACCTGACGCCCGATCCCGTCGAGGTCGCCCGAGTCTTCCATATCCCCTTGGCCTGGCTGGCCGATCCCACCCATCGGCAGGTGCGCACTTGGCCGGCACCGGACCATCCCGAGGTCAGGGCCGTGATCTTCTACGACCGCTTCGACCGAGAGCTGTTATGGGGGGTGAGCGCACACATCACCCTGAACTTTCTGGCCACCCTGTCGCGGACCTGAAAGCACCTCGAGGGAGCATCGAGTCGTTCGATATACCCGTCGCACATGGTTTGCACATGGTTTTTGCGGAAAGTGAGGGACGTTTGTCGTGCCCGAGAGCTAGGCGCAACGAGTTGCAACGCGGCTACCGGGTACGAGCGGCATGCATCGTGGCGAAATATTCACGTGCAATCGGGTATATGGTAGCCATATTCCGAAGGGTCCCCCTTGGAAAACATCGAGGATAAAGATATGGGCGAGGTCAGAATAAGGGCAACCATGAGAAACTTTGTCGATGTGGCACTGGTGGAACACGGCTCAGGCTATATCGAGGATGTTCCTACCAGTTACCTTAGATTGTCTGGTCGACACCGGCACCTTGATGGTACTACTTGCCACAGGACGAGGTTGGGAAGCTCGGTCTGAGCCGGGGCGGACACGTCATCGTGACCTATGCGGACGATCGCCGCGAGGAGCTACCGCTTGCCCGAGGTTTGGAGGTTTCACTGCTGGGCCGTTCCATGGTGACGGACTGCGTGATCGGACCGCCCTTGTGTGAGCCACTGATCGGGCAACTCGTGCTCAAGGAACTGGACCTAGTTGTGGACTGTGCCCGTAATACCTTGGGTCCACGCCCGGAGTCTCCGAATCTACCGTTGTTGAAGCTGAAAAAGGCCCGGTCGCAGCAGACCCGGGATAGGACATCTTGCACAATTGGTGGTGCTTGAACGCACCCTGAAGAATCCAAGGTGCGCTACCGGATTTTTCAAGGCGCCCTCGAGAGGTCCGCGAGGGGTCGTATCATCACGGCTCGGACCGGCTTCTATGATCCATGATCCGGATATCTTCGGGACCTACAGCTGGGGCCGGATAATCCGGAGCAGAAGCGGTCCGGCCCGGTCCGGGCGCACGGGGTGTAGCTCGGAGAAGTCCTGCCGCACGGAGTCCAAGGGACCTCGGGTATCGGCGTCCGTAGTCGGCAGCGCTAGGAGATCGAGCCGGACCCGCTTGTGCTGGGCGGTGACGTTTCCGACCCAAAGCGGCATCTTGCCGTCGATACGATAGGGCGTGGTCCATAGGCGCAGCACCAGCCGGCGGCCAGGGGGCGCCTGCTTGACCAGCGCTAGGGCCTCATGGCGACCCTGGTGGACATGGGGTATGACGGGAAGCTCCGCCAGCGGCAAGGACGGAGACAGTAGCTTTATGGCCGCACCCCAGCTCAGCGACAATCCCATTTCCCAACCTCGGTCCGCGAGTCGGCGGCGCAGATCGGCAAGCCTGCCGACATACTGTAGATTCAGAGGATGGCGATTGTTCTCCCGTATATCGTCCCGCAGGTGCGGCAAAGTACGCCAGACCTCGGTCCTCCAATCGGCTTGGGTGATGGCGATGGTCGTCACGGAACGGTTGTAGAAGGCGGGATCGGGACCGTGGGAGGCTAGGCTCTGGAGACCCAATGCGACCACCAAGGTGCCCAGGGCGATGGCCCCGAGCCACGGCCGAGGGGTCTCGAGTCCCTGGTGACGGCGGTAGACGAGTCCCAATACGGCGACCCAGGCGAGGCCCAGGGTGAGGCTGCCCAGGACATCGGTGAGCCAATGGATACCGAAATAGAGCTGGGATAGCCCTACTACCAGCATGAGGATGCCGGCCCCGGCGTAGGGTAGCCAGCGCCAAGTTGGGGTCAGGCCGCCGGCGAGCAAGACGGCCAGGAAGCCATAGACCACCGTGGCCCGCAGGGTGTGGCCGCTGGGGAAGGACTTGGCGGCGAGTCCGCTCGGGCCGATGTCGGGCTGCGGGATCTGGAGCAGCCATGCCAGCAGGGGACCGGCGAGGATGGCGAAGGTGCCGGCGGCGAGCCAGTAGTAGGTGTGGCGGTGCCGGCCACGTCGGTAGAGCCAGCCGGAGACGACCAGAACCAAGGGTAGAATAACGGCCAAGTCTCCACTGCGGCCGAAGCTGGCCATCAGATGGTTCGCTACCGGGGTTTGGATACTGAGCGCGAGGTTCAGCACCATCCGGTTCAAGGCTAGGTCCGGTGCCCCGGCGACGATAAGCCCGGTGACCAGCGCGAAGAGCAACGCGGTCAGGAGCAGAACCCCGGCCAGCACGGTCAGAGTCTTGGTCTCGGGGTGTCCGGGGTCCGCCAGGGCACGGGCGATATCACTCATCCGCGGGTGAAATTCCGCCCAGCGCAACAGGCCCTCCACCCAGCCCCGGGCGCGGTGGCTGTAGCATTGGAAGACCTGTCGGATGCCCCAGGCCGCGGCCCATATCGAGACCGCCAGGGCGAGCAGCAGCAAGACCAGATGGAAGGCCGCCTCCGCCGCCAGCTCCAGGGAGGCGCCGAAGATGATGCCCGGCAGTAGATAGGCCGGCGCCCAGACGACGGCAGAGAAGATATTGGCGACCAGGAAGCGGCCGGGTCTCATACCCAGCATGCCGGCTACCAAGGGAATGACCGCGCGTGTCGGACCCACAAAGCGCCCGAGCACCACACTTCTGCCACCGTACCGTTCGAAAAAGCGGACCCCGGCGGTCAGGCTTTCCGGATAATATTTGAAGGGCCAGAGACCTTGCAGCCGTTCTCGATAGCGGTACCCCAGCCAATAGCTGGCCCCGTCGCCGACCACGGCGCCGGCGATCGCCCATAGGCAGACGGGCTGGAAGTCCAGAGCCCCGGCGGCGATCAAGGCCCCGGCGGCGATCATCATGACGACCCCCGGCACCATGAGGCCGACGATAGCCAAGGACTCCACCATGGCCGTCAGGAAGACGGCCAAATAGGCCCATCCCGGGTTGGCCGTGACCCAGGTCAGCAGGTCCCGGAGCAGCTCGGCCATGGGGTGTTGATCGGTGCGGTAAGCGACAGCCCTTGCCACAGGTCCGATTGCCATCGGATCTGGAATTCCCGTTCCCAGGCCGCGTCTTCGAGACAGCAGGTTCGGATGTCGCCCACGGCGATCAGCTCATCCTGCGCGAAGACCAAGGGAATATAGGCGCGGACCCAGGGAGGTACACCTTGCTCCTGAAACAGCTTTTTCAAAGGGCGCCGCGGTCCGCCCCGCACCGGTCGGCAATGAAGGCCCCGGGTGCCGAAGCGGACCGCCAATCCGGACGCGAAGAGATCCTGTGGGTCTCGGCCCCGTCCATCGGTCGCCAACAGCTCCAGATGGCCGAGCCCTTCGGGCAATGGGAGAATGCCCCGATGCCAAGGGATCGGACTTGGGGTCGGGATCGGGGGCAGGGGGGCCAGGGCGAACAAGTCGTTCCGGTAGCGACGGACCTCGCAGCCCGGCCAAGCAACCAGCGGATTCGCATCCGGGCGCGCGGTCATCACCTCGGTGAGGATGCGGTCGAGGTGTCGGGAATCCGGCGGGACGCGCTCCCGGTCGCGGAACCAGTGGCGCAGCACGGCCTTGCACAAGGGCGACTCCAGGCTCCGCAGATGATGGATGGAGAGGGTGCCGGGTCGCTGTCCCGCGGCGGCGAGCTGCACCTTGCGGGCGGCGAGATCGATCAGCGCCTGGGCCTCCGCACAATGGGCCGTGCTCCTCGCGATGCTGGTCGCGCACGCGGGCCAACGTTCCGCCAGCCGGGGCAGCACGCGGTGGCGAAGGAAGTTACGGTCGAACCTCGGATCCCGGTTGCTCGGATCTTCCAGCCAAGATAGACCTCGGTCCTCGGCGTACTCGAGTAGCTCGGTCCGACCGCACTCCAGCAGGGGCCGAGCTAGCCAACCGGCCCCCAAGGGCGCCACCGGGGGCATAGCTGCCAAGCCGGCTAGCCCGCTGCCGCGCAGCAGGGCTAGCAGCAGGGTCTCCGCTTGGTCGTCCCGATGCTGAGCCGTAAACAGAAGGTCACCCGGTCTCAGCACGGCGGCCAGGGAGGCATAGCGTGCCTGCCGGGCCACCGCCTCCAAGCTCTCGCCCCGGACCGGGGTCAACGCTAGGTGCCGTGTCCGCAATGGTACCCCGAGCCGCCCGCAAGTACGGGCGCAATGTGCGGCCCAGGCGCGCGAGTCCCGATGCAGGCCGTGATCGATGTGCCAAGCCCCCATCTCGAAAGGGAGTCGGTCACGGAGTGCGGCCAAGGCGTGGAGTAACACGGAAGAATCCAGGCCACCGCTATAGGCGACCCAACCGTTGCGTGCGGCAGGCAAGGCGGTAAGACGCGGCAGCAGCCATTCGGGTGTGAATGCGGGCACGACCGGGACCGCCGCGAGATGAGGGGAAGCCTATTCGCTGTACCGCCCGTATCCCAGCACGCGCTCGTAACGTCGGGCCAGTAGCTGGTCGGTATCCTGGCCGTCGATCCGGTCCAGGTGCTCCAGCAGGGTCTGCTTGATGCTCGCGGCCATGGTGTCCGGGTCCCGATGGGCACCGCCCCTGGGTTCGGGAATGACCTCATCGATCAATCCCAGTTCTTTGAGCTTGTCGGAGGTGATGGCCATGGCCTCGGCGGCGAGCTGGGCCTTGTCCGCACTCTTCCATAAGATCGAGGCACAGCCCTCCGGTGAGATGACCGAGTAAGTGCTGTACCGGAGCATGATGAGCCGGTCCCCCACGCCGATGGCTAAGGCTCCCCCGGAGCCCCCCTCGCCGATGACAGTGCATAAGATAGGGGTACGCAGATGCGCCATGACCTGGAGGTTGCGGGCGATCGCCTCGCTTTGTCCCCGCTCCTCCGCCCCGACCCCCGGATAGGCACCGGGGGTATCGATAAAGGTGAGGATGGGCAGGCGGAAACGCTCCGCCATTTTCATCAGCCGCAAGGCCTTGCGGTAGCCTTCCGGCCGCGGCATGCCGAAGTTGCGAGAGAGCTTGCTCTTGGTGCCCCGTCCCTTCTGATGGCCGATGATCATCACCGAGCGCCCGTCGAGGCGCCCGAGGCCACCGACGATGGCCGGGTCGTCGGCAAAGGCCCGGTCCCCGTGGAGCTCCTGGAAGTCGTCGCACATGCGCTCCACATAATCCAGCAGGTAGGGACGTTGGGGGTGTCTCGAAAGCTGCGAGATCTGCCAGGGTGTGAGCTTGGCGAAGATCGATTCGGTCAGGTCCCGGCTCTTGTTCTCGAGCCGTTCGATCTCCTCCTCGATATTGATCTCGTTATCGTTGCCGACGTGTTTGAGCTCATCGATCTTGGCCGTGAGCTCGGCGATGGGTCGCTCGAATTCGAGAAAATTGATGTCCATGGTCAGTGAATATATCAGCCGCCGGTTTTCGGTTTCCAGCGGCACTGTTCGGGCCGTACGGGCGTGAATGCATGTCATGGTATCTGCTGCTCCGAATTGTCCCGGAACGACCGGCGGGACGGCGGACAATCTCCAAGTGACGGCGAGTGACGGGTATAGTATGTGCATAGGCTCTAGCCGCCACCGGTTGCGAGTCACTATTCGGAGCCGGACGGGCTCTCATCGACCATGCCTCAGGACCCACTCCATACCCAGGACCTGCCGTCACGGCTCGGCCGGGCCATGCTATTCGCGGCCTGGGTGGTCGGGTTGGCCGTGCTGGTCCTGTTCTTCCAACACCAGCTCGACGACCGGGAGAACCCAAACCGGGATATTGAGGCGATCCCGGATAGGCAGGGCTAGGTTCGGGTAGTGTTACAGCACAACCGGTTCGGGCACTATGTGGCCAATGGCAGGATCAACGGCGAACCGGTAGTCTTTCTGGTCGACACGGGTGCCACCGATGTTGCGCTCCCACTCCAGGTGGCACGTCGGCTCAGGATCCCCTTGGGCCAGCCCCATATGGCGAAAACGGCGAACGGCAACATCCGAATTTGGAGCGCGCGGCTCGACAGCGTCGATCTAGGCGGCCTGACGGCCCGCTGGGTACCAGCCTCCGTGCTGCCTAATATGCCGGGTGAGGAAGTCCTATTGGGTATGAGCTATCTGAAGCGGTTCGATCTCCTCCAGCGTGGCAACACCCTGACCCTGCGTGTACCCCATGAGTAAAGGGCCCCGGCGCATCCTGGTGGTGGGCGTCGCCGCCCTGGATATCGTCAACGAGGTGGCGGCCTACCCGGCGGAGGACGCGGAGCTGCGCGCCTTGGATCGGCGCATCGTGCGCGGCGGCAATGCGGCCAATACCCTGGCGGTGCTCAGCCAACTGGGCCATACCTGCGCCTGGGCCGGGACCCTGGGCCGGGACGCCGAGGGCGCGCAGGTCCTGAAGGACCTCGAACGCCGCGGCATCGATACCAGTGCTTGCGTGTTCCATCCCCAAGGTAGCACACCTACCTCCTATGTCACCCTGAGCCGGGCCGGGGGCAGCCGCACCATCATCCACTATCGTAATCTGCCCGAGCTGGCGGCGGCCGATTTCGCCCGGATTCCGCTCGACGGCTATGACTGGATACATTTCGAAGGCCGCGAGCCTAAAGAAACCGCGGCCATGCTGCAAGATTGCGCCGCGCGTTGCCCGGGGACCGGGATCTCGCTGGAGATCGAAAAGCCGCGGCCCGGGATCGAAGCCTTGCTCCTGGGGTCACATGTGTTGATTTTCTCCTGCCGCTATGCCCGCAGCCGCGGCTACCGAGATCCTCGGCGGTTCCTCGAAGATCAGTGGGAACACACGGACGCCGGGCTATTGATCCTGCCCTGGGGCGAGGCGGGGGCCTATGCCCAACCCCACGGTGGGGACATCCGCTTTGCGCCCGCCTATCGGCCACCCTCGGTTCGGGATACCTTGGGGGCGGGGGACGTCTTCAATGCCGCGGTGATGGATGGTCGATTCGCCGGGCTCGCTCCGTCGGCACTGCTCCGCCACTGTAATGCGCTGGCCGGCCACAAGTGCGGCCGGCTGGGGTTGGATGACCTAGTCACCAGCGCCCGTGAGGCCGGAATTCTCCGGTCGCCGGACGAGCCGGCATCCAGACCACCCGGAGCTCCTATTGCCGGCTCACCTCCTTAAATGGGCTGCACCCACCGGGAAATATCGAGTAAGCGCTGCGGGGAGAAAATTCAGCCGCCAATAAACGCCAATAAACGCCAATGAACGCGAATGGACGCAAATGAGCCGAAAAGGTTGGTTCATTCTCGTCGACTTTGCTTGAATAGATTTGCGTTCATTGGCGTTTATTGGCGGCAAAAAAGAAAATATCGAGTAAGCTCAATGGTGGGTACAGGCCACCCTATGATCGGCTAACCCTTTGTTTCCGGGTTTCTCCGCATCGTTTCAAAAGAGAGAACCCACCCCCTTGGTAGGCGGCGCGCTGTCGCGTAGCAAACAAGTGGCAACATAGAGGGGCCGCGGGGAACCGAGGCCTATCAGACACTGGTGTGAAGGCCAAGCATCTCGACCTTACACTCAGTGAGGCTGCTTGACGAGTCCGAATAAAATCAATTTTAGAACAGTATGTTATGGGGTGTTTGATGAGGGCCGTTCCCAACGGCTTTTCCCGCCGCGCCGCTTTGTGTCATCATCCGCCGCTATGAGTCACACCTCGATGTCATCGGTTGCCATCCTGCTCTATCTAGCCTGTGGTGTCCTCATCGCTTGGCGGCTGTTCCGCTACAACGAGCCCGGCGCACCCGGACATACCTTCACCCTGGCCGTCGGATTCGCAGGGCTGGCCCTGCATACTTGGTTGGTCTACGACATCGTCTTCAGCCAACCCGGACTCAATTTGGCCTTTTTCAACGCCTTGGTGCTGACCGCCTGGACCGTCGTCGCACTCCTGCTCGTCTCCAGCTGTACGAAGCCGTTGGAGAATCTGGGCATTCTCATCTTTCCCACGGCGGCCCTGACCCTGTTTCTGGAGGCCCGCTATCCGAGTCCGAGTCAGGGCATCATGCTCACATCCTCGGACTGGCCCCTCCGGATCCATGTGTTGCTCTCCATACCGGCTTATAGCCTGTTGACCCTGGCCAGCGTGCAGGCAATCCTGCTGGCGTTGCAAGATCATCACCTGCACAGTCGACAACCGGTCGGTTTCCTACGCGCCTTGCCGCCGCTACAGACAATGGAGAGCCTCTTGTTCGATATGATCGGCATCGGGTTCATCCTGCTCACCCTGGCCTTGATCAGCGGCTTTGCCTTCCTGGGAGACATGTTCGCCCAGCACCTAGTACACAAGACCGTACTCTCCATGCTCGGCTGGCTGGTCTTCGGTGCCCTCCTCCTGGGGCGTCTGCGCTATGGGTGGCGTGGTCGTACCGCTATCCTGTGGACCCTGAGCGGCTTCGTGAACCTAGCCCTGGCCTACTTCGGCAGCAAGGCGGTGTTGGAGCTGATCCTGCAATCCTGAAGCGTGCAGGAACCTCGAAAAATCCAAGGCGCCTTTGCGATAATCCATGCCAAGAATCGGTGCTAGAATGCGGCTCTGTGCCGGAAAGGCACCTCCGCCAAGCGCTACCTATAGATTCAAACCGGGGCCGTAGCTCAGCCGGGAGAGCGTCGCGTTCGCAATGCGAAGGTCAGGGGTTCGATCCCCCTCGGCTCCACCATCACCCCGCCCTCGTAGCTCAGCAGGATAGAGCAATCGCCTCCTAAGCGATAGGCCACAGGTTCGAGTCCTGTCGAGGGCGCCAAATTCCAAAGGGACTAGATGAACGCATGATGCATAAATGTTTGTACGCTATGCGCTACTAAGCTTAGGAGCAATAGATGACTAAATTTGAAGAAACCGATGCGAAAATTGAATATGAGCGTGTCAACTGCGCTCCGAGTGATCTTGATTTAGAACCGGTAACTTCGGAAGATGAAGCACTATGAAAGTGCTCCGCCGGATTATCAGATATCAACCTATCCCGCAGATTTTACGCTTGAGGTAACTATTCAGGACCTCTTGCCAAGCAGCAGGCTACGCGCGTACCCATGGAACCATGCCTGAACAGCACGCTCTAACCCATTCTCCGGAAAGCCCTGACGACGAGCTTAAGCGGCTGCGTGAACGGGTGGCGGAGCAGGCTGCGATCATTGAGGGGCAAACTGCGACCATTGAGCAGATGCATGAGCGCATTCAGGAACTCGAAGCACGTCTGGCTAAGGATAGCCACAACTCCAGCCGGCCACCATCCTCAGACTTTCCGTTCAAGAAGCCGCCACCACGCTCGCAACGCCAGCCCAGCGGGCGCAAGCCCGGTGGACAACCGGGCCGATGCGGTGTCATCCGCTCCCTGGTCGATGACCCCGATCAGTACGTGATCATCCCGCTGCCGGGGACCTGTGCGGGCGGGCGCGGCGGCACCGGGATCGCCACTACGGGGCTCGCAGAACGACGCCAAGTGGTCGAGGTGGTGATCCAACGTGAGGTCATCGAGTACCGCATTGTCAGCGGGACTTGTGCCTGCGGGCGCGCGCAACGCAGCACGTTTCCCGCGGGGATCGAGGCCCCGGTGCAATACGGACCGGGCGGGTCGGCCTTTGCGGTGTACATGACTCCATATCCGCTGCGGCCCTACCAGCGCACCGCCGAGGTGCTCAATGAGCGGGCCGGCCTGGCGATCTCACCGGGGACCCTCCAGCGCACCGTACGGGTGGTCGCCGCTCGCCTAGAGGCGCCAGTCACCGCGATTCGCGACGCACTCGTCGCCGCGCCGGTGGCCCCTGCCGATGAAACCGGCCGGCGCGTGAACGGCAACCTGTACCGGCTACACGTACTCAGCACCAACCGGCGGCTTACGGCCTGCTGCCCTCATCCTAAACGTGGGGCCGAGGCCCCGGATGCGTTCGGCTTGTTGGCACCATTCGCTGGCGTACTCGTGCATGATCACGGGTCAGCCTGCCAGCGCTACTCATGTTGGCAGGCCTTCTGCAAGGCCCATCATCTACGTGAGCTAACCGCTATCGCTGAGAGGTCCCCAAACCAGCCGTGGGCAACCGATATGATCGCGCTGTTGTGCCAGGCCAATGCCCTGGTCGGCGAGGCCCAGAACCTCAAGGCATTGCCCACCGGCGACGTCGAGCGCTTGCGGACCCGCTACGACACCATCCTCACTGAAGCCGAAGCCGGCAATCCTCCCCATCCCCGCCGTCCCGGCACCCGCGGGCGGATCAAACAATCCCCGGCCGGCAACCTCATTCGGCGACTGCGCGAGCACCGCAACGAGGTCCTGCGCTTCCTCACCGACCTGCGCGTTCCCGGTGACAACAACCCGGCCGAACGCGACCTGCGAATGCCCAAACTCCAACAGAAAGTCTCCGGTTGTTTCCGCTCCGATACCGGCGGAGATGCCTTTGCCATCCTCCGCTCCTGCCTTTCGACCCGCCGCAAACAGTCCGACGATATTTTCAATTCGCTTGTCCTGACCTTCCAAGGGCAACCCCCAATGCCCCAGTTGGAATAGCTGAATAGTTACTCGGTGGGATAATCGCTTTGGCCTGGGCCAGAATGGAATCGCGAGCAATGTCATCCGGGATATCGCGGATAACGAGCTTGAGCCTTGCCTTTCCCCAGGACTTGCTGTAGGTCGAATTATACTCGACTAATACCGAATTTTCGGTTTTTCAATTGAACTTCACGGTATGAAGTAAGGCTCTTCTGCAATTGATTTTAAACATTCGTGCATAGACAATCCTTGATATAGCTTCAGCCATTTTTTCATATGCCTCATATACGAAACTGGAGCGTCGCCATTGTTCGCGAAACTCGAAATGGGGTCCGTCCGATGTCGGGTGCAAAAAATTAGGCGACGGCCATGGCCTTCGGTGGCCCGCGTTCGTCCTGCGTCCGTCCCGGCGCGCACTCCGCGCGGCACCAGGACTCCCGCAATGACTGGACGCCGTGTCGCATGGCCCGGCCTTTCGTCTCCGCCGGCGCTCGCGCGCCGCACTCCGACGAAACGCCCGACCCTACGCCTACGCGGGGGTCGTCGCACTCCGCTCGTCGCTTACGCTCCCTCGCTTTCCTGTGCTCCTCCGTGGTAACAAAAAATGATTTTCCACTAGCCCGTCGATCGGAACTCCAAATAACCTATTGATATTTAATGTATATTTACATAGAACAAAATAGCCTTGGGATACCGAGAAAGGTGGCTTATTCCCATGCTCCGATGCATCATATCATCTTAATTCTTCAAAGCCGGCCGATGTGTGGACTATGCTTTCAGGGTACCTTGGATTTTTCGCGGCTCTTTGGGAAAAACTGAAAACCGATATGAGCTGGGTATCTGTCATCTTGAACCGATTCCACTTCTCTTTTCCTTTTTGCCTTCTGCTCCTGCCGTCGATCGTCTGGTGCGTCGATCCGGCGTTGCCGGGCACCGTCCGGGTCTATGCCGGTCCCCTAGCCGCCCGTGATCAGGTGGCGGCAGCCGATATATCGCTCGCGATCGAAGTCCCGCCGGGCGCTGGTCCTTCCGAGCTGACGGCAACCCTCGTCTATGCCGTACTCGTCGGGCAAATCGCCGGACAGCGTGGTGAGTATCGATTGGCCTTCGCCCATTTTCTGCGTGCTGCCCGTTTGGTGCGGGATTTCGAGTTGGTGGAACTGGCGGCCGAGACCGCCCTTGCTCTCGGCGATGCCGAGGCGATGCGGCAGACCGCGGAGGTCTGGCTCGATCTGGCTCCCGACTCGATCGGTGCTCACCAGCTGGCGGCTTACGCCCGGCTCGATGCCGATGATCTATCTGATCTATCCGCTGTGCTGGAATACTTGCGACCGATGATCGCCTTGGCCGCGGCGGCGGGCGAGGATGGCTATAGTCGAACGGCCCGCTTGGTTTCCAAGCTGAAGCAGCCGGAGCGGCGGTTGCGGCTCATGGAGATCCTGACCGCCGAGGCCCCGGAGAATGCCCGCGCTTGGTTTGCCAGGGCCGTCGTCGCCGTCGGAGCCGACTACCAAGAGACCGCCTTGGCGGCGGCGCGGCAGGCGTCGGAGCTGGATTCGGATTGGACTGCACCGCGCCTCTTTTTGGTTCGGTTGCTCTTGCAACAGGGTGATCGAGAGCAGGCGCGCCGGGTCCTAGAGGCCTTTGTCGAGGAGCAACCCGAAAGCCGGGATTTACGCCTGCTGTATGCGCAGCTACTCGTCGACGAGCAAGAGTTCTCCAGGGCTCGCGATATGTTCGAGCAAATTTTGCATCATGCGCCGAAGGAACGGGATGCCCTGTTTGCTCTGGGTGTGCTTTCGATCCAAATGGAAGATTTAGAGGCGGCCCGCGATTACTTCACGCGGCTATACGATACCGGTGAGCATCAGGATGAGTCCGCCTATTATCTCGGACAGGTGGCGGAGCTGGCGGATGATGCGGAGACCGCCGTATCCTGGTATCGCCGCGTGACAGGCGAGCAGGTCCTTGATGCCCAAGTGCGAATTGCGCTGCTGTATGCCAAGCAGAGGCAGGTGGCGCGCGCGCGGGAAATTTTGCAACAGCTGCGAGATCGATGGCCCGAAAATTCACCGATGATTTATCTGATCGAAGGTGCCGCTCTGGCCGATGTGGGCCGGCTGCACGAGGCCATGGCGGTTTACGATGAGGCCCTGGCCGCTTTTCCCGATGATCATGAGCTTCTCTATACACGCGGTCTGCTCGCCCTCGATCTGAGTCGGCTAGACCTCATGGAACGTGACATGCTGGCTATTATCGCCGCGAATCCGGATCATGCCGATGCCCTCAACGCTCTCGGCTATAGCTTGGCGGATCTTACCGAGCGTTTTGCCGAGGCCCTCTCCTATATCGAGCGTGCCTTGGCCCTGCAGCCGGACGATCCTGCCGTGCTCGATAGTATGGGCTGGGTGCAGTTCCGGTTGGGCCATCCGGAACGGGCCCTGGAATACCTACACCGGGCCCTGGATTCGATGCCCGACGGCGAGATCGCCGCGCACCTGGGTGAGGTGCTCTGGACCCTGGGTCGACACGACGAAGCTCGGAGTACCTGGGAAGCCGCCTTAGATCGGGACCCGGAGCATAAGTATCTCCTACGTGTGATCGGCCGCTACGAGTTTACGAGCTCGGATTCCGAATCGCGATGACCGCTCCGCCCTCGGGGTACCCTTGGCCGGCTCCGGCCAAGCTCAATCTCATGCTACGTATCCTCGGGCGGCGCCCTGACGGTTATCATCGCCTGCAGACCGTATTTCAGTTCATCGACCGCCAAGACCGACTGTTCTTCACCCCACGCGATGATGGCCGAATCCGCCGTACCTCCCACCTTGCCGGGGTTCCCGAGGCCTCCGATCTGGTGGTGCGCGCAGCGCATTTACTCCGGGATCGGACCGCCTGCGGTCCGGGTGTCGATATCCGGGTAGACAAACGATTACCCATGGGCAGTGGGTTGGGTGGCGGCAGCTCGGATGCGGCGACGACTCTGGTGGCACTGAATCGGATCTGGGACCTGGGGCTTACCGAATCCGATCTGATGGAGCTCGGCGTGACGCTGGGTGCGGATGTCCCGATTTTCGTATACGGGCGCGCTGCCTGGGGGGAGGGTATTGGCGAGGTGCTGACCCCTGTCGAGCCGCTGGAGCCCTGGTATCTGGTGTTGGTGCCGAAGTGCGAGGTGGTCACCAAGGTGGTTTTTGCAGATGACGAATTGACAAGAGATTCCGCCCCGATGAGAATAAATCGCTTGTTTGCCGGCGATGATCGGAACGACTGTCTGGCGGTGGTCCGGCGACGCTATGATGAGGTTGCCGCAGCTTTGGATTGGTTGGCCACCGTGGGTCGGCCGCGGCTCACCGGAACCGGTGCCTGCGTGTTTTGTGCCTTTGCGACGGCGGCGCAGGCATTTGCTGCCTGTTCGTTGGTGCCCTCTCGTTTCTCCGCATTCGTCGCCCGGGGCATGAATCGCTCGCCGCTTATGGCGGCAGTCCGGGGCTGGTTTTGAGAGGCGGTCCGGGTTGTGAAGCCCGGTAGCTATGGGAGTTGGAAGGCGTTACGGGTCGTTTGCGAGCAGAGGTCGTAGCCGGCTGTCATAGGGCTCCTTGAGAAATTAGGTAGCGCTCGATTTATGGGTACCTTGAAAATTTCAGACCGGAATTTTTCAAGATACCCCCGAGAATTGGGGCGTCGCCAAGCGGTAAGGCACAGGGTTTTGATCCCTGCATACCCAGGTTCGAATCCTGGCGCCCCAGCCATATGGTCGGGTTTGTTATAACTATGGGGCACGTTGGAAAATTCCGGAGATGGGATTTTCCAACGTGCCCTTTGTGCCCTCTCGCGGTTGGGGAAAATTTGGCTCTCTTGCGTTTGGTATGGGTAGCGCCATTTTACCCATCGCGTAGGGTAGCCCGCTCCAAGCTTACTCTGTCCCCTTCTTTTCGCCTGTAGGCTCGGACCCGTCGCCAGGCCAAACGTCGGAGGTTTTCATCATGGCCTCGTTGTCGTTGTTTACCCTTGCGCTCGGCCTTCCAGCGCCTTGGGAGGTCGTTGACGTGGCCTTCGATCCTCAATCGGGCCGGATCGATTTCCACCGCGCCTTCGCCCCGGGGACACGATGTTCTTGTCCGCAGTGTGGGGCGGAACACCCGCCGGTCCACGACACGCTCGAGCGCGACTGGCGTCACCTGAACTGCTTTCAATTCCAAGCCTCCATCCACGCCAAGGTGCCCCGTGTGCGCTGCGGGACCTGCGCCAAGACTACCCCCAGGTCGTGGCGCCCTGGGCGCGCCCCAACAGCGGCTTCAGCCTACGGATGGAGGTCTTACTGGTCACCCTCTGTAAGGCGATGGCGGTCTCTCAGGTCGCTCAATTGCCTGGCGTCAGCGACAGGCGCGTCTGGCGCACCCTCGATCATTACGTCGATCAGGCACACGCTCAGGAGGACTTCTCGACCGTCACCTCGGCTGGTCTCGACGAGACCGCCTCACGGCGCGGACACAATGACATCAGCTTGTTTCACGATCTCGATGCCCAGCGTGTGCTCTATGCCTGCGAAGGGCGAAAAGCCCGGGTCGTGGCCCAATTTGCCGATGCGCTCGAGGCTCATGGCGCCTGTGCCGGGAACAGCTGCGCGGTCTGTGTGGGTATGTCGGCAAGCTACCAGGCTGGCGTGTGTGAGCATCTGCCCTGGGCCGCAATCACCTTCGATGAGTTTCACGTCATTCAGCTCGTCAACAGGGCGATTGACGCAGTGCGTCGCCAAGAAGTCAAAAGGGCCCCGGAGCGGCGGCGCACCCGCTATATCTGGCTCCAGGACAAGCACGCTTGGAGTAACCGCCAGAAAGCCCGGTTTGCGGAACTCAAGCGCCGAAACCTCAAGACACACCGTGGCTTCCGGTTCCAGGAGACGTTACGCGAGCTCTTCCACAGCGCTCAGAGCGCGGTGCAGGCCGAGCCGCTCCTCGACAGATGGTACAGCTGGGCGCGCCGTTGCCGCCTGGAACCGATCAAAGCGGTGGTCAAGACGCTTAAGAAGCACTGGCCAGGCCTCCTCAATGCGTTCGATTTCAGGCTCACCAACGGCCGTGTCGAGGCGGTCAATTCCCTCATCCAGGCCGCCAAAGTCAGGGCCCGCGGCTACGGGACCACCAGGCACCTGATTACTATCCTCTACCTTGTGGCGGGTAAGTTGACCCGGCTGCCGACTTCTCCGTTCGTCGTCAAGTCGGGGCTTTCCATCACGACTTGAGTCAGGTCGCTATGACCCGCTACCCACACCAAACGCAAGAGAGCCGAAAATTTCCCAGAGTAGATTTTTTCAAGGTTTCCTGAACGGAGTCTCATGCCCTTGTGTTGTATAGAAAAAGCAGTCGTGCCGACCAGCCATATGATGGTGTTTTCCGGCAACGCCAATCCGCAGCTGTCCGCGGAGATCGTCGCTCACCTGAATCTCCCGTTGGGAAAAGCCGTTGTCGATCAATTCAGCGACGGCGAGGTGATGACCGAGATCCAGGAGAACGTGCGCGGGCGCGATGTGTTCGTGGTCCAGTCCACGGGTACGCCCACCAACGATAATCTGATGGAGCTGTTGGTGGTAATCGATGCCCTGCGTTGGGCCTCGGCGAAGCGGATCACAGCGGTCATTCCCTATTTCGGCTATGCGCGTCAGGATCGACGCCCCCGTTCGGCACGGGTTCCGATCACGGCCCGATTGGTTGCCAAGATGCTCGGCCATGCCGGCACGGATCGTGTCCTCACCGTGGATCTGCACGCCGACCAGATTCAGGGCTTCTTCGATATCCCGGTGGACAATGTGTATGCGTCGCCCATTCTGTTGGGGGATATCTGGTGGCGGAAGTACCCGGATCTGCTCGTGGTGTCGCCCGATGTGGGCGGTGTGGTGCGGGCCCGCGCCTTGGCAAAGCGGCTCGACGATGCGGACTTGGCGATCATCGACAAGCGTCGGCCACGGGCGAATGAAGCCAAAGTCATGAACATCATCGGCGATGTGGCGGGCCGGTCCTGTGTGTTGATCGACGATCTAGTGGATACCGCGGGAACCTTGTGCCGGGCCGCTGCTGCTCTCAAGCAGCATGGGGCCGCGAAGGTGGTTGCCTATTGCACTCACCCGGTGCTGTCCGGGCCTGCGGTTTCCAATATCGCCGAGTCCGCCCTGGATGAGCTGGTGGTAACCAATACCATCCCATTGCGCCCGGACGCGGAGACCTGCTCCAAGATTCGCCAACTGAGCATCGGTGAGCTGCTAGCCGAGACTATGCGCCGGATCTCGAATGAAGAGTCCGTAAGTTCATTGTTCGTGGACTGACGAAACAATAGGGTATCTTGAAAGGTTGCAGGGGCGGGATTTTTCAAGATTCCCTGAAGTCTGCGCTCGGGTCCTGGTCGCGGGGCCCGCCCTTATTCGGGTCACATAATCGAACGGGAGCAAATAACATGAGTGGGAGCATCCAGATCAATGCGCAACCCCGTCAAGACGCAGGGAAGGGTGCGAGCCGCCGCCTGCGCCGGCAGGGGTTGGTTCCGGCCATCGTCTATGGTGGGGACCGAGAGCCGGAGATGATCAACTTGGCCCATAACGAGCTGACTCGGCACCTGGAGCATGAGACGTTTTACTCTCAGGTCCTGGACCTCGAGGTAGGGGGCAGGGCCGAGCAGGTGGTCATCAAGGACTTGCAACGTCACCCGGCTAAGCCTCTCATCCTACACGTGGATTTTCAGCGCATCAACGCAGCGGAGAAGCTTCGTATGATGATCCCGCTGCATTTCCTCAATGCCGACAGTGCCAAGGGGGTGAAGCTCGGTGGCATGGTCGCCCATAAACTTACCGAGGTCGAGGTCGTCTGTCTGCCCAAAGACCTGCCCCGGCATATCGAGATCGATCTGCTGGACATAGCGATCGGGGACGTTGTACACCTCTCCCAGGTCCCATTGCCCGAAGGTGTGACGCTCGCCCATGCTCCGGACCCGGATGTTCCCGTCGTGACCATCCAGAGTGCGCAGGTCCGCGAAGAAGTCGAGGAAGGAGAGGCCGAGGAAGGCGGAGACACGGCACCAAGCTCACCGATTCGGAGTCCTGAGACGGGCTCGGCGGGACGGTAGGGAGGCCGTCCGGTGGATTATGTATGTCATCTTGTTGGGTAAGGCCCATGGCCGAGCAGGGAATCAGGCTGGTCGTAGGTTTGGGTAATCCCGGGCTGGAGTACGCGGAGACCCGCCATAACGTGGGCTATCGGTTCACGGATGCCATGGCCGCACGCAACGGTGGTCGATTTCGGGTCGAGAATAAGTTTCACGGCCAGCTCTGCCGTCTCTTCTTCGCAGGGCAGGGCCTGCGACTCCTCAAGCCACTGACCTTTATGAACCACAGTGGGCAGTCGGTGGCCGCAGTGATCCGCTATTTCGATATTCTTCCCGAGCAGGTATTGGTCGCTCACGACGAGCTGGATCTGCCGGTGGGAATCCTGCGCTTAAAGCAAGGCGGCGGACACGCCGGGCACAATGGACTGCGGGATATCATCGCTGCGCTCGGTACCCGGGATTTCTGGCGTTTGCGTATCGGCATCGACCATCCCGAAGATCGGGCACAGGGGGTAAATTATGTTCTGAGCCGAGCATCCCGGGATGATGAGGACCGCATTCGGGAGGCCCTGGAGGCAGCGGAACCCTGTCTTTCCGAGGCGATTTCGGGGGCGTTCCAGCGTGCCATGAACCGGTTGCATGGTCCCCTCGAGCAGTCTTCCCGCGGGCAACCGAGCATGATGTCGGAGGCGGAAGAATCGTGAAGATTATCTTGTGCGCTCAAGATAAAGAGCTGGCCGAAGCTTGGCAAAGTGAATGTGGCGACTGCGATCTCGTTGCAATTCACCAGGGATCGATCCTAGATGTGGATTGCGAAGCTATTGTCAGTCCTGCAAATAGCTTCGGGTTTATGGATGGCGGTCTCGATGCTGTGTACAGGCGTCATTTCGGGGATGAGATCCAAAGGGTCGTCAGGCAGCAAATCCACAAGTATCACCAGGGTGAGCTCATCGTCGGGGCTGCGGATATCGTTGAGACCGGTAACGAGCACATCCCATTTTTGATCGTAGCGCCGACGATGAGGGTTCCGATGGTGCTCCGAAATTCGGTCAATGCCTATTTGGCGGCGCGGGCGGTGTTCATCCTCTGTCTACACGGGTGCTTCAAGAAGGGCCCATATGCCGGGCAAAAGGTCTCGAAGGTGGTGGATACGGTTGCCATGCCCGGTTTGGGAACGGGGGTAGGACAGATCGGTGCCAAAGTCTGTGCCGTTCAGGTGAGGCAGGCTTTGAATGAGATCCTCTATGAAAAATATGCCATGCCGGAATCATGGGCGGAAGCCAATAAGCGGCACCGGTTGCTCTGTGCGGGGTGATCGATCGAGCTCCCATGTCGACCGAGCCATTCGACAATGGGTGCGGCTCTTTTGAAACGACACCGGGGGTCCAAAATCCGAGTGTCGAGGCCGGTTTATCGGACACCTTGTGGAGCTTGCGTTGCCATCTATATTCCGCCGCCCCGTGGAGTCGGAAAGCTCCGTAGTTTTGTTGACCGCACCGGCGGGGATTGCCTAGGCGGGAGGCTGTGTGCCCACCGGAAAATATCGAGTAAGGGCTGCGGGGAGAAGATGCAGTCGCAAATAAACGCCAATGAACGCAAATCTATTCAAGAAAAGTCGATGAGGATGAGCCGACCTTTTCGGTTCATTCGCGTTCATTGGCGGCAAAAAAGAAGATATCGAGTAAGTCCAATGGTTGGCACAACTGAATCCTATGGTCGGCTGAACCTTTGTCTCCGGGTTTCTCCGCGTCGTTCCAAAAGAGCCGTACCCTTCGACATTGTTGCATAGTGAGCGTCGGCAACCGGTGCTCTGTAGTCATGATGTGTGTCTTATGGTATACCCGACGTGAGGTACGACCATGAGTCATCGCTGGTCTTTGAGGCAGCTGTCGGGAGGTCGATGAGTTGAACAAAGCGAAGAACCGAGCCAGCGACGTCGAGCTTTCGGTAATCATTCCCGTCGCCAACCAGGAGGCGGTGTTGACTAAGCTGTTCGACCGCCTCTACCCAGTGCTCGATGGTCTCGGTACGGCCTACGAGGTGGTGTTCGTGGACTGTGGTAGCCGGGATCGTTCTATGACTCTGCTGCGTCAGCAGTACAAGCTGCGCATGGGTGTCACCCGGGTGCTTCTGTTGCGCGGTGATGTGGGTCGGCATGCCGCCGTCATGGCCGGCTTCGAGGTCGTCGTCGGTAACCGGGTGGTGACGCTGGAGGCGAGCTTACGGCATCCCCCGGAGGCGATCCCCCGGCTTTTAGCCGAGATGGCGCAGGGGCATGACTATGTGAGCGGTTTTTGCTGCCGGCATCGGGACAGTCGATGGCGGGATTCGGTGTCCAAGGTCATGAATCGCGTGCGCGAGCGTATCACCCGGATTCGGATGACAGACCCGACCTGTATGCTGTGTGCTTACGACCGTGCACTCGTGGATGTCCTGAGCTCCGATGCGGTCCATGGCTTTATTTCGGCCTCGGCCTATCGTTATGCCGCCGATCCCGCCGAGGTGAAGATCGAGCCGGAGCCGGCGGCAGCGGGTCGATCCGAATATCCCTTGTATGAGTCCATTCACCGTAATCTAGTTCTGATAACCGGCTTCTCGCGGGTACCCTTACAGCTCTTCTCGCTGGTGGGTGTCGGGGTTGCTTGCTCCGTGTTTGCCTTGGCCGGCGTGCTAGCGGTGTGGATCTCGATCAGCGGCCGTGAAGTTGGGGGTATCTTCATCCTGTCCGTTATTCTCTTGTTCCTGATGGGGCTGATTCTGTTCGGTATCGGTTTGCTGGGTGGGTACTTGCAGCACCTCTGTGGGCAGTCCCGGAGCCGGTCGAGCTACTTGGTGCGGGAGCATCTGCACCCGCACTCGGGGGGTGCGGAGTAGGAATATCTATTTATTTTTCAATTACTTATCTATTTTAAAGTTAGAGAAGCGAAAGCTGCGTTTTCGCTTTGCGACTCGATAAATTCCGGGGGTGGAATTTTTCAGGGTGCTTTCAGGAGGATTATCGTATCCTGTCCATTAGAAAATTGGCATGTTCTAATAATGTTGCATTCCTGCTTGGTTTCGACCATTCTTCTGATCTCCGATTCGGGGATTTGAGAATCGCGGTTTTTCACCGTGCGTACCGATCCGGTGTAGGTTGGGGATGGTCGAGTGATAGGTGATTCGGAGGGGCCGCAATCAGTGCCATGACCGTTGTGGCAAGCATGAGGGTGCCTTGATGAGGGCACCTCAGGAAATTCGCTCTGGAATTTTTCAAGGTGCCCTTGGGAAATTCCAAAGGTTCCCTGAACAACCAAGCGTAGCGAAGACCGCGTCGTCAGTATCGGGTCGTGGAAGAGTGGCAAGGGAGCAATTTTCTCTTCAAGGTTTCCTGGAGAGGATGCATAAATGCCTGTGTTCCGAGAGCAGGGTGCCGACGGCTATCGGTTTACCGTCCGTCCCAACTGTGCGCTCAACTGGGGGAGGACAAAGCTTGTTTTGTTTTTCTTCGGTGCTGGTTTGGCTACGCTCGGGATCTACTTTACGGCAATGGGAGCTTGGCTGGTGCTACCGTTTGCAGGACTCGAATTCACTGTATTGGCGGCTGGCTTCTACCTGAGCGCGCTTGCCGGCTACACGCGCGAGGTGATCGAGATCACCGGTCCGATGTTGCGGGTCTTGCGGGGGCGGCGGTGCCTCGAAGAGGTGGCCAGTCTGCCGGCCAATTGGACCCGGGTCGAGCTAAGGCGCGATCCCTGCGGTTGGTACCCGAGCCGTCTTCTTCTGTGTTGTCACGGCCGGCGCTTCGAAGTAGGCGCGAAGTTGGTCGAGACGGAGCGGGAGGAATTGGCCGGTGATCTCGATGACAAAGTAGGCTTCGATCGGCCGGGTACCACTCCATCCGCTGCAGGTACCGTCATGGCCGGTATGGCACGGGGGCCGGATGCGGCAGGCCATGGGATACCTTGAGAAATTGTAGGAATGCGATTTTCCAAGCTTCCTCATGTGGGTAACTTAGCCGGCTCCGATCCCATGTTAGGTGCCGCTCTCGGTTCCGCCGGAGCGCGGAGCAGCGGCCGGTTTTGCGCTGAGGCGTATATCCAAATCAGATGAGAGAAACTATGGCAGCAATCAGCAAGCGCCTCGGCGCTCTATCCGTATTTTCACTCCTTGCCGGTTGGACCGGCGGTGTCCGCGCCGAGATGGCCCTGAACTTTCCCGAGCCCGCCGCCGGCGTGGCGCAGGAGATCTATGATATTCACATGCTCACCTCGAGCATCGCTACGATACTCCTGGTGATCATCTTTGCCTTTGTCGGTTACTCCCTGTATTTCCACCGTAAGAGCCGTAACTATCAGGCCGACCAGAACTTCCATAAGACTTGGTTCGGCCAGTGGTCCTGGGTCTTGATTCCGGTATTGGTGCTCGGGGTCGACTTGACTATTGCCAGCTCTGCTCAGAGAACTCTGGAAAAGGTCTGGGAGGTGCCGAAAGAGGTGGACCTGATGGATGTGAAGGTCATCGGTCACCAGTGGTGGTGGGAGTACCAATATCTGGACCATAGCGTCGAGATCGATGGTAAGCCGAAGTTGGTCCGGGTCGAGAGCCGTTATATCCCGAAGGATCAGGCCGGTGAGGATACCGCCGGGTATCTGCGTGCCGTAGATAATCCTCTGGTGTTGCCCGTGGGTAGGAAGGTGCGTTTTCTCCATACCTCCGCGGACGTGCTCCACGCCTTCTGGGTCCCGGAGCTGGCGGTGAAGAAGGACGCTATCCCCGGCTATGTGACCGAGACCTGGGCCGACCTCACCCGGGAGGGTCGCTTCTCCGGGCAGTGTGCCGAGCTTTGCGGTACTTGGCACTCGCGTATGCCCATTGAGGTGGAGGTGGTTTCGGAAGAGAGATTTGGCTCTTGGATACAAGAGCAAAAACAGATGATGTTGGCCGCCGTTGGCGAGGCCTCGCTGGACAAGGACTGGACCCAAGAAGAGTTGATGGAAAAGGGCCGGGCCGATTACAACACCAAGTGTGCCGGTTGCCACCAGATCACGGGGAAAGGCCTGCCGCCCGCCTTCCCGGCGCTCAAGGGTGGTGCTATCGCCACCGGCTCCATCGACGCACATCTGGATATCGTCCTGAACGGTAAACAGGGGACGGCAATGACGGCCTGGAATCAGCTGACCGATCTCGAGCTTGCCGCCATCATCACCTACGAGCGCAATGCCTGGGGCAATGATACGGGCGATGTGATCCAGCCACGTGACATCAAAGCTGCCCGCACCTTGGCCGTTAAATAGTGGTCGGTCGCGGGCTTCCTATCCCATCGACCGTTCAACGAATTCGAATCTAGCCTTAAATGTAGAGGAAGATTGCCATGAGCACCGCAACTATCGGCCTCGACCACCACGAGGATCATGAACACCATGGGCCACCCAAGGGTTTCAAGCGTTGGTTGTTATCGACCAACCACAAGGATATCGGGTCCATGTACCTGATCTTCGCCCTTATCATGTTGTTTGTCGGCGGCGCCAGTGCCATGGCGATTCGGGCCGAGCTGTTCATGCCCGGGCTGCAACTCCTGGAGCCGGATTTGTATAACAATCTGGTGACCAACCATGCCTTGATCATGATCTTCGGCGCTGTCATGCCGGCGGCCGCCGGCTTAGCCAACTGGATGATCCCGCTTATGATCGGGGCACCGGATATGGCCCTGCCCAGGCTCAATAATCTGAGCTTTTGGATCCTGCCGGCGGCAGCGACCATGCTTATCTTATCCTTCGTCGTGCCCTTCTTCCCCGGTGGCGGCAGTCAGATCAACACCGGCTGGACCCTCTATCCGCCGTTGTCTACCCAGGTCGGCATGTCCATGGACTTTCTGATCTTCGCCATCCATATGCTGGGTATTTCCTCGGTGTTGGCGTCCATCAACATCATCGTTACCATCTTTAACATGCGCGCTCCGGGCATGAAGTTGGTGCAGATGCCGATCTTCGTTTGGACTTGGCTAGTGACTGCCTTCCTGCTGATTCTGGTGGTTCCGGTCTTGGCCGGCGGGGTGACCATGTTGCTCTTCGACCGTCACTTCGGCACCAGCTTCTTCAATGCTGCCGGCGGTGGCGATCCGGTCCTTTTCCAGCATCTGTTCTGGTTCTTCGGTCATCCCGAGGTTTACATCCTGATCCTTCCATCCTTGGGCGTTCTGGCCTCCGTGATGCCGACTTTTTCCCGCAAGCCCTTGTTCGGATACGCGTCCCTGGTAGGGTCCATGGTCGCGATCATGGTCATCGGCATGGTAGTTTGGGCCCATCACCAGTACACCATCGGCATGTCCTTGGGTGCCGTGAGCTACTTCATGATCGGCACTATTATCATTTCCATTCCGGTGGGGTTGATGATTTTCAATTACATGGCGACCATGTGGAAGGGGGCCATGACCTTCGAGACTCCCATGCTGTTCGCGGTCGGCATCCTGCTCATGTTCTCCTTCGGTGGTTTGACCGGCATTATGTTGGCGGTGGTGCCGGCGGACATGCAATATCATGATTCCATGTTCGTGGTAGCCCACTTCCATTATGTGTTGATGCCCGGTGCGGTGTTCGGGCTGTTCGCGGGCGTCTTCTACTGGTTGCCCAAATGGACCGGACACATGTATGACGAGAAGCTGGCCAAGATCTTCTTCTGGGTCAACGTTATCAGCTTCAACATCACCTTCTTTCCGCAGCACTTCATCGGTCTGGCCGGGATGCCGCGGCGTATCATCGACTACCATGTGATGTTCACCGAGTTCAACGTTCTCTCCAGCATCGGTGGCATAGTCTTTGGTCTGAGCCACCTGCTGTTTCTCTACATCATCATTAAGACCATCCGTAGCGGAAAGCAGGCGGAAGACAAGGTGTGGGAGGGTGCCAATGGTTTGGAGTGGGAGTTGTCTTCACCGCCGCCGTTCCATAGCTGGACTACACCTCCCAAGCAGCTGGCCACTCTCTGAGGCGATTGTTGTCCAATAAAATACCGTCTTGCTGGTCTTTTCGTCCGTCTTCCGTGTTGCGGCAACCGCGTTACCTAGTCCACTAGGCAACCGGGTGTCGCCCTTGAATACGAATGAAAATCCGGCCCGATCCGGTATGTCATTTTCCGTCAATCGCCTAAAGTGGCGACGGTGGGCAAACGGGAGTCGCCCACCGTCTTTTTATGCCGATACCCATGATGATGAGAACCAATAACACTTCCGAACGCCGCCGCAAGAACCTACGCTTGGCTTGGATCCTGGTGGGCTTTGCTCTGTTCATACTGTTGAGTTCAGTTCCCTTCTGGAAGAGCTTGTTCGATATGGCTGTCAGGTAGCCTCCAATGAACGGTTCCTTGCCCGGTACGGTCAAAAGACGCAAGCGGCGTACCCTGTTCTTACTGATGGGGCTGGCCATCGGCATGTTTGGTTTTGGTTTCGCCATGGTCCCCTTATACAACCTGCTCTGTCAGGTAACCGGCGTGCAATCGGTCGAGCAGCGGGCCGTGATCGGGACCGGGGCAGTGTCGTCAGCCGCTACCGATGTGTTCCCGGACCGGTGGGTGACGGTGAAGCTCGATACCACGATTCATCCGGACCTGCCCTGGCGACTCGAGCCCTTGGAACGTAAGCTGCGCGTGCGTCCGGGAGAAAGTTATCTCGTCAAGTTCATCGCCGAAAATCGCTCGGGCCAAGAGATTACCGGCCAAGCTATCCCGAGTATCGCCCCTTGGCAGGCTACCGCCTTTTTCGCCAAGCTGGAGTGTTTCTGCTTCAGCCGGCAGACCCTGGCCGGTAACCAGACTACAGAGATGCCTTTGCGCTTCTCTGTGTCGCCCGACCTGCCCGTGAACATCAACTCGCTTACCTTGTCCTATAGTGTGATGCGAGTCTCCGATCGATCCTGATTCGCTTGCGGTAAGCTACCGAGCGATGAAGGTTACAACCAGTGCACAATGAGGAATAAAGAAGGATGAGCAGCGTCGCCCACCACGGTCCCAATGACTACTACATTCCGGATTCCAGTCCCTGGCCGATCACCGCTATGCTGTCGGTGTTCCTCATGCTGTCGGGAACTGCTCTGACAATCAACGCGGTCAGTTTCGGCAAATGGATGATCCTAGCCGGTTTCGCTTTACTGGTCGTCATGTTCTACGGCTGGTTCGGCCAAGTCATCAAGGAAAACCTCTCGGACCAATACAATGAGCAGGTGGATCGCTCCTTCCGTCAAGGCATGTTCTGGTTCATTGCCTCCGAGGTTTTTTTCTTTCTGAGCTTCTTCGGTTCCCTGTATTACATCCGGGTGATTGCGTTACCCTGGCTCGGTGGTGAGGGCTATCTCGGAGTTACCCAGGAGCTACTCTATAATCAGTTCGCCGCTGATTGGCCGACTGCGGGACCGGAACAGTTGGGGGGGCATTTCGAGGTCATGGGGGCCTGGGGTATACCGGCTATCAACACCCTGATCCTGCTCCTCTCGGGCGCGACCGTAACCTGGGCCCATTGGGGATTGAAGGAGCACAACCAGCGTAAGCTCGTTTGGGGTCTGGCTGCGACCATCTTCTTGGGCTTTCTCTTCGTCATTTTTCAGGCCTACGAGTATCGCCATGCCTACGTTGAGCTCAACCTGACGCTGGAGTCTGGCGTTTACGGTTCGACCTTCTATATGCTGACCGGCTTCCACGGCTTCCATGTCACCATGGGTGCGGTCATGCTCTTGGTTATCCTCTTCCGGGCGATCAAGGGGCACTTTTCGCCCCACAACCACTTTGCCTTCGAGGCCGTTGCTTGGTATTGGCACTTCGTCGATGTAGTCTGGCTGGGGTTGTTCGTGTTCGTCTATTGGTTGTAGCCGATTCGGATTAGGCGAGCTTCGAATCCGGGCGCGGGGACTTGGTGGGGAGGGGCGTTTCACGCTGTCAAGTCGTATTTCGACTTTACGTCTTGAAAAATCCCATCCCTGGGGTTTCTCGAGGTTCCTTTGAGCACCTTGAAAAAAATCGAGGTGCCCCTAGGCAGCAAGACCGCGGTTTATGCTCCGGTGGGTTGGAGTACTCCGACGAAGTAGCCGAGAATGAGCAGCAGGAAGAGGGTAAGTGAAAGCACAATGCGCACCGTCAACGCTTTCACCACCCGGGTTTTGTCCTCGTCGCCATCATCCTTGGCAAGATAGTACATGCCCTGGGCAAGCGAAAAGACGATAAATCCGAGGACGAGAATAACCGGGATCTTGTATATGAGGTCCATAGTCTACCTCTTGGTTTGGCTGAGGGGAGCTTATGCGATGACCGCCTCGCAGCTCCGCTGGTCGGGGACCGGTGAGCGGCTATCTCCTTAGCCTGTTCACACCGAAGTCGTAACCTCGATGCAATTTATTGCCTACTTCTCGAATATAGCATCCGGATGCGGTTTGTCGACCTGAATTTTCGTTTTCGCTGGGTGCCGACCTTGCTGCTCGTGCTCTCGATTCCCCTGTTTTCCGGGCTTGGATTTTGGCAAATCGACCGGGCCGAGCAAAAGCAGGAGCAAGCACGGACCCTCGACTAACGGACCCGGATGCCAGTGATGGAGCTTGATAAACCGGCCGATGATCCCGAGGCATTGCGCTTTCGTAAGCTGCGGGTTCGGGGGACTTTCGAGATTGCCGGGCAGATCCTGATCGAGAATCGCCGCCGGGGCAATCGCATCGGCTTTCACGTCATCACCCCCCTGCGTATCCTGGGATCGGACCGCCGGGTTCTGGTGAACCGAGGCGGTGAAAGGCTGGGGTCGGTGCTGGCCCTACCTCCCCCCGGAGCTTTATCGGGTAGCGACCGGTGCTCGGATAGAGCCGATCGTCATACTCCAGAACCCCGACGATGTCGGCGGCTTTCTGCGCGTTTGGCCGCGGCAGCTACCCAGAGAAGACAGACACATCGGCTATGCGATCCAGTGGTTCGCATTCGCCTCCATTGCATTGGTGCTGTGGCTGAGGTTCAGCCTCGTCCGTTTCGGATGGAACGAGCACGGCGTGAGCAGCGAGTTTGGGGCCATTGGCATTTGTTGCACGTTCGAATGAAAAGATTACGGCATGAATAACGAGGCCAAAGGAAAACCACGCAGCATAGTGCCCCTGTGGGCGATGGTCGCCGTTTTTGCGGCCCCCATCATTGCGGCTTGGTTTTTCTATCTGAATCCTGAATATCTCCCTTCCGGCCGTACCAATAAGGGAGACTTGATCGAACCAATGGTCACCTTGCCGGCGGATCTGGCCCTATTTACCTGGGATGGATCGGATTTCCCCCGTGATGCTTTGGCGGGTAAGTGGACCCTGGTTTCTTTTAGTGGTGGTGAATGTGACGAAGCCTGCCGCAACCAATTGATCGCAATACGCCAAATCCGTTTAGCCTTGGGTGAGAGTCGACGCAACGTCGAACGGTTGCTGGTGTTGACCGATTCGGTTGCGACGGACGTGGCGCAGGAGTTCGGTGCCGAGTTCCCCGGTTTACGAGTCGCGTTTACGGATACGGCTGGCGGCAGGCGCTTATCGAATCTCTTGGGGGTAGGCACGGCTACTTTCGGTCGAATCCATATCCTGGATCCCATGGGCAACTTGATGATGCGCTATGCGGTGGATGCCCCGATGCGGGATACGCTGGAGGACATGGAGCATTTACTCAAGGCCTCCAAGAATTGGATCAAAGGTGCGCAGTATGGCCACCGGTGAGATCGGTCTGACCGAGTCCCGCTCCAACGGTCTCTTATGGCGGCGTTACCTCGAGCTGACGAAGCCCAAGGTCCTAGCGCTTATCCTGTTTACTGCGCTGGTGGGAATGTTGCTGGCGGCTCCGGGGATGGTGTCGCTATCGACCCTGGTCTTCGGTTTGCTCGGGATCGAGCTTGCCGCTGGTGCCGGTGCCGCCCTGAATCATGTGGTCGACCAGCGCATCGACGCCATCATGGCTCGTACCCGGGAGCGTCCGCTGCCGAGTGGGGACCTGGATGCGCGTCACGCCGTGGTGCTTGCCTTGGGGATGGCGGTGACGTCCATGTCGGTACTGGTGATCTTCGTCAATCTGTTGACCGCCCTTTTGACCTTCGCCGCTTTCGTCGGCTATGCGGGTATCTACACCATGTACCTGAAACGGGCTACACCTCACAATATCGTCTGGGGTGGTATCTCCGGTGCCATGCCGCCGCTGCTGGGCTGGACGGCGGTTACCGGTGAGGTTTCCGTCGAGGGGTTGTTGTTGGCGCTGTTGGTATTCATTTGGACCCCGCCTCACTTCTGGGCGTTGGCGATCAAACGCCGAGACGAGTACGCCCGCGCCGATATTCCGATGCTACCGGTAACCCATGGTCTGGCCTACACGAAACTCCAGATACTGATCTATAGTCTGCTCTTGCTTTGGGTATCGCTCATGCCTTTCATGATCCGCATGAGCGGACCGCTGTATCTCTTCGGGGCGCTTGGCTTAGGGCTGGGTTTCGTCTATCAGGCCCTGTGCTTGTTCCGTAGTGAAGGCGATGCCCTGGCGATGAGGACCTTCGGCTACTCGATCCTCTATCTTTCCACGCTATTTGCTTTCCTGCTGGCGGACCACTATCTGAGACTGGTGTAGATTGTAGCAGCTTCCCCCGGGGAGCTTGGAAGATTCCATTTCTGGAATTTCCATTTCTGGAGTGTTTTGGATCTCGATACGGAAATACCTCGCAGCATGCCCTATTTTAAGCTTGAAATACGGCAGCATATTTCTTATCTGCACAGGCACTTTGGGTTCTTCAAAGTGTCTTTGACCAAGGGAGGATAATTACCCTTTACTTGATAGGAGAGATTGGGCTCTCTTACGGATTGTGTGGGTAGGATGGAAAAGAAAACCATCCAGCCTGTCAAGGACGCAGCCGCTACGCAGTGATTTCCTTTTTCTCCCACACCAAACGCAAGAGGGTGTTTCGTCGGAGTGCGGCGCGTAAGCGCCGGCGGAGACGAAAGGCCAGGCCATGCGACACGGTGCCCAGTCATTGCGGGAGTCCTGGTGCCGCGCGGAGTGCGCGCCGGGACGGACGCAGGACGAACGCGGGCCGCCGAAGGCCATGGCCGTCGCCTCATTTTGTGCACCCGAAATCGGACGGACCCCATTTCGGGTTTCGCGAACAATGGCGACGCTCCGGTCAAGGAGGATCACGCCCATGGCGTGCGTTGGCTGGTAAAGGCTCCGGCGCTGCTGGCACCGATCGATTGACGGGGACCTGAAAAATTCCATTCCCGGAATTTTTCCGAACATGAGGTCGAAAGTGCGGAGCAGAGATGCCCCGCATTTTTTCAAGGGTACCTTTTGGTGCCAAGATGCCCCGCCGGTTTTCAGGGCCCCCTCGAGGGCCTCCGAAGGTTGCTCGGATAACCGATCCGAGCCGGGTGTCCGTCGCGAGCGATCGGTAGTCACCGGCTGTATTCGGTCTTTATGTCTGCTTGGCTCGGCGCATTGACAATTGGAGCCCTAATATCAGCAGGCCGATCCAACCTGCGGCAAGCCAGCCGATGATCCCATCGTAGCTTCCTACCAGCCAAGCATTGGGCGACGCCGGATTGTCGGTGGTCAGGTGGCGGGTTATCTGAATCACGAAAACCCAGCCAGCGTGCAGGCCCATGCACCAACCGATGTGTCCGCTACGTTCCCGCACTAGGGCCAGAAAGATCCCGGCCAGGAATAGAGCCGCCATGGAATCCAGGTGCTGCCATTGGAAGGCGTTGGTAAAAACCTGACCGAACATCTGCCAAGTCCCGAGCCAATCGAAGGCTACGCCATCGGGTAGCCTGTGGGGTTTCACGAAGTGGAGCAGTGCGAACAAACAGGATGACCAGAGAATCGCGGAGCGGGCGCCGCTCCTGCGTCGGATGGCCGAATAGAGGGCACCGCGCAAGAAGGTTTCTTCCAACAGGCTGGTGATCAGGCCGCCAAGTAGGGCTTGGATCGATTTTTCAAGTAGATTGGCTAGCCGGGTGCTTGCGGCTATGTCGGGTGATCGAATCTCCAGCAACAGCAGGCTCAGGACCAGCACCAGCAAGATGGCCGTACCGAGTAGCCAGCCTTGCCACAGGACGGTCCGAAAGCGCGGTCGGGGAAGGGCGTACCCGAGCGTTTCGCGGTGGTTCAGGTGCTGTGCCTTGAGGAAGGGCCACAGGCCCAGCAGGATACAGATCTGCGTGAGGCGGCCCATGACACGGTGGGGGTCGTGCGCTATCCAGCCCGTCTGGAGCAGCGGGAAGGTGAGGAGGGCGCCCAGGATCAGGCAGCCGAGGAGATAAAGAAAGAAAATGCCGGTTTCACGCATAGTGGTTTCGGTTCATGATAAGGCTTGGTTCTCCTGCTCGATCGGTGCCGAATGTGCCGCGATGACCGGAGCGTCGCCATTGTCCGCGCAACCCGAAATGGGGTCCGTCCGATTTCGGGTGCGAAAAATGAGGCGACGGCCATGGCCTTCGGCGGCCCGCGTTCGTCCTGCGTCCGTCCCGGCGCGCACTCCGCGCGGCACCAGGACTCCCGCAATGACTGGACGCCGTGTCGCATGGCTTGGCCTTTCGTCTCCGCCGGCGCTCACGCGCCGTACTCCGACGAAAGGCTCGGCCCTACGGCTACGCGGGGGTCGTCGCACTCCGCTCGTCGCTTACGCTCCCTCGCTTTCCTGGGCTCCTCCGGAGCGAATCCATCTCTTGGTATACAGGGCGAATCGGGAAATTCCAAGGACGGAGTTTTCAAAGTCCCCTTAAGGCGATTGCCGGAAAATGGAGTACCAGCTTGGGCCGAATTTTCGTTCGTATTCAAGGCGCGGCAACCGGCACCTAGTGGACTATGTAACGGTTGACGCAACACAGAAGACGGACGAAAAGATCACCAAAATGGTATTTCATTTGGCAGAAATCGCCTAAGTGTGGTTTCGGATCATGAATTCGGCTATTTTAGGCTTTGCCTTTTCCCTCTTGGTCTATTTGCCGCTTGTGGTCATTGTGCCGGGAGCCATTACCAATCTGGCGGCACCCATGCTTCTGATGGGTGTCGTTTTCGGGTGGCGTGGCTGGCGTAAACTATCCGGTGAACCCCGGATATTGGTGGCTGGTTTCGCGTTGTTCTTCCTGAGTGGCCTGCTTAGCTTGGTGAACAATCGAAATTAGGATTTTGCGGCTTGGCGCTTCGAGAAGTATTATCCTTTTCCCTTGATTCCGCTGATATTTTCTTTTCTTGCACAGGATCCGATCGAAGACCGACAGGTCCGAGTCCTCTTTTGGGCCGGACTCTTGGCCTCGTTCAGCATAGCCGTCTTCATGTTCTTTCATGGTGGGTCCCGCGCAGAGCTCAGGGCAGATTGGCAACATCTCAGTCCGAACCGCTTCGGTGCCTTATACGGCTTGGCTATCGCTCTTGAGTGTGGCGGCCGCCTTGACCCGAAGGTGGACGGTAGCCTTCTTCATACCTTTAAGCCGGTGCCTTTGTTGTAAGCGGCTATGCGAGTCTGGCCAGCTATTCTCGGGGGGACCTTGTTGGCCCTGGTTTGTGGGTTCGGTGCGTTGCTCGCCACCTGGCTGTTCAAAGCCTTTGCCTGGAAGAAGCTGTGGGGAGCAGTAGGCGGATTATTACTGTTGATCTCGGTCTTGTCTCTCGTGATTTCGGTCGATAAGGACTGAAGTGAGTCCCTGGATAATGCCGCTGTGAGAGCCGAGAATTATCTTGCGAGTGAGGCGGACAATAGGTCGGTCAGGGGGCGCCTAATGATGTAGCCGGGCGCATTCGAGATTTGGCAGAAGCATCCCTGGGTGGGGACCGGGTTGGGTGATCCTCAGGACAATAGCGCAGGAAAGCGAGGGAGCGTAAGCGACGAGCGGAGTGCGACGCTCCCCGCGTAGGCGTAGGCGTAGGCGTAGGCGTAGGGTCGGGTGTTTCGTCGGAGTGCGGCGCGTAAGCGCCGGCGGAGACGAAAGGCTCGGCCATGCGACACGGCGTCCAGTCATTGCGGGAGTCCTGGTACCGCGCGGAGTGCGCGCCGGGACGGACGCAGGACGAACGCGGGCCGCCGAAGACCATGGCCGTCGCCTAATTTTTTGCACCCGAAATCGGACGGACCCCATTTCGGGTTTCGCGAACAATGGCGACGCTCCAGTCTCGAATCCTGGCTTGATCTCATGATTTGGTAGTGTTGTAAACCTGTTGTTTCCGAATAAAGGGGCCTTGAAAGACGGTCTTCCTGGGATTTTTCAACGGTGCCCACTACACCGGCATACAACAGAATTAGAACACCACAGATTCAAGCGCGTCGCAAACGAACTGACCGATAAACTGAGAAGAACAGCTCATGCCACAGCGCAACGGCGTAACGCCGCTACGTAAAGGCCGTACCTGATAACCCGTTGCGTCGTTGCGTAAGATAGGAAAACCATCGCTTCTCCCGGCTTTGTTCTTTCCAGGATTCGATAGGAGAGATTCCCTCACATTAGGTATACCCGGAAACAACAGGGTTATAACATTGCCCATGCGCGTTCATTTGCGGCAAAAAAGAAGATATCGAGTAAGCCCAATTGGGCACAACTTATCCTATGGTCGGTTGAGCCTTTGTCTCCGGGTTTCTCCGCATCGTTTCAAAAGAACCGCACCCTTAGAGACCAACCAAGAACTAAACTATTGATTTTAAATTATTAATTAACATAGGATGGGCTATGCCCACCGGTCAGGCGTGGTATGTTGATGGGCACAGCCCACCCTACAGGTTAGTTAGTTTTTAGATAGCTTATTAGGCATTGGCGGGGTAGGCGCTTGTGGATGTCTTTACGGCCGGGCGTGCTGCGAACCGCGGCTCGCAGTGGTGAGGAATCGCGATCGTGACCGCATCACCGCATATTCTGTTGGTACGGCTCAGCGCCATCGGTGACATCGTCTTTGCTTCGCCCTTGATCGCTGTGCTCCGCCGTGCCTACCCGGGGGCCCGGATCACTTGGTTGGTGCAGCCGGAATATCAGGCCATCCTGGAGCGACATCCCGACCTGGACGAGGTCCTGACTTGGCCTATCGGTGAGTGGCGCGAGCTTTGGCGCCAGCGGCGCTTCGTGGGACTCATACGTTCGCTCGGGGCTTTCCGTAAGCACTTACGTTTACGCCGGTTCGATCTGGCTCTGGATCTGCAAGGGTTGCTCAAGAGTGGAGCTGCGACCTATCTCTCCGGGGCCCGGGAGCGGATCGGCCTGGGGTCCCGGGAGGGTAGCCGGTGGCTTATGACCCGTGTTGTTCCCCGTGGTGGGGAGCACACACGTATTGGCTCGGAATACCTTTTTCTGGCCCAATGTTTGGGGTTGTCCACCCAAGGCTTCGCCATGGCCGTCCACTATGGGTCGGAGACCGCCGATTTTGCCCGGGACCTGATCGAGTGCCTGGGGATGAGTCGCGGGTATGCCGTCCTCTGTCCCTTTACGACTCGACCTCAGAAGCATTGGCTCGCTGCGTGTTGGGCCGAGCTCTCGGACCGGATTCGGGCCGAGCTGGGTCTGCCGGTGGTCGTGCTCGGAGGACCCGGAGACCGTCCTGCCGCGGGGCATATCCGTGATCTGACCGCCAGAGGCCTAATCCTGCTTGCAGGACGGACGACCTTATCGCAAGCAGCGGCCATGATTGATGGCAGTACCCTCTTGGTGGGTGTCGATACGGGCCTCGGTCATATGGGGATTGCCTCGGGACGACCGAGTCTGCTGCTGTTCGGGTCCACCTGTCCCTATCTGGATACGACCCGTGCCAATGCCCGGGTGCTGTACCATCCTTTAGATTGCTCGCCCTGTAAGCGCAAACCGACTTGTAACGGTGCCTTTACCTGTATGCGATCGATAACCGTGGACGAGGTCTTGAAAACGGCCAAGGGTCTGTTGGGGCAAACGGCTTGAAAATCCTACATGTGGATTTACCTGTATGCGATCGATAACCGTGGACGAGGTCTTGAAAACGGCCAAGGGCCTGTTGGGGCAAACGGCTTGAAAATCCTACATGTGGAAGCAGGCCGCAACCTCTATGGCGGTACCCGGCAGGCCCTCTATTTGATGCAAGGGCTGGCGGACCGTGGCCACCATAATGCGCTCATTTGTCCAGCGGGCAGCGACTTGGCGCAGGCGGCTGCCGCCTGTGCCGAGGTCTCTCCCATGGTCATGGGCGGGGACTTGGATCTGCGGCTCATCCCCGGAATTCGCCGCTATCTGCGTAGCCGTCGACCGCATCTGGTACACCTGCATGGACGGGTCGGCGCCGATGTGATGGGGGGTATCGCCTGTCGCCTGGAAGGCGTACCGGTCGTCTACTCGCGCCGGGTCGACAATCCGGAGCCCCGCTGGATGGTGGCGCTCAAGTACCGATTGCATGATCGGGTGATCGCTATTTCGGAAGGTATCGGCTGGGTACTGCTCGCTGCTGGCTTGCCTAGGGAGAAGCTGCGTCTCGTGCGCAGTGCGGTGGAGTGGAAGCGCTTCGACCGTCCCTGTAACCGGGAGCTGCTGACCCGCGGGCTGGGGGTTCCCATGGAGGCTCGGTCCATCGGTATCATAGCCCAACTGATTCCACGCAAGGGGCATCGCTTTCTGATCGATGCCCTCCCACCTCTGGTCGATGAGTTTCCGCATTTGCGGGTCCTGATCTTCGGAAAGGGTCCCCTAGAGCCGGATTTGCGCCGGCAGGTTGCTCGGGTAGGACTCGCGGATCGTGTGCAATTCCTCGGGTTTCGGGATGACCTACCGGAGCTACTGCCCTGCCTGGACCTACTGGTCCATCCCGCTACCATGGAAGGGTTGGGGGTATCCTTGCTCCAGGCGGCGAGCGCCGGTGTTCCCATCGTGGCCAGCGCTGTCGGTGGTATACCGGAGGCCGTCCGTCATGGGGTCAATGGTTTGTTGTTACCACCGGAAGATCCCCAAGCCTTGGGTACGGCCGTGGCGACTGTGCTGCGCGACAGGCAGCTTGCTTGGCAGCTGGGGGCCGCCGGTAGGGAGCTGATGCGTAGTGAGTTCTCCGTAGACACCATGGTGGAGGGCAATCTTGCGGTCTACCGCGAACTACTAGCGGAGTCCGCATTAGTGCCTGAGAAGGTAAGGTAATCGAATCCTGGCGATGCGGAATCGGCTGGTTATTGGCCGCCGGTGCTTTTCCGTCCGTAAAGCCCATGGGCAGGGAGATGAGGGGGGGGCGGTAATCATGATCCGCCTCACGGACTCGACTCATTACTCCGATGCTGAGTCTCCGATCGAACTATACTCACCCTCCAAGCTTGGTTGCGTCGGGCTTGGAGGTGCCCGACTGCCCGACTCGAAGAGTTCGATATACTCGCACGGCCGCCGCTGGTGGGGCAGGGGGGCAATCCGCTATCGGCGAGCATCCGGAGGAAAGACGACCATGTCGAAAGTCACGCTATCGACCGAGCTGCCGACCAGCGCCGAAAGTGTTTGGCATTTGATCGGCGGCTTCAACATGCTGCCCGATTGGCACCCGGCTATTTCGAGGTCCGAGCTGTCGGACGACGGCTCCAAGCGTACCTTGCACATGTTGGGGGGTGGCTCCATCGTCGAGCAGATCGAGACCACCGGCAAGAAGCCCGGGGAGCGTAGATACAGCTGTGCCATTATCGAGAGTCCACTGCCGGTGCGCAATTATCGGGGTATCATCGCCGTCAGACCGAACGCCGACGGCAGCGGCTGCACGGTCGAATGGTCGGGGGGCTTCGAGGCCGCAGAGGTTCCGGACAATGAAGCCCTCAGAATTGTCCGAGGGATCTACCAGGTAGGTCTCGATAACCTGAGCAGAATTTTCGGGATTTGAGCCCGAGTCCGGATCGGTCGCCGCTGTTGGTGTAAGGGTACCTTGGAAAATTCAAGGTACACCATAAGATACCGGTCCCGATTTGCCCCACGGACATTCAGTGGCCAACCGGATCTCCATCCTCATATTATAATTAAAATGGGCGCGTTCGCGTCCATGCGGCCGCCGAAGCCGGCTATCTCAGTGCTACCACCTGTCTGCGCAGTCCCACGGTGCTTGGCGATCATTTGTGGGTGCTGCTGCGCAAGGCCATGGAGGAGCCCAGGAAAGCGAGGGAGCGTAAGCGACGAGCGGAGTGCGACGCCCCCGCGTAGGCGTAGGGCCGAGCGTTTCGTCGGAGTGCGGCGCGTGAGCGCCGGCGGAGACGAAAGGCCAAGCCATGCGACACGGCGTCCAGTCATTGCGGGAGTCCTGGTGCCGCGCGGAGTGCGCGCCGGGACGGACGCAGGACGAACGCGGGCCGCCGAAGGCCATGGCCGTCGCCTCATTTTGTGCACCCGAAATCGGACGGACCCCATTTCGGGTTTCGCGAACAATGGCGATGCTCCGGCTCCTTTGGTGACAACTTGGTCGGCTACGTCCGGAAGCTGGTGGTCGAGAATCGACCCCAAACCCCAATGGGTGCGGCTTTTTGGGAACGACACCGGGTGTTGAACATCCGAGCGTCGAGGTCGGTTTTCCGGACACTTTGTGGAGCTTGCTTACCGTCCTTTATCACGCCGCCTCGCTATGAGATGTAGCGATCCACGCTGCCCCGTGGACTCGAAAAGCTCCGTGGCCAAGTTGACCGCATCACCGGTGGGGATTCAACCAGATGGGCTGCGCCCACCAGAAAATATCGAGTAAGCGCTGCGGGGAGAAAATTCAGCCGCAAATAAACACCAATGAACGCAAATCTATTCAAGAAAAGCCGACGAGGGTGAATCCACCTCTCGGCGTGTTATCGGGTGTGTGCCTTTGAGGTCGGTAAAGTCTTGGGTTCTGGGTCTTTGGAGTTCGTGTACGAGAAGGCTTTGTGCGTTGAGCTGGCCGAGCGCGGACCTCAGTCGAGTGTTATTCGGCTCATTCGCGTTCATTTGCGGCAGAAATATCGAGTACGCCCAATGGCGGCCACAACTCATCCTATGGTCGGTTGAGCCTTTGTTTCCAAGTTTCTCCGCGTCGTTTCAAAAGAGAGCCCCCTCCCCCCGGTAGGTGGTGCGCTGTCGCGCAGCAAACAAGTGGCAAGTGGCAAGATAGGGGGCCGCGGGGAACCGAGACCGTTCAGACACTGGTGTGAAGGCTAGGCATCTCGGCTTTACAATCCGTGAGGTCGCTTGACGTGCGAGAATAAATTCAATTGTAAAACAGTGTTTTACGAGATGTTTGATGAGAGCCGTACCCAACCCCAATTGGTAGCCTGATGCCGTCGCCTAGCGGACAAATCCCTGTACAGGCCGATCGATTAGGCTTGAGACCCGGAAGCCGGGTGCTCGGCCAATCCACCACCCGATACGGATGTTCCTGCCCCCATGATAGGGTTGTATCGCCTGCTGCTCTCCCTTGCGTTGCCCTTTCTACTGTTGCGTCTGGCTTGGCGGGGTCGTTACGTGCCGGCCTATCGGGCTCGCTGGCGCGAGCGTTTGGGCCGCTACGATCGGCAGCCGCTGCAGGCTGACATCTGGATCCATGCCGTTTCCGTGGGGGAGGTCCAGGCCTCCGCACCGCTCATTGAGCATTTCCTCCAAGGTTATCCGAATGCCGGCCTTATGGTCACCACTACCACGCCCACTGGCTCGGAGCACCTGCGCAGTCTGTTCGCGGAAGCGGTGCGCCATGTCTATACGCCTTTCGATACCATGTCGATCGTGAACCGTTTTCTCGATGCGGTGGGTCCTCGGCTCGTAATCGTTATGGAGACCGAGATCTGGCCCAATATGCTGAGTGCTTGTGAGCACCGCGGCATTCCTGTGGTACTGGCCAATGCCCGATTGTCCGCCCGTTCCGCGGCCAAGTATGCTCGGCTCGGCAGTTTTACCGCTGAGACTCTGCGGCGATTCGCGGCGATCGGCGCACAAAGCCCTGCCGATGCGGCCCGTTTTCAGGCCCTGGGCGTGGCTACCGCACGAATACGGGTGACGGGTAACATCAAGTTCGATGTCCGCCTAGCGGACGATTTGCTCGAACGTGCGGGGTTGCTGCGCCGGCTGTGGGGGCGGCAGCGCTTGGTTTGGGTGGCGGCCAGTACCCACGAGGGCGAGGAGGAACAGGTCCTCGATGCCCATCGTGAGGTCCTGAGGCGGCTGCCGACGGCACTTTTGGTCCTGGTGCCGCGCCATCCCGAACGCTTCGAGCGGGTCGCAGCGCTGGTCCGGCACCGAGGCTTTACCCTGGTGCGCCGCTCCGCCCAGGAGCCCTGCAACGAGCCGGTCTCCGTGTTCCTGGGCGATACGATGGGGGAGCTCCCGGCATTTCTCGCCGCGGGGGATGCCGCCTTCATCGGGGGCAGCCTAGTCCCCATCGGTGGCCACAATCTGCTGGAAGCGGCAGCGGTGGGCTTACCGGTCGCCGTAGGTCCTCATACCTTCAACTTCGCCCGGATTACCGAGCTGATGGTGCAGGAACATGCGACCGTCCAGGTGGCTGATACCCAAGGGCTGGCGCGCTGTATAAAGGAATGGCTGGGAGATGCGACAGTGAGGGAACGCATCGGCGAACAGGGGCGGCGGGTGGTGCGAATGAACCAGGGTACGTTGCCGCGGCTGGTGGATTTGCTGGAGAGGATCTATGCGGATGATTACGGAGCTGGTGGATAACGTCTGCCATCACCTTGTCGGTAGCGATCGACCGGATGCCTTGTCAGCAGCTGGGCTTTTCTTTCGAAGGGGACCTTGAGAAATTCGAGAGCGCCTTGTGGCTTGGAAATTTCCAGGGAAGGGTTTGGGTGCGGCTCTCATCAAGCATACCGTAACATGTTGTTTTATAAGTTAGATTTATTCATCCACGTCAAGTGTCCTCACGGACCGTAAGGCCGAGATACTTGGCCTTACGCGGGATGGAGCGTAGT